>Ga0209169_10001852_pt1 | contig 12843 bp, 9 predicted proteins | sample HubBroMetageWRM4_FD_188346 | JGI IMG/M metagenome (GOLD analysis project Ga0209169, IMG submission 188346) | Warmed soil microbial communities from the Hubbard Brook experimental Forest, New Hampshire - Hubbard Brook CCASE Soil Metagenome WRM 4... | ecosystem: Environmental > Terrestrial > Soil...
CGCAGCGAGGGTCAAAGCGACCGCGTAGACCCCGTACCCAGAGCACCAAAGGGCACCCTCGCGGCCCGCGGGGTGCCCGTTGCGTCCCGCCGCTCGCAGCGGCGGGAGATCGTGTGCAGACCCAGGGCCCTGGCAAAGTCGTTTAGCACTTCATGATCGTCTGTAGTGGGCGGAGGGACCGTCGGGCGTGGTAGCGCAGGGCGGCGGCGATGCTGACGTGTCCGGCCACCCGGCCTCTTGCGCCGCGCCTGTACGCCTCACCGACGAAAACCGGCCGGCCGCCGTCCCGATACGCTGGGCGAATCGTCGCACAAAGTCGCGGGGTAGCGCAGGCCAAGCCAGCAACCAGATGCCTACGGTGCGAAGCCGGCGCTGCGGGATGATCCAATCGGGAAGGCCCGGTCCCCGGACGCGACGACACGCATGGAAAGGGCTCGGCGATGGCCTGGCAGACAGTGCGGCAACAGCAGATCTACTACGAGAGTCGCGGCTACGGCGACGCCGTTCTGCTGCTGCCCGGCTGGGCTGGCAGCATTATCGAGTTTGATCGACTCCGCCACGAACTCAGCGCCGGCTTTCGGGTCATCGCCGCCGACCTGCCGGGCTCTGGCCGGTGCCAGCCCCAGCCTCGCGATTACGCGCCGGAGTTCTATGCGGAGGACGCGCACACGTTCCGCACATTTCTCGACGACCTCGACGTTCACGCCGCTCATCTGGTCGGCTTCAGCGACGGTGGTGAGGTCGCCTTGCTGATGGCGGCGCTCGAACCACGGCGCGCGCTGTCGGTGGTCACCTGGGGCGCGGCCGGTCAGGTCACTGCACCGGCCGGGGGTCAGCTCGACGGGATCGAGAACGTGGTCGACGAACCGATCGAAGCGCTCCAGGATCTGGCCGCGTATCTCGTCGATGTCTACGGCGTCGCCAACGCCAGGGCGATGGCCAAGAGCTGGGGTGCGGCGCTTCGTGCGGTTATTGACTCCGGTGGTGACATCAGCTTGTCCCGCGCTGCGGATATCCGGTGTGCATCTCTGCTGCTGACCGGAACCGGCGATCCGGTCTGCCCGCCGAGCCTGGTCGCTGCGATGGCTGACGCCATGCCGCGCGGCACCTTTCGTGAAGTGACTGGAGCCGCGCACGATGTGCACCGGTCGCACGGACCCTGGCTGGCCTCGACGATCGCCGAGTGGATAGGCGGTCACTGACGTCCGCGACGCGATAGACCAGGGTCGCGGCAGAGTCGGTCAGCACTTCATGATGGCCAGGTTGCGCAGGCTGGCCATGATCTGCGGGTCGGCCTCGGCGGTGACTTGGGAGCGGTGTTCGCCGAAGTCAAGGCCGCGGATCCAGTGCAGGCGGTCTTCGATGCCCGAGTGACCGCGGATGATAGCCGCGAGCTGGCCAGGGTGGCGGTCAGGGAGGTGGCTGGGGCGCTGGCGAGGCTTCGGATTTGAAGCGGCATATGGACGGTGCAGCAGCGAACTGCAGCAACCGCACCGCATTCAATGGCAGCGTAAAGCATCAAGCGTGACAGGACACGAGTGGCCAGGAAGGCTGGTGCTTAAGCAACAATGGCGAACGGGCCGAAAGGCACTTAACCCGAGCGTATGGCTCGACACCTGGAACCGTCATGACTTCCCATCGGCAAGCCAGATGAGTGGCTCACGGTAATGACCGCCGGGCTGTTCGCCCGAGTCCATCGTCGACCGGATCGCCTCAACCGCCCGCGAATCCCTCATCGAGGCATAGTCCTACCGGCAGCGCCAGTGAAATCTATCGACAGCCACCGCCACACCGTCGGCGCAACTGTTGACGCCGAGAAAAGAACCGGGCATGATGACCGTTAGGTTGCCCCCCATTTCTCGTGTCAACAACCGAGCCTCCGCATCCTGGCAGTATCAGACTCAGGCCGTACTGGAGGCCACGGTCAGCTGGTTTGCGGTCACAACTGCGAACGAGAAACTAACCTTGGAGAGTCGGAAAATTGTCGATTGCCAACATTTTGACACTTATCGGAATATTTCTGACATTTGCATCGGTGACGTTTGCCGGTAGTGAACTCCGCCGATCACGTCACGCCAGCCAGTCGGGATTCCTTTTTAATATTTCTACCTGGTATCTGGATGACCCAGCCCTAAGGCAGTTCTTTTATAAGCTCGACTACAACACCTGGAAATTCGATGAGGAGAAATTTTCCGGTAGTGCAGATGAGCCGCTACTAGACAAGATGTTGTATGTATTCGACCTTCTTGAACACCTTATCGAGTCCAAACAAATGTCACCAGATGATTTGCAAATGTTCGCTTTCGAAGCCTCTCGGGTCCTCCACAATCCGGAGGTCAAGAAATACCTGTCATGGCTCGATGCAGAATACCGCCTGGTAGGACAACCAGGCCCTGCATATGCCGCAGCGCGAAAGTTGGCGAATCGGATCCTTACAACTGGTATCGCCGAAGGAGCGGCAACAAATTTTACGAGCGATCGAGACCATCAATAACCTCTATTAAGAACATCGAAGGTCGCAGCTTCCTAGCTCTCAGGTCCTGTCCCGCGACGTCGCGGTGACGTCGTAGTGACTTCTCCGCTGAGTATTCCCGCACGAGACCCGGCCTACAGACCGACTCGCCCAAGCCGGAGGGCCTGCGTCGGGGCCAAGGCTTCGGACTTGAAGCGGCATATGGACGGTGCAGTAGCAAAGTACAGCAACCGCATCGCACTTCAAGGGCCGTGTAAAGCATCAAGCGGGACAGGACACGCTGCGCCTACAGACTGTCTAGCCTACAGGCTTGTGCCTACAGACCACGTGTGAGAATTTTCTGTACGTATTTTCAAGGGGGCGCCAAGCCTAGCGGCGCATGACCGCGCACGTGACAACGGCGGAAGAGTTGGCGTACGCAGCAGAAGGCGGGCACTGCCCCGCTCACCGGAGGAGCAACCCGCGCATCTTGTCACGAGCCGTACGGTTGTCGGTGTGACTGAGGCTCGTGGGGTTGTGAGGGTAGGAGAGTACGGATGACGGCGCCGTCGGCAGTGCCGGACAGAGCAAGGGTCGTGATCGTCGGCGGCGGGGTGATCGGCGTCAGCGCCGCCTTCCACCTCGCCGAGGCTGGCGTGACCGATGTCCTTCTGCTGGAATCGGACGAACTCGGGTCGGGCTCCACCTGCAAGGCCGCCGGCGGCGTGCGCGCGCAGTTCTCCGACCGGGTCAACATCGAGCTGGGCCTGCGCAGCCTGGAGGCGTTCGGTGCGTTCGCGGCGCGCCCCGGCGGGCAGATCGACCTGCACCGGGTCGGGTACCTGTTCCTGCTCGACGATCCCGCCACCGCGGCCGCGTTCGAGCAGAACGTCGCGCTGCAGAACGAACTCGGCGTGCCCAGCCGCATGATCAGCCCGCAGCAGGCGGCCGCGCTGTCCCCGCTGATCAGCACGACCGGGCTGGTCGCGGCGGCCTACTCGCCCGCCGATGGTCACTGCACGCCGGAATCGGTGGTGCTCGGCTACGCGACCGCGGCCAGGGCGCTTGGTGCCCGCCTGGTGACCGGCACCCCGGTGACCGGGATAACGGCCGGTCCCGGCGAGGTGTTCGAGGTCCGCACTCCCCGGCAGACGATCAGGGCGGAAACGGTGATCTGCGCGGCCGGAGCGTGGTCCGGGCAGGTCGGCTCCTGGGTCGGGATGCACCTGCCGGTGACACCGCTGCGACGCCAGATCGTGGTGACCGAGCCTGTCGAGGGACTTCCGCCGTGGCTGCCGATGACCATCGACTTCTCCACCACGCTGTACTTCCACCGGGAGGGCCCCGGGCTGCTGGTCGGGATGTCCGACCCGGAGGAGACCCCGGGATACCGGCTGAGCCGGTCCGACGACTGGCTGCCCCGGCTGGGGGCGGCAATCACCAGGCGCGCGCCCCGGCTGGCCGACTACGGCATCGCCTCGGGCTGGGCCGGGCTGTACGAGGTGACGCCGGATCACAACGGCCTGATCGGCGAGACCGTGCCCGCTGGCCGGTTCCTGTACGCGACCGGGTTCTCCGGGCACGGGTTCCTGATGGCACCGGCCGTGGGCGAGGTCCTGCGCGACATGTACCTGGGGCGCACGCCGGCGGTGGACGTCTCGCCGCTGGATGCGGGCCGGTTCGCGGCCAACGGCGCCCGCCCCGAGCTGAACATCGTCTGAGCCGGCTCGCGTCCCACGGCGTCCGGTCGGCTGAACATCGTCTGAGTCGGCTCGCGTCCCCACGGCGCCCGGCCCGGGGCCGAACATCATCTGAACAGGCACGGAGCGGTAACGAGACGGTGTCTGGCCGCCGGTGGATCTTGACGGCCAGACAGCGGTTGTGAGAACGTTCTCTGCATTCGGTAGGAGATCGTTCTCACATCCTCGGAGCTCGCATGCCACCGGTGACCGAGCAGCAGTCGCTCCCGGTCCTTTCCGACCAGTTCATGGCCCAGATCGAGGCGGCCGTCGACGCGGGCCCGGCGCTGGATGCCTACCTGACCGGCCTGGACCCGGCCCGGTTCACAAGCGTGTTCCTGGTCGGCTGCGGCGGCTCGCTGTTCACCTTCGCCCCGCTGCGCTGCCTGCTCGACCGGTCTCCTGTGCCGGTGTTCACCTTCAACTCCGACGAGCTCGTGCTGCGCCACCCCGCCCGGCTCGGTCCCGGCGCGCTGGTCATCGCGAGCAGCACGCACGGCGCGACCAGGGAGACCGCCGCGGCCGCGCAGGCGGCACGGGCCGCGGGCGCGACCGTCATCGGCGTCACCCAGGATCCGGACAGCATCGTCGCCGCGGCCTGCGAGCACATCCTGCCGCACCAGGGCGTCGAGGCCAAGCAGGTCGTGCTGGCCCAGTTTGGCTGGTCCCTGCTGCGGGCCCTCGGCGCCGCCTCCGATGGAGAATTCGACCAGGCGATGACGGCGTTGCGGCAGTCGCCTCCGGCCTTCGCGCAGGCGCACTACGAGTGGGACGACCAGCTTTCCGAGATGGCGCGCCAGTTGCACACCGAACCGGTGCTCTACGTGCTCGGATCCGGGCCGCTTGAGGGCGCCGCGCAGACGCTGGCCATGTGCTACCTGCAGGAAATGCTGAAGCTGCACGCCGCCGCGATCAGCGCGGGCGAGTTCCTGCACGGGCCGTTCGAGGTCATCACCGACGAGGTGCCGGTGATCCTGCTCAACGGCGACGACGTGACCCGGCCGATGGCCGACCGGGCCGAGCGCTTCCTGCGCCAGTACACCCGCAAGCTCTGGGTGCTGGACGGCGCGGCGCTGCGGCTGGACTCGGTCGACGCGTCGCTGCGGCCGCTGGTCGGCGACCTGGTCCTGGGCAGCACGGTGCTGAACCGGATCGCCGAGCACTTCGCCGCCTGGACCGGCCGCCGGCTGACCGACCGGCGGTACATGTGGAAGATCGACTACTGATGGACGTCGTCGCGATCGGTGACAACATCAGCGACTGCTACGTGGCCATCGGCCAGGTATTTCCCGGCGGTAACGCGGTCAACGTATCTGTCGCCGCGGCCAGGTCCGGCGGGCGCAGCGCCTACATCGGCGCGGTCGGCGACGACGCGCGCGGCCAGTTGCTCATCGACTCGCTGACTGCCGAGTCGGTCGATGTCGGGCGGCTGCGGGTAGTGCCGGGCCAGACCGCGTGCTGCCAGGTACTGCACGCCGACGGCGATCGCCAGTTCGGCACCACCAACCGTGGCGTCGCCCTGTTCACGCCGACCCTCGACGACCTCGCCTTCGCGGCCACCGCGAGCATCGTGCACTCCACCTACTGCAGTGGCCTTGAGGACTTCGTGCCCGAGCTGGCCTCCCGCGGCCGCTTGTCCTTCGACTTCAGCGACCGCATCGACGACGGGTACGCCGATGACCTGCTGCCGTACGTGCACGTGGCGGAGTTCTCCGCGGCGCACCTGGACGACCGTGAGTGCGCCGAACTGCTGCGCTGGGCGGGCTCGCGCGGTCCCGGCTACGTCCTGGTCACCAGGGGCGGCCGCGGCGCGATGCTCTATGACGGCGAGCGGATCACCGCCGCCGAGGCCGCCCCGTCCGAGGTGATCGACACGCTCGGCGCTGGCGACTCCTTCATCGGCCGCGCCCTGTACGGCCTGATCCACGACGAACCGGCCCCGGCGCTGCTGGCCGCGAGCGCCCGTGCGGCGGCGCGGACGTGCACGGCCTGGGGCGCCTACGGGCACGGGCTCCGATTGGCCCGCCTGTCCACCTGCTGTGGCGATCGCGGCGAGGCCGTCGCCGCCGCAGCCCCCATGGAATCCGAATCAGCACATCTTGAGGAATGAGGTGAGGAGCATGCCGATTACGAAGGCCCGAAGATCAGCAGGAGCGGCCCAGGCACGGCGCGCCGCGCCACGGAGCATGCGTCCGGTGGCGGCGGCAGCCGCCGTCGCGCTGGCGATGGGCATCGCCGCGTGCAGTTCATCAGGCAGTTCGACCAGCGCTACCACTGGTTCCAGCGCCACAAGCACCACCAGCGGCAGCGGGACGGCCGCGGTCGTGGCCACCTATCCCGGCGTCACCGAGGACACCGCCCTGCACAACTCGACGCCGGCCAAGTACCGGACCAACGGCGTCCAGGTGGCCGTGTTCAACGACTGGCCGCCGGACGAATTCCTCCAGAACGGCCAGCTCACCGGCTGGAGCGTGGATCTGGCGCACGCCATGGCGGCGGTACTGAACCTGAAGTTCACCTACAACCCGACGAGCTTCGACGCGATCCTGCCAGGCATCCAGAACGGCCGCTTCGACGCCGGCTTCGCATCCTTCGGCGTCACCCCGCAGCGGCTGCAGGTGCTGAGCTTCATCCCGGAGGACAGCGAGGGCGAAGGGTACGCGGCGCTCAAGTCCAGCAACATCAACATCACCGCGCTGAACCAGCTCTGCGGACGCTCCGTGGCGGTGCTCACCGGCGCCTTCGACTACGAGTACCTGCTTGGCGAGAGCAAGACCGTCTGCACCTCCGCGGGCAAGCCGGGCATCACCCTGCGGCAGTACACCACGCAGACCGCTGCTGACCTGGCCGTGATCTCGGGCCGGGTGCAGCTGACCGCGGCCGGCTCGGTCGACCTCGGCTACCTGGTCAAGCAGCAGCCCAAGATGGCGCTGTCGACCCTGGTGGTCAACTCCGTTTACAACTGCATCGGAGTACGAAAGGGCGACCCGCTCGGCACGGTTCTCGCCGACTCGCTCCAGCAGCTCATCAACGACGGTGTATACCAGCAGATCATGACGAAGTGGGGAGTCGCGGGCCTGGTGACCAAGGGCTTGCTCGCCACCCAGGCCAATCCTGACCCGAAGTGAGCGGCCTGCGATGACCTGACGCGGGGCGCGGCCGCCACCGGCCGCGCCCCGCTCCGACCGTCCGGGAGGAGGCACCGATGCATCCATACGCCACCAAGGCCGATGCGGGCGGACCACCGGGTCAGCTCGACGCCAAGGACATCGTCCGGACGCCCAAGCCCAGGCAGTGGATCGGCACGGTGATCGCGCTGCTGCTGGCGTCCATGTTCGTGCACATGCTGGTTACCAACTCGAACCTGCAGTGGAACGTGGTCGGGCATTACCTCTTCTCGCACACGATCCTGTCCGGTATCGCGCTCACCCTGGAACTCACCTTGCTCGCCATGCTGGTGGGGCTGGTGATCGGCATCGTCGTGGCGGTGATGCGGCTGTCCGACAATGTGCTGCTGCAACGCATCAGCTGGGCCTGGATCTGGTTCTTCCGCGGGGTACCGCCGCTGGTGCAGCTGATCTTCTGGTACAACCTGGCGTCCCTGGTCAGTTCGGTGTCGGTCGGCGTGCCGTACGGACCGACGTTCATCTCCTGGCAGACCAACAGCCTCATCACCCCCTTCACCGCGGCGTTGCTCGGCCTCGCCTTCACCGAGAGCGCCTACGCGGCCGAGATGATCAGGGCCGGCATCCAGGCGGTGAACAGGGGCCAGGTCGAGGCGGCCAACTCGCTTGGCATGACGGGCGCGCAGGCGATGCGCCGCATCGTGCTGCCGCAGGCGCTGCGTATCGTCATCCCGCCCATCGGGAACGACACCATATCCATGCTGAAGTTCACCTCCCTGGTCAGCGTGCTGGCCCTGCCCGACCTGCTCTACTCGGCCCAGGAGATCTACGCCCGCACGTACCAGACCATTCCGCTGCTGCTGGTCGCGACGCTCTGGTACCTCGTGCTGACCACCATCCTCACCGCGGCTGAGCACCTGATCGAGAAGCGGCTGCGCCGGGGTCACGGCGGCGGGCCGACGGGCGCGGCGGCCCGGCAGGGCGCGCGGTGGCGGCTGATGCCGAGCTGGCAGGGCTCGGTCCCGAAGGCCGCACCGTGACCGGCGAACCCGTCATCGCCGGCGACCCCTTCGTGACCGGGGGACCCCTGGTGATCGTGGACCGGGTGCGGAAATCGTTCCATAACGTCCCGGTGCTCAACGGCATCAGCTTCGAGGTGTCGGCCGGCGAGGTCTGCTGCATCATCGGCCCGTCCGGATCCGGCAAGACCACGCTGCTGCGGTGCATCAACCGGCTGGAGAAGATCGAGGGCGGGATGATCTACGTGGCGGGCCGCCCCGTCGGCGTCAGCGTGCACGGCACGAAGCTGCGCGAGATGCGGCCCGCGGATCTGGCCGCTCAGCGGCGGGACATCGGCATGGTGTTCCAGAGCTTCAACCTCTTCCCGCACAAGACCGTGCTGGCCAACATCATCGAGGCGCCGATGATCGTGAAGAAGACGCCGCGCAAGACGGCCATCGCCGAGGCGCACGCGCTGCTGGCCCGGGTCGGCCTGGCCGACAAGGCCGCCGCCTACCCGGACCAGCTGTCGGGCGGCCAGCAGCAGCGCGTGGCGATCGCCCGCTCGCTGGCCATGAACCCCAAGCTGATGCTGTTCGACGAGCCGACCTCCGCGCTGGACCCGGAACTGGTCGGCGAGGTGCTCGCGGTCATGAAGGACCTGGCCGAGGACGGCATGACGATGATCGTGGTCACCCACGAGATGGGCTTCGCCAGGGAGGTGGCCGACAGAGTCATCTTCATGGACGACGGCGACATCGTCGAGACCGGCACCCCGGCCGAGGTGCTGGCCAACCCGCAGCAGCCGCGGACCAGGTCCTTCCTGGCCCGGGTCTCGTGAGAGCTCGCCGGCGGTCGCGCCCGCGATGAGCCTGCTCGTTCTCAGCGAAACCGAGATCCGGTCCGTGCTGTCGCCGCGGGCCGCCATCGACTCCCAGCGCGCCGCCTTCGCGGCCGTGGCCGACGGCACGGTGACCGCCTCGGGCGTCACCTCGTCCCTGGATCCCGCGGACGACTCGCTGACCTTCGCGCACACCGGCGCGATCCGCGGCAGGACCGGCGTGACGTGCAAGTTCGGCCTGCAGGTCCCCGGCAACGCCGGGCGCGGGCTGCCGACCGTGCACGCCGTCGTCACCGTGCTGCGGCCCGGCACCGGGGAACCGCTGGCCTGCCTGAACGGCGCGACCGTCACCGCGCTGCGGACGGCGGCCGGGATCGGCGCCGCGGCGGAGGTGCTCGCCCGCCCGGACGCCTCCCGGCTCGGCCTGGTCGGCGCGGGCGTGCAGGCGCGCGAGGCGGCCCGCATGATCGGCGCGGTCCGGGCGCTGTCCCAGATCCGGGTCTTCGCGCGGTCCGCCCGGCACAGCGCCGAGGTGGCCGCCGACCTGCAGGCCGAACTTGGCGTGCCGAGCGTCGCCGCGGACTCGGCGGCCCAGCTGGCCGGCGAGTCCGACATCGTGGTGACCGCGACGACCAGCCGGGAGCCGGTGATACGCGGACCCTGGCTGCGGGCGGGCAGCACCGTGCTGACCGTGGGCAGCTACGAGCCGGACCGAAGGGAGCTGGACCTCGCGGCCACGGCCCGCGCCGACGCCACCTTCGCCGACGATCCGGTCAAGGCGGCCTCGTGCTGCGGCCCGCTGGTGCAGGCCCGCGAACGAGGGGTGCCGCCCGTGGTCGGGGCGATCGGCAAGGTGATCACCGGGCAGACGCTGGGCCGCGCCGCGGCGCAGGACGTGGTGCTGTTCCACTGCGCCGGCCTGGGCGTCCAGGACGCCTCGCTGGCCTGGACCGTCGTCGAGCTAGCCATCGCGGCGGGAGCAGGAAGGAAGGTGGAGTTCTGATTCCCGGCGCGCCCGATAGGCTTTGCCGCATCGCCTCGCGAAGGGCCGCGGACTAGTGGATCAGGGCCGACCCCGCCGTCCGACCGTTGCCGACGTCGCACGTCAGGCCGGCGTAGCGGTGGCCACGGCCGGCCGGGCGCTGGGCGGCTACGGCTACGTCGGAGAGCAGACCCGCGAGCGGGTGCTGGCCGCGGCGAGGGACCTGGGGTACTCACCGAACGTCGTCGCCCGCAGCATGCGCTCGGGTAGCACCCGCAGCATCGGCTTCGTCGGGTCGGACATCGCGAACCCGTACTTCGCCGAGGCGATGCGCGGCATCTGCGACGTCGCGCACCTCGAGGGCTACGAGACCATCCTCACCAACAGCGACGAGCGCCTGGACCTCGAGCAGCGGGCGGTCCGGACCCTGCTCGACAAGCAGGTCGAGGGCCTAGTCGTCGCGCCCGCCTCGGTCACCCACTGCGATCACCTGGCGGAAGCCAGAGCCGAGGGCGTGCCCGTGGTCCTGCTCGACCGCGATCTGCCACAGCTGGACTGCGACAGCGTGGTGGTGGACAACGAGAACGCCGCCTATGCCGCGGTGACCCACCTGCTGAAGCTCGGGCACGAGCGGATCGGCCTACTGGCCTCGATCAACGCGACCGAGCAGCCGGAGATCCGGCCGGCCGGCGGAGAAGGGCGCTGGGAAGTGCTCGGTGCCGACCGCCCGTCGGTGGAACGCATCAGGGGGTACCTGAGAGCGCTGGCCGCCTACGGCGCCCCGGTGTCCCGTGATGCAATCACCTGCATCGTCGCCGACCGCACCGCGGAGGCCGAGGCCGCCGCGCGCCGGCTGCTCAATTCGCCGTGGCGCCCCACGGCCGTGTTCGCCACGGACAACGAGTCGACACGGCGGATCTTCCTGGCCGCCAAGACCGGGGGCTTCAAGGTGCCGGACCAGATCTCGCTGCTGGGCTTCGACGACCTGGACTGGACGGTCATGGTCGAACCGCAGATCAGCGTGGTGGCCCAGTCCCCGCTGCTGATGGGCCGGATGGCCGGCGAGCGGCTGTTCGCCCGGATCAAGGGCGACGACCAGCCCAAGCGCAGGATCGTGCTGCCCACCCAACTGATCATCCGGGCCAGTACCGGAACTCGGGCGGAACAGGAGGGGCCCGAGTGAACCGTAGCGTCGCGTCGGTGATCGCGGCCTCAACGGAGCTCAACAGCAACATCCATCGTTATCCTCACATGTGATCACTTTGCCATCACCGGCCCGTATCGTGGCCCGCGCTCTTGGCGGAGGATGGGTCTGTCGCGTCCGGCAGTGCAGGAGGCACGTTGAGTGATGATTTCTCCCCGGCGTGGGCTCCGGGCTGGCTGACGGCGGGCTCGATGATCGCCGGGTACCGGCTGGAGGACCGGATCGGCCAGAGCGGGATGGCGGTGGTGTACCGCGCGCATGACGTGCGGCTAAACCGGCGGGTGGCGCTGAAGCTGCTGGCTCCGGCGCTGGCCGCGGATGCGGGGTTCCGGCAGCGGTTCGCGGGCGAGGCGCTGGCGGCGGCGGCGGTGGAAGACCCGCACATCATCCCGGTGTTCGAGGCGGGCGAGGCCGACGGTGTGCTGTTCATCGCGATGCGGTACGTGGGCGGCGGGGACGTGCTGTCGCTGGTGCGCCGGGACGGGCCGCTGCCGCTGCCGCGGGTGGCGGCGGTCATCTCGCCGGTGGCGGCGGCGCTGGACGCGGCGCACGCGGCGGGGCTGGTGCACCGGGATGTCAAGCCGGCGAACATGCTGCTTGATGTCCGGCCGGGCCGGCCCGATCACGTGTACCTGTCGGACTTCGGGCTGAGCAAGGAATCGCTGGCGGCCAGCGGGCTGACCGGGTCGGGGCACTTCATCGGGACGCTGGACTACATATCGCCGGAGCAGATCGAGGGACGGCCGGTGGACGGCCGGGCTGACCAGTACGCGCTGGCGTGCGCGGCGTTCGAGCTGCTGGCCGGGGAGCCGCCGTTCGGGCGGGACCAGGGCCTGGCGGTGATAGCGGCGCACCTGTCCGCGCCGCCGCCGCCGGTGAGCGCGCGGCGGACGGGTCTGTGGGCCGGGGTGGATTGGGTGCTAGCCCGGGCGCTGGCGAAGGCGCCGTCCGATCGCTACGCCACCTGCGGGGATTTCGCCTCGGCCCTGCGGGCGGCCCTTGGCCTGCCGTCATATGACGCCGGATCGGCGGACGGCCCGCCGGGGCGCACGCCGGCACAGGCCGAGGTGACGTCGGCCGGGCCTCCGGCCGTCACGCCCGGGCCCCCGCAGAGCGGCCCGCCCGGGCCGGGACCAGGCGAGCCGCCGGAACCTGTGCCCCAACCAGTGCCCGGCCCGCTCCATGGCTGGGCCGCGACCGTTGACGCCAAGCAGGCAGCGGTCCAGCCGCGTGAGCCCGAATCGCCGGCGCCCGGGCCGGAGCCGGAAGCAGTACCGCCGACAGCAGGCAACGCGGCACCGCCGGCAGTGGGTGGCGCTGCACCGTCGGCAGCGGGCGGCCCTGTACCGCCGGCAGTAGTGGGCGCTGCACCGCCGGCAGTGGGCGGCCCTGTACCGTCGGCAGCAGGCAACGCCGTACCGCCGGCAGCGGGAGGCGCGGCACCGCAGGCAGTAGGCGGCCCTGTGCCGCTGGCAGTGGGCGGCGCTGTACTGCCGGCAGT
>Ga0209169_10001857_pt1 | contig 12836 bp, 9 predicted proteins | sample HubBroMetageWRM4_FD_188346 | JGI IMG/M metagenome (GOLD analysis project Ga0209169, IMG submission 188346) | Warmed soil microbial communities from the Hubbard Brook experimental Forest, New Hampshire - Hubbard Brook CCASE Soil Metagenome WRM 4... | ecosystem: Environmental > Terrestrial > Soil...
GCCAACCCAACTTACGGTCTGACCGTGGGCAACGACGGCAACTTCTATGGCACCCAGGCCGAGGGGGGAGCAGCTAATACCGGAAGCGTCTTCAAGATAACCCCGGCTGGCGTGGTGACCGTTCTCCACGAGTTCACTAGCAATCCCGACGGGGCTGACCCAGTTAGCGGCGTCATCCTGGGGAAGGACGGCAACTTCTACGGAGACACCGAGGGGGGCGGCGAGTACGGCTACGGGACGCTGTTCAAAATGACTCCCTCGGGCAAGCTGACCATTCTCTACAGCTTTAACTCCAGCACGGATTACGCGACCAATCCGACAGCGCCATTGCTGCAGGCGACGGACGGCAATTTCTACGGGGTGCTCATCAGCAGGTTTCAAGACCTCTTCAGGTTCACGCCCAGCGGCAGGTTGACCGTTCTGGAGAAGTTCATCCTCCCGGGCGGCGTGCTCCCGTACTGGCCATTGATCCAGGAAACGAACGGGATTCTTTACGGGCTGCTTCAGCAGGGCGGCACGGTTAACGGAGGCGAGTTCTTCAGTCTACACATCGGCGCAAAGCCGTTCGTCAGTTTGGTGTCCGCGTCGGGCAAGGAGGGCGCCAATATCGGCATCCTCGGCCAAGGTTTCAGCAGTTCCTCCGTGGTGGAGTTTGGCGGCGTGCAGGCTACGTCCATCAAGCTCACCGGCAAGACCTTCATCTCCGCCACCGTCCCAACCGGAGCTCTGACCGGATCGGTAACGGTGACGACTGGCTCGACCATCCTGACCACTATCCAGACATTCAAAGTCAAGCCCACGCTTGCAAGCTTCAAGCCCTCCAGCGGTCCGGTTGGAACGCCAGTGACGATTACCGGAACCGGACTCACGCAGACCACGAAAGTCACGTTTGGCGGAGTGGCGGCGACAACTTTCAAGGTGAACACCGACAGCCAGGTGACGGCCAACGTGCCCACCGGAGCTGTGACCGGCAAAGTCGTAATCAAGACCAAGGGAGGATCGGCCGCAAGTAAGACAGATTTCACGGTTACGCAGTAGCAGCAACGCGGGATAGAGGTACGAAGCCGCCTTCGGGCGGCTTTTTCTGCAGACGGGATTGTTAGCGCCTTTGGGATGGTTTACGAAACCAGGCCGCAGCCACTCGCTGACGCTGGTAATGTCACGTCAGCGATGCTTGGCGGGTGCGGAGGTTGGCTTTGGTGAACGCCTTCAGCCAGTTCGGTTTCCATTTTGAGTGGTTCAGCTGATCAAGTTATGGCTCACAGCGGCTTCACCGTAGCCATCTCGTGCCGAAAGCTGTCACGGGCTTCATTGTTAACAAACGATTAAATCTCAATGGGTTATGGGCTGCATCAATGTTTTTAATTGGTCTTTTGGCAGGCTATCGAATCTAATGTAGACATGAGTGATAAACCAATTAAACGCTATATTTTTGCCAGCGATTTCGACCAGACGCTGACTTTCAATGATTCTGGCTATGTGTTGAGTGAACTGGCGGGCATCCCGACGGAGGAGTTTGAGCGCAAAGCGCAGGGGATGGCGAAGCTTAACCTCGTCCAGCAAGGGGCTGAGCTGGCGTACCTGCTGCTGCATGATCCTGAGTTTCAGAGCCGCGTGCGCAAAGAGCACCTGTATGAAGCGGGCAAGAAGGTTCGCCTGAAAGAAAACATCGCGCTGCTTTATGAAATTCTCAAGGGCGGAATTGAGGGCTACCACTTCGACTTTTACGTTCTTTCGGCGGCTCCGGTCGAAGTGATTCAGTCGGCGCTCGAGGGAATCGTCCCTCGCGATCACATTTTCGGAACCGAGTTCCGCTACAACAGCGCGGGCCAGATTGAATCCATTGCCCGCGCCACTGCCGGGTACGGCAAAGTGGCAATGCTCGACGAATTGCAGGCAGCCCAGGAAGTCGGGCCGGACCACATCATCTACGTCGGTGACGGCAGTTCCGATCTTCACGTAATGCTGCACGTCAATGTTCGCGACGGCTTTACCATCGCGGTCTCCGAGGCCAAGCACGTTTCGCAGGTGGCCAAACGAACCATTCTCAGCACCAACGCCTTGGCCGTTTTGGCGCCCATATTGGAGGACGTCGTAGGCTGGGAGCGGCGCCGCATTCGGCAGTTGTTCGAATCCTACGGAATGCTCATTCAAGAGTGGGATCGCGTGCGCACCGACTGGCTCACCCTGCGCTCGGACGGTAGCGAGTGGTCAGCCGCAAGCGTCAACAAAGAACCTCTGACCAAGTTTCCAATGTAGGCGCGAAAGGCTTCCGCACATCTGGTCCCGGCAAAAACCTTGCATCATTTATCATTGCCGCATGCTGCGTGATAAGAATCTTATCCCGCTTTCGCGCCAGCACCAGCACGCGCTGGCGCTGTGCGTACGCCTCAATCGAGCGATGAAGCCCGGAGAGATCGATTTGGAAGCCTGGCAGGCGGAGATTCAACAGCAATTTGAAAATGAGATCGAAATTCACTTCGCCGCTGAAGAGAAAGAACTGTTCCCGGCCGCCGCGCGATTTCCTGAACTGCAATCATTGGTAGACGAACTTCTTGCCGAGCATATATTCCTCAGGGCTTACTTCTCGCGCGCCGCTGCGCGCAGTCTCGACCAACGCTGCCTGCAAGACCTCGGGGAGAAACTGGCGCAGCACATTCGCAAAGAAGAACGTCAGCTTTTTGAAGGAATGCAGAAAGTCATGACCTTGCCCGAGCTCGCCTTGCTGGGCGCGGCGCTGGATGAAGCGTTGAAGAACGCTGCGCAAGCGTGCGCTCTTCTGAATGAAGCTACGCGATTGCGGCCAAGCCGCTGATCGCAACTCGTGACAATCGTGTCTTGGGATGCGGAACCTATCGGCAGTCCTATACCAAATCCTCGACTTTGACTTCTCCGCCCTTCCACGAATTGTGGAACTCGCTTTCGACAAAGCCCGCGTCATAGTTCCGGTCCTGAGCTTTCAGCGCCTGCTGCAGTCCGAAAAGCGAGCGTGGATTGCGCGGATTACGATCGAGGTCCTCGCGGAAAACTTTCTCTGCGCCCGGAGCGTCGCGATTGATCAGCAGCACGCCACCCAATGACTCGCGGACAGGAAAGAACCAGTCTGGCGGTTCGCCATATTTCAACGTATCCTGAATCGACACCGCGGCGGTCAGGAGCGAGATGGCCTGAACGTTATCCTTCCTCGCCACGGCGATCTTCGCGCCCAACACATCTTCGGAAATCTTCATGATGTCCCTGGCTTTGTTATTAATCGGCATGGCGAAGACTGCATCTGGCGGCGTACTTTGTTCCGCCTCGGACACTATTTTGTACTCCGCTTCGGCTTCACTCAGCTTGCCCGTTCCAGCCAGGGCCATGCCGCGGGCAAAATGCCAGAAGCCGGTCGTGATCTTCATCGCGGAATCCGGCTGCGGGATGGCCAGAATTTCATTCCACTTGTGAAACCGAACATCCACGGCCATCGGGATCGTCATGAAACCTTCGAGCGGCGGCATATCTTTCACATGCGGGCCGACGTTCGCCACCAGCAGGTCCGCGTTCCTTTTGGCTTCAGCGTAATTTCCGTTCATACTCGCGCACATCGCGATGAAGTGAAGGTTGTGGCTGTAATACATCAGCGGGTAAATGCCCTGCGCGCCGCTTGCCTTGATGTAGGCGCGGTCCACAGCAGCGGCTTGTTCGTTGGTCTTCACCGCCGCTTCGTAGTCGCCGGTGCGGATGTAAACGTGCGCGGGCATATGCACAATGTGTCCGGCGTTCGGTGCGAGTGCGGCTAGCCGGTTAGCGCCTGCCAATGCGCGCTCCGGATTCGGCGAAGCCTCGGTAGCATGAATGTAATAGTGAACCGCGCCCAGCTGATTGGGATCGCGCCGGATGACCGATTCCAATGTCGCCACGATCTCTTCTGTACCCGCTTCGGGTGTGCCGTCCACGTGCCACAGGCCCCAAGGATGAAGATTCATTCCCGACTCGGCAAACAGAGTCGCCGCATCCAAGTCGTCGGGATATTTCTTCGACACATCGCGCATAGCGTCGTGATAATCTTCGGCCGCCTGCTTAAGGTCTGCCTTCGGATCCGCCGGGAAGCGCTTGGCCATGGCTTGAATGTAAGCCTGCTCGCTGGGTGAGGCATTGGAGGAGAGGTCGACCGCCTTCTGAATCGCCTCATGCGCTTGTTTAAACCGGTCTTCGCTGGCGGGATCGTTGTAGTTCGGTCCCACGGCTTCTGCAATTCCCCAATACGCGATCGCCAGCTTGGGATCGAGTTCCGCGGCTCGCTGGAATGAGCGTGCCGCCTCGTAATGATTGAAGTCGTAAATCAGACGCAATCCCTGATCGAAGAACTGCTGCGCTGCCGGATTGCTGGTGGAAACCGGATGATGAGCGTTTCCCAGGCCTGGCATGAGCAGTGCAGGCTTGGCCTGAGCGTGACTCGAATGATCTTGCGCAATGGATGACGCACAAAACGATAGGACGAGCAAAACGAATAGGCTAAATCGCATATGAATTCTTCTCCCTTCAATCATTAGGCATACAGGAAGTGTGTTGCGTAAGTTTCTCCAAGCGCGGCCAGCTTAATCCAAAAGCGTGGGAAGATGCAACGGAAGCGCGGTATGGGGAATTCGGCGGTTTACCCTCAAAGTCTCTCCGCGAACTCTGCGGCTGTTCTCTGCGACCTCTGCGATTTAGGACTTTAGGTCGCCCCACTTTTTCAAAGATCTTAAAACGCAGAGACCGCCGAGCTTGAATCCAGAATCGCATTGGCCTCATCTAGCAGCTATGAGCCAGCAAGATAGTGTTTTTCCTCTGGCGGATTATTCAGAGGCAATCAGCCAACCCTCGGTAGCAAGAAAGTTTAGCGATTCGGATTTGCTCGACGCATACTCTCAAGCCGTCGTCGGGGCGGCCGAATCCATCAGTCCCTCGGTCGTCAAGATTGACGTAGCGCAAGCGGCCCGAAGCCGCTCCGGCGAAGCTCGCGAGCGCCAAGGCGGGGGCTCGGGATTTGTCTTCACGCCCGATGGCCTGGTACTAACCAATAGCCATGTGGTGCACGCCTCCACGCGCATCGATGTCTCGCTCCCCGACGGGCAGCGCTTCCCTGCCCACATTATCGGCGACGATCCCGCGACTGATCTGGCTGTGATCCGCATTGGTTTGCCCAGCAATGATGCTCCGCATCTAGTGGCTGCGCCTTTGGGAGATTCGCAGCGCCTTCGCGTCGGCCAGCTCGCCATCGCTATCGGCAATCCGTATGGCTTCCAGTACACAGTTACTGCTGGCGTGGTTAGCGCGCTGGGACGTTCGCTGCGCTCCTACTCCGGGCGCCTGATCGAAGATGTGATTCAAACTGACGCTTCGCTCAACCCTGGCAATTCGGGTGGTCCGCTGGTCACCTCAGACGGCCGCGTGGTAGGCGTGAATACGGCCACGATCATGGGCGCGCAAGGACTCTGTTTTGCAATCGGGATCAATACCGCCAAGTTTGTTGCGGGACGGCTGCTGCGCGACGGCAGAATTCGCCGCAGCTATATTGGCGTCGAGGCGCAGACCGTGCCACTGCTTCGCCGCGTCGTGCGCTTTTACGACCTGCCCAACGAAAGTGGCGTGATCGTAGCTTCGGTGACGAAGGAAAGCCCGGCCCAGAAAGCAGGATTGCGTGAAGGCGACGTGATTATTGCTCTGGACGGCAAGCCGGTCGCGGGCGTGGATGACCTGCATCGACTGCTGACGGACGCGCGCGTTGGAGCCAGCAGTACCCTAACGGTTTTAAGGCACACGGAAAAGCTGGAGTTGAAAGTCGTGCCCGAAGAAATGCGTGAGCAATAGTGCGCGGGCGCTCTCGCCCGCGTTTCATCCCTTGACGTTATCGGGTGATTTCAGAAGCCCGTCTCTGGGTCGTTCTCTGATTATTTCGTCTACTTACTGATTCATCGTCAAATTGACTCGTTGCCGGAACAGGACACGTTCGGACGTGTTGTTGTTATTCAGGCGCACGTAATAGACATAGGGATGATCGCCGATAACGGAAAAGTTCAAGTCGGTCGCGTTCGGATCGATTAAAGAAAAGTAAGCGTAAAGAAAGCTCCCCTTGGGATCATTTTTGCTGAGCTCTTTTACCGTGACCACCAACGTGGGCTTGGTCCAGTTGACCAGATCGCTCGACGTCGTCAGGTACAGGCCGGGAGGGCCCAGCTCGTTGTCCCAATAATCCCACAACGTGGCAACAACTATTTTTGCCGACTGGTAGACATTGATCCCGTTCACCGCAAACATGTAAGGAACCGGAGTATAGATGTGCTCTTTCGGGTGCGAAACCGGACCAACATATGGATCGACGAACGTCAGAGAGAAATCCTTGCCATTCCAGCCGCGCCATGAAGCCGGGTCAAAAACGTCCTGGGTGCGAATGGGCGCGCCGCCAGACGGCACCACGCAACGGTGAGGCCCCTTGTTCCCGGAACAGTTCGGAGGCCAAGTCCAATCGGTCGCCACGGCGTAGTACCAGCCATTAAAATTCACAACGTTGGTGTCCACGCTATACCCCATCGGACCGCGGTCGATCTCGTACTTAAATGGAATTCCAGACAGAAAGTTCGCCGGCGCCTTGAACGATTCGAAGTGGTAGCCACCATCCGTGGACTGATGATAGGTGTCGGAGTCATATTCGCACTCGCTGTAGTTTTGAGTATGGCATTCGCCCTTGTGCGCCCAGCCGTGATATTCCGTGTGCGATAGTGCGGCAATTTTGTTGCCGTCCAGCGTGTAGAAAGAATCGAGCCAGGCCTGATCGTTGAAGTCCGCCGGATTGGGATCATTCGCGGATTGGAACGCCGCATCGCAACTGTGCTTCAGTGTCTGAAGCGTAGGTCCCAGGCTTAGGAATAACTCGGAACTCGCGGAGACGAAATGAACCGTGCCGCTGGAATCGCGAAACGCCCGGGCCATTGCATCCGGAATATCGTTCTGATTGCAGGAGTCCTTCGGCGTGGTAAAAACCGCGACGCGGGAGCCTTCGAGTCTGCCTGTGATAGTGGGAATCTTCGGGGCCGCTTCGCCATCGGCTTCGGAGCTACTCTGCGCCTGCGAAACTGCAATCAGGGCCAAACCGCACAGGATAGCAAGCATGCGTCTCATATATAGTGTCACCGTTCTCGCTTACTTAACCCTGCCTCATCTAAATCCACTCGGATACTCAGATGATTTTCTGCAACACCACGCGCGAGTTACCGCCATAAGCAGAACCCAAAACCAGCTCACTCGTGTCTGCGAGCAAGCAGCATGACCGCCGAGCTCGCCGTCCCTCATATCGTAAGCGCGAATCGTAAGCGCGAGCCCGGCATCTCCGCGCCCGCGGTGGCTCTTCCGTGTCATTGCGCGGGCCTTCCCTGCTGTGTTAGCGTCAACAAACAGCAGAGGTTAGCTTGCAAGCAACAGTTCCCGCCGGGCTCGACCGCAAAGAAGCGGAAGTTTATCAGCGGCTCGACCCGAAGCGGCTCCCAAAACACATCGCTATTATCATGGACGGCAATGGCCGATGGGCCAAGCGGCGCCATCTGCCGCGCATAGCCGGACACCGCGCCGGAGTGTCCTCCGTGCGCTCGACCGTCGAAACCGCCGCACGCATTGGTATTCCCGCGCTCACGCTCTACGCTTTTTCTGAAGAGAATTGGAAGAAACGTCCAGCCAGTGAAGTTAATTTCCTGATGGGCCTGCTTTGCCGTTATCTGAAAGCGGAAGTGCCCACGCTGAACAAAAACAACGTTCGCCTCGAATACATTGGAAGGCAACACGAACTGCCTCCATCGGTGCAGGAAAAAATGGAATGGGCGCGTGAGGCCACCGCGCACAACACCGGCATGAAGCTGACTCTCGCGCTCAATTACAGCGCGCGCACCGAACTGGTGGATGCGTTTCGCTCCATGGTGGATGCGGCTGCGCGCAATGGCGGCCTCGATCATTTGGAAATCGACGAGCACGAGGTATCCCGTCATCTTTACACCCGTCACTTACCCGATCCCGACCTGGTGGTTCGAACCAGCGGCGAAATGCGGCTGAGCAACTTTCTACTGTGGCAACTCGCCTATGCGGAAATTTATGTCACGCCCACCCTGTGGCCTGAATTCCGCGGTGTGCATTTGCTTGAGGGCATTGCCGAATATCAGAAACGGGAACGCCGTTACGGAGGCTTGGCGGGCGACGCTGCTCAAGCTCATAGCGATGAACATCCCCGGACAAGAGTACCCACGCCGCACACTTCGAAGACGAGCAGGAGCTGACGCTTTTGCATCTGCTCAAGAGAATCCTCACCGCAGTGGTATTGATTCCCGTTGTCCTGGTACTGGTGCTGCGCGCGCCCGTGCCGGTGGTGGCCCTGGTTGCGGCTTTGGTGGCACTGCTCACCGTGCAGGAATTGCTCAAGCTCGCCGAGGGGTACGGTATTCGGCCGCTACGCTGGCCTACATACATTTTTGTCGGGCTGTTTTTTTTATTGCTGGCCATTAATCCAGGTAACGAAAAGCCTCTCCTTTCTACTGCGATCTTCGTTTACAGCGCGGGATTCGCCGCCGCCCTTGCGCCATTTGTTTTTCTCACCATTGCCATGCGCAGGGTGAATCTCAGCAGCGCGTTTCCGGCTGCTATGGTTTCTACGTTTGCCTTCGTCTACGTCGCGTTGCCGCTGGGATTCCTGGTGCAGTTACGCGAGCATTGGTCGGGTGCGTTCCTGCTTCTGTATTTACTGTTGCTGGTGTGGGCCGGCGACATTTTTGCTTACTTCGTCGGACGTTCCCTGGGCCGCCATCTCATGTCACCGCGCATCAGCCCCAAGAAAACCTGGGAGGGCGCGCTGGCATCCCTGCTGGCAAGCTTGGTCGTTGGAATGTTGCTTTACAACTATGCCCTGCCCATCAGCACCGCGCTGCTGAATGCCCATCTCATTACACGCCGGGACGGTTTCTTCGCTTTGCAGAAGCCGCCGCTGGGGCCAGCTCTGCTGCTTTCAGCGGCCATCAATATCGCGGCGCAACTGGGGGATCTTGTCGAGTCGTTGATTAAACGCGGCGCCGGAGTCAAAGATTCGGGAACGATTCTCCCCGGCCACGGAGGCATGCTGGATCGCATCGACGCCCTGCTCTTCGCCGCTCCAGTGCTATGGTACTATGCGGCTTGGCGCGTCATGCAATAGGCAAAAAGTGTGGTTGGCCGTTCGTCGTGTGTTGTTGGCGATGACCCGAAACAAAGTGCCGGCGACCGAGGACCAACAGCCGACAACCGATTTCTGATGAAACGTATCTCCATTCTAGGTTCGACCGGGTCGATTGGCCACAGTACACTTTCGGTAGCTGAATCCTATCCCGAACGATTCGAAATTGTTGCTCTGGCTGCGGGGCGCAATATAGACGTTGCCTTTGAGCAGGCGCAGCGCTGGAAGCCCAAGCTGCTTTCGGTGGCCGCCGAACAAGATGCGGAAAAACTCCGCGCCCGTCTAAAAGCCGCAGGAAAAAACAAAGTCGAAGTCGTTCACGGCTCGGCTGGAACCATAAAGGTCGCAACCCATCCGGAAACCGATTTCGTGGTCAGCGCCATCGTGGGCGTGGCCGGACTCGAAGCCACTTATGAAGCCGTGCGCGCTGGCAAAACAGTGGGTCTGGCGAACAAAGAGTGTTTAGTTGCCGCCGGAGAACTAATCACCGCCGAAGCCCGCCGTCAGGGCAAGCCCCTGTTACCGATCGATAGCGAACACAACGCAGTTCACCAATGTCTGCGCGGCGGACGCTTAAATGAGGTTCAGCAGATATGGCTGACCGCTTCCGGTGGGCCATTTCTACACACCCCAAAGTCACAGTTTTCCTCAATCACGGTCGAACAAGCTCTGAACCACCCCACTTGGAAAATGGGCCGCCGCATCACCATCGATTCCGCCACCCTGATGAATAAGGGCTTCGAGGTCATCGAAGCCTGCCGTTTGTTCAATTTGCCGCCCGCGCAGGTTCAGGTCATCGTACATCCCCAATCCACAATCCACTCCATGGTCGAATTTGTGGATGGCAGCATACTTGCTCAGTTCTCGGTGACGGACATGCGGCTGCCCATCCTTTACGCTCTCACTTATCCTGAGCGCGTTGCATCGGATATGCGCTTCCCGGTCATGGACTTACGGCACCTCGATTTCGAGCCGCCAGACATGGAAAAATTCCCTTGCCTGCGTCTGGCCTATGAAGCAGCGGAGGCTGGAGGGGCAAAAACAGTAGCACTGAACGCTGCCGACGAGGTCGCGGTCGCGGCATTTCTTGATGGTTGTATACGCTTTACCCAGATTCCTGACATAATTAAAATGGTTATTGCCGAAACGGAAGTCGGGAACTTGGAATCTATAAGTAACGTACTGAAAGCAGATGCAGAAGCGCGCCGGATCGCCCACGAAAAGATAGAGCAGTTGGGATATGCCGCGGCAGGGCGAACCGCTTCCACCTATCGAAGGGAATAATCAAGAATATATGTCGGGATTTCTTATCGCTTTGCTCGCGGTTGCCGTGGTCTTGGGATTCATGATTCTGATCCATGAGTTCGGCCACTACGCAGTCGCCAAGTTGCTTGGGGTGAGGGTCGAAGTTTTCTCCATCGGATTCGGCAAGCGCCTTCTCGGTTTCCGCCGCGGCGACACCGACTACCGTGTCAGCGCCATCCCGCTCGGCGGCTACGTGAAAATGAGCGGCGAGAATCCCATGGATGAACGCACCGGCGATCCCGGGGAGTTCTTGTCGCACCCGCGTTGGCATCGCTTTCTGATTGCCATCGCAGGACCGTCCATGAATATTCTGCTGGCCATCGGCTTGCTCACTGGGGTTTACATGTTCCACTACGAGTACCCGGCCGTGCTGGATGAGCCCGCCGTTATCGGTTGGATACAGCCTGACACACCAGCAATGAAAGCTGGAATTCAGATTGGCGATCGCATTAGTCGTCTGGACGGAATTGAGAATCCTACCTGGAAGGAAGTCGTCCCCAAAGAAGCCCTGAGCCCGAACCAACCACTAGATATCACCTTCGAACGCAACGGAAAATCCTTCGACAAGACCATCGTGCCCGAAGCCTACGGCGTAAACCAGATGGGATACGCGGGCTGGGATCCCAAAGAACCCAGTGTCACGGTTACAGATCTGGAAAAGGACATGCCCGCGGAAAAAGCCGGAATAAAAATCGGCGATGAAATCCTCACTGTCGACGGCAAACCCATCCCCGCCATCGAGGCCATGATTGAGACCCTGAAGCAAACCCAGGGAAAACCAATTGAGATTACGGTTCTTCGAGACGGTCAACAGCAGACCTTCACCATGCAACCGGTGTTAACCGATATCCCCGGCCAGGAAGAGAAACGCTACCGTGTGGGACTTGGTAGCCAGCCGATGAAAGTAAGCGCCCTCCCGTTGGGCGCTGCCTTCCGCAAATCGATCGAGCAAAACAAGGAAGGCTCGCTCCTCATTCTCGAACTCCTGCGGAAAATGATTCAACGAAAGATTTCTATCCGCACCATCGAAGGACCAATCGGAATCGGCCGCGCCGCCGGAGAAGCCGCCACCGAAAAAGGCTGGACTCCGCTGATGGCATTGACCGCCGCGATCAGTCTTAATCTTGGGATCTTTAACCTGCTCCCGATCCCCATCCTCGACGGGGGCGTAATCCTGCTGTTGTTCGTCGAAAGCATTATGCGACGCGATATCAGCCTGCAAATCAAAGAACGAATCTACCAGGCCGCATTCGTCTTCCTGGTGCTGTTCGCAGTCATGGTCATCTACAACGATTTGGCGAAGACCCTGCCCGGAATGATGCAAAGGCTGCCGTAGAAAATGTGGCGCGGGCGCCATCGCCCATGTGATTCAATGGAAGCCGGACGTCCCCGCCCGGTTGGACCGGCGAAGACAGCTGTCTAGCTTCATTCGCGTGTTAAACTATAGTTTCCGCATGGCTAATATTCAGCGCAGAAAAACCGTTACCTGCTCAATCAATGGCGTCCTCGTAGGCAGCAATGCACCGGTCGTGGTGCAGTCGATGACCAACACCGATACGGCCGATATTGCGGGCACGGTCCAACAAGTTGCAGCCCTCGCGCGCGCCGGCTCCGAGCTAGTTCGGGTCACCGTCAACAATGAAGACGCCGCTGCCGCGGTTGCACCCATTGTCGAACAACTCGACAAGCAGGGCATCAACGTGCCCATCGTCGGTGACTTCCATTACAACGGACATCAGTTGCTGAAGAAATATCCCGAGTGCGCCCGCGCCCTGGCTAAATATCGTATCAATCCCGGCAACGTAGGCATTGGCCGCAAAGACGACGCCAATTTCCGCACCATGATCGAAGTTGCCGTCGAAAATCAGAAGCCGGTTCGCATCGGCGTCAACTGGGGCTCGCTCGACCAAGCGTTGCTCACCCGCATGATGGACGAGAACTCGCGCCTCGCCGAGCCGAAAGACGCGCGTGAAGTCACCATGGAGGCGATGGTTGTCAGCGCGCTGAACTCCGCAGAACTGGCTGAGAAGTGCGGCTTGCGCGCCGATCAGATCATCCTCAGCGCAAAAGTCAGCGGCGTGCAGGATTTAATCGACGTTTACCGTTCGCTGGCCGCGCGCTGTAATTATCCGCTGCATCTCGGACTCACCGAAGCAGGCATGGGAGCAAAGGGTATCGTCGCCTCCAGCGCCGCGCTCGGCGTTCTGCTGCAGGAAGGCATCGGCGACACGATTCGCGTTTCCCTCACGCCAGCCCCCGGCGGCGATCGCACCGAAGAAGTTCGCGTTGCCCAGCAGATTCTGCAATCGCTCGGCATCCGCAG
>Ga0209169_10001858_pt1 | contig 12835 bp, 8 predicted proteins | sample HubBroMetageWRM4_FD_188346 | JGI IMG/M metagenome (GOLD analysis project Ga0209169, IMG submission 188346) | Warmed soil microbial communities from the Hubbard Brook experimental Forest, New Hampshire - Hubbard Brook CCASE Soil Metagenome WRM 4... | ecosystem: Environmental > Terrestrial > Soil...
TTGGCCGGAAGCCACAGCGCGAAGATCCTGCCGATCCAGGGGAGCCACGAGATCAGGCCATAAAGAAGCGAAGGGGTATAAGGCGCCTGGATGTGCGCGAGCAGGAGATTGTAGTGACACTCGTTTGCAGTGATGACCGCAAGTGCTGTCGCCGCTACGAACAGCCCGAAAGAAGCCGCAATGCTCACGCGAAGCGATAAAACACCCGATGCGGAGTTTTCGGTCATCTTCATGCCTGACTCAATCATAAGGTTATTCGACCTCCCGGAAGATTAGAAGCTGAAGTGCGCGCCGAGCTCCAGTCGGCGCGCTGTTTCTGCGGCGACCGGCGCTCCGAGCGCCGACGATGAGAGCACCGAATTCACCGCAGTCACATTCGTATGGTTGAGGAGATTCGCACTGCGCGCGTTGAGCGTAATCGTACGAGCGTGGTCCTTGTTGCGCGGATTGAGCGCGATTGTGCGGCTCAGGTTTGCGTCGAGATGGACGGTGCGCGGCATCGTGCCCAGATTGTATGGCACGTTTCCGTCAACGGTGTTCGATGTGAGTGGGCCGAAACGCGTACTGTAAACACCAGGTCCAGTTGCAGAGACGAATGCGGGGCGATCGTTGAACGAGCCGTCACCATTGGCGTCTGTACCAGTGGTTATGTTGTAAGGTCTTCCTGGCCGCGTCGAGAACTGGCTGTCCAGCTCGATCTTGAACGGCAGCGTCGTACTTCCTTCAATGGTCGGGCCGCCGCGCGTCATCCACCATGGCCGGCCACCCTCGCCTTGCTCGCGATAGCTCGACTGCGGCGTCTGTTCGTCCTCCTTGAAGCTCAGGTATGCGTAGTAAAGATGCAGAGTGAAGCGCTTCATGCCGGTTTGGTCCAGCGTGACCCAATCGTACGTGCCGCGTGAATGCCCATACATCTGGTACTGGTTGATATTCAGGTTGGGAGTAGCGGGCCGCGGCGCGAGCAGGGATGCGGTCGGGTCAGGCGCTGTGCCCACCTCAGAGTTCACCTGTGGCGCGTTAATGTTGACAATGCGAAACGACTGCCACGCCGCGCCATAGTTGATATTGGCCTGCGCGTGCCAATGGTGCGGGAATTCGTGCTCAACCGCAATGAGAGTCTGAAAGGTCGGTCTCTGGCCATAGCCTGGAGCGAAACGGTTCACAGTGCTCACCTGAATAGAGCCGGGGCTTGCCCCAAGCGGATCTGTATAGCTTGGCGAATAAATATAAACCTCGCGCTGGCGGATTCCGTTCAGGCGTAGAACGTCGACAGGAACGCTGATGTCCTGCGAGCCGGTAAAGAGGCCGGCGCGCGCATGAACGATCCAGGTCTGCTTGCGGTCCGGCGCCCAGGAAATCGAGAGCCGCGGGCCGAACTCGACAAACGAGTCAGGCGTTGTCCACAACTGGTAGCGCAGGCCCGTATCGATGCTCAGGCGCGGATTGAGCTTAATGGCATTCTGCACATAGAGACCGAGATCCCAGGGCGAGAGTGAAATCAGCGGCGTCCCGCTGGTGAGCTGATACGTGGTTGGCGATCCGCCCGGTAGGCTCAACAGCGTACGCCGATACTGCTCGAGACCACTAATCGTCGTGGTTTGGCCGGTGGGGTTGCTGGATGCATCGAGTTGTGGCGCGCTACCTCCACCGAATACGAAAGCGCCATTAAATGTATTTGGATCCAAGTCGCTGACGACGTTCCCGATTGCTTCGCCGCCGACTTTGAACGTATGGGCGCCGTGTGTGATGGTGAGGTCGTCATCGATCTCCAGATCGTGTTCGCTGTCGCTGACATTCTGCGAGGTCGCGCCGCCGCCGGTGAAGAACCCCGCCACCTGGAGCGAAGGCGCCGTGGAGGAGGGCGTCTGGTCTGTGCTCTTCCAGGAGATGCCCACGCGGGTCTGATGCAGTAGATTCGCGTTTGGCGTTTGTAGGTTGGTAAAGCGGAGATCGTATTCGCTGGTGAGCGATGAATAGCCCGCCTCGGGAAGAACGAGTCCGCCAACGCCCTGGTTGGCAAGATTGTTTACGTTGGCGGAGAACGAAACGGTCACTCGATCCTTGGACGTGAGTTGCCAGTCGGACCGTGCGGAGGCAATCCACAAGCGCTGCGGGGCAGGCACACTTGCGCGAAACGGCGCTTGGTTATCGCTGCTGTCGAGTGTCATGGCGTTGACCACGTTGAACTCGTCGATGTCGCGTTTTTCAAATGCGAGCGAAAAACCGCTCTTCTGTTGAATGATAGGGCCGCTAAGTTCGAAGCCATAGCGTTTCTTCGATGCAGGCGTCACCGTAAATGCGAACGGGTCGGTTGCATTGAACTCTCCGGCGCTGCCGCTGAAGAACAGCGCGCCATGCAGCGATTCGGCACCGGGCTTGGTAGTGACTTCGATGCGGCCGCCGTGCCACAGCGGATTCTCATATTCGGCGGAGAACAGATCGGGATTCACGCGAATGGAAGCGATGGCGCTCTTCGGTGGCATGGCGCTGCCGTTCTGAAAACCGTCCACGACTACGGTCGTAGCCGACGGATCGCCGCCGGCCGCGGATGCCCGTACCTGCAATTCGCGCAGAAGATCGTCGGGATCGTCGGGAAGCCGCGCCAGATCGGCGCTGTTCAGATCGCTGGCCGCAGACGCGCTTTCGGTGTCGACTCCAGGAGCGTTGGCATTGACCTGCACATTGGTCTGCACTGTCTCAATCGGCAGTCTCAGATCGAGCCGCACTGTGCTGCCACGCGGCCCGTCCTGCACTGAAGTTGTGCTGGTGAATCCGGGAAACTGCGCCGCAATGCGGGCAGGAATGCCGGCAACACACGGCAGAATGTAGTGGCCCGAGGCATCGGCATCGGTACGTTCTCCGCTCGCAGCCTGTACTTGCGCTCCGGGAATTACGGCTCCGCTTGGATCGGTGATCGTGCCTTCGACACGAACTCCGTCCGTGCAGGTTGGTTCGGTCGCCGCTGCGGCCCAGGGAACCGCCAATCCCACGAAGATCACCCTCCTTATCCAATGACGAGACATGGACCGCTCTGCCTCCTAGTTCCAAAATTCCAGAAGTTGCGGGTACTATCGATGGTTTTGCAAGGAAGGCTCAATTCTCGGCGGCGAATGGTCATTCCCGGATGGCAATCGAAGCCGGCTTGACCCCAGGCGAGGTTAGTTGACGTGGAATCGCAAAGTCACATTTGCAGCCCGTCCGCGATTGGAAACGTGGTCTGTCCTGCCAGCAACAGTCGACATCTTGCACTCAGGAAAATCCCAGACCAACTCTCGTTCGTCAGTTGGCGGTTGGGTGCTCGAAACGCTCAATGGTGTACACCGGCACGTCTTCCTCTTGCCGATGAAGTTCGAGACCTAGTTCGCCCAGGACCGTGAAAATGGTGGGGAGGCCGGCGAAGGGGTTTGTGTCTGGGGCGGCGTTCGGATGCGGAGAGGGTAGCCGCATGGGTAGGCAACCTTCAGTGTTTTCGGAGAACAGCCCGCTAAGCTGCGTACGGTTCACGACTGGCAAATCCGTCCAGTTCTCAATGCAACGGGCGAGGTCGCCCATGTCGATTGCATTTGCATTCACGGGATGGCCGAAGCCGGTGCCGGTTTCATCGTTGAGGGATGCACAAACCCGTGCGCTGGACCAGTCCTATACGGAAACCGGTACCGTGGATTCACTGCCACTCGCGACGGGTGGCTTCTTGAAATTTGAGTTTGTGCCTGTCGGCCCGCTTGCCCCATTCGGCCTCTTGCTCCAGGGCAAGTAAGCGCGTGCACTGCGGCGGCGACAAGATCAGAGAAATCGGACATTCCGCTGGCGCAGTCTGCTTTACCCTGTGATCATCTTTCGCGGTAGATGCTTATTGCTTATCCAGCTTCGCGGAGCAATCTCATTGATGACTACCGATATGGGCGTTTTAGCGAAACGAATCCTCCGGTCGCGCCAGATCAAAACCGGATGCGCGCGATTACCCTGGACGCAACAGTTGACACCCATCAAAGGCAGGATTGCGCTGAAGGTCTCAAGGCTTAAGCTGAGATTCTCAGCAGACTGAACCTCCCGAATCTTACCGGCTGAAATTGCCGAGGGCCACGCATTACCCAAGCTGGAGCTATACTTTTGCCAGCCTTTTCAGGGGCTCAGAACATTCTCGGTGGTCATAGAATTGTGTTTGAACCTGCAGGCCGAGCTCCTTTTGCGAAGATAAGTGAAATTGATGCGCAGCCGGACCAATCGCGATTTGAATGAGCGGAGGGGGGACGACATTCTGCTGGACGACTGTGTAGACATCTTGCGGACGATGAGTCCTGCACTCCCGGTGCGGATATTCCTCATACTCCTTTGCAGCTTACTGGCTTGCCCTTCTGCCAACGCCCTGGATCCGGACCGGCGGATTTCTCAGTACGCGCACACTGCCTGGCGCGTACGTGATGGAGTCTTTGCAGGATCACCCACTGCGATCACCCAGACTGGCGATGGATATGTGTGGATCGGGACGCTCGCGGGGTTGTTACGTTTCGATGGCGTTCGCTTTGTGCCCTTTGTTCCGCCCGCGGGAAAGCACCTTCTGAACCCAGCCGTGATATCGCTCCTGGGCGCGTCCGACGGGAGCCTCTGGATCGGGACAGGCTCTGGCTTGTCGCAATGGAAGAACGATGACTTGATCAATTTTCCGAAGACAGCGGGTCGTGTGAATGAGATCTACGAGGATCGTGAGGGCACGATTTGGATGGCGCGTTCGCGAACGCGTGCCGGAGCTGTTTGTAAGGTCACACGATCTGCAGCCAAATGCTACGGGCCAAAAGACGGAGTTCCACCCTATGCCGGGACATTGACCGGCGACAACTCCGGAAATCTCTGGATTGGAACCAGCACCGCGCTTGTCCGATGGAAACCAGGTTCATCTACTTCGTACGAGGTGCCCGGGCTCAAATCCAACGCAGCGCTTGGTGGTGTAACCGCTCTCGTTGCCGCTCCCGATGGATCTGTCTGGGTGGGGATCATGAATTCCGGGCGCGGGCTCGGTCTGCAACAGTGGGTAAACGGTGCATGGAAAACTCCGATCACAACACCGCTCGACAGCAGCACGTTGAGTGTCTACTCCTTGTGGTTCGACCGGCATAATGCGTTGTGGATTGGAACTGAAGGAAACGGCATCTACCGGGTCTACAACGGCAAGGTGGATCGTTTTCGAACCACGGATGGTTTATCGGGCAACGATCCCGATAGATTTTTTGAGGATCGGGAAGGCAGTTTGTGGTTGACCACGGCCGAGGGTGTCGACTCTTTCCGCGACATTCCAGTTGTCAGCTTCTCTGCGCACGAGGGGCTTAGTGGTGACGCAGTAGATGCCATAGTTGCGGCCCGGGATGGGACCGTCTGGATGGGGAATCATTCAAATCTGGATTATATAAATGGGAATGTCGTTTCATCCATCGGTCCAAAGAATGGACTGCCGGGCAGCCGTGTGACGTCCCTGTTCGAAGATCGTGCTGGGCGGCTATGGGTCGGGTTGGACAATGGATTGTTTGTTTACGAGCATGGCAGGTTTAGATCCATCCTGCGCCGCGATGGGGGTTCCATAGGAGTCGTTACGGACATGGCCGAGGACGTGGATAACCGAATTTGGGCCGCAGTCGTTCGCGCTGGCCCCGGAAATCCAGCAGGTCTGGTCCAGATTCAAGATCGTAGATTCGCGACCGAAATTGCAGACCTGAGGCTGGGTTTTCCAATTTCGCTCGCGGGCGATCCCCAAGGTGGCCTCTGGCTGGGATTGCGTAAAGGCGGCCTGGCCCGGTATCGGAATGACCAACTGCAGATCTTTCCCCTCAAGAACACAAGCGCCCAGGTTCTGCAGGTACTGGCAGAATCCGATGGGTCTGTGCTCGCGGCTACCACCTCTGGCTTGGTCGAACGGCGTGGCGAGACTCAATATACGCTCGACCAACATAACGGCCTGCCCTGCGACCGAACCTTCGCGATCATTACTGACAAGCACTCCAATCTTTGGCTGTATACCGAGTGCGGTCTGATATCGATCAAATCAGACGACCTGAAACAGTGGCGCAGAAATCCCGGTCAGAAGATAAAGTTCGATCTGTTCGATGCGTACGACGGCGCCCTGCCCTATCTCAGCGCTTTTGGGCCAGGTGCCACACGATCAAACGACGGGCGCTTGTGGTTCGCGAATGCAACAGTGGCTCAGGTGATTGATCCCGACAGGTTATACAGAAACACGATCCCGCCGCCAGTACATATCGAAGCAGTGATTGCGGATCGAAAGAGCTATTCAACTCAAAACGGCCTTCATCTCCCAGCGTTAACGCGTGATCTCGAGATCGACTATACGGCTTTGAGCTTTGTCGTTCCCCAGAAGGTGCAGTTTCGGTACAGACTGGAAGGCTACGATCGAGAGTGGCAGGACCCTCAAACCAGACGCGAGGCCTTCTACAGCAATCTGCGCCCCGGCAACTACCGGTTTCATGTGATCGCCTCCAATAATTCCGGTGCCTGGAATGAAGCAGGGGCTGAACTCGATTTCAATATCGCTCCCGCCTGGTATCAGACGACCGGGTTCCGGGGGCTTTGCGTGCTCACTGTTTTCACACTGCTCTGGGCGGGTTATCGTATGCGTGTTCACCAGCTGCAGGAGCAGGAGAAGAAATTCCGCGACGCGATGGAAACCATGCCGGCCCTGGCCTTCGTTGCCGACCCAAAGGGAGGTTGCATCTTCCTAAACAGGGGATGGCTTGAATACACCGGCTTGAGCTCAGAACAGGCCTGCGGCTCAGGTTGGGAAAAAGCGGTTCATCCTGACGATCTCAAGCGCATCACCGAGCGATGGCGCGAATCGCAGGCGACCGGCGAACCGCTGGAGTATGAAGGGCGGCTTCGGCGCGGATCGGACGGAATCTATCGCTGGTTCCAGACGCGCGCCCAGCCTCTGCGTGATAACCGAGGCAAGATTGTGAAGTGGTGTGCAGTGGCAAACGATATTGAAGATCGCAAGCGTGCGGAACAGCTGCAGGCTGACCTTGCACATACCAATAGGGTCAGCATGCTCGGAGAATTGGCTTCCTCAATCTCTCACGAGTTGAAGCAGCCGATTAGCGCGGCCGTGATGGATGCACAGGCGAGCCTGCGATGGCTCAACCGCGATCAGCCGGACCTGGACAAGGTGCGCCGGGCAACAGCAGCGATCGTGAAGGACGGGAGGCTTGCAGTCGATATCATCGATCGCTTGCGGTCGCTGTATAAGAAGACGCCTACCCAGCGGGAACCGGTCGACGTGGATAAAATCATCGACGAAATGGTCCTGCTTCTGCGAAGCGAGGCCAACGAGTATGCGGTTTCGATTCGCACGGACCCTGCCGCCGATCTTCCCAGAATCACAGCGGACCGGGTGCAACTCCAGCAGGTTCTGATGAACCTCATGCTCAATGGTATTGAGGCGATGAAGGAGACGGGCGGAGTGCTCACGGTTAAGACAGGGCAAGACAACAATGGTCGAGTACTGATCTCAATCAGCGACACAGGAGTAGGCCTGCCGGACGGAAGAGCGGATGAGATGTTCAATGCATTCTTCACCACTAAGCCTGAAGGCAGCGGCATGGGGCTGGCGATCAGCCGTTCCATCGTGGAGTCGCATGGGGGCCGTTTATGGGCCGCATCCCATGATGGCCGAGGCGCGACCTTCCATTTCACTCTGCCAACTGCAGTCGTGTAGGCGCCCGTAGCAATCTGATTCCGGGTTCCTGCACACGCACGCCGTCGGCATCGGTGCAGTGTTTGTCAAGGCTGAGCAAAGCACGTCTTCACATCACCTTACGAGACCATCGCCGTGGCCGCGCCAGGAATTCCGCGTTCTATCGGTAATCCAGGCAATACCAGAAACATGTAATGGCGATTCTTCGAGGTGCTCCATACCATAGAGCCGAGTTACTGTCATGTTCTCCAAGATCGTCGTCGCCTTGAATGATCTACCTGAATCGCAAGACGCCTTACGCACGGCGATCGATCTCGCTCGTCTCTGCAACGCAGAACTCGCTACAGTTTCTATCCTGGGAGATCTTCCCGCGTACGCTTCGTTTTCAATTGTTGTTGATCCAGAAGCTCCGGAAGCGATGATGGAGGAGCGGCGACACTTTCACCGGGAAATGCACGAGAAAGCAGCAAACTTGGCGCGGGAACTGGGAGTTCATGCGCAAGGCTCGATTGTAGCCGGTAAAGAGGTGCGTGCAATTCTTCACTTTCTGAAAGAACAGAACGCAGATTTGCTCGTCGTTGGGCTGCATCAACACGACTTCTATCTGTCCCGCCTTTGGAGTTCCGTCTATGACCTCGCCCAAGACGCTACCTGCAGCGTGCTTGGGGTGCACTGATTGTAGAGACGAATGAGCTGGGTTGAGACGAGCGAATCTTAGCGGGGCCGGGAGGCGCTAGAACCATGAGTAAGAAATCCTGGATTATTCCATTGATCGTCCTGATCGCTGCTGCGGGTCTTCTGTTCGGTGTCGCCGGGCATTTGACAGGCTGGCAAGGCAGCCGCTCGGAACAGGAGACGGACGATGCATACCTAAAAGCCGATATGACGCCTTTGAGCACGCGGATTTCCGGCACCGTCAGGAAGGTCAATGTCGGTGATTATCAAAGCGTGCAGGCAGGCCAGACGCTTATCGAACTTGACGATGAAGACTACCAAGCGACATTGGATCAAGCCCAGGCAGCCCTAGCTGCATCCAAGGCCGCACTCGAGGACAATCAGGCAGCCAAGAGAATCCAGGATGCACAGATTGAAGTAGCAACCGCCGGAGTTGTTCAGGCACAGGCTGAGATCAATGCAGCAAAGGCCGGCATCGCATCAACTTCGCCTGAGTTCGACAGATCTCTGGCTGAGCTGCACCGGCAGCAAGCCTTGTTCGATACGAAAGCGGCAACTCACCAACAGCTGGAGGCGGCCACTGCACAGGAAGGACAGCTCATTGGTCTAATTGATGCGCGCAAAGCAGATCTCGCGCGCGCAGAGGGCGCCCTCTCCGCAAGTCAGAGTCAACTTGAGGCTGCCAAGCGCGAGAGAGAGGGGCTCAACACAAAGGACGATGTTTACAAAGCTGACATAGAAGCGAAGAAGGCCGCGATCGTCGTGGCACAAGTCAATCTAGCCTACACGCGCATTGCGGCTCCAGCAGCCGGAACGGTTGGAGAGCGGCATGTCCTTGCTGGTCAGTTGGTCGCTCCGGGCACTCAGGTGATCGATCTCGTGCAAACCGATGTCTGGGTTCAAGCAAATTTTAAAGAGACCCAACTAATGAACATGCGAGTTGGAGATTTGGCAGATATTCGCATCGATACATTTCCTGATCGAGTGTTTCACGGAAAAGTCGATCAGCTGGCTCCTGCCAGCGGTTCCCAATTCGCACTTCTGCCGCCCGACAATGCAACCGGCAACTTCACGAAAGTCGTTCAGAGAGTGCCTGTCAAGATAATGCTCTTACCAGAACAGCCCGATCTGGACCGCCTGCGGCCAGGCTTTTCTGCAGTCGTCACGGTTCATACCGGAAAGGCTGAGGGCCGATCGGGCGGTGGTCAATGACAAGTCTTGACGTCAGCGCGCCTGACACTCATCAGACTCTGACGACCCACCCGTTGCTCGGGATTGCCGGCGTGCTGCTGGGCGCAATGATCGCAACATGCACGGGCAGGCTGATGAGCGTGGGCTTGGCAGACATCCGCGGCGCTATGCATCTTGGGGTCGACGAAGCGTCGTGGATCAATACCTCGTTCAACGCTTCGATGATGTTTATCGGGCCATTTTCTGTATACCTGGGAGGACTTCTCGGCCCTAGGCGCGTTCTCTTGGCCTGTGCATGGATCTTTACAGCGGCGAGTTTTCTAATTCCCTTTTCGCATTCGCTCGGCGCAGTAATCGCATTGCTTATCCTGGCCGGCCTGAGCGCGGGAACATTCTATCCGCTGACCCTCTCGTTCGTATTACGCGCTTTACCCATTCGCTATGTCTTGCTGGGGATCGCAATGTATGCGGCCGACATTGTGTTTACGACGGATATGGCGCAGGCGTGGGAGTCTTACTTTATCGGGCACCTCTCATGGCGTTGGATCTTCTGGAACGGGACCGTTCTGACTCCCGTGATGATTGCTTTGATCCACTTTGGCATTCCGCGGCAGCCGCTCCCAAAACCGCAGCCTGGGCATCCTGCTCCCAATTGGAGAGGCTTCCTGTACGCAAGCCTCGGCGCTGCGCTCCTGTATATGGCACTCGATCAGGGGCAGCGTCTGGACTGGTATCACTCATCGCTCATCATTGGGCTCGCGGCCTCAGGCGCGCTGCTTTTACTTGCAGCGTTTGTGCGTCACTTTCTTCTGCCCAATCCACTTGTTCATTACCAGTTCCTCCTCCGCAGAAACACACTGTTGCTGGCTTTCGTACTAGTAAGCTTTCGTTTCGTAATGCTGGCCACTGTGGTAAGTATCCCGAGCTTTCTGGGTTCCGTTCGGGGATTCCTTCCATTACAAGAGGCGCCAGTGCTGATCTGGGTCGCGCTTCCTCAATTTGTGCTCGGCGTGGCTGCCATGTCGTTGATGCGCACAATCGATCCCCGGCTGATTCTCACTGCGGGCTTCGGGCTGGTCGGAGTTGCATGTTTACTCGATGCGCGAGTCACCTCCGTGTGGGCGGGCCCCAACTTCGGCATGACCCAGGCCATAATGGCCATCGGACTGGCTTTGGCTTTCAACTCGATGGTCGGCTCCATTGTGCTCGAAGTCTTGGACACTGGGGCGCTGACCAGGCCCGCCGACATATTGACATTTGCCGGCTTCTTTCAAGTCATACGCTTATTTGGAGGCGAAATGGGGGCAGCCTTTATGGGGCACTTCATTGCCATTCGAGAACAGTTCCACTCGAATGTGCTTGGCCTCAGCATTCGACTTGAAAGTAGTATCACCGATTCCAGGCTCCTCGGGTTTCAACATGTATTCGCTCCACATTCGACCGGTCTGACCGCGATCGGCCGTGCTGCGGAAGTTCTCGCCCTGCAAATCCGGCAGCAAGCCTTCACCCTCGCAATCTCCGACAGCTTTCTACTTCTGGCTGCATGCTGTGTCGCATGTCTCGTCCTGATTGCCTTCATGTCCAGGGTTCCGACCCAATATCGACAGGTCACTGCGGCTCCCGTGGAGGCGAAATGAGAAGCACACTCCATATGGGGAGACAACCTGCGATAGCGGTCTCAATAGCACAATGGAGGATTCGCTCGGTTGCCTGGTTGTTCTTACCGGTTTCACTGTTGGGTTCGGCGCTCTGCGCCAGGGTAATGGCACAATCGTCAGCTCCAACTCCGATGCAATTGACACTGGACCAGGCAATCGATCTCGCACTGAAGCAGAATCATTCTGTTCATCTGCGCTCCCTTGCCGTCGAGCAAATGCAGAGTAAGAAGGACGAAGAGAAATCCAATTACCTGCCTCAAATCAAAGCGAGTGGCAGCGTGCTCTACATAACCGAACTCGAGGGCGTTGCAATACCCGCAGGGGCATTTGGGAGCTATCCATCAACAGGGCCGGTACCATCGAAATCGCTCTTTATCGATCAAGGTTCTGCTACTGGGTACACGGGAGCCGTGGGATTAGAGCAGCCCCTCACGCAGCTATTCCGCATCCACCAGGCGAATGTTGCGGCAAAAGAGGATGTATTCGTTGCGAAAACACAACTTGACCAAACGCAGGATGCCATCGCATTGCAAGTCCGGCAGCTCTACTACAAGATCTTGATCAATGAACAGAAGCTCGACGCATCTCAGGATCAGTTAGCAGCCGCTCAAGTCAAGGATGAAGAGAGTCGTAACGACGTAGAGCGAGGTAACGCCCTGGAGGTATCGGCACTCCAGAGTGAAGCCAGCATTCTGCAAGCGCAGCAGGAGAGCTTAACCTTGCGGCTGGAGAGAAGCGACTTGCGGCGTCAATTCGCGGACACACTTGGGCTCCCGGTTAATACTGCGATTGACCTCGACCCCGGAGCCGCGATAGCTACGCTGGACATTCCATCTCGAGCTGACGCAGTCCGGATCGCCCTCGACCAGAACCAGGATCTTAAAGAAGCCCGGGAGACTCTTGTAAAAGCGCGAGCGGGCTTGACCGCAGCCAAAGACGCCTACATCCCGGATATCACTGCGCTATCCCACTACCACTATCAGAGTGGTGTGCCGCTTCTCGTCCATAATTTTGGGACGTTTGGCCTTTCACTCAACTATGACCTATTCGACGGTGGGCGCCGCGAAGCCAACGTTCGGGAGGCGCAAAGTGAAGTGCGATCTGCAGAAGTCACAGTCGAAAAGCTCCAGTCCGAGATAGAGGTGCAGGTAGAAGCCATCTACGACAGTATTGAGGAACTCAAGCAGATGGTTGCCGTTGCGGGGCAAGCGTTAAAGGTCCGAACTGAGGCGGCCCGGCTGGCTGATCGCCAGTTTGAGCAGAACGCCGCGCTCAGTTCAGCCCGAAGTCAGGCTCACGCGGACCTGGCTAGTGCAACCGCATCCTTGCTCGAAACGAATTGTGGCCTCTCGTTGGCGCAGGCCGACCTAAAAAGAGCGATCGGTCAAAAGCCGCAATAGCTGGAGTCTCATTCACAATATTATTAGCGTTCGAAGGCAGGTACGGTTTCGATGGACAGCACCCTGACCAGCGTCTTGGCCGCGCTCAGCGGCTCTGTCATAGGCGCTTCAACTCCCGTCCTAAGCAATTTTGTACTCCAGCGAAGCGTCGCACAGCGAGAGCTGACGAATCGCGAAATTGCTCAACGGGAAGAGCTCTATTCGGAATTCATACG
>Ga0209169_10001859_pt1 | contig 12831 bp, 8 predicted proteins | sample HubBroMetageWRM4_FD_188346 | JGI IMG/M metagenome (GOLD analysis project Ga0209169, IMG submission 188346) | Warmed soil microbial communities from the Hubbard Brook experimental Forest, New Hampshire - Hubbard Brook CCASE Soil Metagenome WRM 4... | ecosystem: Environmental > Terrestrial > Soil...
TAGCAGTCACCAGAGTCAACCCGACGCCCGAAGAGTTGATGTTCGCAGCATGCGTTCCGGTGACGTTAGCCGTGATGCCCAACCCATGGTAGAAGGTTGCTGTCAGTTCCGCACCGCCGCCCTGTGCCCAGAAACTTTCACCTGACGTCAGGTTGCCGCGCTGCGCGCTGTAGGTCATCGCAAGATCAAGCTCTGGAGGATGAGGGTTCTTCTGCTGCGCCCACAACCAAACAGGCAGCAACGGCCTGTTGAGTCCTGAGTTAGCCACCGGCCTACACAGGGTAAAAGGTGTTCGCAAGATGGCTCCCGTTCAGGTAATTGGCTTACAGCGCCTGAGGCATCTGCACTCTGGCAATTGCCCGCGCTCGGTCGCGCCCTGAAACCTGCCCTAAGTTCTCATGCGATAGACAAAATAATGACAATTCGCTCACGAATTGCGAGACAGATCATTTCCAGCGCCTGCTAATATAGGACTTAACTGGTCGGATTCAGATCAAATTGGTCTGAGATATAAATCATCCGAATGTCCGTGAGTGATAAGCAAGTGGGTCTACAGCTGAAATGGGCTGAGAGCGCAGCGTCTGTTGTAAGCGCCTCAATCTGCATAACTGACCCGGTGTTGACCAATACAACGAAGAGAATTGGAAGAGGGATATGTCAGGAAGTGCCGACAGCCTTGCGTTGCATGGCCTCAAAGCATTGTGTGTTGCCATACTTATTTCAACTGGTTTGGCCTGGGCAACTGTGGGTGGAAGTATTTCCGGGACGGTGAAAGATCCCTCAGGAAGAGTTGTTCCGAACGCGAATGTGACTGTCCGCGAAGTGAGCACAGGGCTCTCGTACCAAACCCATACCGACGGCAACGGATATTACACTCTGCCCGTCCTGCCGGTTGGCCGTTATGAGTTGCAGATGCAGGCGGCTGGCTTCCAGGGCTATCAGCGCAAAGATATTGTGCTCGATACGAACGCAGCCCTCCGACTCGATGCGGCTCTCGTGGTTGGTGGTGTCGATCAGACGGTGAGCGTCAGCGACAATACTCTGCATGTCGAGACGACGAGCACGCAGCTGGGCCAGGTGATCAGCGGCAGACAGCTGACGGCTGTGCCGCTCAATGGCCGCAGCTTCACAGATCTGCTCTCGTTGCAGGCTGGCGTCGCTCCGGCAACCTCGATCACCGCCACAACGGTACAGGACGTGGGCGCAACGGTGCTGAATCCTTCGGGTGATCTCAATCCCGGAACCATCTCAGTGAACGGGCAGCGCGAATTCGCCAATGCATTTATCGTGAACGGCAGCGACTCCGAAGAAGACGTTAACTCCGGCACTGCAATTGTTCCCAACCTCGACGCGATCGCTCAGTTTCGCATCATCACCAGCAACTTCGACGCCGAGTACGGAGAGTTCAGCGGCGGCCAGATCAGCGTCATCACAAAATCCGGAAGCAATCAATTCCACGGCAGCGCGTTTGACTTCCTTCGCAATACGTCCCTCGATGCGCGCAACTATTTCTCCCCGACGCGGGGAGCATTCCGGCAGAACCAGTTTGGCGGCACCATCGGTGGACCGATTCGCCACGACAAGATTTTCTTTTTCACCGATTATCAAGGAACCAGGCAAACCGAAGGCATCGATACCCCGGTGATTCCTGTGCCATCAGACGCGGATCGTGCGGGCAATCTTATCGATCAGGCAGGCGGACTGACCGGCGCGGTAGGCGGTCCTTACTTCGCAAACCTGCTATCGCAGAAGCTGGGCTATACCGTGACCGCTGGCGAGCCCTACTATGTCGCCGGATGCGCCACCTCGTCACAGTGTGTCTTTCCCAACGCTGTCATTCCGCAGAGCGCATGGTCCACTCCAGCCCAGCGAATGCTCCAGTACATCCCCGCGCCGAATACCGCCAACGGCTTTGCCACCTCATCGTTCAATCAGATTCTCCGCGACGACAAGGCCGGGGTCCGTGTTGATGCGAATACGAGAGCAGGCTTGCTGTCCGCCTACTATTTCATCGACGATTTCAATCTTGACGACCCATATCCGGTCGCGCAGAGCGGCGCCAGTGTTCCCGGCTTCAATGCGTTGACTACCGGCCGCGCACAACTCCTCGCTCTCGGTGATACCAAGACTTTCAATGCTACGGCGGTTAACGAACTGCACCTGAGCTACATGCGCGACTTCAACAATCTGGGTCAGCCTGTCGGCGGCCGCAATGTAAGCCTTACTTCGCAGGGCTTCGAGAACCCCGATGGCAGTCCGAGTATCGTTGCACTGGACCCCAAGGGCCAGAGTGTCGAGAACCTGAATTTTAATGGCTTCTCCACCGGCGCAGCGGCAAATCAACTCATTCAGGCGAACAACACGTATCAGATCACCGACACATTCTCCAAGGTGCTCGGGAACCATACTTTGAAGTTTGGTGGGGCCTTCCATATCGATCAGGTCAACGCGAACCCCATCGCCCAATTCAACGGAAGCTTTGTCTTTTCAGGTGTCGAGACCGGAGTTGACTTTGCGGACTTTCTCATCGGCGTGCCCAGCCAGTACAACCAGAGCCAGCTCAATCCGTTCTACGCCCGGAATAAGTATGTTGGTCTCTTCGCACAGGATAGCTGGCATGCGCTGTCCAACCTCACACTGAACTATGGGCTCCGCTGGGACCGAGTCGCGCCCTGGTCGGAAAAATACAATCAGATCTCAACCTTCGTCCCGGGTGCACAGTCCATAGTCTTTCCGGGCGCGCCTGCCGGCATTCTCTATCCCGGCGATCCGGGAATTCCCAACACGCTGGCCCCTATCAGTAACCACAGCTTCGCGCCGCGCGTTGGGCTGGCATGGTCTCCTCAAGGCAGCACCGGCAGCCTGCTTGCAAAAGCTCTTGGCGCTCCGGGAACGACCAGCATTCGCGCCAGCTTCGGCACCTTTTACACGGCCATCGAAGCGCTCTCTATTGGCGTGCTGGCGGCGAACGCGCCCTATGGCACTACGTATACCGGGAACTCCCCACTCTTCGCGACTCCGTTCATTACGGCTGCTGACGGAACCAACAATGGCCAGCCCTTTCCGTACACCTTCGCCCCGCTGAACTCGTCGCCGAAGAATCCAGACAACAGCATTGACTGGAGCACTTACGAGCCGATCGAAGGCATCCCCGGCTATGACATTCACAATCGCGCCCCCTACACCAACGAATGGATGCTCTCCATTGAGCGGCAGGTAGGACCGAATACTGTCGTAAGCGCAAACTACGTCGGCACCACCAGCCATCGGCAGCGCATTTTGATAGAGCCCAATGCCGGAAATCCGGCGCTGTGTCTCAGCCTCAGCCAACCCAGCGAAGTGCAACCGGGAACGCTCACCTGCGGACCGGGCGGTGAAGACACCGTCTACTTTCCCATCGGGGGCGGTCAGGTGAACGGAACGCGCGGACCGCTTGGACCAGCCTTCGGGAGCAATGCGCTTCAGTCGAACATTGGTTATGCCAACTACAACGCGCTTGAACTCAGTGCTCGTCATACCAGCGGCCGGCTGGAGTTCTCTGCCGCCTATACCTACAGCAAGTCCATGGATCAGTCATCCAGCATCGGCGAGGAGGTCAACCCTTTCAACCCTGCGCTCAGCTATGCGCTCTCTTCCTTCGACGTCAAACACAATGTCGTTCTGAGTTATGAGTACCAGCTGCCCTTCGATCAACTCTTCCATCCAAATCGGCTAAGCCGGGGATGGTCGCTCTCGGGCATCACTCGATTTGCGAGCGGCTTTCCTATCACGATGATCAACAACGGAGACAACTCACTGATCGGGACCAATCCCAACGGGGTAAACAACAGCAGCATTGACGAGCCCGATTACTCGGGCGGTCCCCTTCGTCTGAACCACAATCCGCGAACCAACGGGAACAACTATTTCGATGCCACGTCCTTCAGTTTGAATGTGCTCGGTACCCCCGGGACTGCCAAGAGACGGTTCTTCTATGGCCCCGGCGCAGATAACTATGATATGGCGGTCGCTAAGAATCTGGCGTTCACTGAATCGAAGTCCGTACTCTTCCGTGTCGAGGCGTTCAATGTCTTCAACCACACGCAGTTTAATGGACCGAGCTCGGTCGACGGCGACATAGGCAGTTCTACCTTTGGCCAGGCAATTAGCGCAGCTCCGCCACGGATACTGCAAGGAGCGGTGAAGGTGAACTTCTAAGGTCAAGGCAATGGGCAGGGCTCAGATCTCCTCCGGTTTGTGCTTTCTCCATATGCTTCATGCATCGCGAGAAGGAGGCGATCAGTCCCTTACGGAGCGGCGGCGGCGATAATTATGAAGGTGTTTTCGACGTCTGTCCTGCAAGGTTGGCATTGTGGCTGAATGGTCAGCGCTAAAATGGCGCCAGATTTGTCAGTTGGCAACGCATCGAGCTAATCCAAGATATCCATGTCTTCGGCAAGTGGCTGAATAACCGGCTTCTCGGATAAGTGATCTTTGCCAATTGACTCGTTGCGACTTTCTCGACGAGTGGTAAATCACCAAAAGTTACTCGTCGAGAACTAGAGCGGAAATTTGGCCAGATTTCGCAGTTCCGGTCGGATCACCGGCCACTTGTGGACTTTTTTTGAGCGACGCTCGTCTCCTCTTAACGCCCCGTTACGATCGCATTGCGCCGTCGTCTGGCTAGTAGAGCAACAATGCCCGTTCGTTTTAGTCGCAAATAACGATGTTATTGGGGTTTTTGCCCACGTGTTGACGAGCCAGAAAGCGAGGTCTCGATCAATGATTCTCCCGAGACCGCCGCGTTGTACTCGACTATGGTCGAGGAAGATCGAGCAGCACCACATTCGAGCGTGCCTGCACTCTTTCGATGACAACTTCACGACCGTCTGGTGAGATATCGAAATCCTGAATGTCGAATTCGGGGGCGAGGTTGGTCAACTGCCGTTCCGCACCCGTCTCCAGGTCGATGAGCCAGAGATTCTTATGTTGAATCTCCCCTCGCAGGAGCACTAAGGCGCGCCCGCCCGCCAGGAAGGCCACGCGTCGAGCCCCTCTAGTCAAGGTCAACTCTGGCAGTGGATGCGGTGCGGCCTCAACCGTGACAGCTTTCAAGGAAAATGTAGTGCCGATGTCGGGTCCCGAGTAGACGACAAAGCGGCCGTCGGGCGACCACGCCGGATCGACCGAGTAATCACGAATAAAGGGAGTTGGAGGACGACCGTCGATCGGTATGCGAAAGAGGCGCGGTGTGCCGTGATCGGCGACCGCCGAGGTGATGGATTGACCGTCGGGCGACCACGCGGGATTGCCCTGCAGATCGAGCGAATCAGCCACCACTCGCGCATTCGTACCGTCCGCCTGCATCGCGTACAAGAGCGTTTGCCCGTTTTGCCGGACCGAGAATGCGAGATGCCGCCCATCGAGGGAGATGGCTGGGCCGCCGAAGACTCGCGCTCCCTCGCCGTGCCACAACTCTGTGCTCTTCCCGTTGACAAGCCGCCAGATTCTCTCGCCCGTGCCTGTCGCAGAAACATATAGAAGATAATCCGGGCCGAGGCGTGGGGAAAACCCGGGGCTGGTTGTCAGCGGGATCGGAAGAGCTTCCGACGCCGCTGCAGGTGAGTCGGCGATCCGCAATCGCCACAGTGTTCTATCAGGAATTGTGCGCGTGACAACCAGACGGCGCCCGTCAGCGCTGGCCGACAGTGAAGTATATCGCTCAAGGTCAGAGGTCAACCTATGGGGAATGCGTCGCTCGACGTCCATGCTATAAAGCCAAGGTCCTGAACCATCAGGATCGCTGGCGAGGTACAACAGCGTGCGCCGGTTCAATAGGACCGGGTAAGTCACGCGTGTGTTGTGCGACGTGATCCGCTCAGGACTTCCTCCATCAGAACGAATGCGCCAGATATCCAACTTGTCTGGCAGCGAGCCCTGAACGAAATAGATAAATTTCTTGTCGGGCGACCACAAAGGAAAGTGAGCGTGGAGTCCGACGGGCGCGGTGAAGATGGCTCGTTCTGCTGATAGCAGCCCACCGTCTGACACGAACAGGGGGTCTCCGGGCCCGGGGGTGTGGTACGCAAGTCGTGAGCCATCGTGCGACCAGTCGAACTCGGCGACGCCTTCAAGGTATGGCCTGGGTTCGCCACCCAGCGTAGGGACCGCCCAGATGCCGATCTCGTCGCTGCTCGAGCCGCCCGGCCTGCGAGCCCAGAAGGTGACGAGAGATCCATCCGGCGAGAACCCCAGAGTCCGGATCGATGGATTCACGAGTTCCGGAGCACGCCCGTGAGTCAGGTTGTGGAACTCACCGGAACCCTCCTGCATAATCCAGACATCCATCGTTCCGTCCCGGTCTGACAGAAACGCAATAAAATGACCGTCGCGCGAGACCGCAGCCGCTTGCTCCTGCCCCTCGAAATCCGTAACCGTCTCAAATCGTGCATCAGCGATCGGATTTCGCCAGAAGTGCTCCGTACGCTGAAGCCAGAGGGTCGCACCAAGCGCCAGCGCTACTGCCACCCCTGCCAGCAACAAGACTAGCTTCCATCTGGCGCGGGAGGTCGATGGCAAAATTGGCGAAATCGGCGGCGGTGCAGGAGCATCGACCGAGGAGGCATTGTGGGTCCAGTTATTCTCCGCTGCTCGAAGATTCCGGCCGCGCGCCCATGCGTCGAGCTCCGTTCGGAAAGCGTAGACCGAACCTATCCTGTCATGCACGTGCCGGTGAACGGGCATTCCCTCCCGTTTCTCCCAGCGCTGAACAGTCTTCACATCGCGTTTGAGGTATGCCGCGATCTCCTTCCACGAATCCAGCCGGTCTTCAATCGGTCTCTCGGACGGCGATGAACTAAGGGACGGTTCTCCCACTACGCCCTCCTGGCTGGTTCAGAGTCATGGCGAACCCGGGAACCAAATTGTACCCCCATCCCGCAAAGGTACGGCAAAGGACGACATTCGACGGCAAACCGAGGAAACGGTCACGGTTCCGCGCCTTGTCGCTTGAGCTCACCTCCTGATGTGCCCGATTGTGTCCGTGGGTCACGAGTAAATCTCAAATTGGAGCTTCTTCATGAAAAGCAAAACCCTGACTTCGGCGGTACGCATGCTCTCCCTAATTTTGTTGGTTTCAGCCACCTGTGCCTTGGCCCAGGACCGCGGGACAGTACACTTCAGCGGCCTGATCAACGACTATTCACCCCTCAGCGCAACCGTCAAAGGCAGCCCCTGGGAAATGCATGGTCAATGGTCAATGGACGTCAACCTGGAACGGGGAACCGCCGACTTCTCAGCGGATATGACGATGTCCGGCTATGGGAAAACGTCGACGGGTGCTGTAGATCCGGCACAGCCGCTCGTGAACCCTCACACGCACCATATTAGGGTGAAGAATGCCAAGGTCACCTGGGACATGGTCGGCTGCCCCGCATACCAACCCCCCGCCACGATGATGGGCTTTCAGTTCACCCATACGGTCAGCCTGCTGACAGGGAATGGAAGCAACGCCCCCTTCGAGACGAATCCACCTTCCTCAACACTGCAGGTCTGCGTCACGGGAGGGGACGATATCCGGTACTCGCTCCTGGATTCGAACATAACCTTGGTGTTCGATGGCCCTGCGACGACGCATTTCGGGCCGCAGGCCATCCATGGCGTCGTTCGTAGTCCGTCAGTCGACTCGATCGAGAGACGAGAAGATCGTCGATGAATCACCGGCCGGAATGATTGCGGCCACATCGCGTGCTAATTTCCGGCTGAACCTCGAAAAGAGTTCACATCGACCGATGAGACCGGAGGTAGGTTCGTATGGACAAAATGTTTTCCTGTTTCGTTGATGCGAATGATGCGAAACAGAGTGCGAGCACGAGGTGCTCTAATGACGCCCCAAAATACTGCCAAAAAGCGGCATGGGGTCCCGGGTAATTGGCCGAAAACAATAAGGTGAACATGTAAATCATGCCGCAAATACTGGCAGGACGAACCAGAATGCCAAGGATGAACGCGATTCCGATCGCCAACTCGCCGTAGGCCACCAGGAACGCGATTGGAGTGGCATGGGGTAGAACGAAGTTCTTGAGAACAGGAACCATGAACGGATAAGCTCCGTCCTGAAGAAAGCGATTGATCCAATACTGAAACCCGCCTCCCATGGTGAAGCCCATACCAAAGACCTTGTATTCGCCAAAAATAATGAACAGGATACCAACTGCGACGCGAAGTCCCGTAAGGGACTTAGTGCTTGAGATTGCCATTCGATTGAATGAACGAACGGTAGCATCACCGATCCGATCACGCAACTGAGTCGTGCCAAAGCATTCGCGAGCATACAAGCGCCAATTGCTTGATTTGGTGCTTGTGCATGTTAGGGGGCAGGGCTACTATCATCGCCGGCGCGAATTTCCCTCTTCGAAATCCCACACGCTCTCTCGCTCCCAACAGGAACAAAACCCACATCAGGAGGAATCGATGATTCTGGACTCAAGAACCATGTTTCATGGAAAAAGCCATGGCCATTCTGTACGACATCTCATCGGCATCGGGCTGCTATCGATGGTCGCAGCTTCCGGTGTAGCCGCTACCCTCTGCGTAAATCCTGCTGGAAAATTCGGCTGTAAGTCCTCAATCTCTGCCGCTGTTGCGGCGGCTTCCCCAGGCGACACCATTCAGGTAGCGCAGGGCACCTATAAAGAGCAGGTCGTGATTACCAAGTCGCTTTCGCTGGTTGCACTGAATGGTTGGCAGCAGCCCACGATCGATGCAACCGGGCTGTCGAATGGCATCTTCGTCAACGGCATGTCCGCAGCTCCCAACGCCGGTGTAGCGGATGTGTTGATATCTGGTCTCAAGATCCGCAACGCGAATTTCGAAGGCATCCTCGTCGTAAATGCCACCGATGTCACAATCGTCGGCAACGATGTCGTAGACAATAACAAATCGCTCGATATTGCCGACTCAGAATGCCCCGGCATGCCCGCCTTTGAGACCAACGAAGGCGACGACTGTGGCGAGGGAATCCATCTTATGGCGGTAGATCACTCTTCGGTAGTTCGCAACGAAAGTGAACATAACTCAGGCGGGATTCTGATCACCGATGAAACCGGCCCGAATCATGACAATCTCATCAGCGGTAATTCTGTCCACGACAATCCGTTCGACTGTGGGATCACTATCGCCTCTCATGGTCCAGCCACCACCGTGATACCTACCGCAACCATCTCTTTTGGTGTAACCAGGATCACCGTCGCTCACAATGACGTCGAACGCAACGGCTTCCAGGTTCCCGGCGCAGGTGCCGGAGTTGGCATCTTCGCTCCCTTCCCCGGCACCACGGCCGCACAAAACGTAGTGATCGACAACTATCTGCACAACAACGGACTGCCGGGCGTTACGCTGCACAACCATGCCGCAGCTCCCGCTCCCGCGCCGCCCGTCAACATGAATGACAATGTGATCGTCGACAACCGCATCTCGGGCAATGGAGAAGACACTTTGGATGCTGCGACGTCAGGCCCTACCGGAATCAATCTCTTTAGCATGGCGCCGGTCACCGGAACCGTCATCTCGCAGAATGTCTTTGACGATGAGGCGATCGATGTTGCCTTCAATGCCCCTAGGGGTCAAATCAATCTGCACCTCAACGACTTCGAAACCACCGGCATCGGCGTCGACAACATCGGGACCGGCTCGGTGAACGCGACGGATAACTGGTGGAATTGCCCAACAGGTCCTGGCGGCAAGCGATGCGCAACCGTCGTCGGACCGGGAGTTGTCTTTACACCCTGGCTGACTTCTCCTTTTGATAACGACCATCACGGGCATTGAATTTCCAGTCAAGAGGACAGCCGGATCTCCTCGATCCGGCTGTCCATCTTAGCGCTTGCTCAAAAGCAATTCACGCTGTGGATCTGTTTCGTTTTTTTTGATAAAGCTTCGTGCGGCATCGCTGAAGGGGCTTTTGAAAGTTTTAGATAGGGCCACGCAAATATAGTGCCTTTGAGACTTGTTATGGAAGGTGATCATGCCTAAAGCAAGTGCGGCAGCTTCGGACAAAATTCTTTTGTATGAGAAGGTCGTGGCTACCATTCCCGGCCTGGAGCGAAAGGGCGCATCTATACCGTACACATCGCTTAAGGGTCATATGTTTAGTTATCTGAGCAAAGAAGGTCAAATGGCCTTGAGGCTCCCGACGGATGAGCGAGAATTATTCCTGAAAAAGTACAAGACTAAGCTCTGTGAAGCTTACGGCGTCGTACAACCGGAATATGTAGTCGTCCCGGATTCGCTTCTATCGAAAACCTCGGAATTGAAACATTTCTTCCACATCTGCTACAAATACGTTGGTTCCCTCAAGGCGAAGCCAACCCGAAAGAAGACCTCGAATAAAATCTAATCACGGTTTGCATAGATAACCTTCAAGTCGCACCTCCTCCACTGTTGGCTTGAAGAGTAATGGCTAGCACAAATAGGCTCCGTCACGCGGGCTACTTCGCGTTCCAACCGGTACTTAAGATGCCGCAACCCTATTCTCACCCAGCGCCATTCCAGGCGATAACCAAACATCAGATAGCCACAAATCTTTGCTGAATTCGGAAAGCTGTTGTGAGCTTTTCCTATCTACTCACGCACCCGCCATCAACCTAATCTCAAATCAGCGGTGAGAACGAGCATCGCTGGAGGGAATACACATGAGGTTGATTTTGGGATTTATGCTCGCGTTCGCTATCGGAGCGGTCTGCCGTTTGGTCAGAATTCCATCTCCGGCGCCGAACGCGCTTCTCGGCTCACTGCTGGTGGTTGCGATGAGCGTGGGTTACATCGCGGCAGGGCGAGTACTCGCGCGATCAATTCATTCTTTTCCTGTGTCTGCCCATGCAGCTCAGAGTTCAATCAATGGAGCAAAATCATGCAGGTAATCGAATTCAAAGAGTTTGGAAGTCCATCGCAACTGCATCTCGCAGAACGGCCTTTGCCGCAGGCGAATGCAAGCAGCGCCGTAGTGCGCGTTGAGGCGGTCTCAGTGAATCCGAGCGACGTGAAAAATATCGCTGGACGCATGTCGCAGACAACCCTTCCCCGCATCCCCGGACGCGACTACTCGGGCGTGGTGGTGGATGGTCCAGAAGAGTGGATCAATCAAGCAGTGTGGGGCACAGGCGGCGATGTCGGATTCACCCGAGACGGATCAAATGCGGAGTACATCCAGGTCCCTGTTGCTAGCCTGGTTCGCATGCCTGAAGCGCTCTCATACGAACAAGCCGCTTGCGTAGGTGTCACCTTTGTAACGGCATGGTGCGCGCTCAATTACGCAAAGTTGTCGGAAGGAGAAACGCTTGCTGTATTTGGAGCAAACGGTGGTGTCGGCGGCGCAGCGATCCAGATTGCGAAGCATCTCGGCGCGCACGTGATCGGCATTCATCGCGGAGAACCCGGAGGTGCCACACCTGCTGCGAAACTTGCCGATATTCTGATTGATTCAAGTGATCCAGTGATGGGATCTCTGTTACGCGCACATACCGGCGGTCGTGGAGCGGATGTAATTTTCAATGCTGCCGGGGGGCCGGTATTCGGCATCGCGCTTGGCCTGCTCGCGCATGGGGGACGGCAGGTGGAAATCACCTCTCCCACCGATCGCCGCGTGACGCTCGATCTGGTGGATTTCTACCACAATGAGTCGCAGCTCCTTGGCGTAGACACACTCAAGCGAGATCTGACCGCCTCGGGGCGTATTTTGGAAGACTTGCGGCCGGGCTTCGACTCCGGTATCTATCAGCCGCCGGTGATCTCAAAGAGTATGCCTCTCGCTCAGGCTCGGCAGGCCTATGAACTGGTTGCCAAAGGCGAGCGTGGACGCGTGGTTCTAAAGCTACGCTGAGGTGATCGAGATGTTATTCGCCGCGATTCACGAATACATTGGCTCCTGCGGGAACGATTGACTGGATCTGATTATGAAGAGCTCAACCGTTTCCCCTCCGAACGTACGCCGGCCTCCGGCCGTTACTTGCGTGCGGATGATCATGGTAGCCATAGCGATCCTGCTAAGCGTCGGTCATGTGCTTGCTCAGACTCCCGATCCCCAGCCACCAGGCCACGTGAGCGATCCCGCGCGCCCTCCGTTGAACCCGTTTCCCGCAGAGCAGGATTGGAGCTTCCTCTCTCATCCTGCTCTGTATCCGGATTTCTTCGATCCGGCGAAATACATTCGCCTGGGCGCCGGGCCGCAGAGGTATATCTCTCTCGGGCTGGAGTATCGCACGGAGTATGAGTACTACGACAACTGGATGCTGGGCGCCGGGCCTCAGGACCATAACGGTTACGTCATGAGCCGCGTGATGCCGCATTTTGATCTCCATGCCGGGAGCGATTTCCGGCTGTTCTCGGAGTTCCAGTTCGACTATGTGGCAGTGAGAGTGGGTGGTCCAAGACCGGGCGTGGACCAGGCCCCCGGGGATGTCCACCAGACATTTCTCGAGATAGGTCCGCACTTCAGTCACGAACATGGCAGTAGTCTGCGGCTGGGCCGCCAGGAAGTGGTGCTTGGATCGGGACGCCTCTTCGACAACAACGAAGGCCCGAATGTAAAGCTCAGCTTCGACGGTGTGCGCTGGATTACGCAAACCTCGCATCTCCGCTGGGATGTGTTTGCGTTGAAACCAGTCGAGGACAACAATACCGGATTCTTCGAAGATCATCCCAATGCCCAACAAACTACGTGGGGCAGCTATCTCACTGTTCCGGCGCCGATGCTGTCGCGGGGAATGGCCGATCTCTACTACCTGGGGCTTGCGACGAAAAACGCAACTTACAATCGCGGATCTGCGACAGAGCTTCGCCATACGGTGGGCATAA
>Ga0209169_10001860_pt1 | contig 12830 bp, 6 predicted proteins | sample HubBroMetageWRM4_FD_188346 | JGI IMG/M metagenome (GOLD analysis project Ga0209169, IMG submission 188346) | Warmed soil microbial communities from the Hubbard Brook experimental Forest, New Hampshire - Hubbard Brook CCASE Soil Metagenome WRM 4... | ecosystem: Environmental > Terrestrial > Soil...
ACTTAGGATCTGGCGGGTAAAACCGTGGGGGTTCGAGTCCCCCCTTTCGCACCAAAGCATTTCCTTACCAGCCAAGATCGGATGTTGACAAGCGCCCCGCTTTACAAGATGATCCTTGGGCGCACGGCCTCCGTGAGCTCGAATTCCCCCCCGAAGTCCAGCGGTCCGGCTAGAGATCGTTGTTCCCTATTCCTTTCGCCTTCAGGAGAAACAAATGGAAAAGCTCACGTCGGGGAAAAATTTCTGCAGCGTAATTCTATTTTGCGCTTTTGCTGCGATGGCCGCGCACGCCCAAACATTCACTTCTTTGTTGGATTTTGAGTCCACCACCGGCGACGGCCCGGAAGCTCTGGTTCGGGGAGTGGATGGTAATTTCTACGGCGTAGCGTGGAGCGGGGGAAGTCATCTCGAGGGAACCGCATTCAGAATCACTCCCACCGGAACCCTGACGACTGTCTATGATTTCTGCTCTCAGAGTTCCTGCACTGACGGTGCAAACCCTCAATGGTTGATGCTGGGAATCGATGGGAACTTATACGGGGGCACCTCTCAAGGCGGCGACCCGAGTTGTGCGGGCTGCGGCGTGATACTCAAGCTTACCGACAGCGGTGCTTTCAGTGTCGTGTACGCGTTTCCTTTGAGTTCCGGCGCAAGACCATGGGGATTGATACAAGGCGTGGATGGAAGCCTCTACGGCGTCGCAAACAGCGGGGGCGCCAATGACTATGGCTCGGTCTTTAAACTCACGACTGCGGGGCAGCTCACGGTGCTTCACAGTTTTTGCTCTCAGGCCAAGTGCGTCGACGGCAGCTTCCCAAGCGGCACCCTGATTCAATCCGGAAACGGAACGCTCTATGGTGCGACAGAGAGTGGAGGAGCGAAGGGAATAGGAACGATCTACAAACTCGCTCCGGATGGCACTTTCACGACGCTGCACAGCTTCGTCGGTAAGGACGGCTCATCGCCTGTGATGCTAATGCAAGGTGCGGACAACATCATCTACGGACTGACCTCCAATGGCGGAGCCATTGGCCAGTGCCCTAACAGTTCCGTCGGCTGCGGTACGCTCTTTCAGATCACTACTGCCGGTCAGTTGACCACACTCTACAGCTTCTGCGCCCAGTCCGGTTGCGCGGACGGTACCAACCCATCAACTCTGGTGCAAGGCTCTGATGGGAACCTATACGGAGGAACGTCGCTCGGTGGCGTTCTCAGTTGTGGCCGCTATCAGGATGGTTGCGGCACACTATTCCAATTCACCTCTGCAGGAACGTTGACCACACTGCACACCTTCGAAGCGACCGACGGGGACAGTCCTAATGTGCTCCTGCAGGACACGGACGGTAGCTTCTACGGCGTAACTTTGAATGGCGGCGACGTGAATCTGTTCAGTTGCAGCGGGGGCCCGGGCTGCGGCACAGTATTCAATTTATCGACTGGTCTTGGTCCGTTCGTGACCTTCACGCGCAATTTCGGGAAAGTGGGTCAGATCGGGGGCATACTCGGACGAGGCCTCATTGGAACGACCGCGGTCTGGTTGAATGGAACGCCCGCCAGCTTCACGGTTGTATCTGACACCTCAATACGGGCAACAGTGCCGACGGGCGCAACCAGCGGATTGGTTACAGTCCAGACACCCAGCGGAACTCTCACCAGCAATACGATATTCACGGTGATACCGTAACACGGGATCACTGAGTCAAATTTTGAAGATGCGATTGCTATTGAAGGCAAGAAGCGAATACCGAGTTTAGCGAAGCGAGTCCGAATAGCGTGGAAGCAACAGGTTTGTTACGGCCGCCACGCCGAGGGCTGCCGCGAGCAGAGCCAACAAGGAATAGTAAGAGCCGGTGGCATCGAATGCGCGTCCGAGTATGACTGGACCGATCGCTCCCGCAGCGGCGTAGAACGTCCAGGTGAGACCGTAGAGGGTGGAAAAAGCCCGCAGCCCGAAGTAACGCGTTAGCAAATACGGCGTCGTCGCGGCTTCGCCTCCGGCGCCGATGCCGATCAGCGCAGCCGCAATGCAGCCAGCCGGAAAGCTGCTGGCGCGAGCCAGAAGAAAAATTCCCAGCGCCGTAATGAGATTAATTACAAAGGCAACGCGCGGGCCGAAAAATCGATCGAGCAGCCATCCCACTCCGACCCGGCCGAGCAGGCTCGATCCGCCGAGTATCGACGCACACAGAGCGGCGTGTTCGGCGGTGAGGCCGCGATCGGTAAGCAATGCGGAGAGGTGGGTGACCGCGCCATTCATGCTGATGGAACTGACAAAAAGGATGGCGGTGATGATCCAGAAGGCAAACGAGCGCAGGCCCTGTTGCCATGTCATACCAGAATGAGCAACCGCCACGGACTTGTGACCGTCCGCGCTGCGTTCACGAATATAGCTCCAGCTCAGGGGCATGCCGAGCAGCAAGGCTATCGCGCCGAGAGATCCATAGGCGGAGCGCCAGCCGGACCGGCTGATGATCGATTGCGCGACCACGGGCAAAATCATCGCGCCCAAACCTGCGCCAACCATCACGAAGGCCAGCGCGATGCCTAAGCGTCGATGGAACCAGGTGGAAATCGATCGCGAATACGCCAGATGAGCTGCGCCGTTCCCGACAAGTCCCAGCACGAAGCACGTCACGTAAAACTGCCACAATCCAAAGCGCAGGAAAGACAGTGACGCGATGGCGCAAACGTACACCGTCATGCAAATCAGAATGATGCGGCGCGGGCCGAAGCGATCGATCCACCGGCCCAGCAAAGGGGAAACAATGCCCAGCGTAACGGCAGCGATGGCGAAACCGCTGGAGATGGCTTCGCGGCTCCAGCCGAATTCGGCTGCCAGAGGTTTCACAAAGACGGAAAACGTGTAGACGAACAGCGAGCCGAATCCGGCCATCACTCCGAGGCATGCCGCCAATACCACACGCCAGCCGTAGTAGCCGAGATCGAACTCGCCCAGCTCGGGTGGCATGCCGGCTGGCTGCACGGCAGCTACGCTTTCTGAAATGAATCCCTCACTCATTCGCTGAATTCCAATTCGCTTTCGACTCGCTGAACGAAAACGGAAAGCTTACACGGGTGCACCTACCTCATCTCTAGTCTTTTTCGATTATTGCCGCCCTCGCGCGGCCGCAACTAAGGTTGCACTTATTCCGAAACACCGCGGGGACGCCCGTCTCCGTATAAGCAGCGCGAATTTCTAACTCATACGCTGGAGGCGCGAAGCAAGACATGCCGATACCGACCGAACCAATTGGAAGCATTCCGCGCCCGGCCGATTTGCTGGCAGCCATGGGTGCTCATGCGGCGGGAAAGATTTCTGCCGAACAGCTTAAAGCTGCCGAGGAGTCAGCCCTCCGGGACACGATCGCGCGTTTGGAAGAGACGGGCTCACCGGTAATCTCCGATGGCGAACAAACCAAACCCAGTTTTGCGACCTATCCTCTTTCCGGGATCGCACTGGCATCCGATGGAGTCATCATTCCGTTTGCCGATGGACACACGAGGCAACTTCCTACGTTGACAGCGGGGCCGTTCCGCTATGGCGTCCACGCCGTGACTTATCTTAAGGCGGCACAGCGGCACGCGCACCGGCCCGTGAAGCAAGCCGTGATTTCCGCTTCAGCTCTGAGTCTGCTGTATCCGCAAAGTGGCATCGATGGATATTCGCAGGAGATGTTTCTGGCCGATCTGGTTGCCGAAGTGGAACGGGACATTCGCGAATGTCTGGAGGCGGGAGCTGCGTGCGTGCAAATTGATTTCACCGAGGGACGATTGGCACTCAAGCTCGATCCCTCGGGCGGAGTCTTGAATGCATTTATCGATTTGAACAACCGCGTTCTAGGTCGCTTCACTGAAGCTGAGCGACACCGCATCGGAGTACACACCTGCCCTGGCGGCGATCACGACTCCACGCACAGTGCCGATGTGGATTACCTCGGTCTCTTGCCTTCCCTCTTACGCCTGAATGTTGGCCGCTTTTATATTCAATTGGCCAGCGAGCGCGACCGTCGCCGCGTGCTGGCTTCCATTCGCAGCCTGCTTAAACCGGGTCAACTCTTGTTCGTCGGCGTCACGGATCCCATCAATCCCAGAGTGGAGAGCGCCGAAGAAGTGCGTGATCGCGTGCTGGAAGCCGCGGAGTTGATTCCCATCGAATCGCTGGGAACCACGGATGATTGCGGTTTCTCACCTTTCGCCGACGATACATCAACGTCACGCGAAACAGCGTTCGCGAAGGTGAAGAGCCGCGTCGAAGGAACCGCACTGGCTGGGAAAGCGCTCGGAGTCTAGGCAGCGAGTCTTCCGCGTCGCACCAGAAAGTTATGTCCGGTCTAGAATCGGCCCCAATTTTGGATCACCACCTGGCGGCCTTTGCCGAAGAGGTTGTTTTTTAGCCAGTCCGTGGATTCCGGCATCGTCATTCCGTTTGGATGCAAGCGGCGCGCTTCTTTTACTTCCTCCAGCTTTCCGTCGAAAGCGGACTCAGGCTTGTTGAGACTCACCGACAGCGTGCGGAGCAGAAGAAGTAATCCGCTGTCTTCAAACGAGAATGGAAGAAACATGTTGATCGGAAATCGCCAGTCATAGTCCGCAAATTGCAACCGGCGCTGGAGTCTTTCTTCCAGGCAAGTGCGGCAGCAGGCGTCCGATGGAATGAGCCGGGCTTCCTTCCAAATATCGCCGTGAGTCATGTAGCCGAAGTGCGCCGAGTTGCAGTCCTGGCAAATATCGTCGAGCTGCTGCTGAGTCTCGCCAGGTTTGAGCCTGGGCCCTTTGGCTTTGAGCAGCGCGATTTCTTCTTTACGGCGTTTGGACGGGCTCATGCAAAGCGAGCACAAACGACTCGCGTCGATGATTCTACAGGAAGCGATTTCCAGCGAAAGAATCCGAAAGGCGGCAACGCGCTGCCCTGCACCGATCAGAACAGAAACTTCAGTGCCACCTGAATGACGCGGGGGCCGACGTCTTGTTGAATCTGTCCGAAATTCGGCGAGCTGATGTCGCTGACGGGCAGACGGAAGTTGGTGTGGTTGAAGAGATTGAATAATTCTCCGCGGAATTGAAATTCCTTGGATTCGGTGACGCGGAAGTTCTTGAAGGCGGAGAAATCCCAGTTCACGTATCTCGGACCTTCCACCACGTTGCGCCCTTCATCTCCGAACACCTGGAAACGGCCGAGCGAATCGGGCTGCAGTTGCTGGAAGGCATTGACATTGAACCATTGCTGCGGCGTGCGCGGGCCATTGTTGGGGTTTCCGACCAGATTCGGACGGTTGGCGGAAAATCCGGTGATCTCTGGCGCCGAGCCCTGCAGCGAAACGTCGTTGGAGTCGAAGACCGTGAAGGGCGTTCCGCTCATGGCGGTGAAGATTCCGTTGAACTGCCAGCTTCCCAGCGCGTGCTGATACCAGTTGGTTGGATGATTCCACAGCGGAATACTCCACTGGTAGCTCAGGACGAGGCGCTGCCGCGCGTCGAACATGGAGCGCCCGCGCTCGGCAGCGAGATCAAAGGGATTCTGCGCGAGATCGTTTTCCCCAGCGACTGGTTGGGAAGCCGAGCCGGTAATGTTGAAGGAGGAAACATCGTCGATCGAGTGCGAAAAAGTGTAAGACGCGAGGAATGAGAGTCCGTGGCTGAAGCGCTTGCGCAGACTGGCTTCGAGCGCGTTGTAGGCGGAGTTGGCGATTGAGGCCATTTCGCCGACCGATGCGTAGACACAATCGTTGGGCGATGCGAGGGTGCATCCAGAATAAAGGCGGCGCTGGTTGACGTTGTTCTCGTTGGAGATAGGACACGGCTGATTTGGCGGTGCACAGCCGGCGCTGGTAGTGTCGGCACCCGGAATAAAAGCCGCGGGATTGCCTTCGATGAAGCGAGGCAGATGGATTCCGGTTGTGCCTACGTATCCAATCTGCAGCAACAAGTCCTGACTGAGAGAGCGCTGGATATTTAAATTCCAATCCTGCGCGTAAGGCAGACGCATGTTAGGCGTGACCACCAGCAAGGTCATCGGCTCAGGAAACTGCTGGGCGAAGGGATCGGGCGTATAAAACGGATTTGCGAATGAGGCGATCGGGAAACTGATCTGCTGTGTCTTGAGAAAGGGAGGCGAACTCACGGGGTCTTGTAGCGGGCCGCCTTCGCCGTTGTAGAAAGGTTCGTAGAAAATTCCGTAGCCTGCGCTGATGACGGTTTTGCCATCGCCGCGCGGATCCCAGGCCAAACCAATGCGGGGCATGAAGCCGGTTTTGTCGGTGGGAATCAATCCAGCAGGCACGCCGTGATCGCCAGGATAGAGCAATCCCGTGGGCGCATTGGGCATGACTTGGGACTGCACGCCGGGTTCGAACAGATTGACTTCGTTATGCCTTTCGGTAGCCGGGAAAGGCAGTTCATAGCGCAGACCCAAATTCAGCGTCAGGCGATTGCTGACCTTATACGTATCCTGCGCGTAGGCGTCGATGGCACGGTCGCGAATTTCGCGGGCGAAGTTGCCTCCGCCTTGCAGGAAGACGACGGGGAAAGCTCCCAGGAAGTTGGCGAAGCCGTCGTTGTAAATAAAACCCGCCTGCGAAGGAATGCCTTCGAAGACGAAGAAGCCGTTGGTGGCGATTCCCTGCAGCGCGTTGATCTGATCGCGACGGTATCCTCCGCCAAATTTGAATTCGTGGCGGCCGTAGAGCCGACTCAGCGAGCCGGAGAGATCAAACGTGTTCTGGTAGGTGTAACGCGGGCCAGTGATGGGATCGCCCACCGAAGCGTAGCCACCGACCTGAATGAAAGGCGGTCCGGCGGCGACGGAAAGAGTCGGCGCGTAGGTGAAGCCGAGAGTGGCGGGCGACTCATTATTCAGATGTTCATCGAGCAGAAATGTGTTGCGGAGAAAGGAAAAGCGCGCGACGCCGATAGTTTTGGGCGAGAACACGTGCGTCTCTTGGGTGACGAAGTTTTGCGCGCGGTCATACTCGCCGACGGGAAATCCGGGGACATTGGCTCCGGAGGGCGAAAGCGGATCGGTGGTCGGCCCGCTGCTGTACATGTAACGGAAGTTGAAGGTGTCTTTGGTAGATAGATAGTGATCGATTTTAACGCCGAATTGATCGTTGTTTTCGACCAGCGTTTGCGTGCCGATGTAGCCGTTAGGTCCGCTGTTGGGCAATGGGAAAAACGGCAGGATATTGGACGCGACCGGATCGATGGGAGGGCAGAATGGGCAGGTCGGAGTGTTGTTGAATGGTACCGGTTGTCCGAAAAGAGTGAGTTGCCCGTTGGGGTCTGGCGTGCCTCCGGAATTGTCGCAATTCCCGCTGGCATCGAAGCTGTCCCCTGGGATATCGGTGCAGATCTCGCCAAAGTTGCCCGTCCTCTCGAGCGCGGACGGCACCGTCGCGGGCACGGACTCGCCCTGGCGGTTGCGGAAGCCTTCGTAGTAGCCGAAGAAGAAAGTTTTGTCTTTGAAGATCGGACCGCCAAACGTTGCGCCGAACTGATTTTGCTTCAGCGGCTGAATGGCCTGCGTGAAGTAATCCGACGAATCCATGGCGTCGTTGCGCAGAAATTCCCAGAGTGCGCCATGAAATGAATTCGTACCGCTGCGCGTGATGATGTTGGTGGTGGAACCGGTGTTGCGCCCGAATTCCGCGTTGGCGTTGTGAGTGAGGATGCGGAACTCGTCGATCGCGTCGATGGGCGGTTTAAGAACAAAGCCGCCGTCCACGGAGCTGACGTTGTCGGCGCCGTCGATCAGAAAGTTGTTTGACTCGGGGCGCTGGCCGTCGACGGCGTAGCCCTGATTTGCGCGCGCGGGGCCGCCGGCCTCGAGCAGCCCCGGAGTCAATGGCACGACCCCGGGTTGCAGCGTTCCGAGTTGCGAAAAGTTGCGGCCATCGAGCGGCAGATCGAGAATCTCATTTCGCATCACGGTTTCGCCGAGACTGCTCACCGTGTTCTGCACCAGTGCTGCATCGGCTTTCACGCTGATCTGCTGCGTCTCGGAACCGACCTGTAGATGCACAAGCACGGTGGCCGTCTCATTCACGTCAAGGGAAATCCCTTCCTGGACGTATCTCACAAAACCCTTCGCGGCAACCTCGAGCCGATAGTGGCCCACGGGAAGTTCGACGAGCACATAGTTGCCGCTGCGATCGGTGACAGCGGTACGTGTCAGTCCAGTTTCCGTCTGCGTGGCGGTCACGGTCGCCGACTCTACCAGCGCTCCACTGGGATCGACGATGCTGCCGTGAATGTTGCCCGTGATCTCCTGCGCAGCCACTGTCATGGTTGCGGCTAGGGTTGCAAGCAGCGCTGCGAAAACACACACCAGGCTTCTGAGACGCATCATGCGTTCCTCGCTGTGTTTGTTCTTCTGGTGATCGCATCAGGGAAAGACACACGTCGAGTGGGCTGGGGCACACTCAAGCATCTGAACGATCGAGCCCTAAGGTGCGGCGATTATCGAGAGTGCAGCGCGCAGGATCAATAATGTGATTCGATTACTTCGGGAGAAAAACAATTTCACCACGGAGATCATTCACTTCGTCTACTTAGATTTCGTGGGATCACGTTTGTAGACGCGAACGTAGTCGACCAGCATAGATTGCGGATATTTGCTGGTGGCGTCGGGATTGCCCGGCCACAAGCCGCCGACGGCGACGTTGAGCAAAATAAAAAATGGATGATCGTAAACCCACTTCGCGCCTTGCGGAAGATCGGCGGGAGTGCGCGTTCCATAAAGGTGGTCGTCGACGTAGAAGCGGATCACGTTAGGCTCCCACTCCACGGCATAAACGTGGAAGTCGTCGGCAAAGTTTTGCTTCGAGGGCAGGCTGTAAGGCGCGCCGAGGCCGTGTTCACCGGAGTATCCCGGGCCGTGAATTGTGCCGTGAACCAGCGCGGGCTCTTTGCCGATGTTTTCCATGATGTCGATTTCGCCGCTGGCAGGCCAGGGAGTTTCGCCAATGTCGGCGCCGAGCATCCAAAAGGCGGGCCAGATTCCCTGCCCCCGCGGAATCTTGATGCGCGCTTCGAAGCGGCCATACGCCTGGGAAAATTTGCCCTGCGTTTTGAGGCGCGCCGAAGTGTAGTCGCGGGCCACGCCGTCGGCTCCCGTATATTTTTCGGCGAGTACTTTGATCACGAGGTTGCCGTCTTCGAGATATGCGTTCTGCGGACGCTGGGTGTAGGACTCGAGTTCGTCGTTGCCCCATCCCTTGCCGCCGGTTTCGAGAACCCATTTCGCAGGGTCGGGCGTCGCTCCGCTAGGAGCATTGAATTCGTCACTCCAGGTCAGTGTCCAGCCGGAGATTTGTGAGTTCGAGGCGGGCGACGTTTGGGTGAAAACGCAGGCGGAGAAAATCAGTATTGCGGCAAGAGTTAGAACTCGTCCCTTAGAAGTCACAAAATTTCTCCGCGCGTCGGTCTGATGTGCGCGCAAGGATGATACAGGATCAAGCTGTCGGCGCGTTGACGACGAGAATCACTGTCGTCTGATGCGAAAGGCTGCCCGAGGTTCCCGTGACCGTGATCGTGTAGGAACCGGGCGGGGTTCCATTGCCGCTTCCACCTCCGCCACCGTTGCTGAAACCCCCACAGGAAGGCAGGCCGAGCAGAAGCAGAAGCAGAATCGAGATCATTCCGATTTCGAATGCTGCATTTCTTCGATTGCATCGGTTCGAAATGCAAAGGCCAATGACGACTCCGGGAATGAGCAGATAGAGTTGATAGAAAACCGGTCGACGGTTCTCAGTCTTCCGCAGAGCCGCCTGCTGCGCCGTTCCGGTTGCCGAAGTGGAAATCGTCATCACGACGGATTGCGCCGAAGTTCCCGGAGTGATTGCTCCGGAGGGATTGAAGGCGCATTGAGATAAGGCGGGCAATCCCGAGCAGGCGAGCGTTACCGCTGCGCTGAACTGCGCCCCGACGGGTTCGACGGAAAGATTGTAAGCGCCGGTTGTTTGGCCGGGATTCACCGACTGGCTCTGGTTCGGAGGGACGGCGGAAACGATGAAATCTTGCTGCACCGTAAGGGCGATGGCTGCGGCATGCGTGGGAGTGCCGGTCGTATCCTGCGTATTGAGATTGATGGTGTAGTTGCCGGCTGCGGCGTTGTTGGGAACGTTGATGGAGATGGAGAAGTTCGCGGTGCCGTCGGTCGCGACTGTAATCGGATTTGCGGGCGATGTCACACATTGCGCTCCGGACAGCGCGCTCGCGTCGCAGGTGAGATTGATCTGGCCGCTGTAGAAATCGATTCCGGTCAAAGTGAAGTTGGCCACACCCTGCGCGCCCGGAGTGAGCGTAAGCGATTGCGTGGCCGGAGCAATCTGATAGTCGCCCACGTTAAAAAGGACTTTATACGTGTTTGTGATCGAGCCCGAGGTTCCGGTGATAGTGAGCGAGTAACTTCCCGCGACGAAGCTGGAGCCGTTGATGGTAAGGGTTACGGTTGCCGGGAATGAAGTCACCGACGCGGGAGTGATGCTGCAACTGTTCGTGCCAAACGTGGTTGAACAGCTGAGCGCTACAGTCCCAGAAAAACCGTCTTGCGAGGTAATGGAAATCGGTCCCGTGGTCCCGGTGCTGCCTGCGTTGATCTCAGGGAATGCCGAGGCTTCGCCGAGAATAAAGTTGGGATTGGTCGTGACGTTGAGCGTGAACTGGCTGGTGATGGCGGCGGACGCGCCGCTGGTCGAGGCCTGAAGAGTTACGGTGTAGGCGCCGGCCGGAGTTCCGGCGGGCACCAGGACGCTGGCGGTCATGTTCACGGGATTGCCAGACGTGGGATTGACCGCGGTTCCCGGAGTCAGAGTGCAAACTGCATTGGTGATCGGCACGCTGCAAGAAACGGTAACGCTCTGACTGAACGAACCGGCGGCGGTTACTTCGAATTTAACCGCAGGCGAGTTGGTTCCGCGGGGCACCGTGACCGACGACGGCACCGGTGTGGTGAGCGAGAAACTGAGAATGCTCAGCGTGACGGGAACGAGTTGGGTGATTTGTTTGGAGTCCGAGCCCACGCCTTTGATGTCGAAATTGTAGTTGTTCGCCGCGCCGTCTACGTAGACCGCGAAACTAACACCGTTTCCCGGAGTCACAGTCGAGGGCGTGATAGTGCATGTGCTCGGGGGTCTGGTGGAACCGCTCACGCAGGTGAGAGTTACCGCGCTGTTGTAGCCGTTAATACTGGCGGCTGTGCCCTCAAAGGCGGCATCCTGCCCGGCAAAGCCAGTGAGCGGAGAGTTGGAGATCGAAAGCTGATAGTCAGGAATCGCGACGATCGGATACTCCCAGATTCCGCGGCCATAAGTGGAGGCGCGCAGAAATTCTTCACCGCCGGAATTGAACAAAGCCAGAGCAGTGACGGCGGCGTTGGGCAAAAATCCGGATTGGCCGGAGGTGGGCCCAACTTCTGCCCACCTGGCGGAGGTAGTCGGGCTGACGAAAACCCCGACGTCGGTTCCTACGTAAATTTCACGATTAACCGAATCGACAACGGCGCTGTTGACGGGAGAGTCGGGCAGGCTTGCAGTGTAGTCCGTCCAGGATGCGCCAAAGTTCGTCGTCTTCCAGACGTGACCTGGAGCAGTGGTTGAACCCGGCGCGGCGGTGAACCCCATCACCGTGACGTAGGCGGTTCCTCCGGTTTGGTCGGAAGCGTCCATGGCCACGCTTGAGATGGGAAACTGACTGGGGTTGATGCTTCCCTGCGGACCGTTGTTGGTGACATTCGTGAAGCTTGCCGGTCCAGCCGTGGCGTTGGCCGTGACCCAAACATTTCCGCCGACCGGAGAAGTGAGAGGTCCATTCAGCGGGCCGTCGCCGCTGGTTGTGGCATAGATGACCAGCGATCCGTTGCCGTCGGTCGGGCCGCCAGCGGCCAGCGCTTGCACGAGATTCACTTCGGTTCCGGCGCACGTACCCGAGCCGAGGGTATCGAAATTTGGGCTGAGCACGGTAAACGCGCCGCCAGTGCGCGGCCCGCGCCAGACTCGGCAGGTGCCGACGAGCATCGCGGTCGTTGACTGCGGATCGAGGATGTAGGGAAAGTTGAATGCGCCGTCGTCGCCCCCGACATCGCTGCTGGTCACGACCGGATCGAACGAACTTTCGACGCAGTCCACGCCGCCGGGGCAAAGCTGAATGGCGAGATCGTCGGGAGGAATGTCGGGATTGGAAACATAGAAGTTCAACGGAATATTCGGATCGATCGCGTTGTAGGCGCCGTCGCCGCCGAAAACATTTCCCCATCCAAGACTCGTCGTGGCCGAGCCGGTCGCGGGTGAACCGTTGCCCTGCGCGCCGCCGAGAAGCGTGTTTGGATCGGTCGGATGCTGGGAGAGAGTAACGATCTGCGTCATCGATCCGATATTTTGGTTGAGATCGTCGAATTGATTCGTGCCGGAGCACGAGCCGGTTGTCAAATCGGTGAAGCCGTCGAGCGCGCGGTAGATGCCGCCGTCGTTGGCAAAGTACATCAAATCGTTTCCGGCGGTTGGGATTACGAAGGCGAGCGCGTGCTGCGCGGGATGCACGTGCGCGGGCGCCGCGATGGGATCGCACCCCTCGGCGTGCGTAAGATTCAGGAACGGCGAGGACGCGCAGGAAGGATTCTGCGAGTTGATCGAACACTTATAAAGATTGACAGCTCCGGCATAGAGGTCAGTGGCCGCGCCGTTGGGAAGCGCCTGCAGCTCGAGATTGTATGTGCCTTGTTCGACGCCGCATCCGAGGAGGTCGCCGCAGTTAATGATGCCCGTGTCAGAAACCGAATTCCACGACGCGCCGCCATTAAGGCTTTGCCAGATGCCGCCGTCGACCGGCTCGCCGCC
>Ga0209169_10001861_pt1 | contig 12828 bp, 11 predicted proteins | sample HubBroMetageWRM4_FD_188346 | JGI IMG/M metagenome (GOLD analysis project Ga0209169, IMG submission 188346) | Warmed soil microbial communities from the Hubbard Brook experimental Forest, New Hampshire - Hubbard Brook CCASE Soil Metagenome WRM 4... | ecosystem: Environmental > Terrestrial > Soil...
TATTATTGTCAATATAAAATATGTTGCTATTATTCAGTTACTTACATACGCTAATATGCACTTAAGATACCCCGTCTCAGGCACACTCATCAGCACTGGATGATCCTTTGCCTGGCCCCGGCTCTCCAAAACCCGCAGCTCCCGATGCGCATCCCGCGCCGCTTCCGCCACTACTCCAAGGAACTCCGCCGCGCTGACGTGGTAGGAACAAGAACAGGTCACCAGAATCCCTCCCGGTCGCAGCATCTTCAACGCCCGCAGATTCAACTCCTTGTATCCTCGTAGCGCCGTTTCCAGGTCCCGCTTGCTCTTGGCGAATGCCGGAGGATCGACCACGATGGCGTCGTACCGCTGCCCACTTTTCGCATAGTCTCGCAGCACGTCAAACGCATTGCCCTCGATCCATTCGATCTCCCTGCCATTGAGTACAGCATTGCGGTCGGCAACCTCGAGCGCCGGCCGCGAGCTGTCCACGCCGGTAACTTTGCAACCAGCCTGTGCCAGATGCAAAGCGAATCCTCCGTGGTAACAAAATACGTCCAGCGCCTCGCCTCGCGGGTACTGCGCTGCCGCCGCATAATTCTCCCGCTGATCCAGGAACGCCCCCGTTTTTTGTCCTTCCTTGACGTCGTAATGAAACCGGACGCGATTCATGGAAAACACCGTGCTGCCTTTCTCGCCCTGCACCAAACCAGAGCTGCGCGCCGGCAACTCCTCCAGCTCTCGAATTTTCGCTTCCACCCGTTCGCCGATCGCCGCCGGCTGCAAGTGCTTAGTCAGTTCCGCCATGACGGTTTCCCGCACCGGCGCCGCATCCATCGCCTGGGTCAACACCTGAAACGACAGCAAATCGTTGTACCGGTCCACAATCAATCCCGGCAGAAAGTCGGCTTCGCTGAATACCACCCGATACGCATCAGTGTCCCGCACCACCCGCTCGCGATACGCGATGGCAGCCTGAATGCGCTCCCGCAACAGCACGTTCACATCCCTGACCGCTTCCCTGGAAATCAGCCGGACTGCGATCTGCGACGCACTGCTGTAGAACGCCGTTCCCAGAATCTTGCCGCGCTCATCCGAAACCTGTACCACCGCCCCTGGAGCGACCCCATCCGCCGCCGCAATATCCGATCGATAGACCCACACGTGGCCATCTTTTATTCGTTTAGCGCCGCGAGAAGAAATCTTGACCTTGGGAAATGGCGTAGGAGTTTCAGGCTTGAGAACGGGGGATGGCATGAACAGATACTAACCGACGCGGGGGATGGCTTGAGCCGCAGAGCGGCGAAAGAAGCCCCTTCCAGGGACGATCAACTCGCCGCCGGATGCTCTGCGGTAACTGCTTCTTCCTTCGAGTGCTTGGGAGGATTCGCCGCTTCCACTCGCGCCAGATTCAGATCCCGAAGCAATGCATCCAGCGTCGCCGTAGGCAGCTCGGCACCCCACTCATCGATTTCACTCTCCGGCCAGCTTCCATTCAGGCGAACGGCATCCGTCAATTCTTCCGGATACGCCAGCCGGTACGGGCCTTCGCGCAGCAGCGTCTCTCCCACTTTGCGCCCACTAGCCGCATCGTAAATCCGGCGGCTCGACTCCGCTCCGTGGTTGACGAACACCAGAAAGACTTCACCTTCCTCTCCATGCGTCGTCCGGAAATACCAGGCCTGGCTGGCTTCGATCTTGGGATGCGCCCGGCGTTTTCTGGTCGCAATCGCCGGATGGTCGTGGCTGGGATCGTAATAAAGAATTCGTTGGCAGGACTCGCAGCTGACCAGCTTATCCGACCGCACTTCGTTGTAGGTCTGCGGCCTCAGCATCACCTGGCAAGCCATGCATTTCTGATCTCTTACTTCTGAAATGCCGGTTCCCCGGTATTTGGCTACGCGGTCATACTGCCGCAGGATGTCCGCATTCACTCCATTCCGCGCACTCTCCCGCTTCGCGTTCCATTCCGCCATTTGCTTCTCATCTTCGGCGGTGCGTTCGCGTGCCCCAATCTTCTCTTTTTCGATCTCAGCCGTCTCCGCTTTCAATTCGGCTTCAGCCGCCTTCACGCCTTTTTCCCTCACCTCGGCGTTGACCATCAGCTCCAGAATCTTGTCCTCATTCCCCCGGATTTCCTGCTCCGCAAACTGGATCTCATGCATCAACGCCTTGTACTGCTCGTTGGTCTTCACTTCCAGCGACTGGTCGCGATACTTGGAAATTTTCTGCTGCGCGTCCGAGATGCCAGTCTCGTATTTGCGCCGAGCCGTTTCGTCCGCCTTTACTGCGGCCTTGGCTCTCTCCAGACCCGCCTTCGTTCCCGCCAGTCGCTCCTCTATCACAGCCACCCGTTTGGGCAGTGCGGCAATCTCTTCTTTCAGACGCAGGATTTCCCGGTCGGCACGCTGCAGCTCGATGAGGTTCTGGATGTCGGGCACCATCTCTGTGAGGCTGATTTTATCACGCTTGCCCCGTCCGCCATGGCGCAAGCTGATTTCTGAGAACTGGGAACTGAGATCTGACAACTGGTTTTCGACCCCCCTCTGTGATCCCCTGTGCTCCCTGTGGTTAGTGTTTTATTCCTGCCTCGTTGTACACTTCTCATCCGACCAAAACGCTCATTGGGAGACTCTGTGAAACGCTTTTCCCCGTGGATCTTCGCCATCCTGCTGCTGGCGCCGATTGCACTTGCCCAGTCCGCCCCGCGAAACCCTCTAACCATCGAATCCGCCTTCGCCGAAGGTGGCATCACCGGACGCCCTCCGGAATCCATCCAATGGAGCTCCGACAACACCGCTCTTTCCTTCATCCAGCGCGACGACTCCGGCCAACACGGCGAACTCTGGACCGTGAACCCCGCCACCGGTCAACATAACCTTTTGGTCAGCGAGGCCAAGCTCGCCAAACTTGCCCCTCCCCTCAGCCGGCTGAAAGACGATCGTGAGCGCGAGCGTATTACCCGCTACCACGTCGTTCCCTACCAGTGGGCGCCCGATTCCAGGCATTTGCTGTTTAATTCGCTCGGACAACTCTGGCTTTACACCATCGGCAATGGCACCGCAGTTCTGCTCAGTTCCTCGCCCGACGCTTCCGGCGATCCCAAGTTCTCGCCCAACGGCAACAAACTCGCCTACCTGCGCAAGCACAATCTCTATGTTCGATCTCTGCCCAAAGACCTCTCTAGCGCTGACGAGCTCCAATTGACTCACAGCAGTGAGAAGGAAGAAAAAGATGAAAGCCTGCTGAACGGCGAGGTGGACTGGGTCTACGCCGAGGAACTTTCGGTGCGCAGCAACTATTTCTGGTCCCCCGACAGCCGCGACATCGTCTTCTTGCAGATGGATGAATCCAGGGTGCCCACCTATCCCATCGTTAACTGGATGCCCACTCACCCGACCGTCGATATGGAGAAATATCCCAAGGCCGGTGATTCCAACCCCACCGTTCGGCTGGGTGTGGTCAGCGCCTCCGGCGGCAAACCCAGATGGATTTCACTCACCAACGACTCGGACACCTATATCCCGCGTTTTGGCTGGGTGCGCGACGGATTACTCTGGGCCCAGGTGCTGAACCGTGCCCAGGACACCCTCGATCTCTATTTTGTGGATGCCCAATCCGGCCACTCGCGCAAGGTATTGACCGAAACCGCTCCCGACGCCTGGGTCAATATCAACGACGATTTCAAGGTCCTGAAATCAGGAGACCGCTTCCTGTGGTCCAGTTGGCGGGACGGTACCACGCAACTTTATTTGTACAGCTTCGACAAGGCGAACCCGCTCGCCTCCGACGCCCGCCTCGAACGCCAGCTTACTCAGGGCGATTTCGAAATGCTCGGAGTCATGGGCCTCGACGAGGGCGCAGGCCTCATCTATTTCGACTGCAACAAAGATGATCCTCGTCAACGCCAGCTCTATTCCGTAAAGCTCGATGGCTCAGGCTTGCAGCGCATCTCTCGCGAAGAAGGCACCCACGCCGCCACTTTCGCCGATGACGGCAAGCATTACTTCGACCAATTCTCTTCTCTTATGACCCCGCCGCACCTTTCCGCGTGTGACTCGGCCGGCACATGTAACCAGGTCTGGAATTCGCGTAGCGTCGATGCCTACGGCCTCACACCGCCCATGTTTCTCGACTTTAAGGCCAAAGACGGGACCAGACTCTACGGCGAACTGCTGCTTCCGCCCGCGAATACCGAGACCGCCAAGATTCCCCTGATCGTAAACATTTATGGCGGCCCCGCAGCCCAGTTGGTGACAAACAGTTGGATCCAGGACTGGTCCGGCTCCTCCGGCCTCTTCCATCAAATTCTCGCCCGCGAAGGTTTCGCCATCTTCACCGTCGACAATCGCGGCACCCCTGCTCGCAATCGCAAATTCCAAACTGCCATTCGCCATCAATTCGGCGCCATCGAACTCGAAGACCAACTCGCCGCCCTCGATCAGCTCATCGCCCAATACCCTCAGCTCGACCGCTCCCGCGTCGCCATCTGGGGATGGAGCAACGGCGGTTCCATGACCCTTTACGCCATGACCCACTCCGATGCGTTCAAAGCCGGCGCCGCAGTTTCTCCCGTAACCAGTTGGCGCAACTACGATTCCATCTACACCGAGCGCAACAACGGCCTACCCACTGACAAAACCACCACCAGCTACACCGACCTCGATCTCCCAAAAGTCGCCGGTAAGCTGCACGGATCTTTACTGCTGCTTCACGGCACCAGTGACGACAACGTGCATTTCCAAAACAGCATTCAGATGGTCGAAGCCCTGGTCGAAGCCGGCAAGCAATTCCGCTTCATGGCCTATCCCAACAAAACCCACAGCATAGCCGGCGCCACCGATCAAACGCATCTTTTCCATCTAGTCGAAGATCACTTCAATCGGGAACTAAGATAACTGCTGGGTGCCCCATCCTTTCGCGCATTTTGCGAAAGGGTGGGACTCCACGCCAGTCGCGGTCTTCAGGCTCGCTTCCTTACCAACTTCTCTCGAATGTGGGAAACTAACCCCATGCACCGCCTCACTCTTGGCAACTTCGAACTCACCGCCATCTCCGACGGCACTTACCACCTCGACGGCGGCGCATTCTTCGGCGTAGTCCCCAGATCGATGTGGCAAAAAAAGGTCACTCCTAACGATCGCAACCTGATTCCCAGCGGACTAAACTCCATCGTAGTCCGCACTGGCGAGAAGACCGTCCTCATCGAAACCGGCATCGGCAACAAGCTCCCCGAAAAGATGATCAAAATCTACGGCCAGCCCGCTCAGCTACTCTCGAATCTCGCCGCCGCCGGCATCTCCCCCGAAGACATCGACATCGTCATCAACACTCACCTGCACTTCGACCACTGCGGATGGAACACCGTCCTCCGTGGCTCAACCGTCGTCCCCACCTTCCCCCGCGCCAAGTATTACGCGCCGGAAGGTGAGTGGCAATATGCGCAGAAGCCCAGTGAGCGCGACGCCATCAGCTACATCAGCGCCAACTATGATCCGCTAGTCTCAACCGGCCAAATGCAGCTCTTGGAAGGCGACCAGGAAATCGTCCCTGGCATCTCCGTCGCAGTCTTCCCCGGACACACCCGCCACATGCAGGCCGTAATCCTGCACAGCGAGGGCAAGACTGCCTGCTACATTTCCGACCTCATCCCCACCACCTGGCACCTCGACCTCACCTGGGGCATGGCTTTCGACCTGTTCCCCCTCGAAACCATCGCCAACAAGAAGCGCTACTACGCCCAGGCGATTCCCAAGAAATGGCTGACTCTCTTCACCCACGATCCGAATATGCCTTGGGCTTATGTCGAGAAGGATGAGAAGGAGAAGATGGTGGCGAGAGGGGCGCAGTAGGTCCAGCCGCGGTTAACTGGTGAAATGACGATTTATCGCCAACTGGACCGGTAAGCTCGATTCGTTGTGCGCTAAACTAGCGCAAATGATTGTGGAGCAGCAGTGGCCGTACGCCGATCCCTGCCGGGGCACGTCTTTTTCATTTGCACGCTTTGTATTGATGGCGACGCTGTTCCTCTGCCTGACAGTTGGCAGCTTGCCCCTATTTTTTCTCCTGATGAAAAAACCCGATGGGCTCCAAGCGGCATCGGCGATTGTCTACACGATCTTCGCGGTGTTCTTCACATTCGCCCGCACCGGAAGCAGAACCGGAAAAGACCTCCCACCCTACATGTTCACCTGTCCTGCCGTCCGGCCCCAATTTTCTCGCCTGCTGCGGCGCCACCTCAGCTTTCTCGTTGTCCTCTTCACACTCCAAACCCTGGCACTAACCGAGCGTCCACACTTGCCGGATTGGTGGAACGCCGAAAGCGGTCACGGTCGGGGTGGTGGGACGCCGTTTGATATTGCCCTCTTGTTCTTGTGCTTCGGCCTTGGGTGGACACAGGTACTCAGTAACCGTTCTCTTCTCGACCGTGCGCACCGTGAGCTCGATGCGTAAGCGTGCGACCTTCTTCCCTGCTTAGGGCTTTTATCTGTCTCCCGGCGGACCGGAATCCGCGTTAATTGCTGACACCAGGTGTTTGCACTCAGAACATCTGTCGTAGGTAGCCCCATCAGACGTTTCCACACACCAGCTTCGCCGCACCTTACAATACCCCGCAGGTGTAGCATGAACCCTTCAACCCAGATCGCCGTCGCCCTACTACTCACCACTTCCATGTCTGCCCAAGACCGTTCCACCGCCCGCTCCATGGTCGTAACTCACTACGGCATCGTAGCCGCCAGCCACGTGCAAGCCTCAGTTGCAGGTTCCGAAATCCTCGCCCACGGAGGCTCCGCCATCGATGCCGCCATCGCCGCCAATGCCGTCCTCGGCGTGACCGAGCCCATGATGAACGGAATCGGCGGCGATCTGTTCGCCATTTACTGGGACGCCAAAACCGGCAAGCTCTACGGCCTCAACGCCAGCGGATGGGCCCCGCGCGCCCTGACCATCGCCCATGTCAAAGCACAAGACGCGACTGCCATGCCGTTGGGCGGCATCGACTCCGTCACCGTCCCTGGAGCGGTCGCGGGCTGGCAAGCGCTCCACGAACGTTTCGGCCACTTAGCCTGGAAAGATCTTTTCCAATCCGCAATTCTCTACGCCGAAGACGGCTACCCGGTTCCTGAAATTATTCAGTCCTACTGGGCCGACTCCGCCGACTGGATCGCTAAAGATCCCGAAGGCCGCAGAGTCTATTTGCCCAATGGCAAGCCCCCAGCAGTAGGCCAAGTCTTCCAGAATCCCGATCTCGCAAAAGCTCTGCGACTCTTAGCTCAAGACGGCGCAGCCTCCTTTTACAAAGGCGAAATCGCCCGCGCCATCCTTAGCACGTCGCAGAGTGTGGGCGGAACCATGGCGGCGGATGATCTGGCCGAGTTTTCGCCGGAATGGGTCGAGCCGATTTCCACCACCTACCGCAACTGGACCATCTACGAACTTCCTCCCAACGGACAAGGCATGGCCGCCCTCGAAATGCTGAACATCATGGAAACGTCTCCACCATCCCCCGACGGACCGCTCAGCGCAGCCGAACTGCATAAGAAAATTGAAGCCATGAAGCTGGCCTATGCCGATCTCGGGCGCTACAACGCGGATCCAAGATTCGCAAAAGTCCCAGTCAAAGGAATCCTGTCGAAGGAATACGCTCGCCAACGCGCTCAGTTAATCAACCCCGCCAAAGCCAACTGCAAGGTCGACGCCGGCGCGCCGCCCACCAGTGACACCACGTATCTCTCCGTCGTCGATCGCGAGGGTAACATCGTCTCGCTGATTCAAAGCAACTACGAAGCCTTCGGCTCGGGCATCGTAGTGCGCGGCATGGGATTCGTATTGCAGGATCGCGGCGCGCTGTTCTCGCTTGACCCCGCGTCCCCCAACGCCCTGGCCCCGCGCAAGCGGCCGTTCCACACCATAATCCCGGCTTTCATGGAGCACGGCGAGCAACACATTGGCTTTGGCATTATGGGAGGAGCGAACCAGCCGCTGGCCCACGCTCAATTCGTCTCCAACGTGGTTGACTACGGCATGAACATCCAGGAGGCGATGGAGAACGCCCGCTTCACCGTCAGCGAAGAGCGCGGCTGCAACATAGTGATCGAGTCACGCGTGCCATCCGAAGTGCGGCAAAAACTCACCGCCATGGGACACCAACTCGATGTGCGCCATGAATACTCCACCGCCATGGGCCGTGGCCAAGCCGTCCTGCACGACTCGAAGACCAAAGTAAATTACGGAGCCTCCGATCCCCGCGCCGACGGCGCTGCCGTGCCCGAATCGCCGATACGGTGAGGAGTCGCGGATAACCGCCGTCGCTGCCTGCGGAAAAATTATCCCATCGGAGGCCTCGCAGCCGCAGCACCGGCGCGCCCTACGGCACCCGCTCCACCCCGTCCTTACCTCGGTAACTGGAGTCTTCTCTGCTCCAGTGCCAAGATCATCATGGCTGTGGGGGAGCCTTCTCATGCGAAAGTTGGCGGTCGCCGTTCTTTCTCTGATTTCTTGCAGCCCGGTTTTGTGGGCTAAAGACACTCCTCAGGAAGCGCCGCAAACTGCCCGGCAAGCTCTCATGGAGATGTTTTTCAGCAAAGAACCGGGAACGTTCCTCAAGCATTTGCCTGCGGTCACCCGCGCCACTTTGGAAAAATCAGGCGCTCTGGCCACCCTGCAACAGTATTCGCTCCTCGCCGGACAGCTTCAAACACAAGGAGGCAAGAGCCTTCAAACATTTGAGACTGGATCGGTCATGCTGGCATTCGACGACCCCAAGACTAGCCAAAAAGTTGAGGTCGTCGTCGAGAACGACGTCCTGCGAGGCGAGCAGGACGACATCGAACTATCCTTTCACACCTACAAAGAGAACCAGGCGCAAAGAACTCCCTTCATGCCTCGCGTCGTATTTTCCATGAAAATGGAATCCGGCCTATGGACATTGAATGAGATTGCCGTCACCATCACCCTGCCCCTCGCCGATCCCGATCTCTTGAAGGTAATTTCAGATGGGATGAAGGCACGCACAGTCGGTACCAACCCACAGTTAACGCAGCTTCAGTTGCAGCCTCAGGGGCAGCCTTCCATGCGAACCCTCGGGAGCGATGCCAGCATTCTCACGGCCGTGCGTATGGTTCTCGCAGCCGAGGCCACTTACTCGGCAACCTATCCCGCCGTCGGATACACCTGCACACTTTCCGATCTCGATGGCTTCGGTGCAGCCCAGGCCAGCGAACACCAAGCCATGCTCATCAATAGCGGATTGGCCAGCGGCAGGTACCACGGGTACAGCTTTTCGCTATCGCAATGTACCGCCGCCGGTTTCCGTCTTACCGCCGCGCCCACCGGAGACAGTTACGGTCGCCGCGCCTTCTGCGCCGATCAATCCGGTGCCATCCGCGCTTCCGCGGACGGCACCGCCGCCACGTGCATGAGCAGCGGTACGCCCGTCCCGTAAGTGACACAACATCGACGGCCAGCGAAACGGCAGGATTCCTAGGCTTGCGGCGCGAGTGCGCCCACCAACTGCAGCCGCGCCTCAAAGAACTCCTCCACCCGCCCCAAAATCTCCACCGCACTCTTCGACTCGTAGATTGCCTTACGCAGCCCGGCCCCGCCCGGCACCCCATGCGTAAACCAAGAAGCAAACTGCTTCATCTTGCCGACAGCATCCGGCAGCTCTTCCTCAATCAGCATGCTGAAATATGTCCGAATCATCTGATACCGATCCGCTTCACTCGGCTCGTCGTATCGCCCAGACGCACAATACTGCTCAATCTGCCGAAATATCCACGGATTCGACGGCGCAGTCCGCCCAATCATCACTGCATTGCATCCCGTCTGCCCGACCATCGCGCAAGCATCCTCCGCCGTGCGGATGTCCCCGTTCCCAATCACCGGAATCTTCACCGCTGCCTTTACCGCCGCAATCCAATCCCAACGCGCCTGGCCACTGTAGCCCTGTTCGCGCGTGCGCGCATGCAGCGCAACCGCGCACAAGCCGCACTCTTCCGCCAGTTTGGCCAACTCCACGCAAACAATCTCTTCGTCACTCCACCCTGCCCGGAACTTCACGGTAAAGGGAATCTTGACCGCTCCGCGCACCGCCTCAAAGATCCGCCCAATCGCCGGCAAATCCCGCAACAATCCCGAGCCGCCGTTGCACTTCACCACCTTCTTCGCCGGACACCCCAGGTTCAAGTCCACCACATCGAACCCCAGACCTTCCACAATCCGAGCAGCATCCGCCATCACCTTCGGATCGCTGCCGAAAAGCTGCGCCGAGATAGGATGCTCGTCCTCGTAAAAATGCAGATAACGCTTGGCCTTCTGGTCCTTGGCGCGAAGCACTCCGTCGGCGGAAGTGAACTCGGTCATAATCAGCCCGCATCCACCCAAGTTGCGTATAAACCGGCGAAACACGGTATCAGTAACCCCAGCCATGGGGGCCAGCACGGTAGCCGGACGAATCTCAACCCCGCCGATTTTCAGCAGCGAAGGGACAGGCGCAGCCGGACGGGCAAGGACGCCCGCGCCTACTTCGCCCGAATTGTCCCAGAATTTGCGCACAGGAACCCTACGGTCTGATCTCGATGTAAGCCGGATGCGCCGCCGTGAACCGGTCCACTAACTTGAACGACGCGTCGAATCGGAACCGCTCAGGGCGAATTCGAAACTCGGCGGAGAGATGTCCCGCTGAGTTCTCCTTCACCTGGATTACCCCCACACGCCCCATCCCGTCCGGGGCGTACAACCAGCGCTCATTGGGCAGGTAATTTCTATTGTCGAAGATAGCCAAATATTTGAAATGAGCAGGGACTCGCATGATAGTAGCGACAACCTTGTCAATGACGGCAAGGGGCTGCGTCCCTACCTTAACCTCGACCACATGCACCTCGCCACTTCCGGAACGGTCCACAGCCATCACGTCCACCTTGTGTCGCGCATCAGGCCATCGTGCCTCGACGAATACCTTTGGTACGATCAGCTCGCGACCAAGAAGCTCTGCAACCGCGGTTTTTGCGCGAGACTCCTGCTGTTGGGGGCTAAGCATTCGCTTGTACACGCAAAACCTCCCGGAACTCAATATAGGCCCAAGCATGAACCTCTGAGCTTTATCTACCGCCATCTTCACCGCAGCATCGTCAAATCGGACTTCTTGGTACGCCACGGCATTCTTGTGTCCCAGCAACCACCTGAAATGGTCGATACCCTTCTTGTCGACCTTGTTATCGGAACAAATCCGTTCGAGTTGGCGCGCCGCTTGCGCGTGATCTTGGTGTCTCCCGCGTTTGCGGGTTAGGCCCACCATAATCGCGTCGCTCAGAGATATGGCGCTATGAATCGCTAGCAATCCCACACCTGACCGGTAGCTCTTAACGTCATCATTGAGTAGCTTCATGCCCTGCAGAAAGTGGTCCGCCTTGTCGACAAACTGTTGCGTCGCGATTGGATTGACGTTTTTCACTGAAGCCTAGAGCAAGGTCCAACTCATCTCATTTTACCGCCTTCTCAATCCCAATAAGAAAACCTCCCCGCAGGGAGGTTTCTGGGCTCCAAATGCTTCGTCCCTTACTTCTTCGCCGTCTCCACTTTGGCGTACTTACGCCGGAAGCGCTCCACCCGGCCCGCCGTATCCAGCAGCTTCTGTTTGCCCGTAAAGAATGGATGGCAATTCGAGCAGATTTCTACGTGAATGTCGCCGCGATGCGTTGATCGCGTGGCAAAACTGTGACCGCATGCGCACAACACACGGATGTCATTGTAAGCGGGATGTATGGCTGTTTTCATGGTTTCCGGACCTCTACCGAAGCCATTTGATTCTAAAGGATGCCCCCAGGATTCAGCAACCCGCCAAGCCCCATATGATCTGCGTTCACCAGCGTTGATCAGCGGCTAGCCCAAATTCCGCCCTTGACAATCAATTCCACTAGATCAATACTGACACTGTCATGAATGACCTAATACTCTTGGCCATGCTGGCCGATGGCCCCCAACACGGCTACCAGCTCAAGCAGCAAGCCGGATTCATCCTGGGCCACGGGGCGATGCACAACAACCTCGTCTATCCCCTGCTGCGCCGCTTCACCGCCGCCGGCTGGGTTACGAAGAAAACCGTTCCCGGCGAACGCGGCCAGACTCGCCAGATTTACGCTCTCACCGCCACCGGGAGAAAAGAACTCCTCAGCCGCCTCAGCAATTACACCGAGACCGACGCATCCAACGTCCGCGCCTTCATCGCCCGCGTAGGCATGTTCGAACTGCTTCCCCAGCAAACTCGCGCCGAGATCATGAATCGCCGCCAAGCCTTCCTCAGCGCCCGGCAACAGCGGCTTAAAGCCATGAGCGAGAACCTCGAACTGGGAGTTTTTGGCGCGGAGGTTGTCCGCCACGTGTCCGCACTTACCCGATCCGAGCTTGCCTGGATCCGATGCCTGCGCCGAATAAAGCCCGAGGAAAAACATCATTCGCAAGGAGCTTCTCATGCAACTTAACTTACCGCAGTTGGAGTTCTTTCCCTGGTGGGCGTTCCTGATCTATTGGATCATCAGTGCGTCACGCCTAAAGCAGGTCAAGACTGAAGAAGCGCAAGCCGGACGCCTGTTCCACATCGCGGTGATGGTGCTCGCGTTCTACCTTATGTTCCGTACCAGTTTCGGTATCGAAATCCTGGAGGGGGGCCTTCCGGAGTCAACCGCTACTTTCGGGGGGGAAATGATCCATTTTGTTGAGCAAACCGCTGCGCTCGGACTCCGAGGGGAATGGAGTCGGATGCGTTTTCAACAATCAATGTCGACGGCCGCGATTGGAGTTGCAGCAGCGTCGCCGATGGCGACTAGGGCGCAAAACGTGCCGGCG
>Ga0209169_10001862_pt1 | contig 12828 bp, 9 predicted proteins | sample HubBroMetageWRM4_FD_188346 | JGI IMG/M metagenome (GOLD analysis project Ga0209169, IMG submission 188346) | Warmed soil microbial communities from the Hubbard Brook experimental Forest, New Hampshire - Hubbard Brook CCASE Soil Metagenome WRM 4... | ecosystem: Environmental > Terrestrial > Soil...
CTCGGCGGCGTGGACAGGTCTATCGCGAGGATGCTGCCGGTGCCCGAGGCGCCGATGTAGAGCGTCTCGCCGTGCAGGATCAGGTGCACCGGCGCCTTAAGCGTTCGCCCTGTGATGTGGGCCAACAACTCCCCGGACTGCACATCGAAGACCTTCACCGCGTCGCCCGCTTCGTCCGCCACGTACAGATGCTTCCGGTGCACGACGATGCCACGCACCGAGTGTCGTGGCTTGCCGCGCTTGTCGAGCACGACCTTGAGGCCGAGAGGCGATGGCACATCGAGCGGCGCGCGGTCACCGTACTCGGGAAGGCGCCCTCGGCTGGACGCGACGAGCGTGCCGGGGAGAAATTTCCCGTTGGGGTAGTGCTTGCGGAGGTGCGCGGCCACCGGTGCGGGCGTGCGTACGTCTGGAACAAGGGCCACCACGGTGTTGGTATCCTGGCAGGAAACGTAGATGCGACCATCGTCCCCCAGTTCCACGTCGAATGGGTGCACCATCGCCGCAACCTGCTCGGTCTTTGCGAGGACCTCCTTGAAACGGAAGGTGTCGCCGTGCCGGTGGTAGCACGCGATGTGACTATCCCTGCGCCACGCGTTCGCGATGTAGAGGTCGTCGCCCACCAGCGCGAAGCCGCGCGCAATGTGCAGCGGCTGCGCGGCCGGCGATGGATCGAGGAGGAGCGGATGTACCTTGCGCGGGGAGCCGTCGTCCTCGAAGACGCCGATGTTGTCGACGCCGTGTCCCGATTCACCCCGATAGCTGATCCACCACACGGTTCGGTCCTCCCGCACACGCTCGCTGCTTCGTCAAAATGCGGCGACGAGTATGACCTGCGCAACTCGACGTAGCCTGCCGGCATTATAAGCCGCTAGGGTCGTTGATATGACCAGTCGATTAGCCTGACTGAGAACTCGCCCGACTGTTCCGAGCGCGTGCCTGAGTGCTCCAATTTGGCTATCGCTCCAACTGGAACTTTTGCCAGTGGTCACTTCCTGCGCAAGTCCTACACTTCTCAGGCTATAGTTATCCAGCGCAACGCAAATCTATTGGACTAGGGGAATTCCGAATGTCGAAAGTCAGACCAACCATCGGAGACGACGGACGCGCGCTTCCCATCCTGCCGCCCGACCGCGACGCGCGGGTTTGGGCGCGGTTGGTGCGCGTGATGTTCTACACGCCCGGCTTCCTCGCCATGCTGCTGATCAAGGCGGGCGAACCGACGAGCTTTGGCATCACGGTGGAACTGCTGATGCTGTCCAGTGCGGCGGCCATCGTCGGTGGACTTTATATCGGCACCCAATCATCGGATACGGGCGCCGATGGTTCGTCAAAGATCGGTACATGGAGCGGATCACTGGTGTTGGAGTTGCTCGCCGTGGTGCCCTTGTTGGCAGCCATTCCGGCCCTGTTCCATGAACTGGCGAACAGCAGGTTGCTGCACGCGACGGCGCCCGGAACTGTCGACGTCGCGCTGGGAGCCTCCGAACTTCTGCCGATGGTGGCGATTGTCCCATTCATGCTCTATCAGCTCGCCGGTTTTGGCACCCTACACTTCGTCGTGCCGAAGCCAGTGAACTGGGCCATCAACATTGGTATTTTCTGCCTGATCGTGGCCAGTTACGTTGCAAACCGCGAAGGCGCTTACGGATTGGAAAGAAAATTCTCCGGGGGTCTGGTTCTTGCCATGGCTGCTACGGTGTTCTACGGCGTTCTCAAACTCAGGCAGATGCAGGTGACGTATGACGCGCATGTCCCTCCGAAGGCTCCCAAGTAGCCGTTGTGTCCAAGTTGGCACAAAATAAAACCTTCGCAGAGCGCGAAGGGATGGTGATTTAGTAGGTTAGTTGGTTGCGGCGGTGGATTTGAACCACTGACCTTTGGGTTATGAGCCGAAACAAACACTGGCCCGTCTTTGTTTCTTATTCACTTAGCTGTTGGCTGATGCGTGGTTTTCGCTCTTGTTCGAGTTATGAGATAAGGAGGACCAAACTATTGGGACCTCTTTTCGTCATCGTTGCGTACCGATTGGGCCTTGCTGGCTATCAGGCCGAATCCCCTCTCGTGCGCAACTTTCTCCACGGCGACGAGGTCCGCATGGGCCCCGGCGCTCTGGCCTAGTTTGTTTTTCAATTCCGCAAGGGTCAATCGCGTTTCGAGTTCGACTCCCAACAGATGATGAGCTTGAGCGCTTTGGAGAGTTCGCTCCAGTTGTGCGCGTGAAGACTCGGTATGGCCGGAGGCGAGCTCGGTACGGGCGGAAACAAGATCAAACTGGAGCCGATTGAGCAGATTCGTACTCTTCGCGGCAAGCGCCTGGCTCGCCTGCTTTTCTTTGTCCGCTTCCACAAACTTGTTCTGGCCCAGCAAAGCCTGTATCAAGGTGACGCTGGCAGCCAGTTCATCGTCGGCTTGGCCATCCTGATGAAACTGCTCTATACACTTTCGGATCACAGTTTCGGCATCTGCGGCATGCCCTTCCTCAATCGAGAGCCGTGCCAGGGCGAGTTCCGTTTCCGCCACGGCTTGCTTATCTCCGATCTCCTTGCGAAGAGCCAGTGATTGTTGGTAAGACTGTCGGGCTGCCTGCAAATCCCCTTGATCGACAAATACGTCTCCGGCGCCAACAAGCGCATACCCCACGGCACGTTTGTCATCAATTTGCTGGGCGACGGTTCGGGCCTCCTGGTAACCGATGAGGGCTTTTTTCAGTTCACCACGTCGCTGCTCCACTTCGGCAAGGTCAGCGAGCGTGAGTGCGACGCCGTCCTTGTCTCCCATTTCCTTGTAACCAGGAATCGCGTCCGAGAGCGCTCGTGCCGCATCCGAAAGATTCCCGCGAGCCAATGCAATGTCGCCCAGATTGCCGGAGACCGAGGTAATACCTTCGAGATCGCCCACTTGACGAAACACCTTAATCGCGTCCTGGAACATCGCCTCCGCTCGGTCCAAATCGCCCCGTTGATAGTAGAAGGCGGCGAGATCGTTCGCGGCGCGGGCTGCGTTGTCGCGATCGCCAACCGCCGTGTAACTCTTTCGAGCATTCTCACAGGTTTGGACGGTGGAATCCTCACCGCCGATCCCACAGAGAACTGCATAGGCTCGCGCAACCAGCAGCCGCGAACCCTGAGCGGTCCCCTTTTCAACGGTACGCCGTGCGGCCGCTCGCGCCTTGATCACATCCTTATAACTCCACGCTCGCGCCTCGATATAGTCGATTCGCGGATCGTCTCCCGAAGGTAGTGGAAGATGCCGAAGAACTTCCAGAGTATGAAGGGCATCTTCAGGATTGCTCCAGCGTTGTTCGTCGGCGAGTCGGAGACCGTAGTCCAAATTGTCCGGGAACTGGGCAAACAGTTGGCGATACGCATCGATGGCTCGCGTCCGATCTTGGAACGTTGCGTAGTACTGACCGTCAATCAGCAGACGGTCTTCCGGCCCCAGATGCTCCGAAAGAGAGCGGGCACGCTCGATTTCTGCCCGAGCCTTCAACGCGTAACCAAGATGAGTCCATGCATCGGCCAAAGCGGCGTGTGCGAGGGGATAGCCGGGATCGGCGGCAACGGCCTTCGTCAGCAGATCGCGGGCGTGTCCATAGTCGAACGCCCACAAACGTTCCTGGCCCTCGGCATAAAAACGTACGGCCTCTTGATTGGATGGAAGTGCGGCCCTTGCCTGAAGGCTGGCCTCGTTGGAAGCCGGACTGATCCCAAGGCTCTGCCGAAGAGCCTGACCGGCCTGACTAGCCAGCTCGAACAGGTTCCCCTCGCTGCCGGTGAATGATTTCTCGGCAATCGTCTCGCCGCGGAGAGTATCTTGCACGCGAATATCGAGCCGGATCCGTTTGTCCCCGTTGCCCGGGAGGGCGGTGTAAGAACCGAGGACCACGACATCCGCACCCGGGTTGGTTCTCAGACGCTCCAGAGTTGTTTTGGCGAGACTATCTTCGTCTGGGAGAGGCAATTCGCGTTTGACCCGGGCGACGTCCTCACCCGGCACCATCCGCAGGGCTCCATCAGAAGCCAGTTCGGTGTTGAGCATTTCTGAAAAGGCCGGCGACAGCCAGTTGTCTTCTGCGTGGCCGGGCAGGTTGCGGAAGCCGAGGACCGCGACCGAGCGACGGGTTCGGACGGACTGCGCGGGGCCAACTGGCGAAGCCACAGTAGACACTCGCTTCGGCAAGGAACGGAGACTATAAACTGCAGCCCCAACCATAATGAGGATCACGGAAACGATCGCGGCCCAATAGCGGGAGCGCCTGCCAGGGTTTGCCGGTTCAACGACTGCCACATCACTGACTCGGGGAAGGGTGACTTTGGCATGCGGTTCCGCGTTGGGGACCTCTGATGGCCGCTCCGTCTGAGTCGAGTTCTCCGAACCCAGAACTGTGACCGGCGCGACAAAACGGTATCCACGCCGCGGAACGGTTTCCACATAGCGAGGGGCCTCGGCGTCGTCGTTAAGAGCATCCCGCACTTTGCGGATGGCCACGCCCAGGCTGTTGTCGAACTCAACAAACGTGTTCTCCGGCCAAAGGCGCTGCCGGACTTCCTCGCGCGTAATGATCTCGCCGGGTCGCTCCAAAAGCATGACGAGCAGTCGATAAGGAAGATCCTGGACTCTTACGCGAGTGCCATTCCGCGCCAGCGCTTCCTCTCCGGTGTTCAATTCGAACGGACCGAAGCGATAACGAATCTCCTTTGGCCCCAGCCCCGGCATGCATTTCCCCAAGTCGGAAGATGGTAGCACGGCAGCCAGCGCAAGCCCCCAGTTAAAGTCCGCCCGTAAGTTGATATGGAGTAAGCACTTCTTGGTTAAGGAACACTTAAAACCCAGTTTCATTGACGGCGCGGCGGATTTGAATCACATTCGCGTTCGCCGGGGGCCGGATGTCGCGTTCGGGAAAGCGATTTCTAGGACGGGGGAAGACGGGCCGGCCTCTGGAGCTTTTTTCACACTCCAGACAAGGAGAACATTATGATCCGCCAAACCACCTTCAAAGAGACCCTACACAACCTGCGTCGTGCCGTATGGGCATTCGGGCTTCTGATTTCACTTGCCGCTCTGCCGGCCTTTGGCCAGCAAGTCAACCAGCTGTTCTACAACAATTCAGGTTGGGCCGACGCGAACCTGAATGGATCGTTGACGACTTCGCCTACCGGCGTGGCCGCATTCACCACCACCCCCAACAATAGCCAGCACGTTTTTTACATCTCCAACACCGGTGATATTCATCAGCTCTACAACGTAGGAGGCGGCTGGACGGACCAGGACCTGACGGCGCAAACGGGTGGCGTCCCGGCCAACAGCAACTCCAACGTGGTTGGCTTCTCTAATCAGAATTTTCAATACGTTTTCTACATCGGCGCTGATTTCAACATCTATGAGCTGTTCTACGACAACTCGAATTGGTCGTATACGAATCTCTGCACTGCCTACGGAATCCCGATTGGTGAAGGCCACCAGATCACCGCATTTGCTACCTCTGACAATAGTTTGCACGTTTACTACGTCGACCCCGATGCGCACGTCATCCAGACCTACAACGTAGGAAATGGCTGGGAGTTTCAGGATCTGACTGCACAAACGGGCGGCCAGCAAGCCCAGGGACGGTACATCACGGGCTTAAGCATCGGCAACCTGCAATACGTGTATTACGTTGACGCTGAGGGAGACGTCCACGAGCTCTACTACAACAATGTCAACTGGGCCGATGAGGATATCACCGCTCTAGCTAAAGCCGTACCCTCGTTCGGGTACCCGAATAGCGCGTTGTCCGCAACGCTGATTCCAGGGACGCAAAAGTTGCGCGTCTACTACATCGGCAACAATGATCACGTCATCCAGTTGGCCTCCACCAAAAACAAGAAGTGGACAGCCGCCGACCTGACCAAGAAAACCAAGGGGCCGCAGGCCAATTCCGCCAACGGGGTGGTTGCCTTCGCGACCACTCCCAACAATCAGATGCACGTCTTCTACGTTGTCGGCGATCACGTGTATCAGCTGTTCCTGCCAACGCCAGCCACCAAATGGTCGAACACAGATCTTACGGCACTGACCCACGGCGGCCTCGCCGACTTCGACGCAGGCATGGGCGGCTTCTCAGTCGCGAACGAACAGTACGTGTATTACGTCGCGCATTAGTTAGATGTGCGGGCTTCGACGGAATCTGCGGAGAGTCGCCGGCAAAGGCGGCGACTCTCCCCAGGTCATCACGGTTGCCGCAATTCACCAGCACAGATCAATTCAACGGGGGGACATTATGCAAAGCAATCAAGGATTAAGTTTTCGAGTGGTAGTTTCCGTAGGCTTGTTGCTGGCTCTTCCCGTGGTTGCGATGGCGCAAACCCAGAGCGCGGCTTCTTCCGCGGAATTCTTGCCCAACCGTTCGATCAAGCAGCGACTGCAGCAACTTCGGCAGGCCGCGGCGCAAACTACCGCGGTGGCGACGGAGACGCCGTCGTCACCCTCAACCTCGGCTCCCCGCTCGCGCGATAGTGCTCATCAGATATTTCCGCCGCAATCGGCCCGCCTGCCGGGCGCACCGGTTGCCGCCGAGAGATACGTCTTTGGCAGGATGGATCTGGCCACTAGCGACTATCCGAACGGAGTCGCGACCGGTGCATTTCAAACGGGAGGTCCGCAAAGCATCGCGGTGGCCAACTACTACTCATCGACGGTCTCGATCCTGCTCGCCAATCCGGACGGGACCTTTCAGCCTCGCGTCGATTACGCCACAGGAGTGGAGCCTGGCGCCATCGAGGTTGCCGACTTCAACGGAGACCACAACCTGGATTTAGCGGTCGCGAACGGGGCGAGCGGCACCGTATCGATTCTCCTGGGTAATGGCGACGGCACATTCAAACCCCATGTCGATTATTCGGTTGGTGGCGGTGACCTCATCGCCGTTACCGTTGCCGACTTCAATCACGATAACAAGCTGGATCTCGCCGTGACCTGCGGAGACACGAACTCAGTTGCCATTCTGTTGGGTAACGGGGACGGCACCTTTCAGGCGCAGGTCAGTTATGTGACGGGGAATGATGCCCGCGGCGTGGTTGCGGGCGACTTCAACGGCGATAGTCATCTCGACCTCGCGGTCGTGGCCGGTTCGGAGCAGATCGCGATCTTGCTCGGCAATGGCGACGGAACCTTCAAACCGGCGGTTCAGTATCAGTCCGGCGCTCTTTGCTGGTCGTTGGTGTTGGGCGACTTCAACGGCGATCACAAACTCGATCTTGCGGTTGCCAGCGTGGACAGCAGTGATGTTTCCATTTTGCTCGGCAACGGCGACGGCACGTTTCAGCCGCACGTCGATTACCCCGTGGGCAATGCCCCCTACGGTTTGACCGTGGGCGACTTCAACGGCGACGGCGTGCTCGACCTGGCGTCAGCGGACTACGCCGACAACACGGTTTCAGTATTGGTCGGAAAAGGCAATGGCACCTTCAAACCGAGAGAAATTTATGGGACGGGTTTGCAGCCGTGGGCAATTGTCGGCGCAGACCTTAATGGAGACGGGAAACTCGACTTAGCCGTCGTCAATTCGGGATCGAACACCGTCACTGTTATCGCCAATGAAGGCAAGGGCGCGTTCCAATCTCACGCCACCTACGATCTCGGAAAATCGACAGTGCCATTCACGGTCGGAGTGGCGGATTTTAACGGCGACCATATTCCAGACTTGGCGCTCTCGGATTTCGGAAGCAACACCACCTCGATTTTGCTTGGCAAGGGTGCGGGCAAATTCAAATCTCCAGTGACTTACTTCACCGCGTTCGGTCCAGCCGGTTTAAGTATCGGAGATTTCAATGGAGACGGACTCCCGGACCTGGCATTGGCAAACGCCGGATCGAATGTTGTCTCCATCCTGCTAGACAAGAGTGACGGCACTTTCCAATCCGCTCCTGCGGTTGCGACAGGTCCCTGGCCTCTGGGAATCGCAACCGGCGACTTTAACGGTGACGGGAACCTGGACTTGGTTACCGCGAACGCTGACGTCGCTACTGTTTCGGTCATGCTCGGCAACGGACAAGGCGGATTTTCGTCTCACGTCGACTATGCGACAGGGTTGTATCCAGAGTCGGTGGTCGTTGCCGACTTCAACCTCGACGGAAAACTCGATGTGGTCAGCGCGAACCCCGGCAATGACACCGTCAGTGTTCTGCTGGGCAAGGGTGATGGCACATTTCAGCCAGCCATATCCTTCTCTGCGGGAGACTCTGTTTATGAAGCTGCAGAAGGAGATTTCAATCATGACGGCAAACCCGACCTCGCGCTTGCCAATGCGGGCACAAACACGGTCACGATCCTGATCGGCAACGGCGATGGCACATTTCAACCGGGCGTCGACTATCCCATCAACAGCTTCGGATTTAGTCTGGTTACCGGCGACTTCAACGCCGACGGAGTATTGGACCTGGCCGTAACGAGCAATAATTGCAACACTCCGGCGTCCAACTGTGTGGGTACGATTTCCATCCTTCTTGGCAACGGCGATGGCACGTTCCAACCTCACGTCGACTATCCTGGCGCGATCTATCCAACGGTTCTCGCGGCGGCCGACTTGAATGGCGACGGTGGAACTGATCTCGCTGTACCGGATGGCTATTCCGGCACGATATCCATCATGCTCAATCTTCCGGTCATTGGAATCTTTCCAAATGCACTGAACTTTGGCTCCGAGAAGGTTGGGGTTAAGGGCAATCCATTAACGGTCACCATCGGCAACCCAAGCGGTACGCCGATCACGGTCAAGAGGCCGGCGATCAGTGGCGCTGACGCCAAGGATTTTTCTCAAACCACGACTTGCCCGGTCTCCCCGGCCGCGCTGCCGCCGGGCGCAAACTGTTCGATCACCGTGAGCTTTACACCGAAGGCAACCGGCGCGCGAAACGCAACTCTCAAGCTGACGGACAGCGTACCTGGGAGTCCGCAGCTGATCACTTTGGGCGGCAGCGGTCAATAACTCCGGGCGGTGCGCGTGGTTGGTTCGGCAAGCGAGAACCTGCCTAAACAGAAACTACTTTGGGTGAGGGAAATTCAATGAAACGATTCTCAACTTTCTGCCCGATCGCACTTCTGCTACTGGGTGTTCTTGCGGTATCTGCCTTCGCTCAGATCACACCGAGCGACGACGCTTACACCCTCACCAGTTCACCGACCACCAACTTCGGCGCGAAGAATACTTTGGAGGTCGCCACCCGCACCGTCTGAGGACGTGCCGTTCCCGCCGTAAGCGGGCCAATGCGCATCGCATCCCGGTGGAAGAGGAAAAGGACGCTCGCGAACAGGGGCATTACATTCACCCCGAACTCTACGGCGCGCCGGAAGAGGCTGGCATTGCTTGGGCCGGTCATCCCGAAACCATGAAGAAGACCAAGGAGATGCGCGCAAGGCAAGCACAGTCGGCGAATGCCATCGGCGTCGCGAAGAACGGGACGCCGATCAGCCAGTAGTGCCTTTGCGGGGCCATCGCAGTTGAACGAGGAAGACAGAGGCGTGGTGGAGGACATTTCAGCATGTTCAGAATTTTATTCGTCGCACTGATATGTACGGCTATGGCGCGTTCGGCTGCAGCTGTTTCTAAATCAGACCAAACGATATCTGGCCAGAGAGTCCGCACTTACTATGTCGCGGCCGACGAAGTTGATTGGGACTATGCCCCCGGAGGAGTCAACAAGATGATGGGCATGAAGTTCGAGGGCTACTCGACGGTATTCACCGAACGCGGACCGCACCGGATTGGAACCGTTTATCGCAAAGCCGTGTACCGCGAATATACAGACGACACTTTCACCCGGCTGAAACCTCGACTTCCGGAGTGGGAGCACACGGGAATTCTTGGTCCGATCCTACGAGCCGAGGTCGGTGACACGATGCGCATTCTTTTCAAGAACAACGCTAGCCGCCCCTACAGCATGCACCCGCACGGCGTGTTCTACCGAAAAGACTCGGAGGGAGCGCCATACGACGATGGCACGTCCGGAGCCGAAAAAGAGGACGATGCGGTTCCTCCCGGCAAGACGCACCTCTACACCTGGGAGGTGCCCGAACGCGCCGGACCCGGACCTAGTGATCCGAGTTCGGTCGTCTGGCTCTACCACTCCCACACGAACGAGTTGAAAGATGTGGAGAGCGGTTTGGTGGGAGCGATGATCATCACGCGACGCGGGATGGGAGATGCCAATGGCAAACCGAAGGATGTGGATCGTGAATTCGTCTGCCTGTATCTGCTATTCGACGAGAACGTAAGTTGGTATCTCGACCAAAACATCCAAACGTTCACAACCGACCCGAAGGGCGTCAAGAAACTCGAATTCGCACCGGTCGACAACGAAGGAAATTTCTCCGGTGTCGGTTCGGGATTCACCGTGGCCAACGCCAAGTTTGCCGTTAACGGCTACATCTACGGCACTGGACCGATGATGACGATGAAGAAAGACGAGCGTGTCCGCTGGTATCTGGTCGCCCTCGGAGAGCAGTTCAGCGTTCACACGCCGCACTGGCACGGCAATGTGGTCTTGCACGACGGCAAGCGCACCGATGTCGTTCCACTCATGCAGGCACAAATGGAGACCGCGGACATGGTTCCCGACAATCCCGGGATCTGGATGTTTCATTGCCACATTGACGACCATATGGATGCGGGAATGGTCACGTTGTACAAGGTCGAGCCGTAATCTAAACGTTTCGATACACAAAATTCCGGAGATCCTCAAGGGGCAAAAAGCTACGGTATTCGCATGACCAAATTCTCTAATTACCGCGTCCTCATATCCGGGATCACTTCCCCGCTCGCGGCATTTCTGTTGTATGTGCTGGTCTATACAACACTGACAGCGATTAGCGCCGACCGCGAAAAAGATTGGCTCTTCCGTCTCTCTTTGTCGACTCTGGCGATGACCTTGCCGTTTCTCGTCACCTTGGCTCTCGCGATAAAAGACCGGCGTCAGCACGCGCTTTCTCTATCCGCAAAAGCAGGTGTGGCCCTCGCGATTCTTTCTCTCGGTCTCATTTGGAAACCTGTTCACGACGGCATCCTCCGTTCGAAGCAGTCCCGAAACCAGGCGTTGCGGGACGTTGCCGCGCCCCCCTTTGACACCCTGGACGTTTGCGGAAAACGTCAGCGCCTGGAAGATCACAACGGCGAGGTCGTGTTGGTGAGTCTTTGGGCAACCTGGTGCGGGCCCTGTCGGGCCGAGATGCCCCGCCTCGACAAACTGTACCGCGAGCGGAAAGATCAGGGATTCGTGGTCTTCGGCCTGTCGGATGAGGACGCCAGTGTGCAACGGCAGTATCTGGAGCAGGTACCGGTGACTTACCCCATCCTGACGGTCAGTGCGGGTGTTCCGCGGTTGTATCGAGAAATCGTGCGTTATCCGGCGTTTTTTCTGATCGATCGCCAGGGACGGCTGCAGCCGGCGCCGGGTCCGGACCAGCCTGTCGAGAAAATTGAGGCGGCCGTCGATGCGCTGCTCAATAAGAGCTCTTCTCCAAGAAGACAGGACGAGATCAAAGCCGGTTCACGTTGCCAGTGCAGAGCAGAAAACATGAGACCCTCGATACTTCTCGCACTTGCGCTCTCCCTTTGTCACCCGATGATTGCGGGTGGCGCCAGGAAACTTTTGGCCGTGGATCCTTTGACAAATCTTCCTCTCTATCCAGCCACAGATTCTCGACTCCATCTGGGAAATGATCCCACCCGTTTGCCCGAATCAAAAGTGTGCGGGAGCACGATGCAAGCCGACTTCTATACGGTTTATGACTCCAAGGTCAATGCGACTCTTGCGTGGTATAACACTCACCTGCCAGGCTTCAAGAAAACGCACGCATATGCCGCTAACCGCTCGCAAGACACTTTCTACAATCCCGACGAAACCCTGGCCGTTTCTGTCACGGGAAGTTCGGGCAAAGCGGACGAGAACACTGACACCTATTCAGTGGTTTATTCTCGCTTTCAGCCCGCTCTCCCGGAGAAAGCGATTATCGGCCTCAATCAGCAAAAGCTCGTCTGCCCGTGACTCCCGACTCCAGCGCGACATTGCCTTTGCGAACTTCTGGTTCAGGTGAGCCAAGAGTTGATTCCTCGCGCACAATAGTTCACTGACATGGCACTTATCCTTTAGCGCTTTCAGAAGTGCCAAGCCAACCACTCTGCGCGAAAGCGCCTCAGCAAAGAGACACGCCAACCCCACACACGCATCATGGACGCGGTTGGGTCGGCACTCTAGCGGCACCGAGTTGCCGTAAATGGGTGCAGACGTTCATACTCCGAACATGACACTCAAGGGCGCGGCCTTTCTAGCATTCATTGGAACCGTTCTAGTAACGGTTTGCATGGTATGGACGTTCGTTTTCAACGTGCTTAACGTTCTGCGAGGCGTCCTGGCGCCGGTGGTGCTGATTTCCTCGTTTACCTACGCATTTGCGTGCTTGACTTTGGCTGTATTCTTCTACGTGTTTCATAGACGCAGTCGTGAATAACGCCGGCATTTACTTGCGTCCGGTTCTCTTTCTTGGAGCGGCATTCGCCATGCGCCTCACTGGCGAGTTCCTTCGCTTCGAGAGCACTGTGCGAAAACTGGATGTTGTCGTCACGGGCGCATCAGGAGACGCCGGCAGCGCACAGAGTCTAACGATCGTGCTAAATCGGACCACGCCTTGAAGATTCGTTTCCGGAGTCGTCGATCAACAGGCAGTTGGAAGTGTCGCTAAACCACTTACTCGAACTCAAGCATTACGATCTCGGGATTCGACCCCAACCTGAGTGGTGGTCCCCACGTTCCCGCTCCGCTCGAAGTGAAGACCTGCATCTTCCCTATGCGG
>Ga0209169_10001863_pt1 | contig 12827 bp, 7 predicted proteins | sample HubBroMetageWRM4_FD_188346 | JGI IMG/M metagenome (GOLD analysis project Ga0209169, IMG submission 188346) | Warmed soil microbial communities from the Hubbard Brook experimental Forest, New Hampshire - Hubbard Brook CCASE Soil Metagenome WRM 4... | ecosystem: Environmental > Terrestrial > Soil...
GGAGGGGGGGGGACAAAACCCTTTCCACCAATGGCTATCTCGGCTTCAAAACAAATTCGATCAGGAGCGAATTAAGATCAGTCACGACCGCCGGCAGCGCAGAGAACGAAGCTGCACTCAGCATCGCACTATTTCGGTTTTTCGGAGGGTGCTATCTGAACCTGAATGGCGTGGATGTTGTCGGACTTCGAGGTATCCACTGTGATTACTCCAAAGCTGCCGTTCGCATCGCGCGCCTGAATGGTGCGCGTAGCCAGCCCTCCGGAAGCAACTGGTCGCACGGTGTCCGTGGTCAGCACAGTCACTTGAAGACCCGAGTCCGGATCGCCAGCATTTCGCTGTTCCACTTGCTGTTCGGTAGTTTGCTGACCAGTCGAACTAGTGTGCTGAGCCGTGGTTGCGCGCTCAACCAGATGCAAGCTCCCATCTGGAACCGCTCCGGGAACATCGACGGAATAGGTCTCCACCGTTTTGCGATTTTCTCCAGCAACTTTCATGTCCAAGCTAACGGTATGAGAGATTTCACCAAGCTTGCCTTCAGAATCGGGGACCGAAACCCGTTCGTCGATTCTGCGACTATCACCTTCTTGTGTGGTCGTAGTATGACGTATTTCGCCGACTTGCCAGCTACCAGCGCCATCGGGAAGCAGAGTTGTTTTTTGAGATTCCACCGTGCCATTCGCCTCTCGTTCACGCCGTTCTTGCACCTTCACAGACGGAACCAGACCACCGTTGATGCTTGGGAGCAGCACCGTGGTTTTGGTTTCCTCCACATTCGGATTTACCTTTGTCGTCTCCTCAATCTGACGCCGAATCAGCTGAAGGTTGCCGTTAACATCGGTGCTTGAAGTGGAACGAACTACATTTGAACCACCTCCACTCAGAGTGTGCTGATCTTCTTCTAGAACCTGCACCAGCGTTTTCACACCATCGCCATCTCGATCGAATGTGCGAGTGGTGGTTCGCACCGTGTCAGCATCAACTTGCACCGTTTCTTTTTCAATGTCCTGATAGGGTTCGTAAGTTCCATCTGATCCGAGGCGCTGGACCGACTGCTTGTCTACAGTACGATTGCCGCTCTGGGTATGGCTTTCGATGATTCGTGTGGGTTCTACGTTGGCGCTCTGCGACTCGGTTGTGGCCGTCCAGGATTTGTTCGCTTCGTCCGTTTGGGAATCGGAGGTCTGTCCCCAAAGTGCGGCGCCAGAACCAACGCCAAAGCAAAGATATGCAGCGATTGCCAGCACCATGAACTGGACCAAGTGCATAACACGGCACCACAGACGATAACCGTCCTTACCTGAACCGTCGCTTGTCAACTGGTCATGTTCGTACCGTTCGGAAACATCCGGGGTCGGCATATCTGTATTTTCTTCCTGCGGACATTAAGGTGTCCAGCGAACAGGCAGCCAGACAAGCCTCGGCTCTGCGCCAACTCCAGTTTTCAGTACTTTCGTAACTCTGAGTTGGGCCGTCGCTGGCGGTATTCTAAGTTCGATTCTCCCCTTAGTTGTTGGCTAATTCCATATTTAGGGTGTTGTGCGGCTTATCACCGCGAGGCGACCGTAATGGCGACGATGTTTGGCCGTTTTGAAATTCAGAGTGAACTTTCCAAGTCAGACACCGCCTTGATTTATAAGGCGACGGACACGGAAACCAATCAGGTTGTGGCGCTCAAGACGCAGAGCCTCGAGCCGCTCGGCGAGCGCTCGGAAGCGTTTGTCGAGACGCTGATCGCCGAGGGCGAGAACACGCGCAATCTCGCGGGACAGAATATTGTCCTGCTGTATGGCGCAGGCGAGATGGACGGCCAATTCTGCGCGGCGATGGAGTACATCCAGGGCAATAGCGTTGCCACGATGCTGGCACGCAAGGAAGGCTTCTCCATCTGGGACCTGCTCGACATTACACGCCAACTTTGCGCTGGCCTGGAACATGCCGCCTCGAATGATGTCGTCCACCATTCGCTCGAGCCCTCGAAGATCATGGTGCAGTGGGATGGAATGGTCAAGATACTCGGCTATGGTATCTCCAACATGAGTTTGATTGGCGCGGAATTGGGAAATGGTTTGGGACGGCTGATGCCTTACTGCTCTCCCGAACAAATCCGCGGAGAAGCGATTGATCTGCGCTCGAACCTGTTTACTGTGGGCGCAATCCTTTATGAGATGGTGGTTAGCCGGAAGGCTTTTGATGCCGAGGATCCTGTCGCGCTAGTGAGTCAGATAGAGAATGAGATGCCTCCGGTCCCGTCTTCGGTAAACGCGAAGATTCATCCTGCGGTCAGTGCGCTGATCATGAAGGCGCTGGCAAAAGATCCAACCGAGCGTTATCAAAGCGCGCGCGAACTGGTGGAGGATCTGGAGAAGTGCAAGGAAAATAACAAGAAAGCTGGATCTGATTCTAAGAAACCCGCCGCAGCGAAGGTGACCGTAGATTCCGCGGCCCGCGCGGCGGCCGCTAGCAAGTTTGTTTCGGCAGGCTCAAACGCAGCCAAGCCAGCACCGCCTGCCCAGTCGGCCGCGCCACGGCCTGCTTCACCTAAATCGGCCGCGCCGATTTCTCCGCAAGTCAATGCGCCAATCTCGTCGCAGACGAGTCCTTCTACGGCGGAAACCAGAGTCGCTGCGGCGGCTGCGGGTGCAGCGACCGGAGCCCGCGCGATTGGTGTGTCGAGCGTGAATTCCGATCCGAATTCTGGCTCGCGGTTTGCGAATGAGGTTGCAAACGAATTCGAAGTAAGCGCTCCCGAATCTCAGACTTTGCCCGAGGCCGTTTCATCGGTAGCAGCTGTGGAGCCGGAAGCCCCAGAAGCCGAGGAGCAGTCGCCCCGCGTTCCAGTCGATCCGATGATGTCCCAGCCACCGGCGAGCCCATCCGGCACGAGCTTTTCGGACCTGGCAGAGATGCCTCCACTCAAAGAGCCTGTATTCACGCCTCCTCCACCTCCCGAGCCGGCTGAGTCGTCACGCTCGGTGGATCAGGTATATCCAGGCAAGTCTCAAGGCAAATCCCTCGGGAAAGACGAAAAGCCAAAAATCCAGCCGCGCGAAGTTGCACAAAAGGCGTTTACGGAAATAGCCACCGTTCCGCCTCGGCTGATGCTTTACGCGATTTTGGGTGCGGTTGGCCTGATCCTCTTGGTTTCGATCGTAATCTTCTTTCATGTTCGCTCGGAAGACGATGGTTCGACAGCTGCGCCGCAGCCAACAAAAACCGTCACAGCGAGTCCAGCTCAGCCCGTTGCCCAAGCTCCGGTAGCGACACCAACCCAGGCTCCGGCCCAGACACCCGCTCCGGCGGTCGCGCCCCTTACGGAACCTCAACCGAACCTCACGGTACGGCAGGTCGAAAAACGCAGCTCGAAGAGTTCTCGACGAGCGCCCACTCCCGCTCCCGTGCCGGTCGTGATTCCAGGACAGGCCGCGATCGATTCCAGTCCACAAGGCGCACAGTTTCAAGTCGATGGAAAAAGCGATCCGTCATGGGTCACACCATTTAGTTTGATCGGTCTCAGTCCCGGAAAGCACGTCATCTCCGCGAGCAAATCTGGCTATTCGTCCGAAATACGATCGGTCGATGTTGCTGCAGGCAGTAAGTTGTCGCTGGTCCTTCATTTGACGCCGATGAATGCGCTGGTAGTGGCGAACAGCACACCTCCCGGTGCCGAAATCATCATCGACGGCAAGCCGACAGGACGAGTGACGCCGGCACAGTTTGCCATCGAAAAGGGAAACCACACCGTTCTGTTGCGCAAACAGGGGTTTCTCGATGAGACCGTTAACGCCGATCTCGGTCCCGCTCAGAATTTTCAGTATTCGCCCGCGCTGAGGGCGCTGGGCAACACTGAAGACATGAAGACCGTCGGCAAGTTCAACAAGCTCTTTGGACACGGCGGTGACAGCTCGGCGGGCATGGGCTCCATCAGCGTCCACACCCAGCCTAAGGGCGCGCAGGTCGCGATTAACCAGCATGTCCTGGATAAGTTAGCGCCGGTCGATGTCATGGTCGGACCAGGGAACTATATTGTGGATATCACGCTGACTGGTTTCAAGCCCATCCACAAAGTCGTTAATGTCGATAAGGGTGGCAAGGTCGCAATCGACGACATTTTGGAGCGGCAGTAAACGGCGTTCGGCGAATTGGATGCGAGGCTCCGGCGCTCCCTTCTGGCGTGGCCCGCGATGGTAAATAACGATAGCGATGAAATAATCCGTACGGCAGACCTTATTGGGTGTACGCTGTAGCCAACGACTTCCGGTCGCCCGTTACTTGCAGGCGCGGACTTCGGCCGTGAAACAGAAACGTAAATCAATTCATAAGTCCTCGATTCAGGCGCACGCAAAATAGGCCACGGCAAGAAGGGTTGATATTGTGTCATCGCACCCTACGTCGAGTACGTTAAGTCCAGACTTCTTGTTGGGCCTTCGCGGAATAAAATCACTTCAGCGTTTCCCTAACGGTGGGATTCTGTTTCGACAGGGTTCTGCGGCAACCGGCATTTATTTAGTTGAGCGTGGCGAAGTCTGCATTTTGTTACCGACGGGTCACAACCAAAGCCAGATTCTGGAAGTCCTGGGTCCGGGAGCCGTGCTCGGGTTAAGTGAAAGTATGACTGGGGAAAATTATCGCATCACGGCTGAAGCAACCGGCCAAACGTCGCTGGCTTTCATTCCCCGTGAGGCGTTCCTAGATTTCTTGCGTGATCACGTGGATTCTTGCATGCAGGTGGTGCGCCTCTTAAGCGAAGACTTGCACGGACTTTACCACAAGTTCCGCAGCATCAGTGCTCATCCTGGGCGTCCCCGCCACCGGCCATTGGATGAGCTACTGAGTTAGAAGAGACTTGGCCCGCCAAGTCTCAGGTTTCCTCACCCGATAAGTCACATGCTGGCGTAAGCAGTCCCAGCGGCAGTTCCCGGGGGACTGAAAGCTTAGACCTTAAGACCTTCTCCACTGATTTGTTTGAAGCTTCACTAGTTCGCCTTGAAGTTGATCGTGATCTGTGTTTGGATTTCAACCGGTTGGCCGTCGAGGTAGTAGGGCTTATATCTCCACTGGCGGACAGCTTCGAGCGCAGCGTGTCCAAGAATCGGGTCTCCGCTAAGAACCTTCGGGTTTATGACGCTTCCCTCTTTGTTGACCGTGGCTTCAATCTGCACCGATCCCTGGGCGTGAACGGCCAGCGCGGCTTGCGGATACTGCGGTTGTACTTTCTTGATTAGGAGACCCTGCGATACACCTTGCGAAATTCTTAGCGTAGCCAGCGAGGGCTTCGGAAGGTTCGCCGCTGCGGAAGACATCAGACCGCTCAAGCTACTGTCATTAGTGGATACACCGGCAAGCGCAGGCGCAGACTCTTCGCCTTGTGTCTGCATTTGTGGCTTCGCATCCGCAGGGTTCGTCTTTACGAGTATGGGTGCCGCATTGGGTTTCTTTGTGGCCGGTTCAGCATCGGCAGCAATGCGAATTGCTGGAGAATTGCCGACGTCGGTCGTTGACTTATTCAATAGTTTGTTTAGCAGTGTTGATGCGGGCGTTTTGGAGGCTGTAGGTTGAGTCGTCGTACTCGCCTGATCGACGGTGATCGTTGGAGACGAAGATGCCGGGGAAGTCACTGCGGAAGACGTGGGTCCCAGGGCAGGAGGTGGTAGCTGCTCCGAGGGCGCGCTCGCGGACTGAGGAGCGGCATTCTTAGCGGAACGGTCCATTTTCCCGAAAGTTACATACCCGAGCGCTGCCAGAGCCAGGGCAGCTGCTGCCGCGATCGCGATCTTCTTGTTACCACTAGATCCGCCGGAATCTTCTTCTCCCAGCGCGCCGAATGTGGGCGCGTCGGAAGTACCTAGCGAACCGAACGTGGGAGTGGCCCCGTAAGCAGCATCTTGTGACGGCTTGAGCGCGGACGGAATAGCGGATGGTGAATTAGCGAGTGATGGACTAGCGGGTTCGAGTTCGACAATCTTGTTTTCCGCTGATGCCGGTGCGGCCGCTTCTTTAGCAGGAGCTGTCGCCGCTGCTGATCCCGAGACCGACGTCACGGCAGGACTGGTATTTTGGGCAGGCACGGACGAAGATACAAGGTCCGAGGTGAATGAGTCTTTCCTGACCGCTTCGCTCTTGGCAACACTCGAGGCGATGGGTTGCTGGGCTTCCAGAACCGGTTCGGGAGCGCTCGCAGTGCGGTTGTGTGCGGCAGGTACGAATTCATTCAGAGGGTTGTCGTCGACTTCTGACGGAGAATCTAGTGAAACATCTGCCGACGCTGCGATTGCCGTCGTCGGAGTTTCAAGTTCAGGTCGCTGGCTGAGGCTTGACGGCGGAGCAATCGTTGCCGCACTTCGATTAGCAGGTTGAGAATTACGTTCGGATGGAGGCGCGGTTCTTACCGGAATCGGCATGGCAGGCGCGCTGGTTGGGGCGGCTCCGGCAGCATCGGAATTTTTTCGCAGGAGTCCGCGCGCCACCCGAAGCGTTCCCTTTGCCTGCTCGACGTTGATCGGCTTGGTGAGCACCAGGTTGGCGCCGATGCGATAGGCTTTGGCTACGCCCGCTTGTCCTTCAACCAGGGCGATTGCCAGCGAGCTCTGATTCGAGCCGGAATTTCTGGCACTCTTGAAGAGCAGAGATGCGTTCTGTTCGTTCTCGCAATCAACAACGATGGCATCATAGCGCTGCGTCATCAATTTCTTGACTGCGGCAAAAGGCTCATGAACCGGTTCGATGGTGAAGTCCAGTTCGCTGAAGACCTGGCTGACAACCCGAGCCAGTTTTTCCTCAGGACAGAAGAGTAGAGCTTGGTAACCCATGATGAGGCCATCCTAGGTAATACGGTGGGTACCAGCAAGTTACGGGGGTAATTGAGTTACGGTTTATCGGGCGATCAGACCTTCTAAATGTGGCAATTGTACCTCGTCCGAATTTACGAGTACTGAAAGGCAAGCGTGCGGAAAATCAAGATTGTTGAAGATCAAGGGTGCTGAAAATCGATGATCACGATAGTCTGAAAGGACTGGACCTTTCCGTCGCGTAGGTAGGGCCGATAGCGCCACTGCTTTACCGCCTGAATGGCGGCAGCGGCCAAGGTAGCGTCTCCCTCTACCAAGCGCACGCCGTCGACTTTACCCGCTTCATCGACGACTTCCTTCAGGACAATGGTTCCTTGCGCTGCCGAGCTTGCCTCTGCAGGATATTTCGGAGGAACGCTGTGAGACAGCCGTTTTTCCGCACCTTTGGAAGAAAGAATGACCGCGCTGCTCTCACCGGGCAGCGGAGCGCTCGACAGCGTCGCGCCAAGGACGTCCTTCTTGCTGTTCTTGGTATCGTTCGGCTTGTTGTCAGTGGCCTTGGTCAGGACTGGCGCGGCCGTGGGTGTCGCTGCGGAAGTAGGGGTAGCAGTTGTCTTTCCGGGAACCCCTGCCGGCTGGGTGGCAGCGTTCGCATCGGCAGTCATTGTTGGTGAATTTGTGGCTGGAGCTGTCGAAGAAGTGGCGGCGGAATCCGGGGTGGTTGGTGGTATCTGATTCAGATCAGTAGGCGATTCTGAGACCGTCGCCGGGGTTGTGGCAGAAGTCGGTTGAGCCAACGGCTTCGGAGCATTTGATGCCGATGGCAGGTTCTGCTGCGTATGTTCTATTCCAGCCAGGACAAGCACGCGATCAATCTGTGGCTCGGCAATCTCTCGGAATCCCGGCTGATAGGTCCATGCAGCATAGAACCCAGCACATGCAAGCAAAAGTACGAATAGTGCGATCATCGTGCCGCGTGGCTTCTGCCGGTTTTGCTGGTAAGAAAAGACGGGAGCGAAAACCTGAGCTGGCGGTTGCGCCGGCGTTTTCGGCTCGGAACTCTTAGTTTGGTCTTCTGCGATTTCAGAGAATTCCGATGCTTCCAGTTCGGTTCTTTCCAGTTCTGCGAGAACAGGGTCATCGGAAGGTATGACCGGGGCCGAGGATTTCGACTTTACCGAAACAGGGGCAGCCAAAGATGGCTCTGACGACGGCAAAGACGATGCCGGAAAGGATGAGGGCTTCGGATTCAATTTTGGAGCCAAGTTTGGACCAACAGCTGGCGCAGCGATTTCGTCGACGGCGGAATTCATGCTCATCGTCGGAGCTGCCGCGTCTGAAGCGGCGGCTGAAACAGATGCTGCTGCGAAGCTTGGGGCAGGCTCAGCGAAGCTTGTCAGTTGGGAAGAAGCGCCTCCCGCAGCCGCTCCCTGCGCACGCGCTTCACCAACGACTGTGGCAGTCGTGGCCGTTCTGGCAAGCGGCGGCACGGGGATATTTTCATTCGACGGGACGTCTTTTCGCACTCGGCCTACGGCGGTGCGAATCGTGGTCCGGGCCTGGTCCTTCGCGACCGGCTTGGTCAGAATGAGTTCCGCGCCCAGGCGAAAAGCAGTGGGCAGGCCGGCACGTCCATCGACAATGGCGATGGGAACCGGGTTATTTCCATTTTTTCCGCGGCGGCAAACGTCAAAGATCAGCTTAGCGGCGGGCAGGTTTTCGCAATCGACTAATACCAGGTCGAAACTCTGCGAGTTGAGTTTTTGAGCAGCGGACACACCGTCGAGGGGCCGCTCGCAAGTTACTGACATCTCTTCTAGAACGCCAGTAATCGCACTTACGGCTTGGTCATCCGGCGACAACAGCAGAGCATGGGGCATGGCTCTCCCATGCTAGGAACCGACACCGAAAGCCGCAAGTTACGTGGGTAAGCAGGGCGGCCACTATAGTTTCAGGAGTGTTTCAAGATCGGGTCTGTTTCTGACCGAAAGCCGACTCTGGAGGAGGATAAACCATGGAGTCGCTGAAGGCTGATTTATCCGCGGGAGCGAAATCGGGGAAGGGTAGGTTTTTTTGAGCGCGCCATTCCGCGACTTGCCGTTCGGCAGCGGCCGTCTTCTCTTTGTCGAGTCCGGGATCGCGCGAGAGATAGAGAGTCTGCGAAGGCAAGGCTAAGCCGCTGCCCGATTGCTGGATGATATCCAGGATATGCAGAAGCAGGTCTTCGCGGATGGCCGTAAATTCCGCGAAATCGCGGGTGAGCACGTAGCTGAAAATTTCGAGCGTCAGAGCACTGGCGTCGAAGCTCGCGAAGCGGATGCGGGCGCTGCCGCTTTCAACCTTCGGATGCTCGTACAACAGGCGGCGGATTTCGGCCAGTATGTAGCGCAATTGATCAGACGAAGTTTCGCAGCGCAATCCGAGCGTCGGATTAAAGAGAATCTTGTCGCGCCGGGTGAGATTTTCGATGTTCATGGTGGCGAGCGCGCCGTTGGGAATGGAAAGCTGCGTGCGCTCGGTGGTGCGAATGCGGGTGGAGCGCAGGCTAATGTCTTCCACCGTTCCAACGCGGTCACCGAAGCGGCAACTGTCGCCGACGCGAATCACTTCATCGGCGAGAACGGAAATTCCGCCGAAAAGATTTTCCAGGGTTTTTTGGGCAGCGAACGCGATCGCGATGCCGCCGATACCGAGGCCGGCGAGCACGGTGGTCAGGTTAAAGCCGATAATGCTCAGGATGAACAGGACTCCAAGAATCACGACCAGCGCTTTGAGCAGCCGCTCGCCCAGCACCATCAGGGTTTCGGTACCAAGACGGCCTCCGCTGACGGCGCGAAGGCGGAGACGCTGCATGGTGACGCTGGTGACGCGGAGCAGAAACCAGAAGAAGCCAATGCTAACCAGAACCGCGATGATGCGGTGGTAATAAAGACGGGTGAGCAGAGGGAGTCCGAGGTAGTTGCAAATTATGCGGTGAGCGATCGCGCTGAACGATACCAGCAGCGGTGAGGACATGCGGCTGTAGGTGTGCAGATTGGGGCGCTTTTTGAACTTGAGCCAGAGGCGTCGCGGAATTGCGAGCAGCAGAACGATGCCCCATCCAAAGACGAGTGCCAGCGGGATGGCGGCGAAGAGACCTAGCCATTGCCAGAGCGGCATTCCGAGAAAAACGTTTTGCACCAGGCTTTGCGGGAGTTTGTTTTCGACCTGGTGAGCTTCAAGATTGTCATATAGCTCGGGGACTCTGCTCAGCGTGTCGGACGAGAAAAGCCAGACTTTTCCAGAATTTGGATCGGCAGTTCGGACGAGGACCACGGGAACATCTGCGTCTCCGTTGGAAAAGACTCCGATGGTTTGCAGATCGGTGGCGCCGAACTCTGGGCTGCCTTCGCGATTCGTGCTAAGCCGCCCGAGTCTACCCACGAAAGAACGGTCCATGAGCACTTTCAATTTCTCGGCCAGGTCAGCTCCCTGCGACTGCCGGTGCGCGGCGCTCATTTGCAGATAATCGGCGGCGCTTTTGTAGCTTCCGTTTTGTGCGGCTTGTAGAAATCCGAGGACCGCTCCTGAAGGTGTATCTCGTCCTAGTGGGTCGGGGGATACTGCCGTCGGCTCCTGAGTCCCTCCTCCACCCTTAAGCAAGGTGCTTACGGACTGGGCCATTAACCCATGAGTCGAAAGACATACGACAAGAACCAGCAGCGCCAATTTTTTCATCGAGATTCCATGAGCTGAGTGCCATACCGAGCGAAGTAGAGGATGTATGTTTTACTGACGCCGTTGAGATACATGAGGTCCTTCGCTTCGCTCAGGATGACAGCGTGACGCAGGCCGTCGACTACCTCTTGGGACGATAAATGTCGGTGGCTTGTCCGTAGAAAACTTCCGCCGCTTCCATCATCGTCTCCGAGAGCGTGGGGTGTGGATGGATGGTCATACCGACATCGGCCGCCAACGCACACATTTCGATAGCCAGCACACCTTCGGCGATGAGATCTCCGGCACCTACCCCCACGATGCCGACTCCCAGAACGCGCTCAGTCTTCGGATCGATAATCAATTTGGTAAGGCCTTCAGGACGATCGAGCGTGACGGCGCGGCCCGATGCGGCCCATGGGAACTTGGCCACGGCGATCTCGCGTCCCTGTTCTTTGGCCTGCGTTTCGGTGAGTCCGGCCCAGGCGATTTCAGGATCGGTGAAGACGACGGCAGGAATTGCGTTTGGTTCGAAAGCAACTTTGTGGCCCGCGATGGCTTCGACTGCGGTACGGCCCTCATGCATTGCCTTGTGAGCGAGCATGGGTTCACCAGCGACATCTCCGATGGCGTAAATCGTTGGATCAGCGGTCTGGCGCTGTCCGTTGATTTCGATGAATCCCTTGGCATTGACTTTGACCTTCGTCTGATCGAGGCCGGGGATCTCGGAATTCGGGCGGCGTCCTACGGACATCAGCACGCGATCGAAGAGCTGCTCTTTTTCTTTTACGTTTGGGCCATCGAGCGTTACGCGGATGCCGGTCTTCTCGTCCTTGAGCGATTTGACGGTCGTATTGAGAAGGATTGATGAGAAAAGTTTTTCCAGGCGCTTGTGCAGAGGTAGCACCAGGTCGCGGTCGGCTCCGGGGAGCAAGCCGGACAACATTTCTACGCAGGTCACCTTGGTGCCGAGCGTGGCGTAGACCGAACCTAGTTCTAATCCGATGTAGCCGCCGCCGATGACGAGCAGCGTCTTTGGAACGTCGGGCAGATCGAGCGCGCTGGTTGAATCCATGAGGCGCGTGCTGTCGAGTTTCAGGCTTGGAACGACGGTGGGACGCGATCCGGTGGCGATGATGATGCGGTCGAAGGTGAGATTCTCCTCGTTGTTATTATTGCCGCTGCCAGCCGTTTTGGTGACCTTCAAAGTGGTCGAATTCACGAACGCCGCTTTGCCCGAGACGAACTCGACTTTGCGCTGCTTCGAGAGCTGGCCTAGTCCGCCGGTCAGTTTGTTGACGACGCCAGATTTCCAATCGCGAAGCTTATTGAGGTCAATTTTCGGCTCGGCGAATTCAATGCCCCAGTTTTTTGCCTGCTCAGCTTCTTCGAGCAACTTGGCCACATGCAGCAGGGCCTTGGACGGGATGCAGCCACGATAGAGGCAGACGCCGCCGGGGTTTACTTCCGGATCGATCAGCGTAACTTTCATGCCCAGGTCGGCGGCGAGGAAGGCGGCAGCGTATCCGCCGGGACCGCCACCGATTACGGCTACACGAAGATTCGATGAGTTCGTCATTATTTATCCTTGATGAGTTTTCTGCATCTACCTAACGAAAAGTTATGCCTATTTTTTTCGCGAAAATGTCGCCCAGCTAAATGCTAATTCTTCTTCCCAACTCTTTCGCATGAGATCTTCGAACTCCCTGAAACCCTGTGATATTGCTGCAACATTGTCGGCAGTCGGGGATTCCGGCAGTTCGTACAGTAATCGGTGCCGAAGGTTCTTCAAGCCATTCTTTCTGCGGTAATGCCAATTCGATTTTTCTTGAAATTTCAGCGTGCTCGCGATCAACGCAATTGCGCCAGGTACTGCGGCGAAGAGCCCTGCTTGCTTCGCCGTCAAGTATCCTGAAATTCCCCCGAGAGCAGCAGCCGCACTCGCCGCCAATGCCAAAAGCATGAACGCAAACGCTGTCCAATGATTTACGACGTCTCGGAGATGGTCATAGGAGATACCAGAATCCAACTCTTCCGTTAGGTCGGTAATTCTCTTCTTGACTTCGTCGCTGGGAGGCATCAGCAACCACCTTTCTTTCAGCCGAAAAGGGCTTTCGTAACCTAGATCTCCTTCCTCAGAGATTTCATAGCTCGGGATTTTATCTACCCCTGCACCGACAGCAAGAACGGCTGCTCGAAGGCTTCCGCGATCCAGCGCAAGAAACGCGCGGCGTCGGCTCCGTCGATCAACCGGTGATCGTACGAGAGGGAGAGCGGCAGAATCAAGCGCGGCTCGAATTTGTTGTTCACCCACTCCGGCTCCATGCGCGAACGCGAGAGGCC
>Ga0209169_10001864_pt1 | contig 12826 bp, 11 predicted proteins | sample HubBroMetageWRM4_FD_188346 | JGI IMG/M metagenome (GOLD analysis project Ga0209169, IMG submission 188346) | Warmed soil microbial communities from the Hubbard Brook experimental Forest, New Hampshire - Hubbard Brook CCASE Soil Metagenome WRM 4... | ecosystem: Environmental > Terrestrial > Soil...
CATGCCGAGCTTGTCGAGCTTTTGCCCGGTGGAGAAACCAGGAAAGCTCTTCTCGATAATGAAGGCGGTGATGCCGCGCGCGCCCGCGGTCGGCTCGGTCTTGGCGTAAACCACGATCACGTCGGCGACCGGGCCGTTGGTGATCCACATTTTGGTGCCGTTGAGCATATATTTGCCGCCGCTTCGCGCGGCGCGGGTGCGCATCGAGACAACATCGGAGCCGGCATTGGGCTCGGACATGGCGAGCGCGCCGACATGCTCGCCGGAAACGAGCTTCGGCAGATAGCGCTTTTTCTGGTCGTTGTTGCCGTTTCGGCGGATCTGGTTGACGCACAGATTCGAGTGCGCGACGTAAGACAGCCCGATCGCCGCGGAGGCGCGGGAAATCTCCTCGGTGGCCACGCAATGGGCGAGATAGCCCATCCCCGCCCCGCCCCATTTTTCTTCGACGGTGATGCCCAAAAGCCCGAGCGCGCCGAGTTGCGGCCACAGTGCGCGGGGAAATTCGTTAGAGCGATCGATGGCGTCGGCGTTGGGCGCGATTTTTTCCTTGGCGAAGGCAGTGACGGTCTCGCGCAGCATGTCGACGTCGCTGCCGAGGTCGAAAGACAGGCCGGGAAGGCTGTTGGAAATCATGGTTCAGGCTCGGCCCGGAGCGAACTGCGCTGCCGTCGCGGCAACGATAACGCTTCGGGCGGGTGGTGTCAGGCCGACAAGATAAGCGGGGTTAACCGGGGAGCGTGTTACCTGTCAGAAGGCCTAGCCGGCGAGCGCTTTGGCGCTGCGGGCGAGCGCGGCATCGATCTCGGAGGCTGGTCCCGGCCGGGCGAACAAATAACCCTGCATCTCGTCGCAGCCGGCAAGGCGAAGCAGCACGCGCTGCTCCTCGTTCTCAATGCCCTCGGCCAAAACTTTCATGCCGAGCGCGTGGCCGAGCGTGACAATCGACTGGATGATCGGGCCGGTCGAGGCCGAGGCGCCGAGCGAGGCGACAAAGCCGCGGTCGATTTTGAGCCGGTCGAACGGAAAGCGCTGCAGGTACCCGAGGCTCGAATAGCCGGTGCCGAAATCGTCGAGCGCGATGGAGACCCCGAGCGCGCGCAATGCCTCGAGGCGGGCCTGGGCATCTTGCGGATTGTCGATCAGGACGCCTTCGGTGACCTCGAGCACCACGCGCGACGGCGCGATCTCGGTTTCTTCCATCACGGCGGCGACCAGATCGACCAGCCAGCGGTCGCGGATTTGCACCGGCGACAAGTTGACGGCGACCGAAAGCTGCGGCCAGCGCGCGGCGTCGGCGAGCGCGCGGCGCAGCACGATCTCGCCCAATTGCGACATCAGCCCGCTTTCCTCGGCGAGCGGCACGAATACCGACGGCGGAATATTACCGCGGGTCGGATGGGTCCAGCGCAGCAAGGCTTCGACGCCGATGATGGCGCCGCCGGCCGCGGCCACGATCGGCTGGTAATGCACATCGAACATTTGCAGCGGGATCGCGGTCTGCAATTCGTGCAGCAGAAAGCGCCGCTCGGCGTATTCGGTTTCGATTTGCGGCTCGAACCGGCGGACGGCGCCGCGGCCTTCGCGTTTGGCGGCGCGAAGCGCGAGGCCGGCGCGGCGGATCAAATCCTCGGCGCTAAGCCCGTCGTCGGGCGCTTGCGCGACACCCATGCCGGCGGTGATCTGCCAGATGCGGTCGATGAAGACCGGGCGCTGCAACGCCACCCGGATCGCGTCGGCGAGCTTGGCGGCGCTCTGCGGCTCGTCGCTCGACATGACGACGGCGAGTTCGTCTTCCTCGAAGCGGCCAAGCTTGGCGCCGGGCGGCAAACCGTCGCGCAGATGCTCGGCGATGTTGGTCAGCACCGCGTCGCCGCCGGAGCGGCCCAGCGTGTCGTTGACCTCGCGAAAATTGTCGAGGTCGATGAGCGCGAAAGCAACCAGCCCGGAACGGCGGTTGGCGAGCGCGGCGCCGAGATGCTCGACCATGACCGCACGATTAGGCAGCCCGGTCAAAAGATCCTGGCTGGTCAGCCGGCGCATCATCTCGTTGCTGCGATCGAGCGATTGCACCAGCCGCCGCGCGGCCCGCACGGCGAAAAAGCCGCCAAAGGCAAACACGGCGCCAATCCCGGCCAGCAGAATCCACAACCGGTTCATGGCGCCGACCAAGGCGCCATCGCTCACCCAGCTGAGCCAACCGATGATCCGGCCACTGCCGTTATGCAGCGACTGGATTTGGCGGCCGGCCTCGGACGCCGGATCGAGGTCGAAGCGCAAGTCCTGCAGGCCGGCGCGACGCTGGATTTCACGCAAGTCCGCGGTATTGAGACCTTCGATGTCGCCGTATTTCTGCCGGTACTGATCGAGCGCGGCGCGCAAAGCCGCGCGTTGCTCGGCTTCGACATGGGTCTCGCCGAATTGCGTAGCGGCAAAACCGATCGCTGCGCAAAACAGCGTCGCGCAGGCGAGAAAGACCGGCACATAAACGGCGATGCGTGTCGCCCGGCCCTCGGCGCGCCGCTCCGGGAGCGGCGGTGCGGACGCGGACGCGCGCACTCTTCGCGCCGGCCACCATTTCCGGGCTGCCGCAGCCGCCGCCATCTGTTACGCGCCTCACTCACTGAATTTCGCCTAAAGGTTTAAGCGGGGCTGATTAACGCCAAGGAAAAGCCGCTATGCGACTCGATATGGCGTGCAAGGTTGTATTGCCGCCGTCGCGCCTCGTACCGTTAACATTACGTTAATCCCGGATTCCGTAGTGTCCGAATCGGAAGGGCGTTCCCGGCGCAGATGGCCGGTTTGGGTTGGGGCATGCAGGGGTTACGGGCGTATCGAAGGTCGACTTTCGGGTTTGCTTTGGGCGCGGCCATCGCCGCGGCCGGAGCGTTTATTTTTGCCGGGACGGCGCGGGCCGACGATTGCCCCGGTCATCCTGATGCGCTGGGCACCAGCCGGGTGCTGGTGGTCGAGCCGGGCGAATTTTCGCAAATCGGCATCATGCAATATCACCAGTCGCTGCCGCTTAACGACAAGGAAGTGGTGCTGACTTTCGACGACGGGCCGGTGCCGCGGTATTCCAATGCCGTGCTCGACACGCTCGCCGCCCAATGCGTGAAGGCGACGTATTTCCTCGTCGGCGCCATGGCGCGGGCTTACCCCGCGACGGTGCGGCGCATTTACGAGGAAGGCCACACCATCGGCACCCACACCGAAAATCATCCGGCGCGGATGCAAAAACTGCCGATTGAAAAAGTACGCCAAGAGATCGACGGCGGCATTGCCGATGTCGGCGCGGCGCTCGGCGATCCGACCGAACTGGCGCCGTTCTTCCGCATCCCGGGTCTGGCGCGCACCGACGCCATTGACGAGGAGCTTGCCGCGCGATCGCTCATCGTCTTTAGCTCCGATACCGTCGCCGACGACTGGCACCGGCGCATCAGGCCGGCCGACATTGTCAGCCGCGCCATGAGCCGGCTCGAGGCGCGCGGCAAGGGCATCCTGTTGCTGCACGATATTCATCCGGCGACCGTTGCCGCGTTGCCGGAACTGCTCGCCAAACTGAAAGCGGCGGGCTTCCATATCGTGCACGTCGTGCCGGCAGCCGCCGAGCAGATCCAGACCGCCGGCGGCGAACCGACCACCCACATCCGGCCGGCATGGCCGGCCGCGACGGGAGCCCAGGTCGACGATCAGATTGTCACGGCGGCGCCGGACTTAAAATTGTTCGCGCCGAATTACCGGCCGCATCGCCGCATCGTGTTGGCCGACCGCTCCGCTAATGCGGCCTATCTCGCGCTTGCCGCCGCGACCGAATGGACGGAGCCGACGGTGCTGACCGGCGCCGCCGACGAAGCTGAAACGTCGGTACCGGACCTCCGCGATGTCGGCCTTTCGCTGCTGCGCTGGCCGGGCGGAGAAGAAGCGTTGGAGCTACGCGCCGATCTATCGCTCGCGGCGCAAAAGCCGGTACCGAGCGCGGCGCCCGCGATTTTGCCGCCCGATCCGCTTGAGTGATGGCTTGCCGGTTCGCTATTTCGGCGGCGGGCCGACGGTGACTTCAATCGCCGAGTAATACGCGGCCAAGTCCTCGATATCGTTATCTTTGAGCGTCGGCGCGACGAGCGACATCATGTCGTTCTTGCGTGCGCCGGCACGATAATCGTTCAGCGCCTTGACCAGATAGATCTCACTCTGTCCGGCGAGGTTCGGCGCTTCGGGAATCTTGGCCTTGCCGTCAAGACCGTGACAGGTTTGGCACATCAGCGCTTTTTGCTTGCCGGCTGCCGCATTGCCGGCGGCAAGCCCGTCTGTCGCAGCACCGACGACAAAAGCGAGCGCGGCGACCAAGGCGATGTTGACGCGTAACCTCATCACCTGAACCGTCCAATTCGACAAAACGGCGCCACGCCAACCCGGCGCGGCGCCGCCATTATCACAGCCTCGTAGCCTATTTGCCGTCGTACCAAATGCGATAGAGCGCACCGGCGAAGTCATCCGACACCAGGAGCGATCCGTCGCGGAGCTGAGCGACGTCGACCGGCCGGCCGATATATTCGCCATTCGCGTCGAGCCAGCCTTCGGCGAACGGCTCGGTTTTGTCGGCGGTGCCATCTTCCTTGAGGTAGGTCACCATCACGCGCGCGCCGACCGGCGTGGTTCGATTCCAGGAACCGTGTTGGGCCGAAAAGATGGCGCCTTGATATTTACTCGGGAACACCTTGCCGCTGTAGAAGGTCATGCCGAGGTCGGCGGCGTGCGCCACCATCTCGCTTTGCGGAAACACGACGTCCGCGGGCGGTGTCTCGTTCTTGTATTCCTCGGTGCGGACGTGGCCGCCGCCATAATACGGGAAGCCGAAATTCTGTCCGGCCTTGGTGGCACGATTGAGTTCACCGGGCGGAACGTCGTCGCCCATGCCGTCGACCTGGTTGTCAGTAAACCAGAGCGTCTTGTCTTTTGGATTGAAGTCCTGGCCGACGGAGTTGCGAACGCCCCACGCATAGACCTCACGATTCTTGCCGTCGCGGTCCATACGGATAATGCCGCCGATGCCGGCTTTCTTGAAGTCGTCGAGTTTTTCCGGCGGCGGCACGTTAAACGGCTGGCCGAGCGTGATGTAGAGCTTGTTATCGGGACCGACGCGGCACGTGCGCGCCGTGTGGTTATAGCTTTCATCCTCCTTCGGGATGAGCTCGCCTTGCGGAACGATCGGAACCGCTACCACATCCGGGCTCTCATAGAAGAACTCGGCCGCCGGATACATCAGCACCCGGTTCTGCTCGACGACGAACAGAAAGCCGTCCTTGGAGAAACACGGACCGTTGGGGATGACGAGATCGATCGTCGAGGCGAACGGTTTTACCTCCTCGGCGACGCCGGATTTGGAGCGATCGGTCACCGCGTAGACCTGCGCCTTGCGCGTGCCGACGAAAGTCACGATGCCTTGCGGCCCAACGGCCATGTGACGCGCGTCGGGAACGATTGCGTAGAGGCCGATATGGAACCCGTGCGGCAGCTTGATTTTTTCCAGATTCTTTTTCAATGCCGCAGCTTTGGCGCCGCCTTGAGGAATCGTCGGAATGTTGGGCGATGCGCCCGTTGTCTTGAATTGTCCCAGTTTTTCCAGGTTGCCTGAATTGCTCTGGGCGAAGGCTGTGACCGCCATCGCCGTCGCCAAAAGCGCGGCCGCGGATGCCGCCAGTATCGTACGCTTGGGCATAACGCACCTCCCTGTACCGAAGTCTCTTGTCGCCCGAAAAGCGCGGCATCATGGCACATCGGGAAAATCCGGCAAGCGCGCGGATTACACGTAACAAAAAGCGAAAACTCGCCGGCAATCGCCCAACCCGGTGACGCCGCTGTCTAACGCCGCGACGCCATATAGTGCGCGAGCGCTTGTATGTCGGCGTTACTCAGTTCCGTGACCACCTCCGACATTGACGCGACACCTGAGCCGACGCGGGCCCCCGATTTGTAATCGTGCAACGCCTTGAGCAAAACGTCTTCGCGCTGGCCGGAAAGTCGCGCGGCCGCGCGGAAGCCGTTGTAGTCGTCCGAGTGACAAGACCGGCAGCGATGTTCGACGGCAAGCTTTTCTCCCGCCTGTACCAGCGCATCAGATTGGGGTTGCGGATTGGGCGGCGGAAGCGATGCGTAGTAGGCGCCGAGATTGCGAATGTCTTCGTTACTGAGCGACTCCGCCACCGGGCCCATGATCTCGTTCTTCCTTGCACCGGAGCGAAAGTAAACGAGTTGCCATTGGACGAATTCATCGGGTTGTCCGGCAAGCGACGGCGTCAAGGCGGTTTCGGAAACACCTTCGGCACCGTGACACCCTGCGCATCCGTCGGCCAGCGACTTGCCCGCTGAAACGTCGGCCGCGAACCCCGGCGCAGAACCGCAAAGACAAAGCGCGATCAAAGCTCGCAGAAAAGATCGCCCAGATGTCATGTCAGCACCAAAACAAGAAGTCCAAGCCGGAACCCCCGGCTTGGACCTGAGTGTCGGAACGACCGCTTCACCGATTATGGCGAAGCCTTCGTGTGAAGATCACTTCGCGTAGCTGATCCGATAGATGGAGCCGGTGAAGTCATCGGCGACCATCAACGCGCCGTCCTTCGCCACCAGCACGTCATTCGGACGGCCGCGATATTTGCCGTCGGCGCCGATCCAGCCGGTGGCAAATTCAACCTCTTTCGCGTTTTTGCCGTCCGGATCGGCGGTGATGCGCATCAACCGACCGCCTTGGAACTGGTGACGATTCCACGAACCGTGTTCGGCGAGGATGATGTTGTTCTTGTAGTCAGCGGGGAATTGGTCACCCGTATAGAATTTCATTCCCAGCGGAGCGACGTGCGCGCCGAGTTTGAGTGCCGGCGGCGAGAAGTCCGAGCACTTGTGACCCATCGCCAACTTCGGATCCGGGATGTCGCCTTGGTGACAATACGGATAGCCGAAATGCTCGCCGATCTTGGTGATGTGGTTGAGCTTGTCGCTCGGCAAGTCGTCGCCGAGCCAGTCGCGCGCGTTCTCACTGAACCAATAATCGCCGGTACGCGGGTCGACGTCGCCACCGACGCTGTTGCGAACGCCGAGCGCCACTGTTTCGGCAAGACCGTTAGCCGGATTGACGTGCCTGATCTGTGACGTCGAGGTCGGCGGCAGGCACTCGTTGCAGGGTGGCCCGAACGGAATGTAGAGCCAGCCATTCTTGTCGAAGGCGAGATATTTCCAGCCATGCGGTACATAGGCCGGCATATCGTCGTAGACGACGTCGCCCTTCGGCATGCTGGCCAGATTGGCTTCCGCATCGGCGTACTTGTACAGCTTGTTGATGTCGGCGACGTAGAGCGCTCCATCACGGAAGGCAACGCCGGTCGGCACCGTCAGTCCCTCGATGACGGGTTTAACCGTCCGCTTGCCGCCGTCATCGGTGACGGCAAAGACCTTGCCGACGCCGAACCAAGAGCCGACAAACAAAGTACCCTTGTCGCCCCACGCCATCTGTCGCGCGGCGGGCACCCGCGCCCACAATTCGATCTTGAAGCCGGGCGGCAGCTTGATCTGCTTGAGCGAGGCCTCGACCTCGGCGTCGGTGTAGCCGGTGGGCGGCGGCAGCGTGTTGAGCACGTGCGTGCCCTTTTGCTCCTTGGTCTCGTCGCCCATGAACCAGTCATCCGGCGGATGGGTCCAAAATTCCTTTTTGCTGGAGTCGTAGGATTTGAGGTCTTCGGTTCGCGCGCCGGATGCGAATAGCAATCCGACAACGGCGACCGCAGCGGCGCCTGCGACAAGGCTCGCCACGCTCGGTTTCAACTTAGCTTTCAGGCTCATTTTACTTCTCCTCCCATGATCGATTTACGTTTTCTTTTTTTGTTCCGTCCGGCCCAGACGCGAGTGCGCACGCAGCCGCACACGCAGACCGTTGCAAAAGCTTTTAAGACGGCATGCGGAGTTGCCCCGCTCAGACCGGATCAGAAGTCCCTTTGACTCGCCGGGAGAACACCCCCGGTTTTGTCCCGTTTTTTGTTTTTTTTGTAAATCGGGACGCGCAAACCCGACGATCAAGTCCGCTTTGAGCGTACGTTACTGTCGCAGCCTGTCAAGCGGAGGTTGCGCCGTCTGTAGCGGCAAGCCTGCGTGGCTCTGGGGAGGCGGAAATCGCGCAGCTCCCCGCCCGAGTATTTTTCACTGGTGCGGCCGAGAGGACTCGAACCTCCACGGGTTGCCCCGCTAGCACCTCAAGCTAGTGCGTCTACCAATTCCGCCACGGCCGCATGTGGGGTGAGAACAGTCGAACGAAAGCGTTCGACGGCGCCGATGTAACAGTTAGGTCCAAAGCCGACAAGGGCGGCAAATGCATATATTCGGGAGGATCGGCCGGCGCGCTAGTCGTCGCTAAGTCCTTGTTATTGCGGTGGCCGCCTTGTGCTAACGGTGCAATCATGGACGGGTTCGACGAGACGAAAATGCGCGGTGAAGTGCAGATCGGACTGCTCCCGGTTCCCGGCACGCCGCCTGTCGAATGGCTGGAAAGCCCTGACCCGGTCGATTACCAAACCGCGCTCGCCGTCATGACCGAACGCGCTGCGGCGATCGCCCGGGGAGAAGCCAACGAACTCGTCTGGCTCCTTGAACACCCTGCCCTTTACACAGCGGGCACCTCGTCGCGGCCGCATGAGCTGATCGATGCGCGTTTCCCGGTTTATCAGACCGGGCGCGGCGGCCAGTTCACGTATCACGGTCCAGGGCAGCGGGTGGCTTACTTGATGCTCGATCTCAAACGCCGCGCGCCGGACGTGCGCCGCTTCGTCGCCACGGTCGAGGAATGGATAATCCGCGCGCTTGATGCCTTAGGCGTCGCCGGCGAACGCCGCAGCGATCGCATCGGTGTCTGGGTTCGGCGCCGCGGGCGCAACCGCGATGCGGAGGACAAAATTGCTGCGATCGGGGTGCGCGTCCGGCAATGGATCACGCTGCATGGCGTTGCGCTCAACGTTACACCCGACTTATCGCATTTCTCCGGCATCGTGCCCTGCGGGATTTCTGACCCGCGTTACGGAATAACTTCGCTGGCCGCGCTCGGCATTACGGTCTCGACAACAGAGGTCGATGGCATTTTGCGCCGCGAATTCGAGCCGCTCTTTGGCGGCACTAGTGTGGCGGTTCAAAAGTCCGCATCATTTTTGCCGCAAACTCGCCATGCGGACTTCTGAACCAAAGCCACACTAGATCAATACGTTCCTAGTATCCCTTTGATTCCGAAGTTCGCAAACCAGAACGCCGCACAGTCGTGCGAACTTCGGAATCGGGATACTAGCGACGCTCAGCCGCTTGCCAGCACCGAAAACAATTCTCCCGGCCGGCGTAATTCCAAATCGCGCTCGCCGGCCTCGGTCTGATCGACGGCAGCGATCTTTGCGCCGGACGGACCGTCGTGACAGCTTTCGACCATGGTCAGAACCGCTTCTTCCGAACCGGCGAGCACAGCCTCCACCGAGCCGTCGCCGCGATTGCGGACCCAGCCTTCAATGCCGAGCTCAAGCGCGGTGATCTCCGCCCACGCGCGGAATCCGACGCCCTGGACTCGCCCGCGGATGATCACGCGACAGATCATCTCCATCGAAACGCCTTGCCATAGGGCGGCAGCGTGCCGCTCGTCCGTTTCGGCAAAAAGCCTCGCAACGCGTCAATGTAAAGTTGCGGCAGACACCATTCCAGCGCCGCCGCAATCAAAAGTTCCATGTATCCGCTCTTGGCACGGCCCAAGGGGCACGGCCGCGCCAGGTAGACCAGCGCCCGGTTTTGCCGGCCGGCATGCCGCAGCGGAAGCATTTCAGTGCGGTAAAGGCCGCCGGCAGTGTTCTCCCAAGCTGCAAGCGTGATCAGATCGCGCGGCGTGAGCCGCCAAAGAACGCCATAAACTGTCTCGCCACGGCGTGGCGCGACCGACGCATAACCATCCATGGTGATCAGGAAGCGATAGTTTGCCAGTGTCGCTACGCCCATCGGTTTTGCGAACGGTGCGTGCTTGCGCATGACGGCGCGGCTCATGTTCGAACCATAGGCAAAGTGCAGAGTCATCGCGATTGGGCTTCGCGGCTTGGCCGCATCGCCGCCCAAATGGTTGTCCCGATCGCCAGCGCGATGGGTATAAATTCGACCGCGAGCAGGATCGCGACCACCGCCGACGTCAAATCGTAGTGCGCCGAACCGAGCAAAAGCGCGATGACCGATACCAGGAGGATCAGCTCAAGGCCGCTGGCCGCCTTGGCGTCGCCGGTTTGCCCCGTAATCGCGCCGGCGAATGATGCCTCGACAATCACAAGCAGGGCCACGGACAGCGCATAGAGGAGAGCAACGCCGGCGACGAGGCCCATGCCAACGCCGGCATCGCGTAGTCTTTTGCTGTGCAGAGTGAACCAAAGCCAGATCAGCACGGCTTGGATTGCGGCAAACGGCCAAGGCCCGGCAGTCGCGATAACCCGCGGCGTCGTTAGCACATGAGACGCGGCGCCGACGGCGTAGACGAGGATTGCCGCCGCCAGGAAAGCCTTGGGCCGCAAAATCCCTCTCGGCGACAGAAGAAATGACAAACTTTGCCTCGATGATATCGCTGGCACCGCTTGCAGCGCCGCGCGGTGCAGGTCAGGCAAACTCCATTATGACCGCATCAACGGCGACGGTGTCGCCTGGTTTCACCGGGATTTTTTTGATGATGCCGTCGCGTTCGGCGCGCAGAATATTTTCCATTTTCATGGCTTCGACGACGGCCAAAGTCTCGCCGGCCTTGACCTCCTGTCCCTCGGCGACCGCAATTGAAACGACAAGACCGGGCATCGGGCAGCGGACGGATTTCTCGCTGCCCGAAAGTTTTTTGGCCGGCATCAACCGCGCGTAATTTGCCTCACGCTCGGTGTAGACGAAGGCTTTCACCTCGAAGCCGCGATAAGCGAGCTCAAAGCCATTCGGGACCATGCGGACATGGACGGCGATATGAGCGCCGTCGACCGTTCCATCCCATACCGGCACGCCGGGTGCCCAATTCGACGAAAGAACGTGGCGATTGCCGTCCTCGAAGAGAACCGCGATGGCGTTGCCGTCATGTGCAACGTCAGCTTGCAACTCCTCGCCACCGAGCCAAATGGCGCGCCGCCGCTCTCGCGTGACGGCACGATCGAGCTGCCCGGAAATGCGGCGCTTGCGCTCGCCCAGGATGTGATCGATCGCGGCGGCCACGCCGGCGATGGTGCGCGCCACGGCGCCCGCGGGCGCCGTCCGCTCAAAGCCGTCAGGAAATTCCTCGGCGATGAACGCAGTCGAGAGTTTACCGGCGCGCCAGCGCGGATGCGCCATGACGGCGGCGAGAAACGGAATGTTGTGCCGGATGCCCTCGATGGTGAAGGCATCGAGCGCGTCAGCCTGAGCGTCGATGGCCGCGGCGCGCGTTTTGGCGTGCGTGACCAGTTTCGCGATCATCGGATCGTAGTAGATCGAAATTTCCCCGCCCTCGAACACACCAGTATCGTTGCGCACGGTCACGCCATCGCGCTCGCCTTCCGCGGGCGGGCGATAACGGACCAATCGGCCAATCGACGGCGCAAAATTCCGGTACGGATCCTCGGCATAAATGCGGCTTTCGACCGCCCAGCCGTTGAGCTTGAGATCGCTCTGCTTGAAAGAGAGCGGTTCGCCCGCCGCGACGCGGATCATCTGCTCGACCAGGTCGATACCGGTGACAAGCTCCGTCACCGGATGCTCGACCTGAAGCCGCGTGTTCATTTCCAGGAAATAGAAGCTGCGGTCCTGGCCGGCGACAAATTCCACGGTGCCGGCGCTGTCATAACCCACGGCTTTGGCAAGGGCGACCGCCTGCTCGCCCATTTTCGCCCGGGTCTTGGCGTCCAACAGCGGGCTCGGCGCTTCCTCGATGACTTTCTGATTGCGGCGCTGGATCGAACATTCGCGCTCGCCGAGATAAACGACATTGCCGTGTTTGTCGCCCAACACCTGAATTTCGACGTGGCGAGGATCGGTGATGAATTTCTCGATGAAGACGCGGTCGTCGCCGAAGCTCGATTTGGCTTCGGACCGCGCGCGCGCGAAATTTTCCGCAATTTCGCCCTTGCTGAATGCAATGCGCATGCCTTTGCCGCCGCCGCCAGCTGCTGCTTTGATCATCAGCGGAAAGCCGGTCTTGCGCGCCTGTTCGGCGAGGAAGGCGCCATCCTGGTTTTCGCCGTGATAGCCGGGCACCAGCGGCACCTGGTGATGTTCCATCAACGCTTTTGCGGCAGCTTTGGAACCCATCGCATCGATACTTTCCGGGCGCGGGCCGATAAACACGACGCCAGCATCGGTGCAAGCGCGCGCAAAAGCGGTGTTTTCCGACAGAAAACCGTAACCGGGATGAATCGCCTGCGCACCGGATTTTTTTGCGACATCCAGAATCACATCGCCACGCAAATACGAATCGGCCGGGCGCGGGCCGCCGATCGGCCACGCTTCATCGGCCAGACGCACATGCTGCGCGTCCTTGTCCGCCTCCGAATACACGGCGATGGTGTGGATGCCCAGGCGCCGGCAGGTGCGGATCACGCGGCAGGCGATCTCGCCACGATTGGCAATCAGTACGCGCTCGAACATGCGGAATCCTTGCGGGTGTTGCGGGCTGCAAACCTCCTAAAACTAGCAGATTTGCGTGTATTAGCCGATGCGCGGCGCAGCATGGCGGCGCGTACCGGATATTATTCGCCGTCCCAATAATCCAGCGATTCGTCGTGCCGGCCGATAACGCGTAGCTGACGCGGAAGGTTGTCTGCGG
>Ga0209169_10001865_pt1 | contig 12821 bp, 9 predicted proteins | sample HubBroMetageWRM4_FD_188346 | JGI IMG/M metagenome (GOLD analysis project Ga0209169, IMG submission 188346) | Warmed soil microbial communities from the Hubbard Brook experimental Forest, New Hampshire - Hubbard Brook CCASE Soil Metagenome WRM 4... | ecosystem: Environmental > Terrestrial > Soil...
GGTCCCGGCGCCGCCGCTGGCGATTACCGGGACCGTCACCACGTCACGCACGGCCCGGATCAACTCGGTGTCGAAGCCGGCGGTGGTGCCGTCCGCGTCCATCGAGTTCAGCAGGATCTCGCCTGCGCCGAGTTCGGTCGCCCGCCGCGCCCAGGCCACCGCGTCGATCCCGGTGCCGACCCGGCCGCCGTGCGTGGTGACCTCGAAGCCGCTGTGCTGGTCCTGGCTGTGCTGGCCCTGGGTGCGGCGGGCGTCCACGGACAGGACTATGCACTGGGACCCGAACCGCTCCGCCGCCTCGGCAAGCAACTGCGGCCGGGCCACCGCGGCGGTGTTGAGCGACACCTTGTCCGCCCCGGCCCGCAGCAGCAGGTCCACGTCTGCCACGCTGCGTACGCCGCCGCCCACGGTCAGCGGGATGAACACCTGCTCGGCGGTCCGCCGTACCACGTCGTACATGGTGTCGCGGCCGCCGCTTGACGCGGTGATGTCAAGGAAGGTCAGCTCGTCGGCGCCCTCCGCGTCATAGCAGGCGGCCAGCTCCACCGGGTCTCCCGCGTCCCGCAGGTCGCGGAAGTTCACCCCCTTGACCACCCGGCCGCCATCAACGTCCAGGCAGGGGATCACCCGCACCGCGACCGTCATGTCTCGTTCTCGCTTACCGCGGCCAGGGCTTCTTCCAGCGTGAACGCGCCCTCGTACAGGGCGGTGCCGACGATCGCCCCCTCCACGCCCAGCGGCACGAGCGACGCGATCGCGTGCAGGTCGGCCAGGCTGGACACTCCCCCGCTGGCGACCACCGGCGCGGACGTGCGCCCGCATACCTCGCGGAGCAGCGGCAGGTTGGGGCCGCGCAGCGTGCCGTCCTTGAGCACATCGGTGACCACGTACCTGGCGCAGCCCTCGGCGTTCAGCCGGTCGAGGGTCGCCAGCAGCTCCCCGCCCTCGGCGGTCCAGCCGCGGGCGGCCAGCCTGGTGCCCCGGACGTCCAGCCCCACCGCGATCCGCTCGCCATGACGGGCGATGACCGAGCGCACCCAGTCCGGGTTCTCCAGCGCGGCCGTGCCGATGTTGACCCGGGCGCAGCCGGTGCGCAGCGCGCGGGACAACGACTCGTCGTCCCTGATCCCGCCGGACAGCTCGACCTCGACGTCCAGCTTCCGCACGACCTCGGCGATCAGGTCCGCGTTGGAGCCGCGGCCGAACGCGGCGTCCAGGTCCACCAGGTGGATCCAGGATGCCCCGGCGCGCTGCCAGCCGAGGGCCGCCTGCAGCGGATCGCCGTAGCTGCCCCCGCTGCCCGCCACGCCCTGGACGAGCTGGACCGCGTGCCCTTCTGTGACGTCGACGGCCGGCAGCAGCGTGAGCCCGGTCACAGCGCGCCGATCCAGTTAGCCAGCAGCGCCGCGCCGGCGTCGCCCGACTTCTCCGGGTGGAACTGGGTCGCGGCCACCGCGCCCAGCTCGGCCCCGGCGACGAAACGCTCGCCGTGCTCGGCCCAGGAGATGCGGGCCCCCGCGGCGGCCAGTTCGCCGGCCCCTCCGGCCCCCGCAGCCCGCAGCGCGTAGGAGTGCACGAAGTAGAACCGCGTCCCGGCCGGGATCCCGGCGAACAGCGCCGAGCCCGGCGCCGCCGACACCGTGTTCCAGCCCATGTGCGGCAGCACGCTCGCGTCCAGGCGTTCCACCGTCCCCGGCCAGATCCCGCAGCCCTCCGCCCGGATCCCGTGTTCGACCCCCATGCCGAACAGCACCTGCATGCCCACGCAGATGCCGAGCACCGGACGGCCGAGCTCGACCCGCCGCCCGATCAGCTTGTCGCCGCCGACCTCTCGCAGCCCGGCCATGCACGCCGCGAACGCGCCCACGCCGGGCACCGCGAGCCCGTCGCAGTCGAGCACGGCGTCGGCGTCGGCGGTCACCTCGACGTCCGCGCCCGCCCGGTCGAGCGCGCGCTGCGCCGAGCGCAGGTTGCCCGACCCGTAGTCGAGCACGATCACCTTCGGCCTCATGCCAGCACGCCCTTGGTGCTCGGGATGCCTCCGGCCCGCGGGTCGGGAGCCGCGGCCGTGCGCAGCGCCCGGGCGACCGCCTTGAACTGTGCTTCGACGATGTGGTGCGGATTGCGGCCCTCGATGACCCGCACGTGCAGGCAGATCCCGGCGGCGAACGCGAGCGACTCGAAGATGTGCCTGGTCAGCGTGGTGTCATAGGTTCCGATCAGCGGCGCGAGGCCGGGCGGTTCATGATGCACCACGTAGGGCCGCCCGGACAGGTCCACCGCGGCCTGCACCAGCGTCTCGTCCAGCGGGATCAGCGCGTCGCCGAAGCGCGAGATGCCCGACTTGTCGCCGAGCGCCTCCTTCAGCGCCTGGCCGAGCGTGATCGCCGTGTCCTCCACCGTGTGGTGCGCGTCGATCTCGGTGTCGCCCTTCGCGCGCACGGTGAGGTCGAGGCCGCCGTGCTTGCCGAGCTGGGCCAGCATGTGATCGAAGAACGGGACCCCGGTACCGACCTCGACCACGCCGATGCCGTCCAGGTCGAGCTCGACGAGGATCTGCGTCTCGCGGGTGAGCCGCTCCACCCGCGCCACTCTGCTGGTCATGCCCGTCCTCCCTGCCGCACTTCGTCGAGTGCTGTCTGGAACGCGGTCATCTCGGCCGGCGTGCCCACGGTGACGCGCAGCCATCGCGGCGGGCCGACCTCGCGGACGAGCACGCCAAGGTCGAGCAGCGCCTGCCACACCGCGTGCCGGTCGGCGAACTCGCCGAACAGCACGAAGTTCGCGTCGGAGTCCGCCACCGCCAGGCCGCGCTGCCTGAGCCAGCCGACCAGCGCGTCCCGTTCTGCACGAAGCGCGGCGACGGTGGCCAGCGGCTCGGCGGCGTGCGCGAGCGCGGCCCTGCCGACCGCCTGCGTGACCGCCGACAGGTGGTAGGGCAGCCGCACGAGCAGCAGCTTCTCGACCAGATCCGGGGCGGCGGCCAGGTAGCCGATCCTGGCTCCGGCCATGGCGAACGCCTTGGACATCGTGCGGGTTACCACGAGCGCGGGGTAGCGGGGCAGCAGGCTCAGCGCGCTTGCGCTGCCCTCGCGGGCGAACTCCGCGTACGCCTCGTCCACCACCACGATGCCGGGCGCCGCGTCGCACACCGCCTCGATCGCCTCGATCGGTGCGGACGTGCCGGTCGGGTTGTTCGGCGAGGTCAGGAAGACCACGTCGGGCTGGTTCTGCCCGATAACGCGGGCGGCCCGGTCAGGGTCGATGCCGAAGTCCTCGTCACGGTCGGCGGCCACCCAGCGGGTGCCTGTCACCCTGGCGATCAGGGAGTGCATCGAGTAGCCGGGCTCGAACCCGAGCGCCTGCCGTCCCGGCCCGCCGAAGGCCTGCAGCAGCTGCTGGATCACCTCGTTCGACCCGTTGGCGGCCCAGACGTGGCTGGCCGTCAGGCCGTGCCCGAGGTAGTCGGCCAGGTCCTTGCGCAGCTCCACGGCATCCCGGTCCGGGTAGCGGTTCAGCGTCACCGCCGCCGCTGCCACCGCCTCCGCGACCGCGCGGACCAGCCGGGGACTCGGCGGGTAGGGGTTCTCATTGGTGTTCAGCCGGACCGGCACGTCGATCTGTGGCGCGCCGTACGGATGCAGGTCCTTCAGGTCATCCCGAACGGACGGTGCTGCATGGCCCATCAGGCCCGCCCGCCGTCGCCTGGTTCTTCCCTTGGCACCCGTATCCTTACCGCCGCCACATGCGCGGCCAGGTCTTCCGCGCCGCCGAGGGCGTCGATGAGCGGTGCCGTGGCCGCCAGCGCCGCCCTGTCGCACTCCACCACGTTGATCAGGCGCAGGAACGGGAACACCGACAGGCCGCTGGTGTGCCGTGCGGTCCCTCCGGTGGGCAGCACGTGGTTCGAGCCTGCCAGGTAGTCACCGAGCGACACCGGCGAGTACGAGCCGACGAATACCGCCCCGGCGCTGGTGACCCGCGCCGCGAGCTTGGCCGCGTCGCGAGCCTGGATCTCCAGGTGCTCCGGCGCCCAGGCGTCGCTCACCGCGAGCGCGGCGTCGATGTCGTCGACGAGAACGCATGCGGACTGGCCGCCGAGGGCCGCCCGGACCCGGCTGCTGTGCTTTGTCGCCTTTACCTGGCGGTCAAGCTCGGCATCGACCCGGTCGGCGAGGCCGGGGTCGGTGGTGACGAGCAGGCACGCCGCAAGCTCGTCGTGCTCGGCCTGCGCGATCAGGTCGGCGGCGACGTTGGCGGGATCCGCGGTGTCGTCCGCGATGATCGCCACCTCGGTGGGGCCGTTCTCGCCGTCGGTGCCGACCACGCCGCGCAGCACCCGCTTGGCGGCCGCCACGTAGACGTTGCCGGGCCCGGTGATGACGTCGACCGGCTCGCAGTCCTGCGTGCCGTAGGCGAACATCGCCAGCGCCTGCGCCCCGCCGGCCGCGTGCACCTCGCGTACCCCGAGCAGCGCGCAGGCGGCGAGCACGGACGGGTGCGGCAGCCCGCCGTGCGCGGCCTGCGGCGGGGACGCCACCGCGACCGAGCCGACCCCGGCGATCTGGGCGGGGACGATGTTCATGACCACGGAGGACGGATAGGCCACCAGGCCGCCGGGCACGTATACCCCGGCCCGGCCGACCGGGACGAAGCGGCCTGTGACGGTCAGCCCGTCGGTGACGGCGGTGACGATCTCGGCCGGGACCTGCGCGCCGTGCACCCGCCGGGTGCGGCGGGCCGCCTCCTCCAGGGCGGTTCTGACGTCTGGGTCGAGCCCGGCCAGGGCGGCGTCCAGCGCCTCTTGCGGCACCCTTGTGGTGGCGAGGTCCACGCCGTCGAAACGCGCGGTGTACTCCCGCACCGCCTCGGCTCCGCGGCGCCTGACGTCCTCGCAGACGGGCCGGATCTGGTCGGCGGCGGTCTGGACGTCGGTGGCGGCGCGCGGCAGCAGGCCGGCCAGGGCGGCGCGGCCGAGCCCGCCCGGTTCGCCCCGGCCGTCCCGGCCGCCCGGGCTGCGCCCGCGCAGGTCGATTCGGGAAATCACCCGCTTAGTCTACGGAGCGTGGCCCCTTCACGGCCCGCTTGTCCGCATGCCGGACGGTCCGGTAAGGTCCGCAGCCGCCCGCGCTCCGGCGGATCTGCGCGTCCCGGTCTCGCCCAGCAGGATGACGGCCGAGGTGAACAACGGCCAGGAAGCCAGCGCGCTCTTCGCCCCGAGTCCGAGCGAGGCGTTGAAGTAGGTGCCGGTTGCGCTCGACGCGAGCAGGTGGTTGTAGGTCCCGAGGCCGACTCTCTCGCCGGCCCACACCGCGACCAGCGCCGCCGCCACCGCGCCGACCATCAGCCCAGCCGCCGCGACCCAGCCGGCCCGGCGGACGAGGAAACGGTAGCCGAGGGTGCCAGTGACAAGCCCGCCTACCGCGCCGATCAGGCAGAACCAGGCGTCGGCGACGATGAACGCGCTGGTCTCCGCGTTCACCTGTTCGGCCTCGCCGCGGCCGATCTCCTGCAGCAGTGCCCTCGGCGCCACCTCGCCCCAGATGAGCCCGGCCACGAGGCCGAGCAGCGCGCTGCCCACAAGCGCCAGGCCCAACGCCGCTAGTCGCCTGTTCGTCAGTCCTCCCTCGACGCCGATCGCCCCGCGACGATCGTACCCGCAGCCTGCCTTTGGTCCCACGGCCGTACGCTGGGCTCGTCATGTCCAGGGAACTCGCCGCCGAGGCCGTGATCAGCGCACTGCGTGACATACCGCGCAACCTCGCCCGTTTAGGTCGCCCCAACCAGGGGAGTCGGATGGGCGGTTCAACCTCACGGAGGTAGTTATGTCGACCGGAGCAATCATCATTATCGTCATCGTCGTCCTCGTCCTGGCGGCGGCGGCCGTGGTCGCGGCATCGGAGCTGCGGCGGGCTCGGATGCGCCGCCAGTTCGGCCCCGAGTACGACCGGATGGCCAAGGAGCTTGGCCGCAGGAAGGCAGACACCGAGCTAGCCGCGCGGCAGCGGCGGGTAGCCGAACTCGGCATTCATCCGCTGACGGAAGAGCAGCAGGCCAGCTACGCCGGCGACTGGACCGCGGTCCAGGAACGGTTCGTGGACGCCCCGGCACAAGCGGTGGCCGAGGCCGGGAAGCTGATCTGGGACGTCATGCGCGACCGCGGCTACCCGGCCGACGACAGGGACGCCTCGACCGAAGCCCTTTCGGTTAACCACGGCCGGGTGCTCGAGGGGTACCGGCAGGCGCAGGAGGTGGAGGGCCGGACGGACTCGGCGTCCACCGAGGAGCTCAGGGAAGCCATGATCCGCTACCGGGCGCTGTTCGACGACCTGCTTGGCGCACCGAACGGCGCGCTGTACCGGCCGGGGGCTGGCGCCCGCACCGTAGACACGCCACGATAGGTACACCAGGAAGGGTGGGACCCATGACGGAGGATCAGTCCGGTCAGGCGTGGGAGGAGGGCTACGTCGTCCGCGGCGAGGTGATCGCGGAGGGCGAGCCCCAGAAGGACCAGGCCGCGCCGGTCACGTACTTCCACAAGGTTGCCTCGGGTGCGCACCGGACCGAGCCTGACATCCCCGCGCCGACCGGTCACCAGGACGAGGTCGCGGCGGTGACCAGCCCGGACGCCCTCAACGCCGACGACGAAGAGGAGGACGAGGGCGAGGAATACTCGACGACCCGCCCGATGCGGGTGGCCGCGGTGACCAGCCCGGACGCCGTGAATGCCGACTCCGCTGCCAGCGACTCCGCCGCCAGCGACCCCGGCGCCAGCGACTCCGCCGCCAGCGACCCCGCTGCCAGCGACTCCGGCGTCGGCGACTCGGGCGCCAGCGACTCGGGCGTCGGCGACTCGGGCGCCAGCGACTCCGGCGGCGGGGACGGCTCCGGCGACCGGGATTACTGGGATGCCCCAGCTGATGACCAAGACGACGTCGTCCCGGTGACCCGTGCGGACACGCTGGCCTCAAGCGCCGCGGCAACCTCGGCGATCCCTGCGGTCTCGGTCCCGGCGGTCCCGGCCGCGCCGGCCCAGGCCGCGCCGGTGGCTCCCGTGACCCCGATAACCCCGGCGGCGGACCCGAACCCGGTGATTGCCGCGCCGCCTCCCAACAGCTACGGGAGCCTGTTCCCCGACACCGCGGACCTGCGGTCGCAGTGGCAGCAGATCCAGTTCATGTTCGTCGATGACCCGCGGGCCTCGGTGACCGAGGCCGCCGACGTCATCGGTCAGGTTGCTGCGCAACTGCAGGAGGCCATCCAGGAGCGGCAGCGTTCTCTTCGCGGCCGCTGGGACGGCGGCACGCAGGCGGACACCGAAGTGCTGCGCGAGACGCTGCGCATGTACCGCGCGTTCCTGTACCAGCTCATCGGGTCAAGCGGCACCTCGGGCAGCTAGCCGACACAAGCCGGGCCGAGCAACTGCTTCAGGTCGCCGATCAGGGCGGGCGAGGCGGCTACCCGGAGCTTGTCGTCCAGGCGGACCACCGTGGTCCGCTCCTGGCCGCGCAGCTTGAGGTGCACCTCGGTCGGTCCCGGATGGGTGCACAGCACCTCCCTGAGCCGCTCAACCACGGGCGGCACGCACCGGGCCACCGGCATGGATACCACGAAAGGGCCCGAGTCAGATGCCGAAAGGTCCGGGATGGTGAGGTCCATCGCGATCAGCTTGGGCACGTCGTCCCGACGGTCTATCTTCCCCTTCACCACCACCACCGCGTCCTCGGTGATGCTACCGGCGTACAGCTGGTAGGTCTGCGGGAAGAACAGCACCTCTATCACGCCTGACAGGTCCTCAAGCGTGGCGGCCGCCCACTGGTTGCCCTGCCTGGTCACCTTGCGTTGCACTCCGGCCAGGATGCCGCCGATCTTGACGATCTGCGTCTCGGACCCTCCGGCGGCTCCGGTACCACCGGGCCGTTCACCGTCCTCGCCCATCAGTTCGGCCAGTGAGCAGTCGCTTTCCCTGGCGATGATGTGCTCGATGCCGAGCAGCGGGTGGTCGGAGACGTAAAGCCCGAGCATCTCGCGTTCGAAGTTCAGCAGCGTGGACTTGTCCCACTCCGTCGCGGGGACCGCCACGTCGAACACCGCCTCGGCCTCGGCATCGTCGCCGAACAGCGAGTCCTGCCCGATCGCCTCGTTGCGCTTGAGGTCGATCACGGCGTCGACGGCCTGCTCGTGCACGAGCACCAGGCCCTTGCGCGCGTCCCCGAAGGAGTCGAACGCGCCCGCCTTGACCAGCGACTCGATCACCCGCTTGTTGCACACCACCAGGGGGACCTTGCGCAGGAAATCGGAGAAGCTGGTGAAGCCCCCCTTCGACTTGCGGGCCGCGATGATCGCATCGACCACGTTCACGCCCACGTTGCGGATCGCGGCCAGGCCGAACCTGATGTCCTGCCCGACCGCCGCGAACGTCGCCAGCGATTCGTTGACGTCCGGCGGCAGCACCTTGATGCCCATCCGCCGGCACTCGTTCAGGTACAGCGCCGACTTGTCCTTGTCGCCTGCGACGGAGGACAGCAGCGCGGCCATGTACTCGGCCGGGTAGTTCGCCTTGAGGTAGGCGGTCCAGTAGGCGATCAGGCCGTAGGCCGCGGTATGCGCCTTGTTGAAGGCGTAGTCGGCGAACGGTACCAGCACGTCCCAGACCGTCTGGATCGCCTTGTCCGAGTAGCCGCGCTCCTGGCAGCCCTGCCGGAACGGGACAAACTCCTTGTCCAGGATCTCCTTCTTCTTCTTGCCCATGGCCCGGCGCAGCAGGTCCGCCTGACCGAGGGTGTACCCGGCCAGGATCTGGGCGGCCTTCTGCACCTGCTCCTGGTAGACGATCAGGCCGTAGGTCGGCTCGAGCACCTCCCGCAGCGGTTCCTCGAGCTCGGGATGGATGGGCGTGATCTCCTGCTGTCCGGTCTTGCGCAGTGCGTAGTTGGTGTGCGAGTTCACGCCCATCGGGCCCGGCCGGTACAAGGCGATGACGGCGGAGATGTCCTCGAAGTTGTCCGCCTTCATCAGCCGAAGCAGGGCGCGCATCGGCCCGCCGTCCAGCTGGAACACGCCGAGCGTGTCGCCCCGCGCCAGCAACTCGTAGGTCGGCTTGTCATCCAGCGACAGGGTCAGCAGGTCGATCGAGATGCCCCGGTTCTTCTCTATCGAAGCGACCGCGTCGGCCATGATCGTCAGGTTGCGCAGGCCGAGGAAGTCCATCTTCAGCAGCCCGAGATCCTCGCAGGTCGGGTAGTCGAACTGCGTGATGACCGCGCCATCGGTGTGCCGGGTCCAGACCGGGATGTGGTCGGTCAGCGGCTCCGCGGACATGATCACCCCAGCCGCGTGCACGCCGGGCTGGCGGACCAGCCCCTCGATGCCGCGGGCGGTGTCGAGGATCTCCTTGATCTCCGCCTCGGCCTCGTACAGCGAGCGGAGCTCGCTGGCCTCCTTGTACCTGGAGTTGCCCTCGTCGAAGATCGCGGACAGCGGGATGTCCTTGCCCATCACGGTCGGCGGGAACGCCTTGGTAATCCGGTCCCCCAGCGCGTAGGGGTGGCCGAGCACCCGGCAGGAGTCCTTGATCGCGGCCTTGGCCTTGATCGTGCCGTAGGTGATGATCTGCGCGACCCGGTCCGAGCCCCACCTCTGGGTCACGTACCTGATCACGTCGGCACGGCCGCGCTCATCGAAGTCGATGTCGATGTCGGGCATGGACACGCGCTCGGGATTGAGGAAGCGCTCGAAGATCAGGCCGTGGACCAGCGGGTCAAGGTCGGTAATGCCCAGCGCGTAGGAGACTATCGAGCCGGCCGCGGAACCGCGGCCCGGTCCTACCGCGACCCCGTTGTTCTTGGCCCACATGATGAAGTCGGCGACCACGAGGAAGTAGGCGGGGAAACCCATCTGGCAGATGATCTGGATCTCGTATTCGGCCTGCTGGCGACGCTGCTCGTCGTACCCATCCGGGTACCTGCGGTCCATGCCCTTCCACACCTCGGCGCGGAACAGCTGGTCCTCGGACTCGAAGCCCTCCGGGATGGGGAACCGCGGCATCAGGTTGACGTAGTCGAACATGCCGGCGGTGTCGACCCGGTCGGCGATCAGCAGCTGGCTGTTGCGGCAGCCCTCCTGCCAGTACTCGCTGCTGTCCAGGCCGTACATCTCGGCGGCGGACTTGATGTAGTAGCCGCCGCCCTCAAGCCGGAACCTGTCGGTATCGGCCAGCATCTTGCCCGTCTGGATGCACAGCAGGGTGTCGTGACTGATCGCGTCCTGCTTGCGGGTGTAGTGCGAGTCGTTGGTGACCACCGGCGGGATGCCGAGCTTACGGCCGATCTCCAGCAGGCCATCGCGGACCCGGCGCTCGATGTCGAGGTCGTGCTCCATCAGCTCGAGGAAGTAGTTTTCCTTCCCGAAGATGTCCCGCCATTCCCCTGCGGCCTTGAGCGCCTCGTCGAACTGGCCGAGCCGCAGCCTGGTCTGCAGCTCCCCAGAGGGGCAGCCGGTCGAGGCCATCAGCCCGGCGACGTGCTCGGCGATGATCTCCTTGTCCATCCGGGGCCACTTGATCATCCAGCCTTCGGCGTAGGAGCGGGACGAGAGCCGGAACAGGTTATGCAGCCCCTGGTTATCCCGCGCCCAGATGGTCTTGTGCAGGTAGGCCCCGCTCGCCGAGACGTCGTCCTTCTTCTGGTGCGGCTGGCCCCACAGGATGCGGCTGTTGTTGCCCCTGGACTCCGGCGCGACGTAGGCCTCGATCCCGATCACCGGCGTGATCCCCGCGTCCTTCGCCTTCCGGTGGAACTCCGCGGCGGCGAACATGTTGCCGTGGTCGGTCAGCGCCACGTGCGTCATGCCCTGGCTCTTGACCTCAGCGAACAGGTCCTTCAGCCGGGCGGCGCCGTCCAGCGTGGAGTACTCGGTGTGCACGTGCAGGTGGGCGAAAGGCGCACCAGACTCCGCCACGACGGACCGCCTCCTCGGCGCACGCTGCGCTCCGCCGCTCCCAGCCAGGACGGCGCGCATGGTCATCAACCGGTGCTCATTACCCTAGCGGAGCCCGGCCGCTGCTACCTCGCTGGCGCGCCGGCTGAGCTCCTCGATTGCGTCGCTGAGTTCGATGACCCATTTGCGGGGGCGGAACGGCTCGGGCTGCTCCTCCTGGTGCGGCGGGTGGGCCTGGTTGCGTTCGCTGGCGAGGCAGGTGTACAGGGCGTGGTCGAGGTTGAGGCGTTCGCCGTACCAGGGCGGGATGATCGTGCCGGGGGTGATGTCGGCGTCGTGGCTGTCTTCGATCGTCCCGGCGGGGGGCGGCAGGGCGGGGCTGGCCGGGACGGGGGTGCCGTCACTGCGGGAGAACGTGAACGTCCCGGCGGGCCCGGCGGCGATGAGGTACCCGCGGTCGTGGACCAGGGTGTGGTGGCGGCGGCACAGGCTGATCAGGTTGGCCAGCGTGGTCCGCCCGCCGTTGCTCCAGTACTGGATGTGGTGCAGGTCGACGCGGCGGGACTCACAGCCGGGGAACCGGCACCGGCAGGTGTCCCGTTCCCTGGCCGCGCGGCGCAGCGCGGCGGACGGGCGCCGCCGCCGGCGTCCCGCGTCCAGCACGGTGCCGTCGCGGCCGTGCAGCATCCAGCTCAGCGCGGCGGTGCAGGTCAGCATCCGGGTGGTGCTGGCGCTTACCGCCGGGCCGTCCTCGACGTGGCGGCGCGCCGGGTCCGCCGGGTCGCCGGGCACCGGCAGCGCGGCGGCCGGCGTTTCCGCGGAAACGCCCGCCGGATCAGCGGGGTCGGCGGCAGGATCGGCGGGGGTGATGGCGTCGGTGCCGACGTGCACGATGACCTGGTACACGTCGGGGTTGTCTGCGGCGGCGACCTTACCGGCCAGGAATTCCTCGGCGATCACGACCAGAGCGTCGGCCAGACCCGACGACGTCGCGATCACCGGGGGCGTTCCCGCGGAAACGTCCGGCGGCTCACTGGCTGGGGGCGTTCCCGCGGAAACGTCCGGCGGCTCGGCCTCGTGCGGGTGCCCCGGGCCGCCGGCCGGGTCATGCGGGTGTTCCGGGCCGTGCGGGTGCTCCAGGTCGCCGATGGCGGCGCGGAGCGCCTTGATCAGGACGGCGCCTTGCAGGGGCGGCAGGTGGAAGGTGCCGGACAGAGAGCCGTCGTCCTCCTGGCGCCAGGTGAGACGGCGCTGGATCTTCGCGGCGGCGTCCTCAGCGGCGCTGTGCTGGCGGTGCGCGCGGGCGAACCGCTCCAGCTGGTTCGCTGTCATCGGGGCGGCGACCTGGACCAGGCCTTGTTCTGTGGCCGGGGTGGCGATCCTGGTCAGCGCGCGGACCTTCGCATACGACAGGCGCCCGGCCGCGAACTCGGCGCTGATAGCGGGCAGGTCCTGCAGCGCCCGCGCCACCCGGACGTGCTCCCTGGCGGTACCCGAGGACATCTGGCACTTCCACGACAGCCACACCGCGCAACTGGGCATCTCCCAGCTCGCCCACCCGCGGCGGGCATCGAAGTCACCCAGCAGCACCAGGAACCGGCACGTCGCCGCCGCCAGATGACCAGCCAGCTCACAGATCTGCGCCTCCAGCCGTTCCAGCGGCACCCCAGCCACCGGCGGGGGCGCGGGGACACCGGGGGCAGCGGGGGAAGCGGCGCCCGCGACGGCGCCGGCGCCAGGGGTGGGGGTGAGGGTGGGGGCCGGGGCCGGAGTCGGGGTGGGGGCAGAGGCAGAGACAGGTGTGGCGGTGTCGGCAGTGAGGCTGCCGGGTGTCGGGTCGATGTCTTGATTGTCGAACATGTATTTGATGTTAACATTAGGGT
>Ga0209169_10001867_pt1 | contig 12815 bp, 12 predicted proteins | sample HubBroMetageWRM4_FD_188346 | JGI IMG/M metagenome (GOLD analysis project Ga0209169, IMG submission 188346) | Warmed soil microbial communities from the Hubbard Brook experimental Forest, New Hampshire - Hubbard Brook CCASE Soil Metagenome WRM 4... | ecosystem: Environmental > Terrestrial > Soil...
CAGGGTGCCCACTGCGACCGCGCTCGTGACGGGATTCGCTTCCGTCACATCGATGACCACGATGACCCAGTGCTTGTGAGAGCCCTTGATCAGGTGGATCTGCACCGCGCGGAAAGCCGGCAGCGTCTCCAGTCGCAACCGGGCGTTTTCGACCTGGACCTCATCCAGCGCCTTGCCGACGGTGATGTCGGTCTGCGTCCGGATAAACTCGCAGGATGTAGTGACATTGCCATTGCATTGGATGCCCTCCACGTAGGGATCGTCTGCAGTGCCTGAACCGTCCGCGAAGGACCACCCGGGGCACAGGGCCAGCAAGACCAGGCAGGCACGCACTCTCTTCATGCGGGGATTCCCCGCCCTAACCCTATTCATCGCTGATCCAGGCGCAACTGTCCACTTTCGTGGACACCGGCGCAAACTCCCATTGATCCTCGGCCATGCCCGCGCGGCAGTGTTGCAAGAGCCGTGTCGGGACGCCACCCATTTGTTGAGTGCCGGAAAAGCAAACCCCATGCCAACTTCGGCAGTTATAATGAATCTCCTTTCCGGAGGAGGATCGCAGTCTCCATGTCACGTTTCAGCCGCCTGCACGCCGGCGCCGCCGGGGTCCTGACATTTCTTCTGATTGCCGTTCCGATTCCTGTTCTGTTTCCTGGCCTGGCGCTGGCCAACAGCGACCTGGCCTCCTACGCACAGCGGGCGCGCCACGAATTCAATGTCCCCGGCCTGGCGGTCGCGGTCATCAAGGACGGCAAGGTCGTCTTCGAGCAGGGATTCGGCCAGCGGAGCCTGGAGAGCCCGGCGCCGGTCGGCACGCACACCTTGTTCTGTATCGCCTCGAACACGAAATCGGTGACCGCCACGGCGCTGGAGATCCTGGCCGATGAAGGCAAACTCCACATGGATGATCGCGTGATCGAGCATCTTCCCTGGTTTCGCATGAGCGATCCGTATGTCACCCGGGAGATGCGGGTTCGTGACACGCTCGCTCACCGCAGCGGCCTGGGATCGCACGCTGGGGACCTGCTCTTCGTGCCGGCTTCGACCTATAGCACTCGCGAGGTCGTCGAGCGCCTGCGCGACATGCCACTTGCGTCAGGCTTCCGCGCCGGGTTTGCGTACGAGAACATCATGTACGCGGTCGCGACGCTGCTCGTAGAGCAGGCCTCGGGACAAAGTTATGGGGATTTCGTGCGCGAGCATATTTTCGCCCGCCTCGGGATGACCGAATCACGCATCGATGCCACCGAGCTGCAACCCGGAGACGACTTCGCCACTGGGTATGCTCCCGCAGAAGACGGCAGGCTCCGGCCGATTCCGGCGCTCGCCTGGAAGAACGATCAAGGGGCCGCCGGCATCTACTCCAGTATTCACGACATGACGAAATGGGTGCAGGCCCAACTCACCGTCGGCCGCCTGCTGAGCCCGGCCAGTCAACAGCGCATGTGGTCGATGCTCACCCCGATCGACATCGACCCCGCACCCGTGCCGGAGCTGCAAGCGGCCCAACCTAACTTCCTGGGCTACGCGGAAGGTTGGTATGTCTCGGATTATCGAGGCCAACGTCTCGTCTGGCACACGGGTGAGTTCCCGGGGGTGTTCTCGCAGGTGACACTCGTACCCGCACTGAATCTAGGCGTGGTGGTGCTCGCCAACCAGGAATCCGACGGCATCCGCGCTGCCATCATTCTCCACGTGTTGGACAGTTACCTGCAACAGCCGCAGAACGACTGGATCGGTGCCTACGCCAAACTCATCAAGTTCGAGTCACAGCAACTGACGACGGCCATTGCGAAGGCGGCCGCGGAAACCTCCGAAAATGCCAAGCCGTCGCGCCCGCTGTCGAGCTACGCGGGCACGTATCGAGACGCCTGGTACGGAGACATCGAAGTGTCGCTCGTCCATGATCAGTTGCGCCTGCGCTTTACGCGGTCGCCTCGATTGGTCGGGCCGCTGCTGCCGCGGGGCGCCGACACTTTTCTGGCTCACTGGGATGACCGCAGCCTCGACGCCGACGCGCTCATTGAATTCACGGCGGATCAGGGCGCACACATCACCTCGGCCCGGATGCACCGCGCATCACCCCGGACGGCGCACGCTTACGACTACCAGGATCTCCACTTGGTTCGCGTCGGCACAAACCAGTAAGCTGCGACGCACCCGCGGGGAGGTCCCGCAGACACACTCACTTCGTGAGCCGGAGAGGTTTTTGCGTTCTGTCGTCATTGCGATCCTGGGACTGGTCGTCGCGTCGGCGGCCTGGGGCGAGGAGCCCGGGCTCGCGGCGGTCGCCAGCTCGATACTAGGGGCCGACCAGGGGGTCTATGTTGAAACCACCAACGGTACCGTACTCGTGGCACAGGCCGCGGACCGGCCGGTACACCCTGCATCCGTCTCGAAAGTACCGACGACGCTTGCCCTCCTCCGCAAGTTAGGCCCGGAGCATCGCTTCGTCACCACGTTTACCGGCAGCGGCCGCATTCTGGAAGGCACGCTGTACGGTGACCTGTCTGTCGCGAGTGACGGCGACCCGTCCCTGGTCGATGAAGATGCACTCCTGGTTGCCGAGCGGCTCAAGCGGCTCGGCATTCAACGGGTCGCCGGCACCGTACACGCGCGCGGCGCGTTGATCTTCGATTGGCAGAATGATAGCGATGCAACACTACTGCGTCGGGCACTGTCAGGACTGACACCCCCGGCGGCCTGGGCCGCAGTGCGCGAGCTGGAGAGCCCAGACACGTTGACGACCACGAGTCCCGCATCACAACCTGGAATTCGCTTTATAACAGCGACCACGCAGCCGGCTCTGAGTGTCGCGGGAGCCGGCGGCACCGAGTTACTCGACGACAAGACGCTCGTCACACACCGCTCGCAACCGCTACTGTCATTGGTAAAGGCGCTCAACGACTATTCGAACAACATCATCAAGTCGTTCGCGGACGCCGCAGGCGGCATGGCAGCCGTCGAAGCGGTAGCGCGCAGTGCGGTGCCGGCGCAGATGAGTGCAGAAATTACCCTCGGCGACGGAGCGGGCACCGACCCCAGCAATCGCCTGAGTCCCCGCGCGGCAGTAAAACTCCTGCGAGCGCTCGAAACCGAATTGGCCGGCACCGGACACTCCCTGCCTGACATCCTGCCCGTTTCCGGTGTCGACGCAGGCACGTTGCGCGATCGGTTGAACGGCCCGGGCGAAGCGGGTCATGTTGTAGGAAAGACCGGAACCTTCGGCGACTACGGCGCGAGCGCGCTGATCGGTGCGATTCCGACGACCGACCGTGGCACCGTGTATTTCGCGATCCTCAACCACGGCGTGCCGGTGCCGCAGGCCAGGCTTCGCCAGGACCGGTTCGTTCGCGCGCTGCTCGTGCGTTTGCACAGCGTGCCGTGGAACTATCAGCGCGATCCGCGCCCCGCCATAACGCGAGCGCAAGTATTGGCCTCGCCCCAGTGAGGAACCTCGCACCAAGGAGCCTGCCGAACTCAGGTTCGCCTGCTGCGGCCGACCCGCATCGGCAGGCTCCTGGGCTAATATGGCTGCCCGGTGCTCGATGGGGTAGTCACGATGCGCGCCTTGAAACTCGTTGGAATCGTGGTGGGTGGACTGGTCGCCCTCTTTGTCGTGGTGTTGCTGGGCATACGGCTGTTCGTCGATCCAAACGACTACAAGGACCGTATTGCGCGCGCGGTCAAGAATTCGACCGGCCGCGAGCTCACCCTGTCCGGCCAGATCAAGCTCTCGGTATTCCCCTGGATAGCGCTCGAGCTCGGTCCCGCGAGCCTGGGCAATCCACCGGGCTTTAGCGCCCAGCCGTTCGCTGCCGTGCAGCATGTTGCGTTGCGGGTCAAGGTCCTGCCGCTACTGCGCAAGGAGTTGGAAATCGGTCGGATCCAGATCGACGGACTGGACTTGCGCCTGCTGAAAAACGCCGCCGGGCGCGGCAACTGGCAGGACTTCGGAGGCCCGGATACAGCCCCCGATGCCACGCCGAGCTCGAGCTCGGGTGGCGGCAATCTGCCGGACCTGGGCGGTGTCGAAATCAAGGACAGCCGCGTCAGCTACCAGGACCTGGTGGCCGATCACCTGAACTTCGAGTTGGGTCACCTCACCTCCGGCACGCCAACGCCCGTTAAATTGAAGGTCGATGTGACTACGAGCCCGGGCTCGCAACCGATCGCGCTCACCGGACAGTTCGACATGACTCTCGACACGGCCAAGAAACAGTACGGCATTTCGTCCCTGGAGTTGGCCGGCACACTGAAGCCGGCGCCAACCGCTGCGGCAGTATCCTACAAGTTCTCCGCGCCCGTATTGAGCGCCGACCTGACCGCGCAAACCCTCAACGCGCCTGATTTCAAAGCGCAGCTCGCCGCCGTCTTACTCAGCGGGAGCCTTCGGGGCAGCCAGATCGTGGATGCGCCGGCTTTTACCGGCGCGTTCAAACTCGATCCCGTAGCACTGCGGGACCTGTTCAATCAACTCGGCATCGTTCCTCCCACGACGCGCGACCCTAAAGCGCTGACGAAGCTCGCCGCGCGCGGCGGCTTCACCTACGGCGCCAATGCACTGGCCGTGAACGATATCGATGTGCAACTGGACGACTCCGAGCTGCACGGCAAAGCGGCGGTCACGAATCTCGACACCAAGGCCATGAGCTTCGAGCTCGCGGTGGATCACATCGACCTGGATCGCTACCGCAGCCCCGAAACGCAGACACCTCAGCCCGTCGCTAAGACGGCGGGGAATACCACGGCACCTGCCAGTGACCCGTTCAAAACACTGCTGCTGGATGGCAGTCTCACGATCGGCAGCGCGCGGGTCTCCAACATCGCCCTCACCCAGGTGCATGTGGGCATCACAGCGAAGGATGGAGTCACACACATCGCGCCGGCGACTGCGAAGTTGTATGGCGGCGATTACTCAGGCGATATCACGCTGGACGATCGCGGCACCGTTGCGGCGTTGAAAATCGATCAGAGCATGACCGCGATCGACATATTGCAACTTCTGAAGGACTTCGCAAAGACGCAACGCATCTCGGGGCACGGCACGGTCACGACGAATCTGACTGCGCGCGGCCTCGGGGGTGATGCGCTCATGAAAACCCTCAACGGCCACATCATGGCAAACGTCGACAACGGCGCCGTCGAGGGCGTCGACCTCTGGTTCGAGATCAATCGCGCGGTTGCGCTCGTGCAAAAGCAGTCAGTACCGGCTGGCAACAGTAGCGGCCGTACGAAATTCGACGTCTTCAAAGCCTCCGCCGACATTGTCAACGGGGTTGCAACCACCAAGGATTTGAACATCGCCTCACAAAACCTGCGGGTCGCAGGCCAGGGCACGACGAACCTCGTCACCGACGCGATCAACTACGATGTGAAGGCCACGATCCTGAAGGAAGCGCCCACCGCGGCGGGAGCGCCCGGAAAAACATTGGCGGACATCCCTCTCACCATTACGGGGACCACAACGAGTCCCGCCGTGCGTCCCGACCTGGAGGCCCTGGCCAAAGCACAGATCAAACAGCAGCTCGACCAGCACAAGGACGAGCTCCAGCAGAAACTGACGGACAAGCTCAAAGGATTGTTCCACTAGCCCGTCCCCCACGAGGCGAAGTGGCCCAATCGATTTTCACGGCACTGGCACTTCTATAGATCCACTGAGCTAGTAACCTCGGACACCATCGGTAGCTGCGGAAGAGATGAGAAACAGCGATGGCGGCTCGAAGGGTTTTTCTCGCCGGCGCATCCGGCGCGGTGGGCATGCGTCTCACGACGCTCTTACGGGACGCAGGGTATTTCGTTATCGGCACGACGCGCTCGGAAGCAAAGGCCGACGCGTTGCTGGCCCTTGGAGCGCTGCCCGTCGTGGTGGATGTGTTTGATGCGGAGGCCTTATCTCACGCGGTCATAGCGGCCCGGCCTGAGGTGGTCATTCATCAACTGACCGACCTTCCCAAAAACCTCGATCCCGCGCAAATGCCGCAAGCCATCGTGCGCAATGCCCGAATCCGGGTCGAAGGCACGCGGAACCTGGTTGCCGCTGCCCGCGCGGCCGGTGCGCGGCGGCTGATCGCACAGAGCATCGCCTGGGCTTATGCACCCGGTCCCGAGCCGCACTCGGAGTTCGACCCGCTGGATGCGAATGCGCAAGGAGACCGGGCCATCAGCGTCCGCGGCGTGATTGCGCTGGAAGAGCTGACATTGCACTCACCGCCGCTGGCGGGATTCGTGCTTCGTTATGGACAGTTGTATGGCCCGGGGACCCATGCGGACGTGCCGTCGGCCTTGACGCCTGTTCACGTCGATGCCGCGGCCTACGCGGCTTTGCTCGCCATCGAGCGTGGCGCGCCCGGAGCTTTCAACATCGCCCAACCCAATCCCCACGTCGCGACGGCGAAGGCGGTCACGGAGTTGGGTTGGAACGCGGACTTTCGGGCAGATCCTGCAGATTGCGCAGCGGACCGATGAACTTCTCGTAGCGCCGCCACCTGCCCACCGACTGCTTGTAGATTTTCTGCCGTACCTGCCAGAAGCTGGCGGTCAACGTGGAACGCGACGCCGTGTGAAAATCCATGCAGCGGTCGTCCCACTCGAGCCCGATAAACGCCAGGATCTTGCGGGTCCATCCCGCCTGGTCCTCGACGAGCTCCGCGTAGGGGACTTCCAACAAGGTGTCCGGTGGAAGCACCGCGCGCCAATGCGCGGCCATGCGCTCGTGCTCACGGTAGTAGTGCGCCAGGTCCACCAGGTCCAACTTGAAATTGTGGGCGGACGAGAACTGGTTGAAATAACACGACAGGCACGTGTCGATCGGGTCACGCCGCACCAGGACGATGCGAGCCAGCGGGAACACTGCGTGAATGAGGCCGAGGTGGTCCGTATTGAAGTTGGATTTGTCCACGACACGCAGCGCCCGCGCAGAAAGCGCGTCCAGGGTACTCAAATAGGCCGTGGCGAGCTGCTTGCGGATCGGCTCGCCGGGAATTCGCTTCCGCACGACCTCTTCGTGTTGGTGCGCGGCATCGCTCCAGAACGGCAACTCCCCGCCGCCGAATGCGTCGGGGTGCGCGGCGATGATCTGCTCGACGAGTGTGGTGCCCGAACGCATCATGCCGACCACGAAAACCGGTTTGACCGATTCTGACCGGCTGCCCGACAGCGTGGTGAGCGCGTCCCGCGTGAAGACCCGAATCGCAGCATCGACGCGACGCTCACGTGCGGCCGGGTCGTAGCGTTCCGCTGTCGTTTTCTGTATCTCGTTGGCGCGCTTGTAACTGCGAAACGCGCGCTCAACGTCCCCCGTGTCGTCGCAATACTTGCCGATGGCAAACAGAAGATCCGCCTGGTCCAACGGCGCGAGGCCGTTGGTGGCCACCCGTTCCGCGTCCTTCAGCCATGCGCCGTCCTCCGCGGTCATTCTCCGCATATCCACCAGTCCCGCCCACGCGGCGGGTACCTGCCGGTCGATGGAAAGTGCCTTTCTGTACAGACCCTCCGCGGCGTCGAAACGCCCCTCGAGACCGGCGATCTTTCCCAGGCCCACCAACGCAGTGGTGTGAGTGGGTGCGCTCCCGAGTACCTTCTGAAAGCAGTCCTGGGCCTCGGGCAAACGACCCAGCAGGAGTAGTGTCTGGGCCAGTCCCACCTGCGCCTCGACATGACTTGGATTCAACTTCAGCGCCCGCCGCAGCGGCAACTCGGATTCAGCAACCTGGCCGGTGAGACGGAGTAGCGAGCCCAGGTTGTACTGCGCATCCGCATAGGTCGCCTGGATTCCGGTGGCGCGCCGGAACTGTTCGACCGCCTCGTGATAGCGACCCAGCTTCCACAACGCCACGCCGAGATTGTTACGAGCGAGCAGATGGCGCGGCTTGGCTTTCAGCACCTCCTGATAACACTCGATCACTTCGGCATGCGCGCCCCGGGCCACACAGGCATCCGCCCGGTCCAGCAGCGCTCGAACCGAGCCCGATTCGGGCTGGCTTTCGGGAGTCGGGTCGGGAGGCGCTTGTGGTGTTGGAGGCGGGTCGCCCGGTACGAGCCGATGCAACACCAACCGGGTGAGCTCGTCGGCGAGCGCAGGCTCGACGCCGTGCTCGAGCAGCCGCCATTTAAAAGTGTTTCCGAGTTTCGCCCGCCGGAAAAAGCCCAGCTGCAGGGGCCGGACATCGCGGTCGACTCCTGCCAGGAGCGCGAAAATGGCCTCGCGCCGGTCCGCGGGGTTAGCTTGCCGCCCAAGCGCCGCCGGACCAGGCGCCGCCGCTATGAACTGTTCCGCCAGGGCAGTGCCGGCATCCGCGGCAATCCGGGTATTGAGTCGATCGAGCCACATGGTGCAGGTTTCTAAAGGGTCGTCCGTGAAAGGCCAAAGTCTTACCCACCGAGCTAAAGCGGAACTTAGCAGACCGACGCGACCTAGTGCCAAAACCGTCCGTGAGTGGCGACAGTCCGACTTTCATAAAACTTTCTTTAGACTGCCAATAGCGTGTAACATTCCGTTACAGTTAGTTTTTATCGTCCTCGGAGTTGAGCTCCCGGGCGCGCCGGCTGGCGCGATCCAACACATCCGGCGGCGGCATGCCGGTTTTGGCGCTGGAGCGCAGCGCCAGCACTCCGCCCACGATGAGGATGAGGACGACGACGATCACAATAACTGCCGTTGACATAGAACCTCCTCAACCTCAGTGAATCGCTATGCGTAGCTCCTGCGCGACTTCCCGGGCGATATCGTCCTGTACCTGTAGTTTGTCGCCCGAGGGCCGATCGTAGGTCGCGGACCAGACTACGTAACCATCGGCAGCCCGTACGAGTCGAGCCGAAATTCGCAGCTTGGTGTCGGATTTCCGCACGCTCCCATCGAGTACGTAAGTGACTCCGAGGGATTTGGCCATGGCGGCGACGGTAAGCTGCTTACCCTTGAAAAAGAACGACGCGGTCGGAGCCGGCACCCTCAGACCCGGAATCTTGCTGAGCCGGTCGATCAACTCCTCCGTCATGCCGTCGGCGAAATACTCCTCGTTCATTGCCTGGGTCGTAAGATCCAGAAACGGCAACACGGCGACGGAGCGCTCGGGTACGCGGTCGGTCATTGAAAACCAGGCGAGACCGGCAACGAGAGCCGCGCCGATCGCGAGCAACAGCCAGGGCCTGCGTTGTGTACCTCGAAGCGGCTCAGTGCGGGGCGGCTCGACGCGAAGGTCATCGACCCAGGGACTCACGGCCGCCACCATCCGATAACCGAGCCGCGGCACAGTCGCGATGTAGGCCGGCTGTTTGGCGTCATCCCCGAGCAGGCGCCGCAGCGAAGCGACGGCCTGGTAGACCGAATCCGGCGTGACCACCACACCGGACCACACCTGGTCGAGTAATTCCTCGACACTCACCACTTCGCCGGCCCGCTCGGCGAGGCACACCAACAACTTCATCGTCCGGGCTTCGACCCGGACGACCTCGCCCTGCCGGGAAATCTGGCCCGCTCGCGGATCGACGCGCCAGGCGCCGACACGCAGGGGAATGACAGAAGAACGATCCATTTGAGCGCAAGACTATACCCGGTCGGCGTTTCCGAAAGTTTCACAGCGGATTCAGAAGTGTTCAGGACTTTTCAGGCGATGCCCGTGCACAAGTGACCCGCCGCTTTACACAGGAGTTCGCTCAATGATCCGCCCTATCATCCTGGCCACCACACTCGTCGTCGCATCCCTCCCCCTCCATGCCACCACGTACACCCTCGAGCCGAATTACACCCAGGGTGTGTTTCGCTGGGATCACCTGGGATTCTCCAGTCCGGCCGCGCAGTTCGCGCAGGGTCAGGGGACCTTGGAATTCGATCGCGCCAATCCGACCCGATCGTCCGTGGACGTCACGATTCCGCTCAGCACGCTGAGCACCGGGGTGCCCGACCTCGATGAGGACTTCCGCTCCCCGGACTTCTTCGACACCGCTCGCTTCCCCCTCGCCACGTTCAAGAGCACGAAGGTCGAAAAGGGCAAGGGCATGGACCGACTCCAGGTCACTGGCGAATTGAGCCTGCACGGTGTCACGCGCCCGGTCACTCTCGAGGTCACCCTCGTCAAAATCGGCACCAACGCCAGAACGGGTGTGCCAACGATCGGCTTCGACGCCATGACAACTTTGAAGCGCTCAGACTTCGGCCTGGGGAAGTACATCCCGCAGGTTGGCGACGCCATCCAGATGCACCTCACTATCCAGGGGGCGGAGGCAAAACCCTATGCGGACTATCTGAAGGCCGAAGCGGCGAAGCACTAGCCGGCAGCGCGCGATGCCTGAGGATACCAATCACACGCCACGCGAATTTAATCCAGAAATACAACAGTGCAATAGGCACCACCGTGTCGTAAGCCACGTCGAGCCCGGGAATCGGCTCGATGGGAATCGCCACGGCGCCCGCGGCCAACGTGACAGCAAGATGCCGGCACAATTCGCTCAACAGTTGTCGCAGTGGGTTATCCCGCGGCATCCGTGCAACCACGATCAACAGGACGACCAGCAGCGCCAGGCAGACACCAACGAAGATCAGCAGGTCGCGCACGATCTGGCCAATGAGATTCAGGATATCCAAATGAGCTCCTCGCGATTCTCAGGCAGCGCAACGAGGAGTATCCACTGATCGAGCCGGGCGGCAAGCTTGGCCGCCCGGCGTTACTTAATGCGCTCGAGCAACGCCTGCGCCGCCGCCGGATTGGCTACTTTGTGGCCACTGATGACATACAGATAAACATCGCGGTCAACCTGTTTGCCCTTCTGGGGCGCCGCGGATTCCAGGTCCTCGGGGACGCCGCCTCCCGCCCAACGGCGGGCTCGTTTGGCCCACAGATCCAAAGCGGCCGGGGCATATCCCAACGGCTCATGGGGTTGAGTTCCCATGATGCGTGCGTAAACGAACGCGGCGGTGGCGTCCGGAATCTGCGGATACGTGGTATCTCCGGCCACCACGATGGCGATGCCGTAGTGGCGCGCCATGTCGACGAGCTCGGGAACCCGGAAGCTCTGGTGACGCACCTCGACCGCATGACGTAACTCGTGACCGTCGGCTTTCTTCGGCAGCAGCTTCAGGAAGGCTTCGAAGTCCGCGGCATCGAACTTCGTCGCGGGCATCAACTGCCAGTTGATCGGTCCGAGCTTGTCCTTCAACTCCAGAACACCGCCGCCCAGGAATCGCTCGATCGTAGGTCCGGCTCCCGCAAGCTCGCGACGATGCGTGGCATAGCGGGGCGCCTTCAAGGAGAACACAAAACCGGCCGGCGCCTCATCGCGCCACTTGGCGAAAGTCTCGGGCTTTTGCGCACCATAGAAAGTGCCGTTCACCTCGATCGTCGTGAGTTTACTGGCGGCGTATTCGAGCTCGCGCTTCTGGGTGAGCCCGGCAGGATAGAAGGTCCCCCGCCAGGGCTCGTAGGTCCACCCGCCAACGCCAATCCTGATGTGACCGCTCATGCTTCGATCCTCCGCGCCCGTGACCGCCTTGGGTGTAATCTAGCTCATGGGGGGCCACATCGGACGGCCGTTCCGCAGACTCGACACATGACATCAGGCCGCGGCCGACACAATTCCCGCACCCGAAGATTCCTGATGGGCGCCTGCGAAGCAACCCTCCTGGGGGGTTGGGTGGCCAGGTGGAGTTACCACCTCGGCCTACACGGCAAATTCGGTGTTACGACGCAGGAAATCCAAGTCCCGCCCGAAAAGGGGCTGCCGGCACCGTTGGTGGTTGCATTCGCCTCCGATTTTCACGCCGGACCGTCTACCCATCCGGCGCTGTTCACGACCCTCATCGATGAGCTGATCGCTCGAGGACCCGATGTCATCCTGCTCGGTGGCGACTACGTATCGTGCAAGGCAAGTGACATCGATGCGATCGTTGACGGCCTCTCGACGTGCAAACCGCCGCTGGGAAAATTCGCGGTACTCGGCAATCACGATCTATGGTCCGACGACGAGTACATCTCGCGCCGGCTCAACGACGCCGGAGTGGAGATCCTCATCAACCGGAGCGCCTCCCTCCCCCCACCCTTCGACTGCGTTTCCATTTGTGGCATCGACGACCCGTGGACAGGCAGTGCGGATGTTGCCAAAGCCTTCGCTAACACCAACTCGGTGCGGATCTTCCTGACACACTCACCCGACGGACTCCTGCTCCTCAAAGAAGAGCAGTTCGACGTTGGTTTCGCAGGCCACACTCACGGCGGCCAGATCGCGCGCCGCGATGGAACCTCGATCGTCAGCGCCGGGGGGCCGCTCTCGCGTATCTACGGGCGCGGCCGGTTCGAGGTCCCGGGACGTGGGCCTCTCATTGTGAGCCTCGGGGTCGGGTGCAGCAGCATCCCGGTAAGGATCAATGCGGATCCCGAGTTGGTCATCTGTACGCTGCGCCCCGCGACGCCCTCATGAGGAGCTATCGACATGACTGACACGATTGCGGTTCGTGACAATACGCAAGCGAGCCGATTCGAGGCGTCCGTCTCGGGTCACCTCGCCGTCGCCCAGTATGAGATCGCGCCCGGTGTCATTACGTTCACCCATACACGCGTGCCCGAGTCTCTGCGCGGTAAGGGAATCGCAAATGAATTGGCAAAGGTGGCTCTCGCCTCGGCCCGCGAGCGCGGCTTGCAGGTCATTCCCAAGTGCACATTCTTCGCCTCTTACATGCGCAGACATGACGAGACCCAGGATCTGCTGGCCCCCGAGGGTCGCGCACTGCTGGCAGCGCCGGCCGCGAAGTGAGGTTTGCCCGATGCACGAACGGGCCCGGGATGGGCGACGCAGTCAGCTTGGCATGCCTGTCAACTCATCCG
>Ga0209169_10001868_pt1 | contig 12814 bp, 14 predicted proteins | sample HubBroMetageWRM4_FD_188346 | JGI IMG/M metagenome (GOLD analysis project Ga0209169, IMG submission 188346) | Warmed soil microbial communities from the Hubbard Brook experimental Forest, New Hampshire - Hubbard Brook CCASE Soil Metagenome WRM 4... | ecosystem: Environmental > Terrestrial > Soil...
AGTGGCGGATGATGGGCGAGCTCTGATCCTGGATGGCGGGCAAAATGTGTATAGGTTCCAGAGGCTATAAGTATTTTCCGCATATCCCTCGCGCTCTGTAACGAGCCGGCATGGCACATCCGTTAGCAGTTCGCACCGGATCAAGCTGTCGCCGTATTGACAATCCGGAAGTTCGGAACTTCAGACCCGGACTACTAGGCGGTGTCCAACAATAGTGGCGTTCGGTACGCTGTCCGTAAAATCGAGTTCAAAACCATTGCAGTTTTTGGACTGCCTCAGCCAGCTGCTGACAAGGTAGAACATTCTCAGTCCCGGACGGCCACTCCCGTTGGCCGGTTTTGAAGTGATAACCGTTGGCCGCTTTTGAAGTGATCACCGAGGTATCAGCTCATGTGATCAGGCCCGGCGAAAGCATTCCAACAACCGCCCGCCTAAGGAGGAAATGAGTTGGGGCTTTATTCATCTTTCTTCAAGTGAATGAGGCCGGTTCCTCGTATTGTTCTACACATGTCCGCACTCATCTTGGTCTCGGAGGGAAAAGAGTACTGAGAAGAAACAGGATGCACGGAGTTCTTGAGTCGAAACTGCCGCATTGATTGCGGCCCAGCGCTCACGCTCCCACAACCTGAGGAAGTCGAGACAGTTCCTCGTCGGTGCTGTCATTGGGGACTGAGCATCCCGGCGTCAAAATGAACTTGCTGCCGGCCACATTCCTGGCGGTCTGCCATTGGTTGCGGATCTGCTCCGAGGAGAGATCTTTGTAATTCCTCTCATCGATTCCGGTGGCAATCGTCTGCGAGAACTTGCTGCGCACAGTGCTGACCGACACGCCGCTCGACTGGACGGACCAGTTGACGACCGGAGCCGGGAAGTCGACAAACTGGTCGACATATTCATTCTCCCAGTGCAAATGGAGGAAGTTCAGCCTGGCGCTGGCGGTGGCTGCAAAGAAGCGCTTGTCAAACGGAGCGCTGAATTTGGCGTAGTCTGCCGGTGACAGCTCCGCGCGGTTGGCGTTCGCAATCGAAAAAAGAACCCCCGAAGCGCCCGCAGCAAAGGCGCGCTTGGCGTTTGCGAGCGCTGACGCATCTCGTCGTTACCCGGGATCTCTCCGTCGGCTGCGACCTCTTTGCATTAGAGCAGCGTGAGCTATCGGCGGCGCTCCGATGCGGGCCCGAGAGCGAACTCACCGGCTTAATCTATGACGGCCTGCTGACCGCCGTCCCGATGCTCCGCGCCGAATCGCACGTCGAAGAGCATGCTTCGCGAATGTTTTTGTGCGCACTGATCGCGTCGGGCTTGGGGCATACCCGCGAATCCGATCGCTTCGAGAACGCGATCGCGGCGCTCAAGACCAACGCACCCTCGTTCGCTCAATATTTCGTCCACTTCGCGGAAGAAGCGCGAGCCGTCATCCACACCGTTCTCCAAGCCATCACCCAGCCCAACGCGCGGGCAAAGGCGGAGTATCATCTCGACGCCGCATTGCTAGCGGTCGCAGAGCAGGTTTGGCCGCGCGACAACTTTCGGCAGTTTCTCGTCGGTTGACTGTGCGGGACTTGATAACATTTGATATAATGCGCATCTAGTATTCGGGCGCAGGATAACTGCTCGAGCTTCCAAACTGTTTTAGCGCGATGCACCGTGCTGAGTTCCTCAACGCTTGTTGCGCCATCGCCTCGGGGGTGCTCGCCGGCGCCGCGCCGGGGACGGTAGCGGGCCTGAAGATTCCCGACACGCCGCTCTCAAGGGAAGCGACCGAAACTGCGAGGGCTTCCGAGCCCGCGGAGATTTTCAGCCATTCGCTGCGCACGTTTTTCTTCGCCGAGCTCATTGCGAAGAGCAAAGCGCTCGCTCACGACGTGGAAGCCGTCTATGTCGCTGCGATCCTGCATGACACCGGGTTGACGCCGGCGCATATGAGTCGAAGCCAGCGCTTTGAGGTGGACGGTGCGAACCTTGCCAGAAAGATCCTAGCGAGCCACGGTGTGTCCGGGAGTCGCGCCGATTTGATTTGGGACGCGATCAGTTTGCACGACCAAGGGGATATCGCTCGGTGGAAGGCCACCGAGGTGACGCTCGTTAACGCTGGTGTGGCGGCGGACTTCGGCGCATATCTCGATGAGATGGAACGCGGCGACGTCATCTCCGTCCTGCACGCCGCTCCGCGCAATGGGTTCATCCCGGTCTTTCTCAATGCGGTCGCCAACGTGGCGAAACAAAAGCCGCAGGCGACGGGCAACTCGTTCGTGACCGATGTTGCCTACCGTATGATTCCGGGATTTCATCTTCCCAATTTCTGCGACGAAGTCAAGCAAGACCCGTTCGCGGCGTATGCCTAAGAGGTAGTCCACGGAACAGGAATCGATACCGACTGCCGCGTCGCGGATCTACTGCTTCGGCGACTTCCGATTCGACTCGCTTAGGCGGCTGCTGTTTCAAGGCTCGGCCGTTACCCCGATGCCCGAGCGGCTCGCGTTGCTGCTGTCTCATTTGCTTCAAGCGAGTGGTACCGTCGTCGGCAAAGAAACGCTAGCCCTGAGCGTATGGCCCCACGAAGCGGTGAGCGACGGCAACCTCGCACAGCATATCTACCTGCTTCGACGCCTGCTGGGCGACCGCGCCCGCGATCATTCGTACATTCTCTCCGTGCAAGGACGTGGGTACCGATTCGCGGCTCCCGTCGCCATCGCGAATCAGGCCCGCAATGAATCGTTTACCGCGGATGCAGCGGGCCTCTGCTTCCGCAACTTTTGCCGGGGAAGCTTTTTCCTCGAGCAACGTACCGCGCCGCACATCAGACGAGCGATCGGGTTTTTCGACACCGCGTTGCTAATGAATCCGGATTACGTTCCGGCGCTGATCGGGCTGGCGCGGGCACATTCGTTGCTCGGTGTCTACTGGCACGCTCCGTCCACCCTGTCGTTCCCGCCGGCAAAGCGCGCGATTTCCCGAGCGCTTGAGATCGACCCCGGCTCCGCGTCGGCCCATGCGGTGGTTTCCGGGCTTTTATGCTTCGCCGATTGGGACTGGAAAGGGGCAAAAGAAGCCATCGATGTGGCGTTCCGGCTGAACCCGGGGTCGACGTTCGTCCGAAACAATGCGGCGTGGCTGCACGTCTGTATGGGCAATTACGCCGAAGCGCTCGCCCAAGCACAGTTCGCGCTGACGATGGACCCATCGTCGCTTCCGCTCCAGCTCCTGCTGGCTCGGGTGCTCGTGCATTCCAAAGACTATGGCAATGCCGCCGACATGATGTCAAACCTCTTGGAGGAGGATCCAGGCTTCTACATTGCGCGCCGCTACCGGGCGCAGGCGTATCTTCTCAACGGAGAACCGGAGAAAGCGCTGGCTGACCTGCAACTCTTACCCGAGGAACGCAGCGAAGATCCCAGCTTTCGTCTGCCCATGCTCGGCCGCGTCTACGCCGAATTGGGAGACTTCCCGCGCGCTCAAAAGGTATTGGAAACGTTGCAATGGCTGGCAAAGACGGACTACGTCGCGTCCTGGAATCTCGCTATTGTTGCAAGCGGCCTCGGGCACTTCGACGAAGCGCTGTCGCATCTCGAGGCGGCCTACGACCAGCGCGAGGCGACGCTACCGTTCTTAAAGAGCCTGCCGTGGTTCGAGCCGTTTGCTGCTGCTCCCCGCTTTAAGAGCCTTGTGCTAAGAGTGGGGCCTGGAGCTTAGGTCAGATGTAGTCTGCTAGCACGAAGCGATAAGCGTGCTCAACGTTGCTTAGACTGATGCGAAGCAAGACGACGCTGCCCGCGGCCTTCCCAAGAATGCGTTTAATTTCAGCGAGAGATAGATTAGGGGCGGCCCGTTTGTCTATTGAAACGATCCGGCTGTTACTTGGAATGCCGGCAATATAGGCCGGCGATCCGGTGAGGACGTTGGAAACAAACTTATTGCGTCCGCGTGACGAAATGACTAGCCCGGATCGATTAAAGGAATCCACGATCCAAAAGCTGCGGTTCGGAACGAGCTTTAGCGTCTGCGAGCGGTAGTCGAAGGTTACCGTGAATCGGGCCAGTAGGCGGCCGCCGATGTAGCCTGCCACCGACGAGGTCGCTAGATCCCCTTTGTCGGCGTCGGCGAAGTCGAATATCAGCCTCGGAAACGTGAAGCCGGCCCAGCGAAATGAAGTGACCGGAGCAAACCAGGCATTCTGCGATCCGCCGACACCGACTCCCAGCGAGCCGAACACCCGCGTCGTCGATGGGCGGAAATGCTCGGACCAGAAAGGCTTCAGAAGTATCATCGAAGCGCCGCTTCCGGTATCCATGCCGAACCAGGTGGGGCGATTCGCAAGCGAGGCGCTCGCTGCGGGCATATCGCCGAGAAACGTTAACGGAATGGCATCGGCGAGCGGCGCTCTTTCCGTGGAAAGCGTTAGGAAATGGCCGGCATAATCGATCGTGACCCGGAAACGCATCAAGAGCGCAACGCCGACGATGCCATCGATGCGTTCGCCAAACGATTGCCCGAAGCCATTCTCGATGTCCATAATCTTAAACGCCTGGTTGCGAATGTAGGCCTTACCGATATCCATGCGGGCGACGGTGGTGTGGGTAACGGCAACGGCACCCGATCCAATTCCGCCGCTGGTGCTCGGATGCGAGCCCATCAGCCGTAACGCTTGGGCCACCTCGTTGCTCATAATGTTGTGACCGCCGGTGTCGAGGATAAAGCGGAATGGGCCTTGGCCGTTTAGCTTGACGCCGACGAGCACGTGCGCGCCGTCGAATGTGACCGGCACGGTAGCGTCCCGGCGACCTTCGACGCCAAAGTCGTGCGGTTGAACCAATGGAATGGTAGTCGCTTTGCCGCTACCCGTGCGTGAGACTGAGGTCAGAGAAATAGTTGCGTCGTCTTCACGAATGGAAAAAGGGATCGCGAATGCACCAACCGTTCGATAGTCATCAAAGCGGTATACGTGTGTGTCTTCTCCATAAAAGACGGCTCGCTCCGGTAAGGCGGTGCGCCGTGAGAACCAGACGTCGAAAGGCTGAACGCCTGGTGGCGAGAAGCGAATGACGTGCACGTCGTCTGAGCCGGCGATTTCCTTTGCATAACGAACGAAGCGTGGCAGTAAAATAGCGTCGCTGAGCACGTAGGCTTTCGCGGCGAGGACGCCTCGCGGGAGCCCGATACTGGAGCGTAAGACGCCGTCGTCGCTGGACGTCCAGGCAACGTTGCCGTTGAAGCCTTGCGCTCCGCGAATATCCTGCGAGCCGTAATCGTATTCTGCTGCGGCTCCGGCCGGAGCGTCCGTCCAAATCACCACCGATCCTCGCTCTCCATCCTGAGAGAGTGTGCCGGCCATTGCCCACTTGGGAATTGTTGACGACATGCCCATTGCAGCTCTTGCCTGGGCGAGCACGAGTGCGGGGCCGCTGAGGGCCGCAGCGTCGCTTCGAGCGCCTAGCGGTGCTTGGATAAGTAACGCACCCAAAATCAACGCCTTCATCGTATGGTAAGCTCTAACCATGACGGCGATGCGACGTGAGCTCTGGTGGCTTGCAGCCGCCCGTATATATGTCGGCGCGGTGTGGCTCACCTACGGAACTTCAAAGTTTGAACCCAATTGGGCTCGCACAGAGTTTCTCTCCGCTATCAAGGACTGCATCGCCGGTACGTCCGGTCCGATCCACGGGTTGCTCGTGAATATCGTCGTCCCAAACCAGGCTCTCTTTGCGCAAGCAATTGCCGTTGGCGAAACACTTGTGGGGATCAGCCTCATCCTCGGATTCTTCACGAAAGCGGGGGCGCTCGGTGGAATGTTTCTGTCACTGAATTATTACTTTGCGACAGGAAAGTATGCGCATCGTTTCGGGCTCGAATCCCTGGAACTACTCCTCTCCGTCGTCTGCCTCTTACTGCTGGTGTTGCCCTCGGCACGTCTCCTATCCGTCGATTCAGCGATTTCAAAACGCCTATGAGTCAAGAGCGGGTTGGGAACGCGACGGCCGTCGGACCTGTTCTCCTCCGCAGTTCGGACAGCGTGCCTGAAAAGCGTGACTGCACGCTGCGCAAAACGTGCATTCGTACGAGCAGATGTATGCTTCGCCGGACGCAGGCAGAAAAACCCCGCAGCGTTCGCAGGAGCCCTTCATGTAAAGCCCTTGCTTTGTTTCGATTGGAACGGTGAATCGATAGCCTTTGCCCGGAACGGTAACGATATACACCTGTTCGCCGGAGTGTTCGCCGAGCATTCCACGCAGCATGAACATGTGTTGCACTAGGTTGGCATTGCTTGCGGTGGTGCCGGGCCAGACCCGGTCAAGAAACAACTGCTTTTCGACGACGCGACAACCGCCTTCGAGCAAGAGAAGAAGAATTTGAAAGAGCTTTTCGGGTAACGGACGAATTTCGGACCCGGAAAGCAAACGACGCTGTGCGGTATCGAGCATGTAGGGGCCGAATCGATAGGTTACGACCGGGCCATACGAGCGTGGCGGCAGGGATTCCATCATCTGCATGGCAGCGGTACTTCTAAGGTGACAAGTCTCATGTCCTGGCCGGTCACGTCGATATCAAATTTTCTCAAGTGAGGGAACTCTCTTATGTTTCTGTTCGCCCCCCTCGTTCTCGCGGCCGCCGCTCCGTTCGCAGGTCAAGCCACCATCCCGTTTACGTACGTGGATAATCGCATCGTCATCGAGTGCAGGATCGACGGGGAGGGCCCGTTTACGATGATCCTTGACACGGGTTCGCCGTCGATTGCGGTGACGCCGGAGACCGCGGCCAGGCTTGCCGTGCCGGTGCAGGATGCCGGGACCGTGACCGGCGCGGGAAACAACGTCGCGAAAAACGGTCGCGCGACGCTTGCAACGCTTTGGCTCGGGACGCTGACATTCAAGAACCTGAACGCCGACGTGCTCGATCTCACCGAGATCCGAACGAAGCTCCATTTTCCGCACTTGGATGGCATCATCGGATATCCGATCCTCAAGCAGTTCGCTACGTTCGTTAATGTCGACGATAAAACGATCACGCTTGCCCGCACCGCGCCGCCGGCTCCCCCAAATGCGACGACGACGCACTTTGAAGGGGTCCTGCCGGAGATCCACGCCGTGATCGATGGCATTGCCGGCAAAGTGCTGGTCGATTCCGGCGATCGCTCCTCGTTGACGCTGTTCGGACCCTTCGCCAGGCAGAACGGCTTCTTCGGGCGTTATCCGTCTAGAGAAAACATCGTAACCGGTTACGGCTTGGGCGGCCCGGTGTACGGCGACGTCTTCACGCTCCCCGCTCTCGACGTTTTCGGCGCGCACTTAACCGATGTCGTGACGCGTGCGTCTAGACAAACCGGCGGCGTTTTTGCGAGTGCCGCGGATAGCGCGAGCATCGGCACCGGCGTCTTAAAGCGGTTCAATATCGTCTACGACTACCCGCACGAAACGATCGTCGCTTGGCCGAGCAAGTACTTCACAGCGGCCGATACCTTCGTGCCCCCAGGATCCTAAAGCACGCCGTCATCACGGCGCAGAAGCGGTCATCGATAGGCATCCTGACGATCGAGGGCCCATAAGGGGGCCAGCGAAGTCATCGGCATGTCGAGCGCGGCCCCATTTGGTGAACTTCTCCAACAGCAACGGCGTGCAGCCGGATACTCGCAGGAAGACCTAGCCGAACGCGCCGGCCTGAGCGTCGGCGCAATAGGCTCCCTTGAACAGGGCTTGCGTCGCGCTCCGCACCGAGACACGGTTAGGGCTCTGGCAGATGCTCTAGGCATATCCGAGTCCGAACGGCGACAGTTCGAAGAGGCAGCCGCGCGTGCCCGCGCACGCCATCCGCGCGGCGATTCTGGCCTTCCGATATCGCTAACGTCGTTCATCGAGCGCCAGGAACTGGACGAACTCAAGGCACTACTGAGTGAACATCGCTTGTTGACTATTACCGGCTCACCGGGGATAGGTAAGACCCGAATCGCGACCGAGCTTGCACGCCGGGTCGAGGATATGTACGACGAGACATGGTTTGTCGACCTACTGCCGGTACGAGAGAGTAATTTCGTCACGTCGCAAATTGCCCTTCGTCTCAACGTGCCGACCGAGGGCGACCACGGTTTGTCTGGGATCGTTCGCCGTATCCGATCCCGGCATACGCTGCTGGTGATCGACAACTGCGAGCACGTCGTTGCGGACGTAGCGTCGCTCGTTGAGAAGCTACTTCGGAGTTGCCCACTACTCACAGTGCTCACGACAAGTCGCGAACCGCTCACGCTCTCCGCCGAACTTGGTTATCGCCTACCGTCAATGGACGCAACCGCCGCTTCGGATTTATTTGTTGCGCGCGTGCAACAGCGTGATCCAACGTGGTCCCTGGATCTGGAGCGTCTTGCTGTTGTGGCTGACATCTGCAAAAATCTTGACGGCATTCCGCTGGCAATCGAACTCGCCGCTTCGCATGTTTCGACGCTTGGACTTGAGACGCTCCGCGGCCGGCTCAAAGGCGGCATCACCTTGACGGGAAATCGTGATCTCCCAGCTCGCCAGCAAACGATGAACACAACAATTGCTTGGAGCTACGATCTCTTGAGCGACGTCGAAGCGCTGCTCTTTCGTCGGTTGAGCGTCTTTATCGGGAGTTTCACTTTGGAGGCCGCAGAGCACATAGGCTCCAGCGAATCATTGCCGGTGCAAGCCGTTGCCGACGCATTATCGAACGTCGTGCAAAAGTCGCTTATCAATGTTGATCACATTGGCACGTCGACGCGCTATCGCTTCCTTGAATCGATACGAACATTCGCTTTGGACCGGTTAAGGTACGAAAGTGACCTCGAAAACACGATGCTGCGTCTCATGGAGTGGCTCGACCAGAAAGCTGCCGTGCTCGACTCTTCGCCGCCTGAGGTCATTATCGAGAATTGCTCAGACCTGGACAATGTGCGCGCGGCCGTCAGTTGGGCCTTATCGAGCGCGAGTTATGCCACTATCGCGTCTGCAGCAAACATTGTCGCTAGGTTCGCGACCGTTTGGTATTGGAACTTTCGCCAGGCCGACGCTCGCACACTGGGCCTCGCTCTGCTCGAACGCCTCGATGACGGTTACAGTCCTGAGATCGTGGCATGGCTTATTATGTGTATTGCCCCCGCGATTGCAGGTGCGGAGCTCCTCGCGTTGGCGCCTCGGGCGATACCGCTGTTGGAGGAAGCCGGGCGCCAAGATGCCGCGGCATACCTTCATGTGCGGATAGCTGAAATTGAGTGGAGGCGGGGTAACGCTGCATCTGCCGAAGATCATCTCGCTGACGCGTTGGGCCTCTTGAAAACCCGCGCGCTCAGGCGCACGCAGGCCGGCCTTAGTGCCGTCACGACGAGCGCCTATGTGCGCTGCCTGCTGAAAGACTTTTCAGGCGCGCGCGCTTGTCTGCAGCAGCTAGAGATTCCTCCAGGCAACGTGATAGAAGTCGACGCGCGCATCGTCCTTGCGGAGATTGAGTTTCGCGAAGGACATGCGGGGAAGGCCATCGACCTCTTGGACAAATCGGTGTCTGACGTGACCCGCTATCCCAGTGCCAATCACCTCGAAGTACTGATTTTTGGGAATCTTGCAAGCTATCTGCTTTTCGTTGGGGACGAGCGCGGGGCTGAGGCTGCGCTCCGCACTTCGCTGCGCCTTCTCGTCGGCACGCGGCACTTCGGGTTTCTTTACATGGCGCTGGGGTATGCGCGCTATGCAGCCGCTTTGTCTGCGCGATCTGGCCGCGCAGATCTTGCAGTACGCCTGCTGGCTTCGTGCGATGCGGCCGGCGAGCGCGACAGCGTTGTTTCGGGACATGACGCCCTCCCATACGATATGGCAGTTAACGCGATCGGCGATCAGCTATCACGCGAACAGATCGAACACTTGCGTGCGCAAGGTGCTGGCGAAGACCTGTACGCACTTCTCGAAGAGTTTCTCGCTCAGCCGGCTGCGGCGGACAACGCGCGGGCAAGCGCGACATCGAGCCCGCGGGCGACCTCCGTGACACGATCGTCACCGAACTGACCGAACAACGACGACGGCAGATCGTACTCAATACACGAACCGCCGTCGTCTTTTTCGTAGATAATCACGCGTAACGGCGCATACAATCCGGCAGCGATTCGGTAACGCGTCATCCTCGAAGCGGTGAGCGGATTCCCCATTTCATATTGCACCGCATCCCGAACTTGGCCATACAGGCCGACTAACATGCCATGATCGCGCGTAAGGAAGATGGAGAGCTCGGGCGCGGCCTCAAGGTGCTGCTTTAGCCTATCCGTGACTCCATCGCTTAGGAGCAATAGGATCTCCTCGTCGATCGGTGGGATCAAGCTTTCCAGAGACGTCCGGACATCGGCTGCCGCCTTTTGCGATTCTATGACGACGTGCGTGACCTCTATCGTTCTTCGTGACATCGATGGTGACACAGGGCACCCTCCACGATCGTTGATGATGAAGCAACCATACGGAGCGACGGCCGGGCGTTCCACTTACAACCCCTACAAATCCTCCGACAAATAGGGGCGTGGGTGGTCAGGGGTATCGGCTGCGTGCAGACTTGACTCATCATGAGTGCACCGGGCAGCGTCACCCGATCAGGATTTCTGTCAACGAGCTCGGCATTGCTCGGTGCCTCGTTCTTAGCTAAATTCGCTCAGGCTGCTAAAGCCGGGGAGGTTTCGAACGGTGAGTAGTTCAGGAAAACCGAGCATCGTCTTCTGCCATGGCATCTGGGCAGACGGCTCGTGCTTCAGCAAAGTTATTCAGCCTCTTCAAGCCGCCGGCTATGAGTGTATCTCGGCGCAGTATCCCCTCAACACAACTGCCGATGACATCGCTATCGTCAAGAAAACCCTGAGCCGCGTCAGCAGTCCTTCCATCCTCGTCGGTCATTCGTACGGCGGCCAGGTCATCACCGGGGCAGGGACCGACGACCGCGTTCGCGGGCTCGTGTACATCTGCGCGCTCGGCCCCGACGAAGGCGAGACCGCGCAAGAGCAACTCGGTAAGTTTCCGACGACCCCCGTCTTCAAGCAAATCGAAGTGGTCGATGGTCGCGTCTGGATGAAGGCCGCCGGCATCGCCGATTTCTGTGGCGATCTTCCCGAAGCGGAACAGAAAGTCGTATGGGCGACGAACTATCCGCCTGCGGCGGACCTGTTCAACGCCCCCATGGGTACTCCGGCGTGGAAGACGAAGCCGAGTTGGTTCATCGTCGGCAAAAACGACCGGGCCGTGCCTCCCGACCTCGAGCGGTTTGTGTCAAAGCGCATGGGCGCAACCACGATGGAGCTGGACTCGAGTCACTGCCCGATGCTCTCGCAACCCACCGTTGTCCTCGACTTCATCATGAAGGCGGTGAACGCGACATGAGTACCCCAGCAAAACCAAGTATCGTGTTTTTGCCATGGAATTTGGGCAGACGGGTCGTGCTTCAGTAAGGTAATTCCTCCACTGCAAGCGGCCGAGTACGAGGTAATGTCAGCGCAATACGGGCTCGATACCAACGTAGGCGGCGTCTCGGCGGTAAAAGGCAAGCCGGACCGCATCAAGAGCCCTGCAATCGAGGTCGGACACTCGTACGGTGGCGCCGTGATTACAGTGGCGGGCATCGATGACCGCGTCATCGGGCTCGTCTATATCGCCGGGATTGCGCCCGAGCGTCTTTGCTAACATCGCCAGCACGGCTGCGCCGATATCGGTGAAAGGCACGTAGACGCCGGCAAGCGTCAGCGCCTCAGAATACACGATGAGGTCCGCGAACCACAAGCGCATTACTGCGGCCACGGGCTGCTGCCGATGCCTCGCGGCATCGCGAGCTTGCCGGCGCCCCGGACTCGTATAAGACCGCTAGGGCATGCGGGGCGGCGGAGACTCTCCAACGAGTAAAAAGCCGCGGGTTCGAGAAGACGGTGGGGGAAGTGGCATTCTGGGAACAAGTCGCGGCGGTAGCGGCAATTGGACAGACAGTCGTCATTGCTCTGGGCGCGTTCTTTGCATACCAGCAGATAACTGGTCTGCGCCGGCAGCAAGAGGCGGAGGTGATTCAGCGCATCTTTGCGACTCTTAACGAACCGCACTTCGCGGAGGCTCTTGATTTTGTCTATCACGGCCTAGCTATGCGCCTGGCTGACACGGCGTACGTTCGCGAAATAGCTGAAGGCAAAGCAACGGCAGCGTCTCATCCCGAGTTCATCGTGATGCATTTCTTTAACGGCCTCGGACTGTTAATGCACACAAGGATGGTCAGGGAGTATCCGATCGTTCAGGTCGTCGCTTCACCCAGCATCCGCGCCTGGGAGCGCCTCACCCCGGTTGTGGAGTTGCTACGCCGGCGTTATCCGCACGCCTATACCCCTTTTGAGTCGTTAGTGGTGCGGTCGCGCGCAATCGACCTGGCCGCGATAAACGCGCGCTTTCGAGCTGAAACTCCACAACTGCGAGACCAATGGGAAGCGACGGCTCGCGAACTAGCGGAGAAGCGCATTCAACTGCTCGACGACCACGACGCCGGCTAGCCGTTTGTTCCACACTGTTAGATTCCGGACTTGCATCACCATCGGTAGCGTCATCGCGGCGGTCGTGCTCGCTTTAGCCGCTCGTCTCCCCGGGCTCCGCGTGATGGCGGCGACCGGCATCACTATTCCTCAAGGATACCGCGATTGGATGCTGATCTCCGTAGCCATCCTTGGGCCTCCGAATAACGACATTCGCGCCGTGCTTGGCAACGATATCGCGATCGGCGCCTACCGCGAGGGAAAGCTACCATTCCCGAATGGGGCAATCATTGCGCGGCTCGCCTGGAAACAAGTTAAGGATCCGGCATCAGATGATGCGCT
>Ga0209169_10001872_pt1 | contig 12804 bp, 15 predicted proteins | sample HubBroMetageWRM4_FD_188346 | JGI IMG/M metagenome (GOLD analysis project Ga0209169, IMG submission 188346) | Warmed soil microbial communities from the Hubbard Brook experimental Forest, New Hampshire - Hubbard Brook CCASE Soil Metagenome WRM 4... | ecosystem: Environmental > Terrestrial > Soil...
GCCCCGACGACGGCAATCTATTTCCGTCTCACAATCACCGCGCTGACGATCCGTACGACTGGACCGGCATCCAGCGCTGGGAAATCGGTGCGCACTATTCCTACCTGAGCCTTCCAGTGGGCACCGAAACTTGTTACTCGTGCCGGGTGAGCAACAGCGGCTTCGGCGTGAACTTCGCGTACCGGATCACCAATCGTTTGTGGGTCGATTCCGACGTGAATGTTTTTCCGTCCGGCGGAGGCTACGCGAGCAAAGGCACGATGGTGCAGGGCGAATTCGGTCCGCGCTACGGCTACACCGGAAAAAATTGGGGATTGTACGTGAAGCTGCGGCCCGGCTTCATCTATTACGATAAAACTCTCACACTCGATTCCGGCGCGGCGTTCGTCGAGGCTACTCGCTTCGCATGGGACTTTGGCTCGATCTTCGAATGGTTCGCCACGCGCCACTCCACGCTGCGCGTCGATGCCGGCACCACCGTGGTGCGCTACCTCACCAGCCACACCGATCCGCGCCAGCCTCCAGGAGACATCTTGTCTAACGATTACTACGTCAGCCAATCAAACTTCCAGCTCACCACCGGCTACACGTACCGTTTTTAGCGCTTAGCCTAGACTTCAGTCTGAGCATCGACGCAGGCGCTCGTGCGCGTGCCGCTACAAATTCGACCCACAACGTCAGCCCGTGCCCCTCTCGAAAGCATCGGAGTAACAGCGGCCCGCACCCGCCCTCACGCTCGCGGCCCAATTGATACACGGAGATTCTCGATGGCCACGACCGAACCCAACGCCGCAGGCCCTGACGCACCGGGCACTCTCACCGATCGTCTGGAAGCCGCGACGAGCGAACTTCAGCGCCTCGAAGAGTTGGTGAAATCCGGCGAACTCGACCAGCGCGTGCTCACCGAATTTCGCAACGCCGTCGATCACATTCGTACCACCGCGTGGGCTGTGCAGAAGTGGGTCGGTCTCGCCGAGCAGTCGGGCGGCGATCCGTTTTCCGTGCTGCCGATCATGTCTGCTGAACGCGTTCGCCGCGCCACGCAAATCGCGAACGATCTGTGCCTCGATATCCAGTGCGCAGACGTGGGCCTCGAGACCAAAGGCATCGTCGATCTCTACAACGCCGTCGGCGACCTGCATCACCGCATCGGCACGCTACTCGGCCGCGCCACGTAACGTCGGACAGGGCCCAAGCCCGGTCCTCCTCGCCCACTAGTCACTCGCCACTAGCCACTGCCTTTCGAGTGTTATTATTTCCCGCACATGTACCGCGCACTTCCGTTCGTCGTTGCATTCGCGCTGTGCGCCGCCGCGCCCGCACGCGCCGCCGAATGCGCGTCCAAGCCGGCGGTTCAGGCGGAATTCAATTCCTCCACGCAGCACACTCTCGATTCGCCCGACAAAAAATGGAAAATCTACTCCGTGCCCGGCCACTCGTTTTCGGACGACGCGTCCGTATTCATCGCGCTCGCCGACACCGATAAAAAATGGCGCGTCGTGTATCTCCGCCGCCGCGGCACGGCCTACTTCAGCGACGATTCGCATTGGCTCATTTTTCGCGACGATTATCTCGAGCAGGACTCCGCGATCCGCGCCTTCGATCTTTCCGGTGACACGCCCAAAGAGCTGAAACACGCGAACGTGAATATTCGCACCGCGATGTCGAAACAAATTCCGAAAGGCATGCTCGCCGAATACGTTCACTACCCTGATTTTTGTTATGCCGTCCCGGCGCCGGGCGCGCCGACCACGATCATTCTTCTTTCGGACACGCCGGTCGTTCGGCGGCCGCTCTTCTCGATGGGCTACGGCTACCACCTCCCCAAAGGCACGCCGTACTTCATGCGCGTGGAAGTGACGCTCCCCGATACGCACGCCACGGCCGCGCAATACGATCCCAAGCGCCCAGCGCCTATTACCACTCCTGCGCCGCCCGGATAGACGCGCCCCACAAGCCGGGTGTACACTCGCGCAAGCCTCGCAGTTCAGCTTGGAATTGGAAAGGAGCCCGCGATGTTTGCCTTCACTCTCGCCGGCATCGTGCTGATTCTGTTCTTCGTTTTCGTGCTCGTCCTCTGCACCCGCGACCGCAGAAAACCACTCGAGCCGCGCGACGAGTGGACCATGGACCTCGACCGGAAATCGCGCATGGGACGCTGGTCGTACTGATTCTCGCGCAGGCTATTCTCCTGCGACCTCCAAGTACGATTCTGGCAACCACGATCCCGAACCGACCAACAAATTAGGGAGCGAACGATTGTGGAATAGGCACGTTCTGCCTGTGGGTTTGACTTTGTAGCGAGCGATACGAAGACCACAGGCAATATGCCTATTCCACAACCGTTCGCTCCAATTTTGGCGGTGCAGACTCGCGCGTGTTGCCAGAACTGCGGGCGTGCGTGGACAAAAAGAAACGGAGCCGCGCGAGCGGCTCCGTCTTCACAACAACACAGCTTGTGACGGTGAAGCTTACTGCGGGTTCGTCGGCTTCGGTTTCGCGGGCGGCGGTGGATTTTTCTTTTCCGCGTCGCGGTGCTCTTGCTCCTGCTTTTGTTGGAGTTGCTGCTGCTCCTGTTGATGCTTTTGCTGAAGCTGTTCGAGCTGCTGCTGATGCTGCGCGTCGAGTTGCTTCTGTTTCGCAGCGTCGGCGGCCTGCTGCTGTTGCTTCTGCCGCTCGGCTTGCTGCTGTTGTTCGAGCTTCTGGCGCTCTTCGTCCTGCTGTTTATGCAGATCGGCAGCTTCCTGCTGATGCTTCTGCTCAAGCTGCTCGTCTTGCGGCCGCGCCGTCGGCGGACGATTGTTGTTCACATTCGCCGCGGGAGGAGGAGCCACAACCGGAGCCGCTGGCCGATTGTTCGCAGCGGGAGGCGGTGGCGGCGCGGGCTTGTTGTTCGCTGCCGGAGCCGGAGCGGGCGGCGGATTCGCCGGGCGATTCGGTTCCGCAGGACGATTCGCATTCGCGTTGGCAGGCGCATTCGCCTTCGTAGGAGCCGGCTTCATCTGCGCCGGTTTCGCCGGCGGCGCAACTTTCACCTGCGCCAGGGGCTGAGCCTGCGCGTGCGCCGGCGGCGGAATCTGCTTCACCTGCGCCGCGGAAAGCGGCCTGCCGCCATTGGCTTGAATTGCAGCCTGCCGTTGCGCAAACGCCGGCGGTCGCGGCGGCGGAGTCGTCTTCGCCACCACGGCGCGAGCCTGCACAGCCGCCGGAGGACGCACAGTCGCCGCCGGCCTGCCACCAAGCACCGCTTCCCGCTGAGGCACCGTGGGCGGCGTCAACACCGTCACCTGCGTCGTCGCGTACTCATTCGGCCGCACCGCGACGAAGTTCTTCGCGATCGGCTGCCCCGAGCTGAACGCTTGCGGCGTAGTCGCCACCACTGCACCTGCGACGCGCTGGTTCACGTACGTGATGTTCGTCACGTTCACCGTCTTATTCACGACCACCGTGTTGTAGTAATTGTTCACCACCGTCGTTTCCACGCGTGTGTTCGAAACGTTTACGTTCGTCCAGTAATTACGGCTCACCGGATACGACGGAGCGAAAACTTCGCGCGGCCCGAGCGGAAACCACGCTACGCCGCCTCCGCCACCGCCGACTCCTACCCACGCCACAAGCGCCGGCGCGTACACCGGCCGCACGTACACCGCACCACCGTACGAAGCGCGCGGCGGCGCGGGAATCCATCCCCAGGTGCCGTTAAAATTTGCCCAGCGTCCGTAGTGGAACGGCGCAAAGCCCCACGGCGCATCATCGACCCACGTGTAACCCCACGGCGCAATGTAAGCCCAGTGGCCGTAGTGATACGGCGCCCACCCAACGATCGTCGTGTGCGGAAACCACACGGCGCCATACTGCGGATCCTGGCGCCAGCCGCCGTTGTCGTCGAGGTCGTCGTAACCGATCACGTCGTCGGAAACGTAACGCATGGAAATCGAATTGTCTTCGTGGTGATCGCGCTGCTCGCACCACATTTCGAAATCGTTGTCGTTGCTGTCGTAAATGCTGTCGGTCTGCGCGTACAGCTGATCGGTGCCGCTGAATGTGTCCAGTTCACCTTGATTCACGTTGTACGACGCGCCCGCGCCGATCACCTGGCCCACGCCTGCGCGGTCTTCGATCACAGTAGTCTGCCCCGAAGGATCCACGCTGATCGTGTAAATTCCCGGCTGTAAAATCGAAAACGCGAGATTCGGCGTATCGACTTCGAAATCTTCGTCTGTGCCGAGACGCTTCACGCGGATGCGCACGCTGCCGCTGGTGAGCTGCATCTGCGCGATGCCGTCCGTGAGATTCAGAAACGAAAAGCCCGTGTTTTCCGAGAGCACGATCGACGCCGAGCCGATGTGCAGCGCGGCGCGCGCGCCGGAGTCACTCCACAATTGGTCGCCCGTGGTCACCGGGCGATTCCATGTGGCCTGAATCCAATCGTCCGTGCCCGCGGGCTGAAATGAAACGTTGCCGCCGATGTAGCTCAGTCGAGCCACGCGCGACGGTGGATCTTGATAGTCGTCCTGCGCCCTCAGCGCAGAAGGCACAAGCAGCGCCGCCAGCACAAACAATAAAATTCCAAATCGAGCCTTGAATGTACGTGAAAACGCAAATCCGGACTGCTTCATACGATAGTCCCCCTATCGTGAACCGCTTAAGATTTAGGCCGAGCGAAAACGCACAATTAAGCAGGGGTGGTAGAAATGCATGCTGGGAGTGTGATGAGAAAATTCTACCCTTGGTCTCGCGGATTGAGCACGGAAATTATGTGCCGCACAGCCAAAGCGAGAAGCGCCTCAATGCAGACTAGTATGGCTTTCGGGCGCAACGCGGAGCAGAATTCGAACGGAGGATGGAATGATCCGTCACCGTAGCTTGCAAGTTGTGCTGGTGCTCGTGGGATTGCTGTTCACCGCGGCGATTTATCCGATCGTGATGGGCCTCCGCCATCCCACCGCCGCGGACGATACCGGCGACACCATGATGATGAGCCTCTACTTCACGATGGGTATTTTTCTGCTGCTGGCGGTCCGCAATCCAGAGAAGTATCGCAGCGCGATCTGGTTCGTGGCGTGGTCGAGCTTCGCGCACGCCGTGGTGATGACCTGGCAGGGCCTTTCCATTCCAGAACAGAAGACCGGCTTCATCGCCGCGTCGGGCATCCTCGTTGTGATCGGCGCGCTATTGCTCGCGCTGCTTCCGCCTCGACCGCTTGCCCCCGGGCAGGCATAAACGCCCGCGCCGGCTCCGCGCCGCTACTTCCGCCACTCGTCGGACTGCTGCTTCATCCGCGCGTAGCACTCGCAGCTGGCGGCTTCCAATCCGCGCCGGTTCTTGATCTCCACGGCTCCGCGTTTGTAGGCGATCAGGCCCTTCCGCTGGAGCTGCCCCGCAGCCACCGTTACGCTCGCTCGCCGCGTGCCCAGCATGTGCGCCAGGAACTCCTGTGTCAGCGGAATCGTTCCGCCGCTCAGCCGGTCATGGCTCATCAGCAGCCACTTGGCGAGGGACTGGTCAATCGGATGCAGCCGGTTGCAAGCCGCAATCTGCATCACCTGAAATGTCAGCTCCTGGCTGAACCGCGAAGCCGCCTGAAGCAGCCCTGGAGACTTCGCCAGCATCGATTCGAAACGCTTCGCGCTGATCGAGTAGCCGTCGCCGCCAACCTGCATAATGGTTTCGGTCGAGCTTGTCTTCAGGCCCGCCAGCAACGGTACGCCAACGAATCCTTCATGCCCCACCAAGCCAACCTCCACCGACCGCCCGTCCCTCATCACGTTCAGAAGCGACGCGAGACCGTTATTGATGAAGTACGCTTTACTGATCGGTTTTCCGGGTTCGTTCAGGATCGTGCCGCGCGGCAGGCGCACAAATTCAACGGCCCGTAACACGGCGTTGCACTCATTGTACGGAAGGCCAAGCAGGATCTTGTTTCGCAGTCTTCCAGCGGCGTTCGCGGACGTTGCCGCGCGTTTTTGAACTGACATTATTTCCCCTTGCGAGAGGTCTGTCTGATTTCGCAAGGGAGCCGCCGAAAGCGGATGCGATGCTAGTGAGACGGCCTGATGCTACCCATTTCGGTACTCCAAGTCGGTACGGTGACGTACAGTCCCGCACCGCCGGAACACCCTGGGCATAGCGACGAAACCCGAGGAATTCGTCTGAGTTTGCATGGGGCTGTCGTAGGAAGGTAATGCGACGGCGAGATGCTTGTTAGACGCCCTAAGGGTAGCCCTCCGCGCGGCGGAATGATATGTCCGAATGCGCGCCGTTTCGTCTTGCGTCTCTCTGTACGCTGGCGTACATTCACAGCGTCTTTTCACACCTTCCTCGCCGAGCGTTCATTCGCTCCGGCGTCCAAAGTGTCAACCGACAATCGGACAAGCGAGGTGCCATCATGTCGAGCCATTCGTGGCTTTGTGTCGTTCGACAGGCCGAAGAAGAACGTGAGCCTTCCCATCTCCATGAGCGGGTGATGGAAGCGGAGTACGCGATCCTGGAACGCATGCGCGAGCTGCGATCATGCGATGTTTTAGACCAGGAAGCCGCGGCCGAATTTCAGGACATGCGTTCGGCGCTGAATAATCTGCTGCGTATTAAGACCGAACGCCTGAAATGGCCCGCGCTGCAGCTCAGCGATACCGACGGAAAATCGGCGTAGCCCCGGATCGCGCGCGACAGACCGGTGGAATAGGTATTGACACGCACACGTGCCTGGAATATAAAGAGCACAATCGCTTCGCTTCCAGCTAGATCAGCACAGGCGGCAGAGACCCAGGAAGGGCGTCTCTGCCGTTTTTTTTGTGCGCACCTGCGCTGCGCACCTGGCGCTTCCCTATTCCGGCCCTCGTGCGGTATAACGGTGTCCCCGCACCATAGGAGACGTGCATGCCAGCCAAGAAAGCCGCGAAGAAGGCCACGAAGAAGCCGTCCGCCAAGATGCACAGGGGCAAATCCCTAAACTCGGTGAAGCCGTTGACCGAAACCATCACCTTCGAGTACGGGGGACTGAAACAGGCCTACACGCCTCAGAAGCCGTAAACCGCTAAAGCACAACACCCTAAGTCCGGCGCACGCGCTCGATTGGCTGGTCCCCATCGTGCGGTGGGAGTCGGTGTGTCCGCGGACGGGCACGGCAGCGCCGTGACCAACAAAACCGCACCGCTACGGTTGTAAGGGGCACGCACGACGAGGCAACCCACACTACGCCTCAAGTCACTCGATGCCGACCAACCCTATAGAGTGCGGCGGGTGTTAACGCCGCTGAGTTCGCGAACATGCGATTCACGCTGATGAATGCCAATGGCATGACGAACGTGTATGCCGGCAATTTATGGTAGCTCACGCAAATCGATCATGCGCCGAGCGACCACAGCGCCACGCACAAAGACGCGGCGTATCAGCGGCCACGGGCCTTCGGCCTTGCATCAATTTGGATTTGTGTGGAGCGCGGGAAAGCGGCGGTAGGACCCGCCGCACTCCGATAGGCGTTTTCGCCACGTAGAAATAGCGCACGATGGTGTCGCGGTGAGAAGGCCAAAGCGCCGTGCCGTCGCCAGCAAAACCGGCGAATACGCGTCAGAGCCCAGCAGCGGTTAGGTCTTCCACCACCACCCAACCCTTCTCAATGCCGGCCCAAACGTAGTTGCGAGCCTCGGCGAGTGTGTTGTGGTTCGCAACAATGTCGTTGGCCTTCGCGCGCATGTGCGCCAGCAGGCTCTCCTGCGACTTCGCGGGATCGCCCTCGCGTTCGTCGCGCAACTCGTCATTGTGATAGGCCAGCACGTACTTCGTGTCGCAGTTTTCGTGGTTGCAGTGGAGATGCTCCTCCACATAACCCTCTGGCCGCGCCGCGCCCGTCCCTGAACTGCTCGACTGTGAACTAGCATTGCGAAGTGTGGCGGGCATCGGGCCTCCGTAAAATCGTAGCGCGCAGCGGCGAACGGCCCGCCACGCTTCTCTTCGAACACTAACATAGGTCCAACCCGTAAGGTTCCGACCGAATTCATCTTATCTGTGTGAGCGCGCTGCTGTTCACGTCCGCCCAGAGGAGAACCTCATGCCCGCAAAGTCCGCCGCAAAGAAATCCGCGAAGAAATCCACCGCAAAGGTGCACAAAGGCAAATCGCTAGGCGCGGTGAAGCCACTGAAGGACGGCCCAGGCGAGTCGTTCGGCATGAACTACGGCAACATCAAGATCGACTACAAGCCTTAATCGTCAGCAAGGGCGCCGTTTCCAGGTAGCACAGGCAATCGTGCCTGTGGGCGATCGGCGCGGCTCAATGCCGCACTGTTTACCGATTGTTGTCCGGTAAGCCGCACAACCCACCTCCCCGCTATTTCACCCCGACTTCCAGCCGATAGATCTTCCTCAGCGTATCGGTTCCACCGTCGTACGCGACGCGGACGAACATGCCTTTGCGGATTGGGACTCCCCGCGCAGACGCCTGCTCCAGTGCCGCTTCGACCGTACTCTCCGAAGAGAAAAATGGTGCGCCATCCACGCTAAAGCATTCGCTAGCTCGAACGTTGTCGGGCCAAGCGCTGCATTCGTCCACCACGCCCTGCGCTACGCGGTAACTGCCGGTGCGCAAGCTCTCGTAATCGGGCCTCGTTCCCCAGAACGCCATCACCGTAGCTCCCACAGAAAACAGCAAGAAGCACCAGCTCAATAATTTCGAGACGAGTTTTAAGTCAGGGTCCGGATTTTTTGGAGGTTCGGTTCCGCGGCCGTAAAACCAGAGCCGCTTAGATCGAATCAGATAAACTCCGATCGCGATCAAAGGCACTCCGCAAAGACTCCACCACCATTGCCACGGAATCTGCGTGATTTCAAAAACCGTTTCGTAGCGCATCGCTGAGTGATTGTATTCCCATCCCGGCCGCGACGCGCGCGTTGACGATCAATTTGGCTCGCGCGCGCCGGTCGTGCGCGTGTGCCCGCGCGTAGTCCTCTTCCCTCCCGCCGCGTATGATAGGCTTCCGTTTCACTCGAAAGGAAAATTCACGGAACCATGCCTATCAAGACGATCATCGAACCGTTTCGCATCAAAAGCGTTGAGCCGATCCGGCAGACCACGCGCGAGGAGCGCGAAAAGATTTTGCGCGCGGCGGGCCACAACCTATTCCTCGTGCGATCGCAGGACATTTTGATTGACCTGCTCACCGATTCGGGCACCGGCGCGATGTCCAGCGAGCAGTGGGCAGCGATCATGCGCGGCGACGAATCGTACGCGGGCTCGCCGAGCTTCGAACGGTTCCGCGATTCCGTGCAGGCCATCATGGGATTCAAGCACGTGATCCCAACGCACCAAGGCCGCGCCGCGGAGCGGATTTTATTCAGCGTGATGTGCGTCGCGGGCGACGTGGTGCCCAACAACACGCACTTCGACACTACGCGCGCGAACTGCGAATTCGTCGGCGCGCAGGCGCTCGACCTGCCGTGCGCGGAGGGCAGGCAGCCGTCCGTTGCAGCGCCGTTCAAGGGCAACATGGATGTGCAGGCACTCGAACGCACCATCGCCGAGCACGGCGCAAAGCGCATTCCGCTCGTGATGCTCACGGTCACAAATAATTCCGGCGGCGGCCAGCCCGTTTCGATGGCCAATATTCGCGCGGTGCGCGCGGTGTGCGACAAGCACCGCATCCCGCTTTACATCGACGCGTGCCGCTACGCCGAGAACGCCTATTTCATCAAGCAGCGCGAGCCGGGCTACGAGAAGGCCACGCCGCGCGAAATTGCCAAGGAAATGTTCAGCTACGCCGACGGCTGCACGATGTCCGCCAAAAAAGACGGCATGGTGAATATCGGCGGCTTCCTGTGCACCAATGACGACACTCTTGCGCAGCGCGAAAAGGATCTGCTGATCCTCACCGAAGGTTTTCCCACGTACGGCGGCCTCGCAGGGCGCGACCTCGATGCGCTCGCCGTCGGCATGAACGAAGCGCTCGAGGAAGATTATTTGCACTACCGGATCGTTTCCACCGCGTACCTCGGCGACCACATCTCCGAAGCCGGCGTCCCGATCGTGGAGCCGCCCGGCGGACACGCAATTTACATTGATGCTCGCGCGTTTCTGCCGCACATTCCGCCGGCGCAATTTCCCGGCGTCGCGCTCGCGGCCGAACTTTTCCTCGAAGGCGGCATCCGTTCCGTGGAAATCGGCACCCTGATGTTTGGAAAGCGCGATAAGGACGGGACGGAGCACGTCGGCCCGATGGATTTGCTGCGCCTCGCGATTCCCCGCCGCGTGTACACGCAAAGCCACATCGATTACTGCGTCGAGGTGATTCTCGAAGTGTGGCGCCGCCGCAACGAAATCCGCGGCCTTAAGCTCACGCACCAGGCCCCGTACCTGCGCCACTTCACTGCGCGCCTCGAACCGTTCGGAACGTAGCGCCTGCACTACGTTCGCACCATGAAACTTTGCCTCAGCGAGCTTCGCGTTTTGGCATAATGCGGTTCGCCGTTTTTGGGAGATTTTTCGTGCCTGGCCTGTCGCACTGGCTCGCAAACATACCGGAAAGCTTCACCATGGCCGTGGCCATCGCCATCGGCTCGGTGATCCTGGTGTGCCTGGTGCTATTCCACGGCATGGGCATTCACTACATTCTTTCGTACCACCGCGCCGGCGGAATGCGGTTGCGGCATGGGCGGCCGCATATCGCGATCGCGATCTTCCTGTTTGGCACCACGATCTTCCTGCTGCTCTCGCTGCACATCGCGGGCGTGCTCGCGTGGTCCGTACTGCTCAACCATCTAGGGCTGATCACGGACGCACAAAACGCGGTCTATTTCTGCGCGAACGCGTACACCACGCTGGGCTACGGCACGGTCGATCTCGATCCGCATTACCGGATCATCAGCCCGATCATCGGCCTTTCGGGGCTCTTCACATTTGCTTGGACCACGGGCGCGATGGTGTCAATCGTGCAATCGCACAACGCGCTGCTTGAGCGGCTGCACGAAGAAAAGGCCAAGCAGCGGCAGCTGCGGCTCGACCTTTCGCTCGCGATTCACAACGCGAAAACGCGCGAGCGCGACGACGAGCGGCACGAGAGCATGGAAATCACGCAGGAATCGGTGGGCGCGCCGCTCTACGGCCGCTGGCAGCGTTGGCGCGACGAGCGACAAAAAGTGAAAGCGTTCCGCCAGGAGTATCGCCGCGAGCGCGACAGGCTCGTCACCGCCGAAAACGCCGCCGAAGACGCCCTCGGCACGCCGCCACCCAGCACTTCGACGAACGGCGCTAGCTCCGCACCCTCATCGCAATCGCACGGCATCGAGCCGCCGCAAAACACGCCCCAACATTAGTTGCAGTGCCTTAGTTCACCGCGCCCGATCCTGGCAACTCGCATGTCCAAGCAACTTCACATTAGGGGAGTACGCCAGTGGAATAGGCAGACTTGCCTGTGTTCTTGAATTTGAATTGGTAGCCGCGCGAGCAGAAGACCACACGCACAACGTGCCTATTCCACAATCGTTCTCGCCGATTGTGACCAAGCCCAGCACTCGAGGGATTGCCAGGAGTTCGATTCGCGCGCGACTACCGTGTCCGCGAGCGGCTGAGCGTTCTGGCAGCGACGATGAACATCGCGAGCGCGCCCACACCCATCAGGACCACCTGCACGTTCACCTTCGCTCCGAATTTGTGGTAGAAGAAAAACATCGCCATCACTGCGACCCACGCGACGACCAGCGCCAGAAATCCAATCTTCCGCTGCGCAGCGCGCAAATTATCGTTGGGCTCGAGTTTGTCCGCCATAGTGTTAGTAAGCCTCGTTCGCACGCGACGGAGTTTTGAGGTACGCAATGATGAAGAGCACCAGCCACACGAGGTCGATGCTAGCAAAGCCGACGTCGACGACATGCAGGCGGCCCTGCAGGTACAGCACCCACGCGGCCGCGGCGTAAGCGAATTTCTCCACCCACGTGGCGATCATCATCGGCCGATAGCGCACCGGGCACGTCGCGATAATCATGAACGCGGCCTGCCACGCCAGGCCCACTCCTGCGAAGCCGTAGTAGAAAAGCGGATGCGTCACCGCCGGCGGATCCTGAAGCGCGATTTGGTCGATGATGAAATAGAGCGGCGTCAGGATGAGCACGCCCCAAATTCCGGCAGCCCAGTACACAATCTTCGCGAATTTAACGCCGGAGTTCACAGCGCCGGCAGCAGTATCAGCCATTCAGTGCTCCTCGCATTGGATGCATGGTATGACACCGCGGAAAAAGTGGCTAGTGGTTCCGGCGCGCTCAAAGAGCGCCCGCTCATCGCGAGCGGGGGCTGAAGCTTGCGCGACGCAAATCACTCCCCGCGCGCGACTATTCCAGTGGAATTTTGTAGAGGTTGCGGCGGACCACATTGTCCGTGTAAACGTAGGTGTTCACGTCGAGCGCGTCCTCAACGGGCCGCTTGATCACGATCGATCCCTTCTCGGCGACCGCGTCTTCAAACGTGGCGAAGCCATTCGCGGGCATGTGCGCCGACCCGGTAGCCGGATCCTTCGGAACGGCGACGACGCTGCCGGCGTGCAGTCCCATTCCCATCAGCACGTACTTTCCGCTCCGTTCCCATACCATGCCGCAAAATCCGCGGCACACCACGATCGGCTCGCTGCCGTCGAGCGGCTGCAGCACGCCGTATGCGGGAATATCCGGATCGGTTACGGCGAGATAAACGTAAGCCCACTTCCCGTCCGGGGAGCCGCCGTAATATTCCACGATCGGCTTGTCGATAATTTTCCGCCGGCCGGAACCATCCTGCTTCTCCGCGACCAGATAGTTCTTCCCGCTTTCATTGGAGCGCACCA
>Ga0209169_10001874_pt1 | contig 12803 bp, 5 predicted proteins | sample HubBroMetageWRM4_FD_188346 | JGI IMG/M metagenome (GOLD analysis project Ga0209169, IMG submission 188346) | Warmed soil microbial communities from the Hubbard Brook experimental Forest, New Hampshire - Hubbard Brook CCASE Soil Metagenome WRM 4... | ecosystem: Environmental > Terrestrial > Soil...
CGGGTTGACTGTAGATGCGACCGGCTCGGCGGTGCCGCAGGCGGACATTTTGCTGCACGGACTGGACGACAACAGCGACCATCAAGCGACGAGCGGTGACGACGGCGTTTTTGAGATTGAGAATTTGAAACCGGGGCGCTATCGCGTGACCGGACACAAGCCGGGGTTTGCCGATGCGCTGGTGCCGCAGCTGGCGCTGGAAGCGCGGCAGGAACTTCGAGTGACTTTGACGTTGGCGGTGGCGAGCCAGAGCCAGACGGTGGAGGTGAGCGCGGTCGCCGAGCAGATTAATACCGAGAACGGGACGATCGCGGGAAGTCTGGAAAATTTGCAGCTGACCGAGCTGCCGCTGAACTCGCGGGCGGTTTCGACGAGCCCGCTGGCGGCGCTGCAACTTTCACCGGAGGTGCAGTACGACGCGCAGGGAAATATTTCCGTCGGCGGAGCGACGTCGGCGATGGTGGGTTATTCGGTCGATGGAATTTCGACGGCGAATGTGCGGCAGAACGGCGCGCTGCAGGATGCTTATCCTTCGTCGGAGGGGATCGAGGAACTGAAGGTGACGGCGTTCAACAACAACGCCGAATTCGCGCAAGTGGGCGATGTGACTTTCACGACGAAGAGCGGGACGAACCAGTTTCACGGGAGCTTGTTTGAGTATTTGCAGAACGACGCGTTCGACGCCAAGCCGCTCAATTTCAGCGAGAAGGCGCCGAAGCGCTTTCATACTTTTGGCGGCAGCCTGGGCGGTCCGTTTTCGGTTCCGAAGCTGTTTCATGGCAGCGACAAGACCTTTTTCTTTCTCGATTACGAAGGAAACCGGCGGAGCATTTCGACGGCGGAGCAGTATCTGGTGCCGACTGCGGCGGAGAGGAGCGGCGATCTGAATGGGTTTATTACGGCCAGCAATCCGGCGCCCTTTACGAATCCGGCTACGGGGCAGCCCAGCGCGATCCTGATGGATCCGGTTACACATCAGCAGTTCATGGGTTGCGGCGGCGGGCAGCCGAACGTGATCTGCAGTTCGGGCGCCGGGAATCGCATCAGCGCGGTGACGCAGAATTTGCTGAATTTTTATCCGTTGCCGAACGCGAACCTGACGGTGGCGAACCCATCCTTCAATTACGAAACGCTGGTGCCGACACCGGCGGATACCAACGGCTGGGACGTGCGGCTGGATCGCACGATCACTTCGAAGCAACAAGTGTTTGCGCGATTCAGCTGGAAGAACTTGCTGACCGATGCGGCGAACCCGCTGTTGCCGAATGACGCGGACACCGAGCACAACCGCAGTTTGCTGGTTTCTTATAATTACGCGATCAGTCCGAAGTGGATCAATGAATTCCGCTTTGGCTTTACTGATGCGCTGACCAGCGTGAATTTTCCGATTCTGGGGAGCGCGGCGATTGCGCAGCTGGGATTGCAAGGCATTGACATCAGCCAGCATCCTGACGGCGAGGCTTTTCCAACCTTTAATTTCAGCGACGGGAGCGGATTCACGCCGATCGGGAGGGATCGCGCGGGCGTCACGCAATCGAAGACTTTGGAGTTTACCGATAATCTGACGCGGCAGATGGGCAAGCATACTTTGCGATTTGGCGTGGACATCCGGCGCGTGAATTATCAGGATCTGATGTACTTTTTGCCGTCGGATGATTATGGACTGTTTACGTTCAATCAGGGCGTGTTCACGGGAAGTTCATTCGGCGACGCGCTGCTGGGCTTGCCGAATACTTCGTTCTTCGCCATCACCTCGCCGCAGGTGAATGCTCGCGCGATTCAGTACGGCGTTTATGGGCAGGATGAGTGGCAGGTGAACGACCGGCTGACCGTGAATTTCGGCCTGCGCTGGGAGATGCTGCCGCCTTTCACGGAGGCGATTGGCGATCTGGGGAGCTTCGATCCGCGCAACAACAGTATTCTGGTTCCGGATGCGCTGCAGAAAACCCTCGCCGGATCGCCGGCGTTTCAACAGGTGTACACCGGATTTCTGCAATCGTTCAATGCGTGTTCGCTGGGGCAGGGCGGCGCTTGCACGAATGTTTTGACTGCCAGCCAGGACCATTTGCCGCAGGGATTGCGGCAACTCTATTGGCGCGATTTTGACCCGAGGATGAGCCTCGCGTTCCGCCCGTTTCGGGACAATAAAACGGTGATTCGCGCGGGGTTCGGCGTGTTCACGATCTCGACGCTTGGACCGATGTCGTTCAATAATGCGGGTAATCCGCTTTCCGTGTTGCACACGTATGCGAACAACGTCGCCGGGCAGCCGCAATTTCAATTCCCTGCCACGGCGCCGCCTACCAGCGTGATCGTGTATGGCGGAGGCTCGCTGGATCAAGCGAACGATCCGCAATTCCGCGATCCGCAAGCCACGCAGTGGAATTTTACTGTGGAACGGCAAATGACCGAGGGCACGCTGTTGCGGGCGAGTTATGTGGGAATGAATTCCTACCGGCTGCCGGTTACCGAGGACCTGAATCAAGTGCATCCCAGCGCGGCGCCGTACTCGGCCGCGGATACGCCTTATCCGAACTGGTTTACTCTACTTTCGACGGAAAACGCGGGGTTCGCAAATTATCAGGCTGTGCAGGTGGATGCGAGCCATCGAATGACGAAGGGGCTTTTCTTCCAGACGAATTACACGCTGGCGAAAAATCTGAGCGACGCGCAGGGTGATGCTCCCAGTGGGTTCACGAGCGAGGTAGCGTACGGCCTGGCGGTGTCCAACCGTTTTGACCTGCGCGCGAATCGCGGCAATGTGGCGGGGACGCCGCGGCAACGCTTTCAGATGAATGGAATTTACCAGTTGCCGTTGGGCAAGGGGCGCAGGTGGCTGAACCGTTCGGGCTGGCAGAACCTGCTGATCGGCGGATGGGAAGCGAGCACGGTGACTTTGCTGCAGACGGGGCCGTGGCTGACTCCGACGATCAGTCCGACGCTGGATCAATCGAATACCGACATCGCCAATCGCGGCACTCTGCTGCGGCCGGATTGCGTAGGAAATCCGATTCCGGCAAACCGCGGCGCGGCGCAGTATTTCAGTCTGAGCGCTTTTGCAGCAACGCCTGCGGACGCGGGACGAATCGGAAATTGCGGCGTGGGGATTTTGCAGGGCCCGGGAACGATTGGGGTGTCGGCTGGGCTGGGAAAGACTTTTCTGCTGGGGGAAAAGGCGAAGCTGCGGTTCGAGTCGACTTTCACGAACGTATTGAATCACACCAACTATGCGCCGCCCGCGGTGGACATCAGCGACACCCAGACTTTCGGCGCGCTGCAATCGAATCAGACTTCGGCCAACGCCGGCCCGCGCACGGGGCAGCTGGCGCTACGTCTGGATTTTTGAGCTGCGAGCATTTCCGGGAGCGTCGGCTGCGCGGTCGTAATGCGGGTGGCAGCCCTCGGCCGATCTCCGAACGTTGCAATGCTAAATCCATGTGGCCGCTCGCAAGCTCTCCTTGACAGTCGAGGAGAGTGCTGTTATTTTCTCTCCTAGACGTACAAGGAGAGCCGGTGGCGAAACCGATTGATTTGCTGCAAGGCACGCTGGACATGCTGATCCTGAAGGCGGTATCGCTGGGCCCGTTGCATGGCTACGGAGTTCTGTTGCGCATCCAGCAAATTTCAAAAGAGCAGCTGGAGATTCAGCAAGGCTCGTTGTATCCGGCGCTGTACCGCCTGGAACATCAGGGCTGGATCGCAAGCGAATGGGGTGAATCGGAAAATAAGCGCAAGGCGAAATATTACCGGCTGACGGCGGCGGGCAAGCGGCGATTCCAGGCGGAAACCGAAAAGTGGAACCGCATGGCAGACGTGATCGCTGGAATCCTGAGCGCCACGCCGGAGGAAGTATGACGCTCGGGAGCCGCATTCGTTCCTGGCTGCGCGCGACGGTGCAGCGCTCTCGCGTGGAGAGCGAGATGGATGCGGAGTTGCGGTTTCACATGGAGGCATATGCCGATGACTTGGTGCGGCGCGGCGTGGCGCGGGAAGAAGCGCTGCGGCGGGCCCGGCTGGAATTCGGCGGGATCGAGAACGCCAAAGAGGAATGCCGCGAGGCGCGTGGAGTACACCTGGCTGAAACCGTGCTGCAGGATTTGCGCTACGGCGCGCGCACGATGCTGCGTTCGCCGGCATTCACCGCGACTGCTGTGTTGGCGCTGGCGCTCGGGATCGGCGCGAACACCGCCATTTTCAGCGTAGTAAACGCGGTGTTATTGCGGCCGCTGCCCTATGACCAGCCGGAGCGGTTGATTCAGGTATGGCATTCTCCGCCACAAAGAAGTTTCCCCGGCATGCCGACGTTCACCGTCTCGCCCGCGAATTTCCTGGACTGGCGCAAGCAAAACCATTCGTTCCAGGGGATGTCGGCGTATGGATTCGGCCGCTACACGCTTACCGGTTCGGGGCATCCCGAGGCAATTCGGATGGTTGCGGCAACCGTGGGACTGTTTTCGATCTTGCACGCGCAACCGCTGCTGGGGCGTGGATTTCTTGACGGCGAAGATGAGCCGGGGCGCGAGCACGAAGTGGTGTTGAGCTACGGATTCTGGCACAGCTACTTCACGGGAAATCCCGACGTCGTGGGAAAAAATATTCAGCTCAATGGGCAGGCATTCACGGTGATCGGTGTGATGCGGCCGGAATTCGACTTTCCGATTTCCAAAGATCCGCATTCACGGACGCAGATGTGGAAGCCACTGGCGTGGACCGATCAGGAGCGCGCGATTCGCGGCGATCACAACTACGCAGTGATCGCTCGCCTGAAGGATGGCGTGACTTTGCGGCAGGCCCAGGCCGAGCTGGACGCTATTTCCAACCGGCTGGCGCAGGATTATCCCGACGACAACAAGGGTTGGGGAGCGATTGCGATTCCGCTGCGCGATGATGTGGTGGGCGATGTGCGGCCGGCGTTGCTGATCCTGCTGGGCGCCGTCACGCTGGTGTTGCTGATTGCGTGCGCGAACGTGGCGAATCTGATGCTGGCCAGGGCGCTGTCACGTCGCAAGGAAGTCGCGGTGCGCACAGCGTTGGGTGCTACCCGCCGCCGTTTATTGCAGCAAGTGATTTCAGAGACGCTGCTACTGGCGTGCGCGGGAGGCGCGCTGGGCCTGGTTTTTGCGCACTACAGCCTGGTCTTGATGGTGAACTTTCTGGCGCAGTGGCTGCCGCGATCGAGCGAGATTGCGCTGGATGGTTGGGTATTGGCTTTCACCTTGGGAATTTCTTTGCTGACTGGATTCGCTGCCGGCCTGCTTCCGGCCTTGCACATGGCGAAGTCTGATTTGAATCAGGCGCTAAAGCAAGGCTTGGGCCGGACCGCCGCGGATTCGAGCGGAAGCCGGATGCGCGACCTGCTGGTGGTTTCGGAAGTGGCGCTTTCGCTGATGCTACTGACTGGCGCGGGGCTGCTGATTCGCAGCCTCTGGGTGTTGCACAACGTAAATCCGGGATTCGACGCTCACGGCGTGGTGACGATGAACGTTTCGATTCCGACCAACCAATTTACCGAGCCGGCGCAGCAGATCCGTTACTTCGCGCGCGTGCTCGATCGCGTGCGCAACCTGCCCGGCGTACAATCCGCCGGCGTGATTGACAGCCTGCCGCTGAGCGATGACGGCTCACACCAGCCGATTTCGCTGGAAGGACGGCCGGCGACGGCGATGGCGGATATGCCGGAAGTGGAAGTGCGCCTCATCAGCCCGGGATACATGGACACGATGCACATCCCACTGTTGAGCGGACGCGAGCTTGATGACTCTGACGTTGCCGGCCGTGTTGGCGCGGTGCTGGTCAGTGAATCGATGGCGAAATCTTTCTGGCCGCAGGAGGATCCCGTCGGCAAGAGGCTGACGCTTTATTTTTTTCCGGAGCTGACGCGCGTGGTTGTCGGTGTGGTGGCGGACGTAAAAATTTCGGCCATGAACGAAACGCAGCCGCAGGCGACGCTTTATTTTCCTTTGGCGCAGATTTCCACCGCAAGAGGCGAATCGTGGCGGTCATTCGGGATGAAGCTTGCGGTACGGACGAATGCGGCGCCGCTGGGTGTAGCTCCGGCGCTCGCTGGCGCGGTTCGCGAAATCGATGCGGACGTGCCGCTGCTGAATATTCGCACGATGGATGATTCGGTGTCGGCGTCATTGTCGCCGGCACGATTCACGATGTTGCTGTTGGGCGCGTTCGCTGGGTTGGCGTTGCTGCTGGCGGTGGTGGGGATTTACAGCGTGATGAGTTATGCGGTTTCACGGCGCACCAACGAGATTGGGATTCGCGTGGCGCTGGGAGCTAGCCGGGGCGAGGTGCTACTGTTGATTGTGCGGCAGGCCTTGCTGCTGGCCTTGATTGGCTCGGTGATCGGTATGGTTGGGGCGCTCTCGCTGTCGCGGCTGATGGCTAGCCAGCTGTATGGCGTGCGGCCGACCGATCCGGTGACTTTCGTTGCGGTCGCGGCACTGCTGATGATTGTGTCGCTGGCGGCGAGTTACATTCCGGCGCGACGGGCGATGCGCGTGGACCCGATGATTGCCTTGCGCTACGAATGATCGCGCAGGGGCGCTCGCGTTCTAGGCCGACGCTGCGATGCGGTTTACCGTGGCCAGTCCTTCGATGATGCGATCGAGATTGCGCTCGTTGCCAACGGCCAATCGGACGTAGCGAAGCGCGGCGGGCCCGCCGTTGCCGTAACGCGCGCCGGAAGCGATTCGCACGCCTTGGGCCTCGCACGCCGAACAGAAAGCGGCTGCGTCGGTTCGTTCCGGCAACTCAATCCAGCAATGAAAGCCGTTGCGGTGCGCGCGAATTTTCAGGCCCCTGAGGCTGCTTGAGATCAGCGCTTGCCTGTCATGGCCGAGCGCTTGTTTTTCGGCGATGAGCCGCGGGACCGAGCCATCCAGAATCAGCGACGTGAGGGCTTCGGCGAACCGGAGCGAGACGCCGCTGTTTATTTGCGCGATCAAATCCTCGGCATCCGCGGACAGGCGTTCCGGAATCAGCACATAGGCAACCCTGAGATCTGGAGATATCGGCTTGGAGAAGCTGAAGATATAGAAGCTCGATTCAGGAATGAGGAAGGAGATCGGGGCGGGTCCTGCCGGTTCGAGAAAACGATAGGCGTCGTCCTCGATCAGAAACAGCGTGTGCTGGCGAATGATATTGGCAAGAGCAAGCCTACGGGCGGACGACATGACAGTGCCGAGAGGATTGTGAACGGTCGGCATCAGGTACACGGCTTTTACGCCAGACGCGGCGGCGGCTTTGGCGAGCGCGTCGGGGAGCATGCCGTCGTCGTCACAAGCGCAGGCGATTAACTCGATGTGGTGCTCTGCGGCCATGGCGCGAAAATGCGGGTATGTGATTTCGTCGACCGCGATCGCGGAGCCGTCAAGAGAGGCGCTTGCAAAGGCGGTGGATATTGCGGCGTGACCGCCTGCGCACAGGAAGACGCAACGCGGTGGGATAGTGAAATTCTCTCGCGACAAGTAGGACGCCGCGACCGTGCGATGTTCCGCCGTTCCGGCGAATCGTGTATCCGAGCGCGATGCAACGGATTGTGGTTCGTGTTTGCGCAGCGCGGCTGAAATCAACGCGGCTTCGGTGCCGATCAATGGGTAGTTAAATTGAAAATCGATCACAGCGAAAAACCCTCCCGCGTGATGAGTGGCTGCGCGGCCGGAGCTGCCTGTCGCGGCGAACCTGAAGTTAGAACGGCAGGCCCCCGGCAGAGTTGCCCAGATCACAAGCGGGCGAGACGTTTGCCATGCAGCCGGAACACGCGCCTCGGTCAGACAATATAGCAGCTCGAAGCAAAGCCCTCGCCTGCGTCCTATTCGGCCGAATGCCAACGAGAGAGGCAAATTGGACGCTTGCGCCGCGTGCTTGAAAATCGTGCGCAAGCTGCAACGCCAGGCGAAAAAAAAGGAATCCGCGGGTGGGTGCGCGCCGTCTAACCTGGTTATGACTATGAAAAAAGTGAAACTCGGTTCGCAGGGCGCGGTGGTGTCTCGCATGGGGCTGGGCTGCATGGGCATGAGCGATTTCTACGGCGAGCGGAATGATGCGGAGTCTGCGGCGACGATTCTGCGGGCGCTGGACCTGGGCGTCACGTTTTTGGATACGGCGGACACCTACGGGATCGGCGACAACGAGGAGTTGATCGGCAAGACCATTGGCGGGCGGCGCGATGAAGTGTTTCTGGCGACGAAGTTTGCGAACATTCGCAGCAAGGCGGAGCCGAATCGCTGGTCGCTCAGCGGAAAGCCGGAGTATGTGCGCCAGGCGTGCGATGCTTCCTTGCAACGGCTGGGCGTGGATCATATTGATTTGTATTACCAGCATCGGGTCGATCCGCAGACTCCGATTGAAGAGACGGTGGGCGCGATGGCGGAGTTGGTGAAGGCGGGGAAGGTGAAATATCTCGGGTTGTCGGAGGCATCGCCGGCCACGATTCGGCGGGCGCACAAAGTGCATCCGATTACAGCACTACAAACGGAGTATTCATTGTGGGAACGGCACGTGGAGGCGAGCATTTTGCCAACCGTGCGCGAGTTGGGAATTGGTTTCGTTCCCTACAGCCCGCTGGGGCGCGGATTTCTTACCGGCGCAATCACGAAGAAGAGCGATTTGATCGAGACGGATTCGCGCGCGACGCGTATGCCGCGGTTTGCGGGCGAGAACTTCGCGAAGAATCAGGTGCTGGTGGAGCGCGTGCGGGCGATTGCCGAGCGCTTGGGCGTGAAGCCCGGCCAGCTGGCGCTGGCGTGGGTGCTGGCGAAGGGCGAAGACCTAGTGCCGATTCCGGGAACGAAGCGCAGGAAATATCTGGAAGAGAATGCGGCGGCTGCGGACATCAAGCTTAGTGCGGCGGAAGTGGCAGAGCTGGAAGCTGCGGTGCCGCAGACAGAAATCGCCGGCGAACGTTATGCGACACCCGCCATGAACGCGATTGATCGCTGAAGTTTACCTTTTCTGGCGGCCCATTTCTTAGACGGATCCAGTGGCCTAGAGGAAACAGCGCATGGCGGTTTCGTATTTCCACGTTGATTCGTTCACGGGGGAGCTCTTTGCAGGCAATCCGGCAGGAGATTGCATCCTTTCCGCTTTTCTGGCCGATAGCGTCATGCAGAAGATTGCGATGGAGAACCGGCATAGCAACACCGCTTTTGTGGTTCGGCGCGCGGATGGTGATTTCGACTTGCGCTGGTTTACACCGAAAATCGAAGACGGGTTATGCGGGCACGCGACGTTGGCGTCCGCGTATGTGCTGGCGCTGCGCAAGCACGACGCGTGGCCGGTTCGCTTTCACACGCGCAGCGGCGTGTTGACGGTCGTCCAAAACGGAGACAGTTTTGAAATGAATTTTCCCGCGATGCCAGCGCAACCGTGTGAGGTTCCCGTCGGTCTGTTACCGGCGCTGGGTTTGAAATCGGCGCACGTGACGAAATCGCGGGATTATCTATTAGTGCTGGATCGGGCTGAGCAAGTGCGCACGCTTTCGCCGAATATTGCTGCTCTTGCCAAACTGCATATCGGGCTTGCTGGAGCGATTGTTACTGCGCGGGGCGAGGGTGATGTGGATTACGTGTGCCGATTTTTTGCGCCTTCGGTCGGGATTGATGAGGACCCCGCGACCGGCTCCATACACTGCACGCTGGCTCCCTATTGGGCGGCTCGGCTAGGTAAGGATGCCTTGCGCGCGCAACAACTCAGTGCGCGCGGTGGATCGATGCAGTCCACAATCTGCGGCGATCGCGTGAAGATCGCCGGCGAAGCGCGCTTGTACCTTCAGGGCACGCTCGAAGTCTGAAGCACGTGCTTTGCTTCCCGCGCGAGAACTTGACGCGCATTCCCGCAACGAATTCAACTACGGCACCGCTGCCGTAAGCCAAATTACGAAAGCGCACATTAACGGGGAATTTCGTGTATTGCAGCGAGCGAGATTACTGCAGCTTGGAGTATTCGGATTTGGCGGCGAGGAGGATGGGGATGGTGGGGTCGGCGTCTTTCCATAGGGCGAAGAAATCTTGATACGCTACGCGGGCTTTGGCTGGGTCGCCTTCTGCGGCGTAGGCGCGGGCCAGGCCGAGCTTGGCTAGCGCGGCTGTGATTGAGTTGAGCGCTACGCCGGGATGATCGATGATCTTTTGAAATTCGGCGGCGGCTTCGGTGCCTTTGTGCAGCGCGAGGTAGGCACAGCCGCGCTGGAAGGTACTGAGCATGGCCCTTTGGCTGGCAAGGTCGAAGGGGATGACTGGTTGCAGAATCTCCACGGCTTTGGCGGGATTGTTGCGGCCGATCTCGAGCGTGGCGCGAATGACGGGGAGATCGAATGAGCTCACCATGGTGTTAGAAGGGTTCTCTTTCGCAATCTCGGCGACGATGGATTCGGCGCGAGCCATGTCGCCTGAGCGTGCTAACGCATACGCTGCATCCGTGCGCGCGCGCAGCGACGCTGAACTATTCGACAGCGCAGCTGCCGCGTCGCGACGTGCGCCAGCTTCGTCTCCCGTCTCGGCTTCTGCCATAGACAGCCCAGCCAGCCACACTGCTGCCGGCTCGTTTTGATGCAACGCTTCGTAGGCAGTGCGAGCACGTTCGGTCAAACCACGCGCTTTTTCCATACGTCCTGCATACGCTTCTGTTGCCGCCGCCAAGGCGAGGGAGTACGCGGCACTTTCCGGGCCTTTGGCAGCGATACTTGAAAGCTCACGATCCATGGCAGCCGAGTCGTTCTGCACAAACGCCAGGAAATAGCGCAGCCGGTGAAGGTTCGGCACATCTAATTTGGCGGCCAAGGCTTGATCAATCGTGGCTTTAGCCTCATCGAACCGCCCCAAGCCGATATAGGTTGCGCTGAGAGCGACGAAGGCAATGCTTTCTTCAGGATTCAGTTGGTGCGCCTGGCGAGTGACAGGCAGAGCCTTCTCCCACTGGCCCATCAAAGCGTAGGAGACGCCCAAATTGTTGAACGGAATCGAATCACGCGGGTAGGTTTGCGTCCAGAGTTGATAAACCTGATTGGCCTGCTCGACGTCGCCGGCCACGTTGTCGTAGTAATGCGAATCAATGTAGAACTTTTCCGCCTCGCTGGCGCGATCGCGCAGGCTGTAAGCTTTCTTGGTGTACTCGATGCCCGCGCCACGGTTACCCAAGTTTGTCTCAACCTGGCCCAGGGTCGCATAGGCAATGGCGAAATTGGGATCGAGCGCGACCGCTTGCTTGAAGAAAGGCGCGGCGGGTTCCTCGCCCTGGCTGGCGCGCGCTTGCGTTCCCAGGCTGTACGCTTTCAGCGCTTCGAGCGAAGCGGTGGTCGCCTCTTCGATCGGTGTGTTGAATTTCTGAATGGAGGCGAGGGATTCGCCCAGCTTTCGTCGAAGATCTTCGGCGGCGTTGCCCAGCGCGCCGAGAACGTGGTCTTTGTCGGGGGCTTCGGCGTTGGCGGTGGCGAGCGTTTCGCCGGATGCGCAGTTGAGCGCGTTGAGAATTAGGTTGTAGGTATTGCCGATTTGCGCGATGGAGCCTTCCAGGACTGCGGCGCTTTGCGTGCGCTGGCAGATTTGGCGTGCAAGATCGTTGGTGACGCGCGCCGTAGGGGGCTGGCCCATGTATTGGAGCGTCTGTTGCATTTGGCGATCGGAAAGAATGTGCAGGAATGGAGATTGCGCAAGCTGCGCTGCCAGGCCTTGGCGTAGCGCGCCATCGAAGACCGCATCCCCCGTGGTATTCGTGAAATCGGCGAGGACAATGGAACCTTGTCCGGTGAGCTTCGGGCCGCGATGCATGAAGAGATAAGCGCCGACAGCGAGCACGACGATGGTCACGGCCGCTGCGGCGATGAGAGGCCAGCGGATGCGTGGTGCGAGGTTCGACGGCTGCGCAGTTGCCACTGCGATGGAAGCGGAAGATGGCACGCCTGCTATTGCGGTGGCTGACGTCACTGTTCCCGCTGCCGGTTGCGCCGAGGTTATGGGCGCAGCGCTGGTCCCACCGGACGGAGTCATTGCAGCAATTGCGTGGCTACCGGAAGGAGCCGCTTGCAACGCGGTTTCGCCAAACGCACCGGAATTCTGCTGCGACATGGTGGCCTGAGCAGACGGCACTGCGCCAGAAACGCGGCTGGAGCCGGAGTCTCGCTTCAGGCGCGCGAGATCCGTGCGCAGCTCCGCGGCGTGCTGATAACGCATGCGGCGATCTTTTTCGAGCGCCTTGGAAATCGCTTCTTCCAGGCGTGGCGGAATGTCTGGATTGAGGCGAACCGCGGGCAGCGGCGCTTTTTCCAGGATCGCGTTGAATACGACGGCGGTCGTTGCTCCGCGAAACGGGACCGCGCCGGTGGCCATCTCGTACAGCACCGCGCCAAAACTGAAAAGATCGCTGCGTACGTCCAGCGTTTCTCCGCGAGCTTGTTCGGGCGACATGTACGCTACGGTGCCAACTGCTGTGCCGGCGCTGGTAAGATCGGCTTCGCGCACCGACGGCGTGTCTACCGTGAGGTCCGACGGATTCGTTCCGCGCGTAGCGTCGGACGCGGCAAGAATTTGCTTGGCCAGCCCGAAATCCAGAATTTTCGCGTGGCCGCGGTCGGTGATGAATAAATTCGCGGGCTTGATGTCGCGGTGGACGATGCCCTTGGCGTGCGCGGCGTCCAGCGCGTCGGCAATTTCGATGCCGAGATCGAGCAGAGCCTCCATTTCCAGCGGACGGCCGGCAATGCGGTGCTTCAGCGTCATGCCTTCCAGAAATTCCATGGCGATGAAGGGATGGCCGTCCTGCTGGCCGATTTCGTAGATGGTGCAGATGTTGGGATG
>Ga0209169_10001875_pt1 | contig 12796 bp, 7 predicted proteins | sample HubBroMetageWRM4_FD_188346 | JGI IMG/M metagenome (GOLD analysis project Ga0209169, IMG submission 188346) | Warmed soil microbial communities from the Hubbard Brook experimental Forest, New Hampshire - Hubbard Brook CCASE Soil Metagenome WRM 4... | ecosystem: Environmental > Terrestrial > Soil...
GTGGGCCGATTGTTCCGCGAGTTTGCGGTGACGCTGTCTGTGGCGATTCTGGTGTCGCTGGTGATTTCGCTCACGACCACGCCGATGATGTGCTCACGGCTGCTGAAGGAACATAACTCGGAGGAGCACGGAAAATTCTACAACTGGAGTGAGCGTGTCTTCACGAAGCTCCTCAACACCTATGAGAGAACTCTCGGATGGGTGCTTGAGCATCCCGGACTGACGCTCGCGGTGCTGATCGGCGTGATCGGCTTGAACGTGTATTTGTACACAGTGGTTCCCAAGGGATTCTTCCCACAGCAGGACAACGGAACCGTTTTTGGCGGCATTCAAGGCTCGCAAGACATTTCGTTTCAGGCCATGAACGACCTGACATTGAAATTCGTGCAGATCATTAAGACGGATCCTGCGGTGGAGCACGTCGGCGCATTCACAGGTGGCGGCGGCGCGGTGAATACGGGGTTCGTATATCTGGCGCTCAAGCCGCTCGCGGATCGCAAGATTACGTCGAGCCAAGTGGTGGACCGCTTGCGTCCGAAGTTGACGTCGCAGCCCGGCGCCACAGTGTTCCTGCAGGCCGGACAGGATCTACGAATCGGCGGACGCCAAAGCAACGCGCAATACCAATACACGCTACAGAGTGACAACCTGGACGATTTGGTGAAGTGGGGACCCGTGCTTCTTCAGAACATGAAGAAGATGAATATCCTCACCGACGTGAACTCGGATCAGCAGAACAGCGGTTTGCAATCTGCGCTGGTTTACGACCGCAAGACTGCATCACGGTTGGGACTCACGCCACAGTCGATTGACAACACGTTGTACGAGGCGTTCGGGCAATCGCAGGTCTCGACGATGTTCACATCGCTGAACCAGTATCACGTAGTGATGGAGGTTGCGCCGCCATTCTGGCAGACGCCGGAAGGCTTGAAGGACGTTTACCTCAAGCCATCGAACGGAAACGAAGTGCCGCTCAACGCGATCACAACCTACGCGCCGGCGACTGCGCCGCTCGCCGTGAACCACCAGGGACAATTTCCGTCGGTGACTGTGTCGTTCAATTTGGCGCCGGGAGTTCCGCTGAGCCAGGCATCCGACGCGATTTTGAAAATGCAGCAAGATTTCGGCATGCCGAACACAATTCACGGCATGTTTTCCGGCACGCTGCAGGCTTTTCAGGCATCGCTTTCGACCGAGCCGTATCTGATTCTCACGGCGCTGATGGCGGTTTACATCGTGCTGGGAATTTTGTACGAGAGTTACATCCACCCGATCACGATTCTTTCTACGCTTCCCTCCGCCGGGCTGGGCGCGCTGCTTGCACTGCTCATCACCGGCATGGACCTCAGTGTAATTGCGCTGATTGGAATCATCCTGCTGATCGGCATCGTGAAGAAGAACGCGATCATGATGATCGACTTCGCGCTCGTGGCGGAGCGGCAGGAAGGCAAGAACTCGCGCGACGCGATTTTTCAAGCGTGCCTGCTGCGTTTCCGTCCGATTTTGATGACGACGATGGCCGCGATGTTTGGCGCGGTGCCGCTGGCGCTGGGAACGGGCACGGGTTCGGAGTTCCGCAAGCCGCTCGGCGTGACGATTATCGGCGGGCTGATTGTGAGCCAACTTTTGACGCTGTACACGACTCCGGTCGTCTATCTCTTTCTCGATCGCATGCGCCTGCGCTGGGACGAGAAGCATCACGCGAAAAAACCTTATGGGATGGTTGAAGGGACTGCCGATTGAAAGCGATCCGACACCGACTATGAATGCCAACCTCATGCCGAAATTCTTGATTGCACGCCGCCATCCAGGACGCAGCTTCGTCGCGGCCTTGGCGATTTCTTCTTTGCTTGCGGGATGCACCGTCGGACCGAAGTACCAGCGGCCGGCTGTTGACGCGCCGACGGCCTACAAAGAACTGACGCCCGCGGACTACAAGACCACGGACGGATGGAAAGTCGCGGAGCCTTCCGATGCGGTGCTGAAGGGGAAGTGGTGGGAGATTTTCAATGATGCGGAGCTGAACGCGCTCGAAGAGAAAGTGAGCGTATCGAACCAGAACGTCGCGTCTTCGGCCGCTGCATACATGGCAGCCCGGGCGCTGGTGAAGCAAGCGCGTTCTCAATATTTTCCGACAGTGAGCGTTGGGCCGGGCATTACGAACCAACGGCAGCCCATTTTGAGCACGGGAAACACGTCAACGCCAAACGTGCAGAGTTCGTTTACGGAGTATTCGCTGCCGTTTGACGCGTCATGGGTGCCCGATTTGTGGGGCAAGGTACGCAATCAAGTCCGCGCGAATGCGGCAGCGGCACAGGCGAGCGAAGCCGACCTGGAAAACGTGCGGCTCACGGCTCAAGCGGAAGTGGCCGTGGATTATTACTCACTACGTGGACAGGACGCGCTTAAACAGCTGCTCGATTCGACGGTGGTTGCGTATCAAGAATCGCTCGACCTCACGAAAGTGTTGTACGAGACGGGCATTGATTCGGACGAATCGGTGGCGCAGGCGGAAACGCAGCTGGAAACCACACAAGCGGAAGCGACAAACCTTGGAATTCTGCGAGCGCAGTATGAGCACGCGCTTGCGATTCTGGTGGGCGAGACGCCGTCCACATTTTCGATTCCGATCGAGCCGATGAAATCGAATGCGGTGGCGATTCCGTACGGGTTGCCGTCGCAATTGCTTGAGCGGCGGCCGGATATCGCTGCGTCCGAACGATTGATGGAGCAGGCCAACGCGCAAATCGGCGTGGCCACTGCGGCGTACTATCCAACCGTAACGATTGGCGCTGGAGCGGGTTTCACATCGACGTCGATCTCGAACTGGTTCACGTGGCCGTCGCGGTTCTGGTCCGTAGGGCCGACGGCGACGGAAACGATTTACGACGGAGGACTGCGAAGGGCGACGGTGATGCAGTATCGCGCGCAGTACGATGAATCGGTGGCGAATTATCGCGAGACGGTGCTGACGGCGTTCCAGCAAGTGGAAGATAACCTCGCGGCGCTGCGCGTGCTCTCAACGGAAATTCAGCAGCAGGATACGGCGGTGACGTCTGCGGATCGCAACCTGAAGATCGCGACGGATCGCTACAAACTAGGAATCGATCCGTACTTGAACGTGATTACCGCGCAGACGACGCTGCTGAGCAACAAGCAGACGGCGGTGAATCTGCGCATTCAGCAGATGACGTCGAGCGTGCAGCTCGTGGAGGCTCTCGGCGGCGGATGGGATTACACGCAGCTGCCGACCAAGCACGACGTGGGCACGAATAATCCTCCTGCGGCGCCCGTGCCGCAGAAGGACGGGCCGACTGGGCCTGCGCCGGCGAACATGCCGACGGCTCCTGTGGCGAATCAACAGCCGCCCGCACCGCACACAAATCCGTAAACGGCTCGGGTGATGTGGAGTTTTGGGTGGCGGCGCGTGTTCGAGTTTACGGCTCGAAGCGTCGAACCTCGATTTGCGGCAGAAACTGCTTCACATCGGATTCTGAGATTTGGCCGGCAAGTTGCGCGAGGCAATTCGCCGCGCCGCACGCCGCTGCCAGGCGGACGGTTTCTTCTTCATTCATGTGTGTCTGCGCGGCGTACGCGAAACCGCCCAGCGTCGCGTCTCCGCACCCTACTGTAGAGATCGGCTTCAGTTTTGGAGGCTTAGCCAGCCAGGGTGCGCTCTTCTTCGAAGGTTTCCAGATCAGGCCGTCGGCGCCGAGCGTGATGGCCACGCTTCCCGCCCCGTGATCGATTAATGCTTCGAGCGCTTTGGTTGTTGCTTCGAGCGTGTCGAGAGGCGCGCCAAGGAGCTGCTCGGCCTCGCGGCGATTTGGTTTCACAAACGCAGGCGCGGCTGAAAACGATTCGCGAAGAGCGTCGCCGCTGGTGTCGAGAAAAGTTGTGGCACCCGCTTCACGGACCAGCCGGATGACCGTAGCGAAGAAATTCGCGGAGATGCCGGGCGGCAGGCTACCGGAAACTGCGACGATCGCGCCTTTCCATTCGGCGCGCAGGCGGCTTTGAAGCGTGTCGAGCATTTGGCGCTGCTCGGCTTCGTTCACCGGGCCGCCCGGCTCGAGCACCTCGGTGATGCGCCCCGATTCTTCGATGGCTTCCAGGTTCATGCGAGTCTCCGACGCGACGCGCACGGGATGCACTTCAATGCCCAGGCGGGCGAGTCCGGCTTCGTTTTCGTCGCCGGAGGCGCCGCCGCTGAAGCCGATCCACGCGGCGCGTGCTCCAAGCGCCTTTGCGGCCATCGCCACGTGCGCGGATTTCCCGCCGGGCATGGTGACGGCGGCGCGAGCGCGATTCACTTCGCCCAGAGTGAGCGACGGCACATGCAGCCGCCGATCGAGCGCCGGATTGGCGCTGACGCACACAATGGTTGGTGATCCGGCTGCCACTTGTCCCGTCCTCCTAAATGTGTCAAGCTGTGCCAGCTTAAAATAGATAAGAAAAAGAAACAAAACGAAACCAGCGGGTTTTCATAAGCGAAACCATGCTCAGCGAAGAACGCCGCCGTAAAATCCTCGAATTACTCGAACGCGATGGCCGCGTCGTGGTGAAAGACCTTGCGCGCCGATTTTCCACTTCGCTGATCACTATTCGCAAGGACCTCGAGCACCTGCACGTGCAAGGGCGCATCCAGCGCGCGCACGGCGGAGCGCTGCCCGTGGAGGCCGCCGCGCAGCGCGATCCGGCGCTTCGCGAAAAAGAGCGGCTGCATCGCAAAGAGAAACACCGCATCGCCGAGGCTGCCGTTCGTTTCGTCCAGCCGGGCCAGGTGATTATCCTCGATTCCGGCACTACCAGCGCGGCGATTGCGCGCGTTGCAAAGAACATCCCGAGCCTGACGATCATCACGAACGGCGTGAATATCGCATCGGAGCTGGCTGGAACGGGCGTTGAAGTGATTCTCACGGGCGGTACGCTCCGCAAAAATTCATTTTCGCTGGTGGGGCCGCTCGCGGAAGATTCGCTACGGCACGTTTCGGCTGATTTGTTGTTTCTCGCTGTGGACGGCTTCGACATTGATTACGGCCTCACCACACCGAACCTGCTCGAGGCCAAAGTGAATCGCGCCATGATGGAAAGCGCGAAGACGACGATTGTAGTTTGCGATTCGAGCAAATTCGGGCGGCGCAGCCTTTCGTTGATTGCGCCGACGAGCGAAGTTCATCAGGCCATCACGGACAACAAAATTCCCTCGAAAGTTTTACGTTCGTTGCGGGATTCCGGCGTGAAAGTGATTGTCGCCTGATAGTAGGACGGGAGCGGACGCGCTTCCGCAATGTTGAGGAGGCCAGAGTGTTCACCCCGAACCCCGGCACGCACACAATCGCCGAAATACTTTCCGAGCCGCAGACGTGGCGGAAATGTTTGGCGGAATTGGATGCGTCCGGCCAACTGAAACGCCTTTCGAGCGATCTGCAGCGCAACGTGGAGTGGATTTTTGTAGGCTGCGGTTCGAGTTTTTATCTCGCGCAGGCTGCAGCTGCATCGTGGTCGCTCACGACGAACGATCCGGCGCGCGCGGTGCCGGCGTCGGAACTTTTGCTGTTCCCGGGAACGCTGCCGCAGGCCGCGCAGTACGTATTGATTTCGCGTTCGGGCCACACGTCGGAAGTGATACAGGTCGCGACGCAATTGAAGGGCAGCGGCGTGGCGCCCGTGCTTGCCATCACGTGCGGATCAGAAACGCCGCTCGAGAAGCTGGCGACCGTTACGATTATGCTTCATCCGGCCGACGAGAAAAGCACAGTGATGACGCGCTCGTTCACCTCGATGCTGCTCTCGTTGCAGGCGCTTGCCGCTGAGCGCGCGGGAAATCGCAGCCTCGCCGAAGCACTTCGTACACTGCCGGCGGAAGCGGAAGCGATTCTGCAACCGGCGCAGAAAACAATTCGCTCGCTGGTGAATTCGCGCAGCTTCGCCGACTACGTCTTCCTCGGACAGGGGCCATTTTTCGCCGCGGCACAGGAATCGATGCTGAAGGTGAAGGAAATGTCGTGCTCCTACGCGCAGTGCTTTCACACGCTCGAATTCCGTCACGGACCAAAAGCGATCGTGAGCGCGGAGACGCTGCTCACATTTTTCTTGAGCGAAAGCGGCTACGAAGAGGAGGCCGCCGTGCTGCATGAAATGAAGGAACTGGGGGCCATCACGCTGGTGGTCGCGAATTCGATTACGTCCGAGGTGAGAAAGTCAGCCGACTACGCGGTCGAGCTGGGGTTGGCGGTGCCGGAGACGGCGCGCGTCGCCGCATCTGTGATTCCCGGGCAGCTTCTCGGATTTTTCACGGGCGTCCGCAAAGGGTTCGATCCGGACAGCCCTCGTAACCTTTCGCGCGTGGTGATGCTGGAGGGGAAGTGACGCCAGCCGAGTCGCCGGAGCACTCCGTTGCGCGCGCCGACGTTTGTGTGGTCGGCGAGTTGAACCCCGATCTGATTCTTTACGGTGTGCCGCGCGATCCGAAGCCAGATCATGAGTATTTGGTGGATGGATTCCGGCTCACGCTCGGCAGCTCGTCTGCGATTTTCGCCCACAATTTAGCGGCTTTGGGCACACGTGTCGCGATGGCTGCGAAGATCGGACCGGACGCTCTGGGCGAGATGTGCGTCGGCTGGCTTCGCGGCGCAAACGTCGATACGTCTCGCGTGGTGCGTTCAGGGAATGTGGCCACCGGTGCGAGCGTGATTCTCACGCATCCGGGCCACCGGTTTATCCTCACGTATCCCGGAACGATCTTTGATTTGTCGTACGAGGATCTGGATCTCGACTTCATTTTTTCGGCGAGGCACCTGCACGTCGCGTCGTACTACTTGAATCGCGCTTTGCGCCCGCGAATGGCCGAACTTTTTCATGAAGCAAAGCAGCGCGGCCTTACGACATCACTCGACACCAACGACGATCCGGAAGGGAAGTGGGCCGCAGATTTGCTCGACGCGCTTCCGCACGTGGACATTTTTTTCCCGAACGAGCGCGAGGCAAAATTCATCACGCACACGGACGATGTGAACCACGCGATTGACGTGCTTGCCACGAAAGTGCGCACGCTGGTAGTGAAACTAGGGCCGGAGGGCGCAATCGCGCGCGAAGGGAAGCGGGAGTGGCGGTGCCAGCGGATCTCCGTGAATGCACTGGACACCGTTGGAGCCGGAGACAGCTTCGACGCTGGCTACATCGACAAATTCCTCAAGAACGCGGCGCCGCAAGAGTGTCTCGATTACGCGAATCTTACCGGCGCCTATTCCACCACGCACGAAGGCGGCACTGAAGCCTTCCGCAATCGCGAAGCGATGACGCAATTCCTCACGGCGAACGCAACCGCTCGCTAGTTCCGCGAGCTGCGCCGGAGCGCTATTGTGGCAGCCCTTTGAATTGCGCGAAGAGATGCTCCGCGTTTGACTGGTACACCTTCTTCAAGATTTCGTCCTGCAAGCCCATGCCGTAAATCGCCCAGCGGCCTTGCCCGGGCGAGCCCCAATATTCGAAATAGTCGTCTTTCGTTTCGAGCCACCGGAAATAATTCCGGTACATGGCTTCTTCGGGATCTGAATCGGTGCCGAACATAATGCGGTCCTGATAGTCCTGGAAAAACTTTTCAGCCCGCCTGGGCTGGCGGCCAAGCTCGGCTTCGCGCGCACCAAACTCGACCATCATGTTCGGGTATTTATCGAGCCATCCTGACACGGCGTCGAGGTTTTCCGGCCAATTGGCCACGTGCAGCGCGACGAACGTCGTATTGGGATGGCGCGCGATCACACGATTGCGCGCGTCCAGAATGTCCTGTTTGGAAGGGAAGCCGTGGCCGTAAAAGCTCCACGAAGGATTGGTCATCAGCTCTTCGTACCGTTCATTCTTGCCATCGATCGGCAGGAAGAACGCCTCCGGATCCGTTACGTGAATGAATACTGGGATGCCCAGACGGCCACACTCTTCCCACACGGGATCGAGCCGCGCATCATCCACTTTCAGATATTTCCCATCCGAAGTTTTCACGCCTAGGCCGAGGTCCTTCAGGATTTTCAGGCCGCGCGCGCCCCGTTTCACCGCGTCATCCAGTTGCGCCACCATCTCCCGGCTGAAATTCGGATCGTTCACTTTGCTCCAATCCATCTGGGCGAAAACGATGAAGCGGTCGGGATACTTCTTGACCGTGTTATCGAGGACTTTCTGGAGCGAAGCGCCCCAACCGCCCGTGAGAATCACCACTTTCTGCACGTTGGTCGCGTCCATTCTCCGCACCACCTCATCCACAGGGATACGGCTTCCAATTCCGGCGGCATCGTCCACGTGATTGTGAACGTCCCAAGCAGCGAATTTGGCGCGCGGGATCTCATGAGCTGTCAGGTGCAGCATCGGGCGCGGATGGAAATCGCGGAGCAGCAGCGTCATGCGCAATTTGGCCTTCGGATCGCCACTGTAGGTGATTTGCTGCGTGGCCATGGCGGCCGCGACCGTGAGCGCCATCCCTGCCACTGCGATCGAACTGAGCCGAATCCAGTTGTTCATCCTGTGCCTCCACGTGCGGTGAAGTCTGCGCCGGACACGCATCTTAATCCCTTGCGGGCAGCCTGTGGGCGTCCTGTGCTCGCCCTGAATAGGCGGAACGGTCCGGCAGGTTTCCCTTGACTTGCAAACAAATCGAAAGTAAAAGTAGCAAATCGAAAGCAGGGGTTCAACCTGCATTCATCTTCTCTTTTTCGATATCAGCCGCAGGATAGGAGACCTCGAATGTTCCGCAGCTTCTCACTCCGGTTTCTTTCGGTAGTCGCTCTCCTGTTGGTGGCCACGCTGCCGGCGTTGGCGCAAAAAGACGCGGGAAGCATCGTCGGCACCGTCACGGATGCTAGTGGCGCGGTGGTGGTAGGCGCGAGCGTCACGGTGACGTCTATCGATCAAGGCACGCAGCTCGTCATCACGACGAACGGAGAGGGCTACTACGTCGCAAGCCCGCTGAGGATTGGCCAGTATCAGGTGACGGTCGAGAAGAACGGATTCAAAAAGGCGGTTGCCGGCCCGATCACCGTGAACGTACAGTCGCGCGTTTCGACCGACTTCGCCCTTCAAGTGGGCCAAGCGGACGAAGTGGTGAATGTGAAATCGTCTGCGCCACTGCTGGAAACCGAGACGTCCGACCTGGGGCAGGTGATCGACCAGCACACGATCGTGAATCTGCCGCTGAACGGCCGCAACTACGCGCAGCTTGCGTTGCTGGGAGCGGGGGTGGCTCCGAGCGAGCCGGGGTCCCGCGTTTCGACGAGCTATGGCTTCAGTTCCAACGGCGCACGCGCGCTCCAAAACAATTTCCTGCTCGACGGCGTCGATAACAACTCGAACCTTGGCGACGTGCTTACCGGCCAGGCCTACGTGATTCAGCCGTCGGTGGATGCGATCGAAGAATTCAAAGTACAGACGAACTCGTACAGCGCGGAGTTCGGGCGCGGAAACGGCGCGATCCTGAACGCCGTGATCAAATCCGGCACGAACGGCTTTCATGGAGATGCATACGAATTTTTCCGCAACGATGGCCTCGATGCGGCGAACGCATTCGACCTGCTCGGCCGGCAGCCCTATCACCAGAATCAGTTTGGAGCGACGCTCGGCGGCCCGATCATCAAAGACAAACTTTTCTTTTTCGTGGACTACGAGGGGCTGCGCATCATTCAGGGCAGCCCCCAGCTTTCTTTGGTTCCGACACCCGATGAGATCGCGGGAAACTTTTCTTCGCTGCTGACTTCGATGACTGCGCCGCAGGTGGACGCGAATGGAAATGTGATCCCGAATTCGGTCGCTCTGGATTGCAACGGCCATCAGACATTCGTCGGCGAGCTTTTCAATTCCCGCCTGACGCAGAGTTCCGCGTTGAATCCCAACGGCTACTGCGGCGTGCCCATCGGCGTGGATGGAACCAACAATCCCACGAATATTTTTCCGAATGGATCGATCGATTCTCTCGCGGGACGACTCGCGGCTCTTTTCCCTTCGCCGAATACGGACATCAACGGATCGAATTTTATCTCCGAACCGAAACGCACGCAGAGCCGCAACAACGGTGACGTGCGCATCGACTATCACCTTTCAGACAAAGACAGCCTGTTTGGCCGCTTCAGCTACGAAAATCAGCCAAGCTTCACGCCTTCGCCATTTGATAACGCGCTCGATGGTGGCGCGTTTCAAGACGGAACCGAGAACGACGAATTCCGCAGCTTCGCCTTCAGCGAGACGCACATTTTCTCGCCGAATCTGATCAATGAGTTTCGCGTTGGGTACAACCGGATCGATACGCACCGTTACCAGCTCAACGACAACGAAAACGTCTCGCAGGAGCTGGGTTTCCCGGGCGTTCCGTACGGCCCGAATCTTGGTGGATTGCCGCAGATAAGTTTTTCGGATGGAACGGTGGGCATCGGCGCCTCCGGATTTTTGCCCGCTGTGGAGAAGCAGAACAGCTACGTGCTGACGGACAACTTGACGTGGCTACATGGTCGCCACTCATGGAAGTTCGGCACCGAAGTTCGCTTTGAACAATTCACGCTGTTTGAGCCGGCGGCACCACGCGGCACGTTGACGTTCGGCAGCGACTTCACGGACAACCCTGCGTCCCCCACCACGGGCGGCGATTCGTTTGCAACTTTTCTGCTCGGCATCCCGGATAGCGGCCAGATCACGAGCGCGAACGAGGTGGACTATCGCCGGCAGATTTACGCTTTCTACGCGCAGGACGATTTCCGGATGACGCCGAAGCTGACGTTCAACCTAGGATTGCGCTACGAACTTTTCACGACGCTGAAAGCATCGAACAACGATCAGGCTACGTTCGATTTTGCCGATGATTCAATCCTTGTTCCGAAGGGGCAGACGGCGCAACTAACTCCCTTCCTTGCCGCGAACATTCCGATCGTGCGCACAGGCTCGCCGGGCTTGATTCACCCAGACTTGAATAATTTTGCGCCGCGCATCGGCGTTGCGTATCAAATCAACGACAAACTCGTCTTGCGCGCCGGCGCGGGCATTTTTTACGGCGGCCAGGAAAACGGCCCGTACTCGAATCCGAGCCCGGGATTCAATCCGCCGTTTTCGGTGACGCAGTCTTACAACGTGCCGTGTTTCGCGCCGTCGGCGAATCCGAACCAGACCGATTGTTCGATCCCCGGACTGAACGTGCTGAATCAGGGCTTTCCCTCGAACGCGCTGACCGACCCGAACACGCCGATTCTTTTTTCGATCAGCCCGCACCTGAGCACGCCGTACACGCAGCAGTGGCATTTGGGATTTCAGTATCAAGTGCCGGGTGATAGCGTGATCGAGGTTTCCTATGCTGGCTCGCACGGCTCGGACCTATACAACTTTTACAACGGCAACCAGGCCGTGCCGGATGCAACTTTCTGCACCACGCCACCAAATACGCCGGGAAATTGTCCCACCGACGCGCGCCGGCCTGCGCAGCAGTGCGACAACAGCGTGTTCCCACCGTCGTGCAACGACGTATTCGACACCGGCATCGATGAGCTGCGGTCTGACGGATTTTCGAACTACAACTCGCTGCAGGTGCGCTGGGAGAAGAATTTCTCGCACGGCTTGCAGTTCGAAGCCTCGTACACGTATGCGCACGCTCTCGACGATGCGTCGAGCGCGGCTTTAGGGTCGCTCAACAACGGCGACTTCCGCGATCAGCGCTATCCGTTTTTGGAATACGGCAACTCGGACTTCGACGTGCGACACCGGTTCGTGATCAGCTACGTGTATCAACTTCCTTTCGGGAATGGGAAGCGCTTCGGCGGCGAGGCGACAGGCCTGAAGAACCAACTGATCGGCAACTGGCAGATCGCGGGCATCACGACGGCATCGACGGGCAACTACTTCACGATTACCGACGCGGCTTCGAACGTCTCGACGAGTGACGGTGGCGGCGGCGTGGGCTACTACACGGTGCGTCCGAATCTCGTGGGCAATCCGAATGGGAAGCCGTGCGTAGCGGGGCAGTTCTTCAATACCTGCGCGTTTGAAGACAATACGATTCCGTTTACCTTCGGCAACGCGGGAAGAAACATCGTGCGCGGGCCTGGCTATCAGAACTGGGATTTTTCGGTCTTCAAGATGTTTCCGATCAACGAGACGAAGCGATTCGAATTCCGGGCGGAGTTCTTCAACATTTGGAACCATTTCAATCCGCTCATCGAACCGGAGAACGCGATCAGCGAAGAGCCGCAGCCGCTGGAATTGGGCACGCCGCAATACGGCTTCATTCAGGGCGCGCGCGATCCTCGGTTCATCCAGTTTGCGCTGAAGTTTTACTTCTAGAGTTGAGCTGCTAGGCGTCGGTTAGCGGCGCGCTTCGGGCCAAGTGGTAAACGGCAGCAGGCACGCGCCAAGGAATCCGGCGTCGCCGCCGAGTTCCGCCTTTTCAACGTAGGTTTTTCCTTCGCGGTGCGTTCGCAAATCTTCCGCGGATGGCTCAGTGAGACGGTAAATGTAACTTCGCGAGCGCAGCTCCTTGAAGAGCGCTGGCGCGAAGAGATCCCACGCGTTCAGAAGTCCGCCGCCGATTAGGTAGAGCGGAAGATTCAGCGTGTTGACGATCGCGGAGAGCGCGATGCCCAGCGCTTGGCCGAGATTTTCGAAGATGCGAATCGCGTCGGCGTCATCCGCTTCGGCGAGCAGACCCACGTCGCGCGGAGTGAAATCGGGATTTTTCGCTGCAAGCGCGGCGAGGCCGGGCGCGGTGCCCGTTGCGATGGCATCCTTTGCAGCGCGGCGCACCGAAGTGGCTGACGCATACGGCTCGGTGCAG
>Ga0209169_10001876_pt1 | contig 12796 bp, 9 predicted proteins | sample HubBroMetageWRM4_FD_188346 | JGI IMG/M metagenome (GOLD analysis project Ga0209169, IMG submission 188346) | Warmed soil microbial communities from the Hubbard Brook experimental Forest, New Hampshire - Hubbard Brook CCASE Soil Metagenome WRM 4... | ecosystem: Environmental > Terrestrial > Soil...
TGGGCCACCACCAAGCACAAGAAGGCGGTGGTCGACGCCAAGCGCGGCAAGCTGTTCGCCAAGCTGATCAAGAACGTCGAGGTCGCCGCCCGCACCGGCGGCGGAGACCCGGCAGGCAACCCGACATTGTTCGATGCGATCCAGAAGGCCAGGAAGAGCTCGGTCCCGAACGACAACATCGAGCGTGCCGTCCGCCGCGGCTCCGGCCAGGAGGCCGGAGGCGCCCAGTACGAGAACGTCACGTACGAGGGCTATGGTCCCGGCGGCGTCGCCGTGCTCGTGCAGTGCCTGACCGATAACAGGAACCGCGCCGCGTCTGACGTCCGCACCGCGTTCAGCCGTAACGGCGGCTCGATGGCCGACGCCGGGTCTGTGTCCTACATGTTCCACCGCAAGGGCGTGATCATTGTCGAGAAGAACGGGGTGACCGAGGACGACGTGCTGACGGCCGTGCTTGACGCGGGCGCGGAAGAGGTCAACGACCTCGGCGAGTCGATCGAGGTCGTGTCCGAGCCCACCGATATGGTCGCGACCCGGCAGGCGCTGCGGGACGCCGGGATCGAGTACGACTCCGCGGACATGGCGTTCTTGCCAAGCGTCGAGGTCGACCTCGACGAGGACAAGGCCAAGCAGGTGTTCCGGCTGATCGAGGCGCTCGAGGACTCCGACGACGTGCAGGACGTCTACGCGAACTACTCGGTGGCCGACGACATCATGGAGAAGATCGGCTGACAGCTTCCCGTCCGCCGCGGCACAGGCTCATTATCTTTATCCCGAACGGGCCGTGGTGCCCCTCCAGCATCAGCCGCTTCTCCCCGTGGCTGACCGTCAGGATTCCGGTGCCGACACGCCGCGCGCGGTGCGCGACCTGGACGGCGCCGGCCGGTAGGTTCATAGCGACGGACCGAACAGATGTTCGCGCATGCCGGACGGAGAGCCTGGTGAGCCTCACCTTCGCGCAGCACCCTATCCGGGTGCTCGGGGTCGACCCGGGCCTGACCAGGTGCGGCCTCGGCGTGGTCGACGGCGCGCCGGGCCGGGCGCTGCGGCTGGTCCGGGTCGGCGTCATCAGGACGTCGGCCGACGACGACATCGCCACCCGGCTGCTGGCGATCGAGACGGAGATCGAGCGCTGGCTGGATGCCTGCCAGCCCGACGCGGTGGCCGTCGAGCGGGTCTTCAGCCAGCAGAACGTCCGGACGGTGATGGGCACGGCCCAGGCGGGTGCGGTCGCGATCGTGGCCGCGGCCCGCCGCGGGCTTCCGGTCGGCACGCACACGCCAAGCGAGGTCAAGGCCGCCGTCACGGGTAACGGACGCGCGGACAAGGATCAGGTCACGACGATGGTCAGTAAGCTGCTGCGGATGACGGACCCGCCGCGCCCGGCCGACGCGGCCGACGCGCTGGCACTCGCGATCTGCCATCTGTGGCGCGACGGCGGCCAGCGGCTGCGGCTGGCCGCGGCAGCGAAGATCGCCCGCCAGGTGACGGCCGGCAGCACAGGAGGCAGCGCGTGATCGCTCACTTGCGGGGAACGGTCGCCGGGGTCGCGCCCGACGGTGCCGTCATCGAGGTCGGCGGCGTCGGAATGCGCGTGCAGTGCACCCCGGGCACGCTGGCCACCCTCAGGCCCGGGGAGCAGGCCCAGGTGGCGACCGCCCTGGTGGTCAGGGAAGACTCGCTGACCCTGTACGGCTTCCGTTCCGATGATGAGCGGAACGTGTTCGAGCTGCTGCAGACCGCCAGCGGCGTCGGGCCCAGGCTGGCGCTGGCCATGCTGGCCGTGCACACGCCCGACGCGCTGCGCCGTGCCGTCACCGCCGAGGATCTCGACACGCTGATCATGGTCCCAGGCATCGGCAAGAAGGGAGCGCAGCGGATCGTCCTCGAGCTGAAGGACAGGCTCGGGCCACCCGGCGAGGCCGAGGACGGCGTGCCCGGCGCCAGGGCGTCCTCGCGCGTCCCGTCCTGGCGGGACCAGGTGCAGTCCGGCCTGGTCAACCTGGGCTGGACGGCCAGGGATGCCGACCAGGCGATCGCGGCCCTCGAAGAGGAAGGCGCCCTGGCCGGCGCGAACGGCGGTCCCGACGGCACCGTCGACGTCGCCATCGCGCTGCGCGCCGCCCTGCGCAAGCTGAGCAAGCAATGACCGATGACGGGGACTCCGCGGCCGAGGCCGGCGCGGCCGATCCGAGGGACTTCGTCGGCGACGCCGGGGACCGCGCGGGCGATGCGAGGGACTTCGGGGCCGATGCCGGGGACCGCGCGGCCGATCCGAGGGACCCCGGGGCCTATGCCGGGGACCGCGCGGGCGATCCGGGGGACCTCGGGGCCTACGCACGGGACCGCGAGGGGCGGGACGACCGGGAGAAGCGGCGGGATCCGGGCGACCGAGGGGATCCGGGCGACGATCTGGTGTCTCCGCTGGCGGACGCGGATGAGCGCTTCATCGAGAGCGCGCTGCGGCCCAAGCGGCTTACCGAGTTCGTCGGCCAGGCCCGCGTCCGCGAGCAGCTGTCGCTGATCCTCACCAGCGCCATGCGGCGCGGCAGGCCGCCTGACCACGTGCTGCTGTCCGGTCCGCCCGGGCTCGGCAAGACCACGATCGCGATGATCGTCGCCGCCGAGCTTGGGGCACCGCTGCGCATCACAAGCGGCCCGGCGATCGAGCGTTCCGGCGACCTGGCCGCGGTGCTGTCCACGCTCAGCGAGGGCGAGGTGATCTTCATCGACGAGATCCACCGCCTGGCCCGGCCCGCCGAGGAGATGCTCTACCTGGCCATGGAGGACTTCCGGGTCGACGTGATCATCGGCAAGGGACCGGGCGCGACCGCGATCCCGCTGGACATCGCGCCCTTTACCCTGGTCGGCGCGACCACGCGGGCGGGCCTGCTGCCTGCTCCGCTGCGGGACAGGTTCGGGTTCACCGCGCACCTCGACTTCTACGCCCCGGACGAGCTCGAGCACATCATCCGCAGATCGGCTCTGTTGCTGGGGGTCAAGCTCACCGACGAGGGCGCGAAGGAGCTGTCCACCAGGTCCCGTGGGACGCCGCGGATCGCGAACCGGCTGCTGCGCCGGGTCCGCGATTACGCCGAGGTCCGCGCCGACGGCGTGGTGACCAGGGATGTCACCCGGACCGCGCTCGAGCTCTACGAGGTGGACGAGCACGGCCTTGACCGGCTCGACCGCGGCGTGCTCGACGCGCTGATCCGCAGGTTCGGCGGCGGGCCTGTCGGCCTGTCCACGCTGGCCGTCGCGCTGGGCGAGGAGGCCGAGACGGTCGAGGTGGTGGCGGAGCCCTTCCTGGTCCGCTGCGGGCTGCTGGCCAGGACCCCGCGCGGCCGGGTGGCCACCGCGGCCGGCTGGGCCCACCTGGGCCTTGCGCCGCCTCCGTCGCTTGCCGAGCTGCCCACCTTGTTCGATTAGATCGCGTCCAGGTCACGATCAGCACCGAAAACCTCGTAGCCTGTTGGTGCGCGGACAAAGCGCGGCTAAACTTCGGCAGTTGGTCACTGGCCCATGGCCGTGACCATTCGCACCGAACCAACGGAAGGACACCCCGGTCATGGGGACTCTCGCAGCAACCGTGGCAGCGACTTCGACGAAGTCCAGCAGCAGTTCGTTCACCTTCATTCTGCTGATCGCCCTGGTCTTCATCGGCTTCTACTTCCTGATGATCAGGCCGCAGCGGCGCCGTCAGCAGCAGGTCGCGCAGCAGCAGAAGACAGTAAGCCCGGGGGCGAGGGTCCGCACCACCGCCGGCATGTACGCCACCGTGATTGCGACGGACGGCGATGACGTGATCCTCGAGGTCGCGCCCGGGGTGGAGGTCCGCTACCTGAAGCGTGCCATCATGGAGGTCATCGCTCCCGGTGATGAGAACGAGGTCGCCGAGGACGACACCTCGTACGCCGACGACGAACCTGAGGACGTCGAGGACCACGAGGACGCCGGGTCAGAGGAAGAGCACGACAGCTCCCGCGACGATGACCTGGCCACTTCCGACAAGGACTAGCGTGTTCCTGGCGCCGGCCGGGATGAGCGACGACTGATCACAGACAGGCAGAGAAGTGGCACCTCCTAGCAAGACCGTCCCGCACCCCGGACGGGCGCTTATCGTCCTGCTGATACTGCTGGTGGCGATGCTGCTGGGGATCCTCGGCACCACCCTGTTCAGCCCCTCGGCATGGCCGCACAGGTTCAAGGTGGGTCTCGGGCTCGACCTTTCCAGCGGGACCCAGGTCACCATGCAGGCAAGCACACCCAACGGGGGAATTCCCTCGTCGCAGGAGATGAACGCGGCCATCGCCGTCATCGAGTCGCGGGTCAACGGCACTGGTAACTCCGGCGCCCAGGTGCAGCCGCAGGGCCCCAACCTCCTGGTCGTGACCGTCCCTGGCCAGGGCTCGGCGCAGACGATCCAGTTGGTGAGCGCGAAGGCCCTGCTGCTGTTCCGCCAGGTGCTACTGTTCGAGCCGTACAGCGCCACGCCTGCCCCTGCGGCCACCCCCAGCCCATCGCCCAGCCCGAGCGCGTCGGCAACCACGGCACCCGGGGTCAGCGCGAGCCCGAGCGCTACGGCAACCCCGACGCCGACGGCCAGCGCCACCAGTACGGCCAGCACCTCCGCCAAGATCGTCCCCGATGTCGCGGCCAGCGCCACGCCGAGCCCCAGCCCCACTGCCTCGGCCACCGGCTCGCCGAAGGCGTCCGCGACGGCAAGCCCGAGCCCCAGCCCGAGCCCGAGCGCGTCCTCGTCGCCGGCCGTGAGCAGCTCCGCCGCCGGTGACGCGAGCCTGGTGAACAAGAGCACGCTGGCCCTGTTCAACAAACTGGTCTGCAGGCCAGGCGACACGCAGGCGTGGAAGACACAGGTCGGCTACACGGAATCCGCGGACTACGACAACCAGAACACGCAGATCGTCTCCTGCGGCTACAACGCCATCCCCGGGTCAAGCGAGCTGGTATGGGGCAAGTTCGCGCTTGACAAGTCCAAGGTGCTTGGGAGCTGGGTGACCCAGGCCACCGCCGGGCTCTCCACGACAAGCAACGAGTGGCAGGTCAACCTGACGCTGAACGGCGCGGGCACCTCGGCCTTCAGCACGCTGACCGCGCACCTGTTCGACACCTACTACACCAGCGCCCAGGCCGGCGACTCGGACGATTTCTACCTGGACCAGGTGGCGATCACGCTGGACGGCAACGTCGTGTCGTCTCCTGAGATCGACAGCGCCATCCCCGGCGGCAACGCCCAGATCACCGGTAATTTCACCCAGCAGCAGGCGACCCAGCTGCAGAACGAGCTGAAGTACGGGTCGCTGCCGCTGAGCTTCAAGATCCTCTACGAAACCTCGGTCTCGGCCCAGGTGGGCAAGTCTCAGCTGGACGGCGGCCTGATCGCGGCCGCGATCGGCATGCTGCTCGTGGTCCTGTACGCCTTTGCGTATTACCGCGGCCTCGGCGTCGTGTCGGTGCTCAGCCTGGTGATCGCGGCCCTGATCGCCTACATGTCGGTTGTGCTGCTGTCCAGGTACCAGAACTTCAACCTGGAGCTTTCCGGTATCGCGGGCCTGATCGTGGCCGTCGGCATCACCGCCGACTCGTTCGTGGTGTTCTTCGAGCGATTGCGGGACGAGGTCCGCGAGGGCAAAACGCTGCGTCCGGCCGTCGAGTCCGGCTGGAAGCGTGCCCGGCGCACGATCCTGGTGTCGGACACCGTGTCTTTCCTCGCCGCGGTGCTGCTGTACTACTTCTCCATTGGCGAGGTCAAGGGCTTTGCCTACACGCTCGGCCTGACCACGATCATCGACGTTGTGGTCGTGTTCCTGTTCACCAAGCCGATGGTCACCCTGCTCGCGGGGACCAGGTTCTACGGCAACGGGCACCCGCTGTCCGGCCTGGACCCCAACCGGCTCGGCGCCCGCGCCCCGTGGCGGTCCTCGGTCCGCCGCGAAACCGTCCGGCGCCACCGGCCCGACGCCGTGACGCGCAGAAACGCGACGCGCAGCAATAGGGGGGCATGATGTCGCGCCTCGGCCAGATAGGCGGCCGGCTCTACCGCGGCGAGGTATCGTTCGACTTCGTCGGCCGCAAGCGGCTGTGGTACACGATCTCCGGGGCGATCCTGGTGGTCAGCGCCGTGGCGCTGCTCGTCCTGCACCTTAACTTCAGCGTCGACTTCAAGGGCGGGGCGGTCTTCCAGTTCAACGCGCCGGCCGCGACGGTCACCGAGGTGCAGACCGCGGTCGAGGACGCCGGCGTCAGCGGTGCCATCGTCCAGCAGGCGCACGGCGGCCCCTTCGGCTGGCAGGTGCAGACCGGGGCGCTGACCGGCGGGCAGACCGTCAACGTCGACAACACCCTGGCCAGCAAGCTCGGCATCAACTCCGCCTCCATCACCACCGATACCGTCGGGCCGAGCTGGGGCAGCGATATCTCCACCAAGGCGCTGGAAGCGCTGATCGCGTTCCTGATCGTGATCGTGATCTACCTGTCGATCGCGTTTGAGTGGAAGATGGCGGTCGCGGCGTTTGTCGCCCTGATACACGACCTGGTGATCGCCACCGGCGTCTACGCGCTATGCGGATTCCAGGTGAGCCCGGCGACCGTGATCGGGCTGCTGACCATCCTGGGCTACTCGCTGTACGACACCGTGGTGGTGTTTGACAAGGTCCGGGAGAATACCGCCGGCCTGCTCGGCGGCGCCCGCAGCACCTATAGCCAGGCGGCGAACCTGGCGCTGAACCAGACCCTGGTCAGGTCCATCAACACCTCGCTGATCGCGCTGCTGCCGGTCACGGCCATCCTCGTGGTGTCGATCGCCCTGCTCGGCTCCAACAACGAGCTGGAAGAGCTCGCCCTCGTGCTGTTCGTCGGCATGCTGTCAGGCACCTACTCCTCGATCTTCATCGCTACCCCCGTCCTGGCCGACCTGAAGGAACGCGAGCCGCAGTACCAGGCCCTGGCCAAGCGCGTGTCCGTGCGCAGCTCCGGTGGCCGGGCCGCCAGGCGCGCCGCCGCGAAGGTCCAGGCGTCCGGCGGGCAGGCCCGGATCGGCGCCGGGGTCACGGGGTCTACCGCGGCGGCGACGGTCGAGCTGGATGAGGACGATCTGGAGGCCACAGCGGATCCGACCGCGAATGACGTCTACGACGTGGACCTGCCGGGGTCCCGCGAACCTGACGACGAGCTCGCGGCCTCAGGGCGCGCGGGCGGGCTTGCGGCCACCCGCGGCACGCCGGCCCGCCCCGGTCCCCGCCAGCAGCCGCGGCGCAGCGGCGGCCCGGCCAGGCACCGCCCGACCGGCAAGAAGAAGCGGCGCTGAGGGATGACCGACCAGGTCTACGATGAGCTGACCCAGCTGATCACGGCCCGGATTCGCGACGTTCCCGATTACCCGCAGCCGGGGGTGATGTTCAAGGACATCACCCCGTTGCTAGCCGACGGCAAGGCCTTCGGCGCGGTCATCCGTGGCCTGGCGGCAGGCTACGGATCCGTGGACAAGGTGGCGGGCATCGAGGCGCGCGGCTTCATCCTCGCCGCCCCGGTAGCCTGCCGCCTGGGCGCGGGCTTCGTACCGATCCGCAAGAAGGGCAAGCTGCCCGCGGCCACGTTCGCGCAGGACTACCAGCTCGAATACGGCACCGCCACGCTAGAGGTGCACGCCGACGCCTTTACCGCGTCCGACCGGGTCCTGATCATCGACGACGTCCTGGCCACCGGCGGTACCGCCCGCGCCACCGTGGACCTGGTACGCCGCGCGGGCGCTCAGGTGGCAGGCATCGCCGTCCTGCTCGAGCTGTCGTTCCTGAACGGCCGCGCCCGCCTGGCCGACCTCCCACTCCGCGCCCTCCTCACCACCTAACCCCGCCCCGGCAGCATGCTCGCCAAGCTTGAGTTGACCGTATGGCGTCTGGGCCTGACCAGAGCGTGACCTGATGGTCAGCAGGCGAGCGGCGCGGACGGACGACCGCTACAAGTGGGTGGCCCTGGCGAACACGACCGCCGCCGTATTCATGGCCACGCTGGACGGATCCATAGTGATCATCGCCCTGCCCGCCATCTTCCGCGGCATCCACCTGGACCCCCTGGCGCCGGGGAACATCAGCTACCTGCTGTGGATGATCATGGGCTACCGGCTCGTCCAGGCCGTCCTCGTCGTCACCGTCGGTCGCCTCGGCGACATGTTCGGCCGGGTCAGGATCTACAACGCGGGCTTCGCGGTGTTCACCGTCGCCTCGATCCTGCTGTCCTTCGATCCCTTCGAAGGCGGCCACGGCGCGCTGTGGCTGATCGGCTGGCGAGTGCTCCAGGCGATCGGCGGGTCCATGCTCATGGCCAACTCGGCGGCCATCCTGACCGATGCGTTCCCTGCCGATCAGCGCGGCTTCGCGCTGGGCACCAACCAGGTCGCCGCGCTGGCCGGCATGTTCGTCGGACTGGTCGCCGGGGGCATCCTGGCCGCCGTGGACTGGCGAGCGGTGTTCTGGGTCAACGTGCCCGTCGGGGTGTACGGGACCCTATGGGCCTACCTCAAGCTCCGGGACAACGGGGAGCGGCACCGCGGCCGCATCGACTGGTGGGGCAACGTCACCTTCGCCGTCGGCCTGAGCGCGGTCTTGATCGCCGTCACCTACGGCATCCAGCCGTACGGCGGCCACACGATGGGCTGGACGAATCCGTGGGTGCTTGCCGGGCTGATCGGCGGCGCCGCGCTGCTCGTGGTGTTCGGCGTCGCCGAGACCCGGGTCGCCGATCCGATGTTCCAGCTCAGCCTGTTCCGCATCAGGGCTTTCGCGGCCGGCAATCTGGCCGGCCTAGTGGTCGCCATCGCGCGTGGCGGCCAGCAGTTCATGCTCATCATCTGGCTGCAGGGCATCTGGCTGCCGTTGCACGGCTACAGCTACCGGGACACGCCCTTCTGGGCCGGCATCTTCCTGCTGCCCCTCACCGCCGGATTCCTCGTCTCCGGTCCGGTGTCAGGATTCCTGTCCGACCGGTTCGGCGCCCGTGGCCTGGCCACCGGCGGCACGGCGCTGTTCGGTGCCACCTTCATCGGCCTGATCCTGCTGCCCGTCGACTTCCCGTACTGGGCCTTCGCCGTGCTCATCGCGGCGAACGGGATCGGCAGCGGCATGTTCGCCGCGCCGAACTCCTCGTCGATCATGGGCAGCGTCCCGCCCAGGTACCGCGGCGTGGCCTCGGGCATGCGCGCGACCTTCCAGAACTCCGGCACCGCGCTGTCGATCGGCGTGTTCTTCTCGCTCATGATCGCCGGGCTGTCAAGCAGCCTTCCGGCCACGCTCACCAGCGGCCTGCAGCAGCATGGCGTGCCGCACGCCGTCGCCGCGCGGATCGGCGACCTGCCGCCGGTGTCGTCGCTGTTCGCGGCGCTTCTCGGCGTTAATCCCGTGCAGCACCTGCTGGCCGCGTACGGGGCGCTGTCCTCGCTGCCGGCCGCCGCGCAGCGGATCCTTGTAGGCAGCGAATTCTTCCCGAACCTGATATCGGCGCCATTCCATCACGGCCTGTCGGTGGTATTCATAACGGCCGCCGTCCTGGCGGCGGTGGCGGGGGCCGCGTCGCTGCTGCGAGGAAGACGTTACGTCCACCCGGCGACGGAAGCCGAGCGTCCGGAGACCAGCCCGCATCGCGACGGCGCGCCTCGCTGAAGCTGCGGCGGCCATTCAGGAATCCCAGGCATGTGACCTGGTGTTTACATGAGCTAAGTAGACTAATTTCTTCGCAGACATGAGGGGGCGCGAGTGGCCGGTGAGGTGATCACTACCGGCACGAGAGCCGTTAATGCCGTCCCTTCGACCCCTGCCACCCCTTCCACCCTGGCAGAGCCGCCGAAGGCCGCCGATCCCGCCGTCGGCGCTGAGCAGGCCGAGGTCGACGGGGCCCAAGGGCCCGAAGGAGCCGAAGGGTTGGCGGCGACAGCCAGCGTGCCCGGTAATCACGCGGCCAACGCAACCCCGCAAACCCAGGACAGCAGCGAGACCCCTGAAGAGCCCGGGGGAGGTGCCGACCGCCCTGCCGGGGCGCAGGCCGACGGCGATAGCGCCGGGCGGGCCAAGACCGGCCGGGCCGGGACGGGCCGGTCGCCAGGCCAGGCCAGAACGGGCCGGGTCAGAGGGCCAAGGGCGGCGGTTGCGGCGGTGCAGGGCCAGGCGGCCGACGTCGCGGCGTCCGGGGTCGGGGTGCGACGGCGGCTAGCCCGGCTCGGAGCGCAGCGGGGGGCGACGATCAACCCGGTGCTGGAACCGCTCATCAAGACCGTGCGCGCGACGCATCCGAAGGCCGATATCCGGCTCATCGAGCGGGCCTACGATAAGGCCGCCTACTGGCACCGGGACCAGAAGCGCAAGAGCGGCGATCCGTACATCACCCACCCGCTGGCGGTGGCGACCATCCTCGCCGAGCTCGGCATGCCGACCCAGACCATCTGCGCCGCGCTCCTGCACGACACGGTCGAGGACACCCCCTACACGCTGACCGAGTTGCGCGGGGAGTTCGGCGAGGACATCGCCGCGCTCGTGGACGGCGTCACCAAGCTGGACAAGCTCAAGTACGGCGAGTCGGCCGAGGCTGAGACCGTCCGCAAGATGGTGGTGGCGATGTCCCGTGACATCCGCGTGCTGGTGATCAAGCTCGCGGACCGGGTGCACAACATGCGGACGCTGCGCTACCTGCCAAGGGAGAAGCAGGAGCGCAAGTCGCGCGAGGTGCTGGAGATCTACGCGCCGCTCGCCCACCGGCTCGGCATGAACACGCTGAAGTGGGAGCTTGAGGACCTCGCGTTCGCCACGCTGTATCCCAAGCGTTTCGACGAGATCGCCCGCCTGGTGTCCGCCCGGTCGCCGCGGCGTGACGTGTTCCTCTCCGAAGTGATCGAGGACGTTTCCGGCGACCTCCGCGAGGCCAAGATCAACCGGACGGTGACCGGCCGGCCCAAGCATTACTACTCGATCTACCAGAAGATGATCGCCAGGGACGTCGGTTTCGACGACATCTACGACCTGATCGGCATCCGCGTCCTCGTCGACTCGGTCAAGGATTGCTACGCGGCGCTCGGCATCGTGCACGCGCGGTGGAATCCCGTCCCTGGACGGTTCAAGGACTACATCGCGATGCCGAAGTTCAACATGTACCAGTCGCTGCACACGACGGTCATCGGCCCCGGCGGCAAGCCGGTCGAGTTGCAGATCCGGACCTGGGACATGCACCGCAAGTCGGAGTACGGGGTCGCCGCGCACTGGAAGTACAAGGAAGAGACGGTCTTCGGCAGCCGGGCCAAAGACGGCAAAGACGGCAAAGACGCCAGGGACGAGACCCAGGAGATGGCCTGGCTCAGGCAGCTCGTCGACTGGCAGCGCGAGACCGAGGACCCGGCCGAGTTCCTCGAGTCGCTCCGGTTCGACCTGGCCACGAGCGAGGTCTACGTCTTCACCCCTCGCGGCGAGGTGATCGCGCTGCCACAGGGCTCCACCCCGGTGGACTATGCCTACGCGATCCACACCGAGGTCGGGCACCGGACGATAGGCGCGAGGGTCAACGGCCGCCTGGTCGCGCTGGAGTCCACGCTGGACAACGGCGACACGGTGGAGATCTTCACGAACAAGACCCAGGAGGCCGGACCGAGCCGGGACTGGCTCAAGTTCGTGCAGAGCCCGCGCGCCCGGAACAAGATCCGCCAGTGGTTCTCCAAGGAGCGCAGGGAAGCCGCGGTCGAGGCGGGCAAGGACCAGATCGCCAAGGCGATCCGCAAGCAGGGGCTGCCCCTGCAGCGGCTCGCGGCCGCCGACGCGCTGCTCACCCTGGCCCGCGACCTTCGCTATACGGACGTGTCCGCGCTGTACGCGGCGGTCGGCGAGGGACGGGTCAGCGCTCAGTCGGTGGTCGAGAAGCTGGTCAGGTCGGTCGGCGGCCTCGCGGGGGCGCAGGAGGACCTGGCCGAGACGACGCTGCCGACCAAGGCGCCGCAGCCCAGGGCGCCGTCAGACTCGGGCGTCGAGGTCGTGGGCGCGCTGGACGTATGGGTGCGCCTGTCCCGCTGCTGTACCCCGGTCCCCGGAGACCAGATCTCCGGTTTCGTCACCCACGGGCACGGCGTGTCCGTGCACCGCACGGACTGCGTCAACCTGGCCCACCTGACCGGCACTCAGCGGGAGCGGATGGTCGAGGTCCGCTGGTCGCCCACCGACGGCTCGATGTTCCTTGTGGCCATCCAGGTCGAGGCGCTGGACCGGACCAGGCTGCTCTCCGATGTGACCAGGGTGCTGTCCGACCAGCACGTCAACATCCTGTCCGCGAACGTCACGACGAGCCGGGACCGGGTCGCGTTCAGCCGCTTCACGTTCGAGATGGGCGACCCGAAGCACCTGGGCCATGTGCTGCGCGCCGTCCGCGCCATCGACGGCGTCTACGACGTCTACCGCGTCACCAGCTGACCGCGCGGCCTGCGGGACCCGGGGCGGCTCGGGGAGCAGCGCCCCCCAGCCACGATCCCCGCGAGTGGAGTGACGGGCGACGCGACCCGGGATATTTGTAGAACTAATTTTCAAAAAGATCATGGAAGATCCGGGTTCCGCGGAAATTCTGGTGGATCCCAGTCCACCGGATCTACCGCGAAGCTCGGATCTTCCACCAAAACCGCTATTTGCAGGACGCCGCACGAGAAGTAATGAGACGCATGGGGCCAGCGGAGGCCACCGTGCCGACAGGTCCGGGCGGTCGGCAGGTCCGGCGGGTTCGGGCGGTCGGCAGGTCCGGCGGGTTCGGGCGGTCGGCA
>Ga0209169_10001877_pt1 | contig 12794 bp, 18 predicted proteins | sample HubBroMetageWRM4_FD_188346 | JGI IMG/M metagenome (GOLD analysis project Ga0209169, IMG submission 188346) | Warmed soil microbial communities from the Hubbard Brook experimental Forest, New Hampshire - Hubbard Brook CCASE Soil Metagenome WRM 4... | ecosystem: Environmental > Terrestrial > Soil...
GAACATACATACGCGAATATGCTGTTTCGGCGACGTTTACCTTGCCGCTCGGCAAGCACTTTTAGGCATGGTCGTGCCTCAGAATCACCGCGGCGGCGTTGTGCTTGAGGGTTTGAGCACTTCGCCGATAGCATGAGCCTCGTCACCTTGGGCCAGAAGAGCAACAGTGATGCGCCAATCATTGCCGCACCCAGTGCCCTGCTTTTCCAACTCACTGTCGCGCTCAACAGAAAAACGCCCTCCGCGAACAGCGACACGCCCGCAACGACAAGTATCTTTTTCGGCAAGGGCTTGCGACGCCAATCATCCGTTTGGAGGGCGTCCCTTTGAGAACTCCTGAACCGAACCTAGGCACTTTGCCCGCTCCAGCTCGGATGCGGATAGATGCTGCAGTTGAGCAAATGGCGGGGCAAGGTAACGTGCGGGATCTCAGAACCTTAAGACCCTAACGCGAGGTGAGGCCCGAGGCCTTTGCAATGCGGCAATGTCGCGCGCGGTCAATCCGCAGGCCGCTAAGCTTCCTTTTGTCGTTTACTTAGAATACGATTTCCAGTAGACTGGAATCATGAAGACCACCGTCAATATTCCCGATGGCGATCTTGAAGATGCTATTCGATTCACCAACGCAAAGACGAAGCGCGAAGCCATCGTCACTGCGATCCAGGAATTCAACCGCCGCAAGCGCATGGCCGAGCTCACCAAGCACGCGGGAACATGCAAGAATCTGCTGAGTGTTGAGGAACTCTTGCAACAACGCCGCAAGGGCTAAATGCCGTGATCCTGGTCGACTCTTCCTCTTGGATTCACATGCTTCGACCGAATGGCGACGCGGCGGTCAGAGATCGGGTGACGCGCGCACTCGAGGCCGGCGAGGCCTGTTGGTGCCCGATCATCCGCTTGGAGTTATGGAATGGCGCCGGCGGCGATCGTGATAAGAAGGTGCTCAAGGACTTCGAACGGCTGCTCCTCCCGGAACTCGCCATCGACGACGCGGTTTGGGGTGCTGCCTTTGATCTGGCGCGTCGCGCGCGTTCCGCGGGTGTCTCGGTTCCCGCCACCGACATCTTGATCGCCGCCTGCGCAAAGCACCATGAAGTCGAGCTCGAGCATGCTGACTCGGACTTTTCGCGGCTGGAAAAGTTGTAGCTCAAAGTGCAGCGAATCCTGGAAGCGAAGCCTGGGTGATCGGCCCTCGGGCAGTTAAAGCGTGGTCGCTCGAACCCCAGATCCTCGCGCTTAAGCTCCAGGTCTGATTGTGGCACGCGGCATGTTGCTATCTGACCGCTGCGGGTAGCGGAGACATCATGCTAGACACCAGCGTGTCGATCGCCGGCCCAGGATCTTTAAGGGCAGTGTCGGAGATGCGGCCTTCGGCGGTCGCTGTCCAGGCGAGCACTTTTTGCTTGGCCTCGACGAGGTCAATGGTCAGCGTGCCTTGCTTGTAATTGACCGTCTCGATCGTCGCGGGCCTGTAGGCTCGATAATAGCCAGCTCGATAGCCGTAATAGCCGCCGGGGTAGCCGTACCCCCCATATACCGGCGAGCCGGGTGTGGCGCGCACGTCCTGCTTGTCCTGAATATTGACGTAGAAATTAAGCAGCAGATCCGGCGCACTCCCGTTAAATACGTAACCTTTGGATTCCATCACCTGGCGAGTGGCATCCTTCAAATGTTGGGTGAGTAATGACTCGTAGGGGAACTTGTCGGTGGCAAGTGGTGAGAGAAATCCGAAGCTTTTGTAAGTTGAAAACGCGGCAGCAGGATTGGTCTCACGGTTGACCGTCGGCGTTGTGGCACAGGCGCTGACTAGAACGGCAGCGGCGGCCAGGGTGCACATAGCCAATGAAACGACACGCATAACGATCTCCATAACGAAACTTGCGTTACATCTCGCGCAAGTTGACACCGTGAAGCGGTGGCTTGCCAATTGGACTTTAGTGGCTGTCTCGAATGGTGGGGCCTTTGCGGACCGCATTTACAATAATCGATCGCCCGGTGGCGGCCACTGCCCTGGGCACTCACCGGTTAGCAACCGAATAATGGCCATCCTTTATGAGCACTGTTAACCACGAACGAAATGCGAATCTAACCATCAATTGGTGACGTCCTCGTATACAGCGCGACGAATATATCCAACGGCATTTGCGCGAGGGCCTGCAATCCGGTGGCGCTCAAACCTCGACTCATGCTTATCGCACGCCGCGGATCGTCGCTTTGGGGCGTGTGCCCTTATGTGACGAAATGCCGGTTATTTGATGCTGGCCGTTCGCACTCAGGAACAACGATAGCCGATCCTTGCGACCGAAAGGCGCACGGTGCCTTCCGTCACCAGCGCTGCGTCACTCCCAAGACCAACCGCCCAATTACGAAACTGTTTTTCGGCGACGAAGCCGCTTCGGGGGTTTTTATGTTGCCCATCGCCTTACAGGTCGCAACGTCGCCTGCATTGACCGTGAGTTGAATTTTGTCGGCACCCTCGCAAAAGCGCGGCATCCTCATTCGGCGATGGCTTTAGTCTCGGCAACGTTCGGCGCCGGCACGCGCTGGGGCACGTCTTTCCTATTGGCCCGACGAACTGCATCGTTCCACTTGGCACAGCCCATAAACAACGCCACGCCCATGGCGACGAGTAGCACCCAATTCAACGATATGGAGCCGGCGTTTGCCATCATTGCCACACTCTGTTTCTCGGGGCGGATGAGCGCATTCAAATTCTCACTCTGCCACGCAGCTGTAGGGGAGCCTATTGGCACAAAGGGCTATTGGCGCCGCCCGTATCTGCTCATAGTCAGCACGCAGAAGATTCGCCGCTAGATTCAGGGTGTATCTGATTTTTCGCTATCCGCGACGGGAGTCGCAGGGAAAACTCTAGCTAGCGGAGGGTCCCGGCGCTTGGGCTACGCGGCGTCTGCAACTGCGCTATCAAGCGAAGGTGACGCTCTCGATAAGGCGAATTGAGCCGTTGCACTGGCGATCATCCACCTGACGGCACGCAAACGTTCCGGCGAGCTTCTCACTCGGCCGCCGGATTTTTCGATAATCTCGTCGATGAAGCATTCCACTTCCTGCAGCCACTGAGGGTCCTGTAGGCCGTGATTCGACGTGGCAGCAAGTTGTCTGCGGCGACTGGTCAGCTCCGCTGCATGCTTCGTTACGATGGACTCGGACAGGGCGAGCATGTCGTTGTGCCAGGAAGTCGACACGAGGGCGGCTTTCGCCTGTGCTCGCTTTGCATATTCGATTGCGAGATCCCGAAGTAAATGTCGGCCTGTTGTACGCACTGGTTCTGTTTCTCTAGGGGCAGGGCGAGGTTTACCCAAGAGAACATTTATGACACCCGTATCTGCGATCGTCGCGCGACGGTGTCGCAGGATCGTCGTAGTTTGCTACGCATTGTCAAATGCGATTCAGCGACCCGCGCGCCCTCTTCGGACGAGCGGTGATTGCGCAACCGCTGCTAATCGCCGGCAGAGATGCTGCAGCAATCGCATCCGCGACGCCTGTCACAGCCTGAGGAAGGATTGCGGACATACGGCAATCCCGCAAGGTCCGATTGGTGCACTATCGATGGCAAATCATCCAGGGAGTGCTCTATGTCCAATCGCCAATTGCGTCTATGGCCGGCCGTTGCTGTCGTCTTGGTAGCCGGTTGCGTCACGGTGCCTTCAAACATCGTGCCTGTCGGCAAAGATACCTATCAGCTGTCGATGACCGGCGTCGGCTTCGCCACCCAGGCGAACACCAATGTCAAAGCCCTTAAGACGGCGGGTGACTATTGCGACAAGCTTGGAAAACACTTGGTCATGCAGCGCAATGCCGAATCGGGTGTGTACGGCTGGAGTCCGCGCCAGAGTAATTTGACATTCCTGTGTCTGGATGCGAATGATCCGGATTACACGCATAAGGTTCAGGCAAGTGTGACGGTCAGTAACTAGGGCGACGTACGAGCCTGGCCGATACCGGCATTCACGGTCGCGGGACAACATTGTGGGACCGGTGGCTTCGCTTCCATGAGGCTCTTCGTTATTGCGTAGGAGGATCATGACTATCTGGGTAAGCAAACTTAAAGATGAGCTACGCGAGCGCGCGCATTATCTGGCGACCACGCAAGGTATCCCTCACTATTCAAGCCTTGGCGATCCGCCGACGATATTGTTTCCCGTTGCTGCGGACGGGAATAGCCACGGCAATTTTCATCCCGATTCCTGGCGGTCGATCTTGGCCAGCGACACTTTGGCGCGCCGACTCGAGAAGGGTCTTGCTCAAGCCGCAACCGCTCTACCGGTCGAACACGCCGGAGCGCGGGAGCTTGACTCCAGCAACAGTTCGGACGCACTTCTCATGAATTGCTTCTGCTTTCCTGGCGCGGTACCTCGGATCATGAAGGGCTTGGGACTTTGGGAATCGGTCGGCTCCACTGCGCTGCCGGAATTTGGGGTCAAGGCGAAACTGCCCAAGACGCAAAATCGCCAAGATGCGACCGAGTTGGACATGAAAATCGGCACACATATTTTCGAAGCGAAGCTTACGGAAAAGGATTTCACCTCAAGCCCAATCGACCATGTTCGTGAATATACAGACTTCGATACTGTATTCGACCGTTCAGCACTGCGAGTCGTCGATTCAGAGCTCAAGGGCTATCAACTAATACGCAATGTCCTGGCCGCCTTTCATTTAAACGCGACGTTGATTGTCTTACTTGATCAGCGGCGGCCAGATCTCTTGCAGGAATGGTGGTCAGTTCACGCGGCTATCAAAGACACCGCCGTGAGGCTGCGGTGCGGGTTTCGAACGTGGCAGCAAGTAGCGGCAGCCAGTCCGCCGGCGCTCGCCGCCTACTTGGCCGGCAAGTATGGGATTTGAGAGAAGCATTGCCGTCAGTACTTGCTTGCGAAGACTTTGGCGGGAAAGCTTGGGTAGCGTAGGGCCACTCCATCGCGTCAGGTAAAGGGCCCTCTTGTCGCCGTTCAATCCTGCGTTTGACTCTGCGCGCCTCGTGTCCTGCAAATGCACTTGCGACGTCGTTTCCTACAGTAGTGCCGCGCTCGATCTGGGTTCTTGCCCACACCCCAAGCTTCAATATGGGTGCCGAGTACCTTTCCCTCCAGATCCCTTTTCCTCCTTGCCTTCTCGGCCTTTTGCGCCCATGGTTTGAGATTCATTCGCTTCGGTCTGCACCTGAAAGTTGCGATCGGGCCGCGGGCGGGGCAGGATAGGCCCAAAGGCGCGGCCGACGAAGAATGCCACTCAGGTCCATAAATCAGTCTGTAGCGGCTGTCGCAATAAAGGTTTTAGAACAGGGAAGTTGATCAAAATAAGTCGCCCATAAAGGGAGCTTTCCCATGAGTAGTACGACTCGCGCTTGGATTCGTGGCACTGGGATGAGCAGCGCGGAGAGATTCGTCGTCTTCGCCTCATCAATCGGCACGGTATTCGAATGGTACGATTTCTATCTCTATGCCGTGCTGGCGCCTTTTTTCGCGTCACTATTCTTTCCGGCCGGAAACGACACTGCCGCGTTGCTTGCGGCTTTCGCTACCTATGCTGCGGGCTTTGTGGTGCGCCCGTTTGGCGCGCTCCTGTTTGGCCGCATCGGCGACCTTGTCGGTCGCAAATATACCTTCCTGGTCACCATCATTGTGATGGGTTCATCCACCTTTCTGGTCGGCTTGCTTCCGACGTACGCAAGAATCGGCTGGTTGTCACCGGTACTGCTCGTTACCCTGCGACTGCTGCAGGGACTTGCCGTGGGCGGAGAGTACGGCGGTGCGGCGACCTATGTGGGTGAGCACGCCCGGTCCGGCGAGCGTGGTTATGCGACAAGTTGGATTCAGACCACGGCGACGGGGGGATTGGCACTCGCCCTGATCATCATCATCGGTTGCCGCCAGCTGATGCCACCCAAGGCGTTTTCGGAGTGGGGCTGGCGGATTCCATTCGTCTTGTCGGTTATCTTGTTGCTGTTTTCGCTGTATATCCGGCTCAAGTTGAGCGAGTCACCCATATTCTTAAAGATGAAAGATGAAGGGAAAGGGTCCAAGTCGCCGCTGATCGACAGTTTCGTTCGCTACCCGAACAACAAATTTGTGCTGCTTGCCACTTTGGGAGCCACCGCCGGAATGGGCGTAGTGTGGTACACGGGCCAGTTCTATGCACTGTTCTTTCTCACTATTACGCTCAAAGTGAGCTACTTGCCGGCGTACCTCTTGGTCCTGGTCGCGCTACTCATCGGTATGCCTCTATTCGTTTTCGTCGGTGGTCTGTCCGATCGTATTGGGCGCCTCAAAATCATCCTCGCCGGTTGCTTGCTTGCGGCCCTCACTTTCTTTCCACTGTTCGATGGGCTCACGCACTACGCCAACCCGGACCTTGAATCCTTCTCAAAGAGTAAGCCCGTGACAGTGTATGCCAACGCGTCGACCTGCCAGCTGCACATCTTTGTCACTGCTTTCACGCAATTTTCGAGCTGTGACCGTGCGCGCGATTTGGTAACTAATCTTGGCGTGTCGTTCAAGACGGAGAATGTCCCCGAAATGGGCAGCAAGGTCACCCTGAAGATCGGGACGGTGACAATGGAAGGCTTCGATGCCAATCGATGGAACGGGGCTTTTGTCGATGCAGGATATCCCAATCTGGAGCGCGACGGCCAAGGCAAAGTCGCGCCAAAGTCCGCCGATACGTCAAAAATAAACTGGTTCATGACGGAATTGATCTTGCTCGTCATGATGATATACGCAGCGATGGTGTACGGACCGATTGCCGCGTTTCTGGTGGAATTATTTCCCACGAGAATTCGCTATTCATCGATATCGATGCCCTACCATATCGGCGCCGGTGTCTTCGGCGGCATGCTGCCCTTGCTGGCAACGGCTGTCGCGGCTGCCACAGGCAATATCTATGCCGGGCTGTGGTACTCCGTGATTGTTGCCCTCATGACCGTGGTGATTGGGGGAGCCTTCTTACGGGAGACCAAGGACGTGGATATTGTGCTGGGATCCGGGGTTGAAGCAGCTCACCCGGCTAGGTTGTCGCCTGGCTAGTCGAAACGCGGCGACCTTCTCGCCCAACACGTTCTTTTGGAGTGACGGAGAGCGCCTTGTTCTACGAACCCAGTAAGAGGAACCACGGACTTTCGCGCGATCCCTTCAAGGCCATCGTCGCGCCACGTCCTATCGGTTGGATCTCATCGATGAGCGCGAAGGGAGAGATCAACCTCGCCCCGTATTCATTCTTCAATGGCGTCTCGAGCGATCCGCCGATGGTGATGTTCGCTTCCGAGGGTCGAAAGGATTCAATCACCTTTGTCGAGGAAACCAAAGAATTTGTCTGCAACCTGGCCACTTGGAATCTGCGCGAACAAATGAATACCACTTCGGGACCGTTCTCACGCGGCACCAATGAAATGAAGGAGGCGGGGTTGGTATCTGCACCATCGATACTGATAAAACCTCCGCGAATAAAAATGTCTCCGTGCGCGTTGGAATGCCAATGGCTGCAAACCGTGCATCTCAATGACGTCCAGGGGGAAAGCACCGATCGATACGTCGTCTTCGGGCAGGTCGTCGGCATTCATATCGATGAAAGTTTTATTAAGGACGGTTGGCTGGACACGGCGGCCATGCGACCGATTGCGCGGGCTGGTTATCACGAGTATTTCGTGTCGACGCCCGAGACGAAATTCTCGATGCGGCGACCCGGTGGCGGAGATGTATGATTCCCCGCCGGTGCACTGCCAAGTAGCTGGGCGAACGCGCACAACCGCCGACGTCTTTATAAGTCTCTCTGTGCGCGCCGGGATTAAAAGAGGCGGCAGCCGCGGAGGCGAAGCCGGACAGGGGACTAACGCTCGATATGGTAGCGGCTTCGCGCTCAGTGGCGCCGCTCGCTAAGGTATTCCTTTGGACGCTGATTGCCAACACGGCATTGACCACCGGCGGCGACTACGTGGGTTCGCGGTGCTCGCCTACATTCCGGACCGTCACCGGCGCCTAGTCTAGAGCGCCTAAACCACGAAATGAGTACGCGATATGCAAAACAACGATCCGAAGAGTGAAAATGCCGCCATGAAAGAACGGGCAGCGAAGGATAAGGACAAGCACGGTCGTGAGCACAACACGGTTCCTCATCAGCATGGGCCCGCGCCAGCGGAACACGGCGCTGAAGTCAATAGAAGTTCCGAACCAAAGGATCCGGGACAGGGAAGCCGCGAGAGGAAATAAGTCATTCGCGGTACAGGTGGGGGATCCGCTAGCGAGCCTCTTTGTCAAACAGGTGATGCAGATTGCCGCCTTTTTGATGAGGACCTAGGAAGGTGATGGTGACTTTGCGGCTGGAGCAGACCTGGCACTTTAGGCGCTCGCGGATTTTGATTAGCGGATAGTCGCCACCCAGATGAGCTCTCAGTTTAGATAGGCTCAAGCGAGCGGTGTGGAGGCAGGAAGTGCAGTGGCAGCCGTAGTAGTAGTCGTCGGTCACGTCTTTGAGCGTTGCTGTTTCTAGTGGAGCGTAAGTCGTTAGCTTGCTCAAGTCTGCGTCGAAGGGATTCATCGACGCAATGTAACGCCGAGGAGTTGTGGATTGCTGGTGTATAAGTCGTACAGTATCGGAGCGAAGTGAATACTGTATAGCTGAGGTGACCGAATCTATTGCAGCGTGAAGCTCGTCTCTAGCGGGATGTTCACCGGTCGATTGAGGTCTTTGATCGTGATTCTAACGATCCACTTCCCCTGGGGGTCGTCCTTTTCGCCTACGAAACCAACAATCTGCTTGGTTAAATATAAAGTGCCCTCGGAGCCGAGCAGTTTACCTTTGAGACACTCGATATCGTGTTGGTGCGTAATAAGATGGTTCGGCCTCTCGATCTCAAAGTCGCAGGTCACGTTAACCTCTCCTTGCTTAGAGGGAGTCGGATTGGCGACAAAGGCGAGAATAAATACCCGCTTGCCGACAGTCACGGTGCTGGCTTCGGTAAATGCTGGGATGGTCGTGTTGGGGGTATTCCATTTGGCCTCCCAGTCCTGGTCAGAAGTTACAAGCAACCAGCCGCCCACACCGCTCACCGTTTTTCGGGCGGCGGAGTCGGGTTCCGGATGACCTTGGCCGTCTTTCCAGACAAATGTTTGGGCGAGGGCTGGGGCAGCAGCGGCGAGAAACAGCAGAGCCAAGAGTGGCCGAACTGAGTAGAAAGACATCAGGGTTTTTCCGCGACGACCTTGCCGTTCTTCCAGAAATAGACGGGAGTGCCGTGCATGCGCGCGACCTTGCGGGCGGTTTTTGCTGCGCGGCGCATTCCGCGGCCGACGCCCGCGGCGAAGCTCTCAGGCTTTTTTGGAGTTTTGCGCTTGGCTGTCATGGTCCGCGTTCCCGTAGTTGCGGCGTCAATTCGGAGTTGTCATAGCTGGTCCAATGATCCGCCCAGGGGCGATAGACTTCAAGGAAGTTAACCCACCCGCGCTTATATCGTCGCAGAACATCTGCGCGAGTGACGTTATGACCGCCTTGTTTGACGCGAGCAACGCGACTTAGTGCCAGCTGAGGGGAGGGGAGACGAATGTAGACAATTTCAATTGAGTAGCCCTGCGCCTTCCAGCTTTGCATACGATTCGCGTAGCGCAGAGCGCTCAAGGTGCTTTCAAAAACGAAGTCAGCTTTCGACTCTACCAAACGGTCAAGTTCGCGCAATACCAGGCGACCCGCAGTGATAGCCGCCAGTTCCGGGCGCAGCGGTGAAATGCCACCAGCGATGAGATCGACGTTGACGAAGTGAATGAGTCCGGCAATCGAAGGCAAGTACTCGCGCGCAAAAGTTGTCTTGGCGGCCCCGTTGGGGCCGGCTATTACGATACAGCGGGGTTTTCGGCGCTTGCGAGCCATTGTTGAAGTGTAGCTCACAAAATGCCTCGCTCCTAAGCTCACCGTGTCACCGCCGCCGATGATGATGTGGTCGAGCACCTTGATCTCGACAAGGTCGAGGACTTTCTTCAGCTGCCGGGTAATGTCGAGTCGGCTTGTGAGGGCTCGGCAACTCCGCTCGGATGATTGTGGGCGAGGATGACGGCGGCGGCGTTGTGTTTGAGGGCTTCGTTTAAGACTTCACGCGGATAGACCGACGCGCCGTCGATGGTGCCGCGGAAGAGGTCTTCGCAGGCGATGAATTGGTGGCGTTTGGTCAAGTAGATCACGCAGAAGACTTCTTGATCGAGGGTGCTAAGCCGAACCCGCAGGTAATCGGCGGTTACTCGCGGGGAGGTAAAGCCGGTGCCTTGGCGGACGCGCTTCGCCAATGCACGGCGGGCGCAGTCCAGGATTTCTTCGAAGCTGGCCTCGCGAATGCCGGTCGCGGTGATTTCGTCGTTGGTGCAAAGAGTCATATTGCTCATATCGATCTTCGTCTGGGCGGAATTGCCCGGTGACGGGGACGGCCACGTCGCAGCGCAGGCGTCAAGGGTTTGCCGAAGGCCGCGCGGGTGTGCCCGCGCGCCCTTGACGCCGAGAACGACGTGGTAAAATTAAGGAACCAGGCAATGAAGCTTTTTGGTGTCACTCTGATTTGTCACAGGGAAGTGACGACGGACGGAGTCCGTGAGGCGAGTTAGAGTCACACCTCTAACTCGCCGGTGCCAGGCGAGGGCAGGAAGCCCGAACGGCTCGACCGACGAAGAACTGCCGCAAAGCGGCCCCGATGATAAGATTCGCGAGTGCCACGGAAGACAATCCAACTATGCGCGCCTTTATTGGCATTCCCGCTCGCGTTCACACTGAACGCATTTGCTACGGCCGAGACACCGGACGGCGCATTCTCGAAGGAGCAAGCGGAACTGGGAGCACAACTTTTCGCTGCTCACTGTTCACAGTGTCATACACGGGTGCAAGTGGCTGATCTGGCATTTGGGCGCTGGAACGGACGAGCACTGGGGGACTTGTTTGAGCGGGTGACCAAAACCATGCCGCCGGAAGGCGAGAAGCTACGGGAACAGCAGTATCTCGACATTCTTGCTTCGATTTTTATTCAAAAAGGCTTTACTGCAGGAAACAAACCCGCGCGGCTGGACGATGCCTCATGGCGAGGAATAGTCATCGAGGCCACCAACGCGGAATCGACCAAGCGAGAGGGTTCACCTCTAGAGTGGACTGCTTATCGTGGAAACCTCTTGTCCCAGGCCTATTCACCTGCCGACCAGATCGATCGAAGCAATGTGCGGCAACTCAAGATCGCTTGGCGGTGGTCAGCCAGGAATTTCGGCCCCACGCCGGAATTTAGGAATACGACCACTCCGTTGATGATCAACGGAGTGCTTTACTTCACGGCGGGCGTTACGCGTGATGTCGTCGCTGTCGACGCTGGAACGGGCGAAACTCTTTGGGTGTGGCGACCGCAAGAGTCACAAGAGCGCTTCGATCAGGCGCCGCGCAAAGGCTCTGGTCGAGGCGTGGCCTACTGGCGTGGCGATGACCAGGAAGCGTCTCGCGTGTTCGTCGTCACGCCCGGATTTCAACTGGTGGCACTCAATGCGGAAAACGGAGCACCAATCGCACACTTTGGAGATTCGGGGCGCGTGGATCTGAAGATCGGATTGAGAGTGCCGCTGGGTGCCACACCGGATATTGGGTCGACGTCGCCGCCGCTTGTGATGGGTGATGTGGTCGTAGTCGGTCCGGCACTGTTGCCGGGAATGCGAGCAAAGTCCCGCGCCAATGTGAAAGGCGACGTACGGGCTTTCAACGCAAGAACCGGGAAGTTGTTGTGGACCTTCAAGACGATTCCTGATGCAGGGGAGGCTAGCGCGCAGGATTGGGGAAGTGGTTCGGCGCTGTACACCGGCAATGCGGGCGTTTGGGCGCCCATGTCTGGGGATTCGCAACTCGGTTTGATTTACCTGTCCGTCTCGCCGGCGACAAATGACTATTTCGGGGGAGCGCGACCGGGGCGAAATAAATATGCCAACAGCCTGGTGTGCCTCGATGCCGCGACCGGCAAACTGCGTTGGTTTTTCCAAGTCACGCATCACGATCTTTGGGACTGGGATTTGCCGGCGGCACCGATATTGGTGGACATCCCCCAGCACAATGGCCAAACGATCAAGGCTGTGGCGGAGGTGACGAAGCAGGCGTTTCTCTACGTATTTGAGCGGACGACCGGTAAACCGATTTGGCCGATCGTGGAGCGCCCGGCGCCAAAGTCGACAGTGCCGGGCGAGGTGAGTTGGCCCACTCAGCCCGTTCCCACCAAACCCGCCCCCTTCGATCTGCAGCAGATCACCGAGGCTGACCTGATTGATTTTACGCCCGCAATCCATGCTAAGGCTCTGGCGGTGCTGCGCAATTACGATCTTGGAAAACTTTACGCACCACCGACTCTCGCGGCACCTTTAGGAAAGGAACGAAGAGTAATCAAGCTTCCCTCCAATCTTGGCGGAGCCAACTGGCAGGGGGGAGCCGTCGATCCGGAGAGCGCCGTTGTTTACGTTGGGTCGATGACGGTACCGGAAGTGGACGAGCTCGAACCTGCGCCAACAGGGTCCGACGCAGGATATATTCTCGCCAACAATTCGCCGCCGGAAGTGGACGGATTGCCATTGCTCAAGCCGCCCTGGGGCCGAATCACGGCAATCGATCTTAAGAGTGGCGAGCACCTTTGGATGCGACCCAACGGGGACGCGTCGCTATTCGTCAAGACTACTCATCCTGAGTTGAAAGACATCAAGCTGCCGCCGACCGGCAAGCAAACTCGAGCCGGTCTGCTGGTGACCAAGACGTTGTTATTTGCGGGAGAAGGCTGGCCCGGCGATCCCGTG
>Ga0209169_10001878_pt1 | contig 12783 bp, 9 predicted proteins | sample HubBroMetageWRM4_FD_188346 | JGI IMG/M metagenome (GOLD analysis project Ga0209169, IMG submission 188346) | Warmed soil microbial communities from the Hubbard Brook experimental Forest, New Hampshire - Hubbard Brook CCASE Soil Metagenome WRM 4... | ecosystem: Environmental > Terrestrial > Soil...
CCGAGCAAGCCCTCTTCTTCGCCGGTGAAAAGGACGAAGCGGATGGAGCGGCGCGGGATGGTGCCGGAGGAATAGATGACGCGAGCGGCGTCGATGACCATGGCGGAGTTGCAGCCGTTGTCGAGCGCGCCGGTGCCAAGGTCCCAGGAATCGAGGTGCGCGCCGAGGACGACGAATTCGTTGGGCTTTTCGCGGCCGCGAATTTCAGCGACGACGTTTTCGGCGGTGACGGGGCCGCCGATGCGATTGGGCATGTCGAAGTGAACTTTGACTTTCATGCCGGCGGCGAGGAAACGCGCGATGCGTTCGGCGTCTTCGCGAGCGACGACGGCTTGCGGCATTTTTTCGAGCTGGCCATCGACGGTGACGGTGTGGCGATAGAGCAGCAGATTCGGCCGGGAGGACATCCAAAAAATCGCGACGGCGCCGGCCTTCATGGCGCGGGCGATGATCGGGGGAGGCGTGTTGTATTCCTCGGTGAGCTGGTCCCAGATGGTGAGGAAATCGGAGTGAACGAGAAGGATTGCGCCGGTCGTAGCGGAGCCGGCCTTGGCGAAGGCTGCATCGTCGCCATTGCCGATGTCGATGATTTGGGCGTCGATGCCGCCGTCTGGGATGGCGGGAGACCACGCGATTGAAACGACGCGAACGGGAAACGGTTCGGGCGAGAGAACTTCGACGTGCGTGTGGCCTTCGGACCACGAAACCGGAATGGTGTACTTCTCGGTGTGGACCTCGTCCACTTTGGCGTGGCGGAACGCTTCGACGGCCCAGCCGACGGCGCGGTCTGCGGCGGGAGTGCCGGTGACGCGGCCGCCGATCGTATCGGTGAGGTAGCGGAGATTTTCTTCGAGCGGCGAAGGGCCGAGAGCTTTCTTGATCATGCCGGGCGCGACTTCAGCGCACGTGGATTGAACGGAGCATGCGCCGCCGGCTTGCGACTGATTTTGGAGAGGCGCGGGCGCGACCTTCGGAATCTGCGCGAGAAGCGGGAACGCGACGGCGAGGATTGAAAATCCGGCGAGGCCGAAACGCATGAACGTGTTCACCCGAAATCTCCTATCGAATGGGCGGCGAAACGGCGGCAAGTCTAGCGCGAAAACGGTTCGCTTGGGGACGAATCCTGCGGCGGGGGGATGTGGATTTCTGGCGGGTTACAGGGTCGGTAGAACCCTGTAACTGATTGAAAACATAGATTCGTGCAGTTTTTGCCCGATGCGGGCAGATTCTACCTATATCTTTCGCCTCCGAAGGAAACACGAAGGCGGTAAGCGTCTCATTTTGAGTCACTTAAAAAATATGCGATTTGGTACGCGTCATGCCATGCCTCGCGTGCAGTAAGTAAGGTTTTTGCTGTAGGAAGGCAATTCGACCTAACGCGTGATCGCCCCTTACGATCGGCCGAAAGTCACCGCCTTCCTGGCGACCCAAAAGCGCAGTTCGACATACCGCAGTACAAGAGCAATCGCACCAAAAAATTGAAATCCTCAAGCTTAGCCGAATGCAATCCTGGGCTGGCAGACGGAAGGCCATTGTGAAAAAAGTTCGAGCGTTTCCGAAACTCGTAGAGACCGAGCAAAAATTCGATCAACAGAATCCGAGCGTGTTCGTTTTTTGCGACGCGGCGACGGGCATGCCGCAGTTTAAGAGCGAATCCGCGCGCGATTTTGAGTGCACGGTGGAACGCATCGCAGGGCAACTGGCGATGCAGTGCCTGGTGCGGGGACAAGATCCGAAGAATTTCCAAGTGCTGGTGCCGGCGGAAAGCTCGCTGATCGAACGCCTGGTGGCACGCGCTGAAGAATTGCTGGAAGAGGGCCGGTCCGTTGCGTGCCCGACTTCGCTGAGCGCGCGGCAGCGCGAAGTGCTGCACGCGGTGATGTGCAACCGGGCCAACAAAGAGATCGCGGCGAAATTGAACATCACGGTACGCACGGTGAAATTCCACATTTCCACGCTGTTGGCGAAATTTGGCGTGGAATCGCGCGCCGACCTGGCGCAGCGGGCTTCGGGATTTGTGCGCAATGGCCAAGAAGGTGAAGAGTCGCCGATGGATTTCGGAATGTCGAGCGGGCGTGCGCGGCTGCAAGCGCTGCGTTCGAAGGCTCCGGTGGCGATCACGACCAAGGCGCCTCGGCTGCGGTTTGCAGAACGCGCGATGGCCTAGTTTTTCGTTTTTGCGTTTGAAGGGGCGGGGCGGCGTATCGATTCGAGCGCCGCAGTGCGATTCGCGTAATATTTATCGTAATAATCGCGATACTCGCCCCGTTTGATTTCTTCCAGCCACGCTGTATTCCTGCGGTACCAATCGATCGTAGAAGCTAAGCCTACTTGCAGTTTCAGCTTGGGAGACCAACCAAGCTCGAGGCGGAGCTTTGTGGAATCGAGCGCGTAACGGCGGTCGTGGCCGGGACGATCTTCCACGTGCTTAAGCAAGGTCTCGGACTTCCCTGCTGCCTTCAGAATGTCTTTCGCGAGCGAAAGATTGGTATGCGTCGTGTCGCTGCCGACGTTGTAGGTCTCGCCTAACTTGCCGCGTTCGAGAATGAGCTGAAGCGCGGAGCATGTGTCTTCGACGTGGAGCCAGCAGCGCTCCTGCAGGCCGTCGCCGTAAATCGGAAGCGGCTGATCGGACATCGCGTTCGCAATCATCAACGGAAGAAATTTTTCGGGAAACTGGTTGGGGCCGTAATTGTTGGACGGGCGGGCGATCATCGCCCGGACGCCGAAGGTGCGTATAAAGGAGCGGACGAGAAGGTCGGCTCCGGCTTTCGAGGCGGCGTAGGGACTATTCGGCGCGAGCGGCGATTTCTCCGAGGCTGCGTGGCCTAGCGGAATGTCTCCGTACACTTCGTCGGTGGAGACGTGAAGAAAGCGCTCGACGCCGAGACTGCGGGCGGCTTGGAGGAGAGTGAGAGTGCCGGCGATGTTGGTTTGGGCGGCCGGGATCGGATCATAAATGCTGCGGTCCACATGAGATTCGGCGGCGAAGTGCACGACTGCGGAGCAACCTGTCATGGCTTGCTCAACGACGACGGGATCGCAGACGTCTCCGCGGAGGAATTGGTAACGAGGGTCGGCGGCGACGCTGGAAAGATTGGCGAGATTGCCTGCGTAGGTGAGCTTGTCGAGGTTGACGACCTGAACGTCAGAGCGCGCGGCGAGAATGTGGCGGACGAAATGCGAGCCGATAAATCCGGCGCCACCTGTGACGAGGATTTTCATGCGCGAAGTGCACCGGCGTTCGGTTTGGATGCCGCCCGGGCTCATCGGAAATGGTTCCACGCCAGCAGTATAAGCTGCGCGAGTTGCGATGCGCGCTGGAGTCGCGATCAACTTGCCGCATTTCGTACGGCAACGAGGGGACAAAATTGCCGGGCTTTCGAAATCGGCCTAGGAGTTCGAACAGCTGTCCTTTGAGCTTTCGCCCAAGCCCGGCCCCGCGAGCTAAGGGGTCGTACAGGTATGCCTGCACGAAACACCTTAGATAACGAAGAAAATAAGAGAGTTAGATGACCTGTCCCCGAGTGTGTTCAGGTTGTCTATAGCCTATACGAACAGGCGAAAGCAGTGGAACTATCTTCGTTCCCCTGACCAGTAGTTGAGGCACAGACGCGGTCCCTACACTGGCCGCGTCATGAAAAACAACCGCCACCTCAACAATCTGCAGTGCGAAGTTTCGACCTCGCGGAACGAAATCACACGCGACGTCGCCTCAAACTCCTACGCGCTCGTCGCGACGCTCATACTCTTCGTGGTGATGATCGGGCTCTCGAGCTGCGCCGGCTACACCAGCTCAGCGAAGACTTCGCCATCGAACCCGGGGAGCGGCGTGCTTTCGGCGGGATCGACGAGCGTGACGTTTGGCAGCGTGGCCGTGGGCGGCAGCGCGACGCAGACGGTGACGGTGACGAACACCGGCACGGCGACTGTGAACATCTCGCAGGCGACGGTGACGGGTTCGGGCTTCAGCGTGACGGGCGGCAATCCATCCGCTTCGCTGGGCGTGGGCCAGAGCAGCACGGTGACGGTTCAGTTTGCGCCGACGGCGGCGGGAACCGATTCCGGCGCGCTAACGGTGATCAGTGACGCGTCCAACTCTCCTCTGATGGTTTCTCTATCCGGAACTGCGACGCAGGCCGGACTTTCGATTTCTCCGACGTCACTAACTTTCTCCAACGCGCAGATGAACCAGACCAGCTCGCAGAATGTGACGCTGACGAACACAGGCAATTCGAACGTGACGATCAATCTGGCGCAGCTTTCGGGAAACGAATTCGGAATGAACGGGCTTTCGCTGCCGAAGACGATCAGCGCGAGCCAGTCGATGACTTTCGCAGTGACGTTCACGCCGACCCAAGCCGGCGCGGCGACGGGCAGCATCACCCTGACGGATAACGCGCCAGGCTCGCAGCAGACGATTACGCTGGCGGGTAATGCGGTTTCGCAGACTTCGACGCTGACGGCGAATCCGGGCAGCGTGGCGTTTGGCAATGTGGCGGTTTCGAGCAAGGGACAACAGACGGTCACTTTGACGAACTCGGGCACCGCGAGCACGACGGTGAGCCAGATTGCAGCGAGTGGCGCGGGCTTCAGCGTGACAGGCTTCACAGTGCCGTTGACGATTGCGGCGGGACAGAGCGCTTCCTTCACAGCGCAATTCGCGCCGACAGCAGCGGGCGCGGCGACGGGATCGATCAGCGTGACGAGCACGGCGACGGATTCAAACATCTCGATTCCGCTGACGGGCACGGGGACCGAAGGTAGTCTGACGGCAAATCCGGGCAGCGTGAATTTCGGCAGCCAGCTGACTGGCAGCAGCAGCACGGTGAACGTGACGCTGACAAACGGCGGCACGGCGAACGTAAACATCAATTCGGCGACGGTTTCGGGCGCGGCGTTCAGCACGACAGGTCTGACGACTCCGCAAACGCTGGCAGCGGGACAGAGTGTGACGTTTGGCGTGAAGTTCGCGCCGACGGCGACGGGCGCGGCTTCGGGATCGATTTCGATCGCGAGCAACCTGCCGAGTTCGCCGCTGACGATTGCATTGAGCGGCACGGGCACGGCAGGACAAGCGCAGTTGACGCTGGGCTCGCCGAGCGTGAGCTTCGGCAACGTGAGTGTGGGCAGCACGGGCACGCAGACGGTTTCGTTCACGAACTCCGGCAATGCGACGCTGACGGTGACTTCGGCGAGTGCATCGGGCACGGGTTTCGCGACGAGCGGCGCATTTCCGATCACGGTGGCGGCGGGCGCGAGCGCGTCGTTCAACACGACGTTCACCCCGTCGGCAGCTGGTGCGGCGACGGGTTCGATTTCCATCGCGAGCAACGCGGCGGGATCCCCGGCGACTGTGTCTTTGTCTGGCACGGGCGTGCAAGGCCAGCTGACGGCGAATCCGGGCAGCGTGAGTTTCGGTTCGGTGGCGACAGGCAGCAACACCACGCAGACGATTACTTTGACTAACTCCGGCACGGCGAACGTGACGGTTTCTTCGGCGACGACGACCGGAGCGGGCTTCAGCATCACCGGCCTTTCGACGCCGCAGACGCTGACGGCCGGACAGAGCACGTCGTTCACGGCGCAATTCGCACCGACGACGTCGGGCGCGGCGACGGGTTCGATTTCGATCGCGAACAACGGACCGGGCGCACCGCTGACGATTGCACTGAGCGGTACGGGCACGCAGGCGCAGCTTGGCGCTTCGCCGGCGAGCGAGAATTTCGGCAGCGTGAATGTGGGCAGCAACAACACGCAGACGATCACGCTGAAGAACAGCGGCTCGGCGAGCGTGACGATTTCCGCGGTGAACGTGACTGGCACCGGATTCAGCATCTCGGGCGCGAACACTCCGATGACGATTGCGGCGGGACAGAGCGCATCGTTTACGGCGACGTTCACGCCTTCAGGTTCCGGCAGCGCGACGGGCAGCATTTCGGTGGTGAGCAACGCGCCGAATTCGCCGCTGACGATCGCACTGAGCGGAACGGGCGCGCAGTCCACGCTGACGGCTTCGCCGGCGTCGATCGCTTTCGGAAACGTGACGACGGGCCAGACGAACTCGCAGACGGTGACGCTGACGAACTCGGGTTCGGCGGCGACGACGATCTCGCAGGAGACGTTCAGCGGCACGGGCTACAACGTGACGGGCTTGAGCTTGCCGATGACGCTGCAGGGGAACGCGACGACCACGTTCAGCGTGAGCTTCGCGCCGACAACGGCGGGCAGCGCGACGGGTTCGGTGACGATCACGAGCAACGCGTCGAATCCGTCGCTTTCGATCGCGCTGAGCGGCACGGGCGTGGCGGCAACGAAGACGCTGAGCCTGAGCGGCACAAGCTTGAGCTTCGGCAACGTGAACGACGGCAGCAGCAGCTCGCAGAGTGTGTCGCTGACCAACACCGGCAACGCCAGCGTATCGATCTCGGCGGTGAACGTGAGCGGCGCGGGCTTCACGGTGAGCGGCGTGACCGCGGGTGAAACTCTGACGCCGAATCAATCGGTGACGGTGACAGTAACGTTCGCACCGACAACCGCAGGAGCGGTGACGGGATCGGTTTCCATCGTGAGCAACGCGACGAATTCGCCTTCGACGGTGAACCTGTCGGGCACGGGCGTTGCGGCGGTGCAGCACACGGTGTCTCTCAACTGGAACGCGAGCACGTCGCAAGTGGTTGGCTACAACGTGTATCGCGGGACGACGTCGAGCGGACCGTACTCGACGAAGGTGGCATCGTCAGTGGCGTCCACGGACTACACGGACTCGACGGTGGCCTCGGGAACGACTTACTACTACGTGGTGACCGCGGTTGATTCGAACAACAACGAGAGCTCGTATTCGAATCAGGCGACGGCGGTGATTCCGTAGTCGAAATTGGTGGTACAGCCGGTGGGTGCCCTAAAGGGTACTAGTCAGGCTTAAATCGCAGGAAATGCCCGTTTTAGGCCGCAAAACAAGCGGATAGGACGGGCCTGTCCTGTTGACCAGCGGTAAACACCTGTACCAACTGTGGACCGGGGTACAGTAGAGCATCCTCAGGCCCACACGCGACAATCGCCTCAGTGATGAGGCTCGCAAACACATACCGGGAAACAGCTACAAACACTCCGCAACGCTCTGGGAAATTTTCCACGGGCAAGATGATCCGCAACTCGCTGGCGATCGTGATGTTCGCCGCGACTTTGATTACGTCGGGCTGCGTCGGGACGACAGGTAAGGGCGCGGTGGGCGGCGGAAACGGAACCGGCACGGCGGCGATCTCGGTATCGCCGGCGAGCATCAACTTCGGGTCGATCGTGGTGGGAAGCGGCTGGATGCAGCCGGTGACGGTGACGAACGACGGAACGAAATCGGTAACGATTTCAAAGATTTCGGTTACCGGCAGCGGATTCACGGTCGGCGGAATGGCTGCGCCGACGACACTGTCAGCTGGACAGACGGGACAAGTTTTGGTGGCGTTCAAGGCGACGGCTGCGGGAGCTTCCGCCGGTGCGGTGACGATCGCGAGTACCGCAGAAGATGCGACTACGACGATTCCGCTGAACGGACAGGGCTTCACGAGCGGTGTGGAACTCTCGACGGACGCGGTGAATTTCGGCAGCGTGGCGCTGGGCGCCACGGCGACGCAGACTGTGAAGATCACGAATTCGGGAAGCGGCAGCGCGACGATTTCGAAGGCGAGCGTGACGGGGTCGGGCGTAACGATGTCCGGGTTGACGGTGCCTTCGACGTTGGCGGCGGGCGCGAGCGCAAGCGCGACACTGACGTTTAAGCCGACGACGAGCGCGACGGAATCGGGAACGCTGACCGTTACGACGAGTGCCTCGAGCACGGCGCTGACGGCGAATTGGACGGGATCGGGAAGTTCTTCGTCGCTGACGATGACGCCTTCGTCGGTGAGCTTCGGAAGCGTAACGGTGGGAAGCAACGCGACGCAGACGATCAAGCTGGCGAATTCGGGAAGCAGCACGATTACGATTTCGAGCCTGGCGGTTTCCGGTACGGGCATGAGCATCTCTGGAATCGCGACGCCTTACTCACTGGGAGCGGGCAAGAGCGCGACGTTGACGGCGGAGTTCAAGCCGACGAGCGCGGCGACGGATAGCGGTTCGATCACGATCGACAGCAATGCGACGAGCAGCTCGGCTTCGATTCCGCTGAGCGGCAAGGGCGTTTCTTCGACGGTTGCGCTCTCTGCAAGCACGACGAGCTTGAGCTTCGGCAGCGTGAAGTCGGGCAGCGCATCGACGCAGTCTGTGACGATCACGAGCACGGGCAACGCGAACGCGAACATCTCGGGTGTGACGGTTTCGGGCACGGGATTCAGCCTGAGCGGATCGGGCGCGGCGGAAACGCTGACACCGGGCCAGGCGGTGCAGTTCACGGTGAATTTCGATCCGAAGGCAGCGGGAAACGACACGGGCACGCTTTCGATCGCGAGCAACGCGCCGAATTCGCCCCTGAAGGTTTCGCTGTCGGGAACGGGAACGTCTACGTCGTCGCCCAGCACATCGCACACGGTGGCGCTGAGCTGGGACCAGAGTTCGTCGTCGGTAGTGGGCTACTACGTGTACCGCGGCACGAAAGCGAGCGGCCCGTACACGAAGCTGAACACGTCGCCGAGCACCTCGACCTACTACTCCGATTCGACGGTGAACGACGGGGCGGTTTACTACTACGTGGTGACCGCAGTGAACTCCAGCAATATCGAAAGCGCCGACTCGAATCAAGTGTCGGCAACAATCCCCTCAAATTAATTGGCTTGGATCCGCGGGTGCCAATCGGCATCCGCGGTGAACTGCCGGCAGGAATTAACCGCGAGGCGCTTCTACTGCGCTGAGACTTCGCGCGTCCGAATCTTTCTTTCCCCAATTCTGCTGTTTCTTCCGGGCCTGGATGCAGGCGCGAATCAGTTCGGGCTCTTCCCACGGAACATCATGATAGGCGGAGCGCAGATAGGGGCTGGCGGAATCCCTGATCCATTCTTGTGGGAACAGCGCGATCGTGTCGTTGGTGGTGAGCGGCGCGGCTGTGTGCGGCTCCTGGCCGGTGACTGCGGCGAAGAGCGCGGCGGGAATGTCGCGCCCCGGGCCGAGCGATAGATGGCCGACCTGCGTGGAGCGCGGATTGATTTCGATTAGGTAGGCGTGGCCAGTGGCGGCTTCCAACATGAAGTCGAGTCCGCAGAGGCCGGAGAGATTCAGGCGGCGCGCGATTTTTTCGGCGGCGGCCATCATCTCGGCGCCTTCAATCACACGGACAACGGTGGAGTGGCCGGCGGCGCTTTTCTTTGCGACGACTTCGAAGTGCAACGCTGCGAGTACAGTTCCCTTCCAGCAGACGACCGCGCTATTTGCTTCCTTGCCCGGAACAAATTTCTGCACGCTGATGATGTATTTTTCGCGAGCGAGCGACGGGCGGAGCAAGCTGGCGTCCTGATCGAGAAGCGTGCGCTTCGCGGCGCGAGCCAGCAGCGGCGGCGCCTGCAATTTGTGAAATGAGCTTTCGGCTTCGGACGAGTTGCGAACGATTCGGACGCCTTCGCCGCCGGAGGTTCCGTCGGCTTTCAGGACGAGAGGAAATCCGAAGCGGTCGAGGCACCAGCGAAGCTGCTCGACGTTTTCGAGCAGCACGCTGTCTGGAATGCGAATGTTTTCGTGGCGTGCGAGGTCCATGAACGCGGGGCGAGAGTACGCGATGGGGAAACTTGTGGCTGGGCCGAGAGAACGTTCGATCAGCGCGCACACGGGAGAGCTGGGACCCGATTTTTCTTTCTCGCGCTCGTAGAGACGATGGAGAAGTTGCGCGGCGAGATCGTCGCCCGGAATGACGATGTCGGGCTTTGCGGCGGCGATCGCGGCGGCGAAGGAGGCGAGCGGCGCGAGCCCTCGGTAGCTGTAGCGTTCGGAGACGGCGGACGTCGTGAACATCGGATGGCGCGACGGACAGACGGCTTTGACTTTAAAGCCGGCCTTGGCCAGCGCCATGGTTAGGCGAGCCGTGGGGAACCATTGGAAGGTGGTGGCCACCAAGACCGTCGGCTTCACTGCGATGCTCTCCTGAGCGCCAATCTATCCTTTTAATGTTAGCAGCGCATCGGTTTCGAGCGCACCCGGCAGAAGCGGCGTGGTGCTAGAAGCGCAATCCGTTGGGCGACTCGTGCGTGCGGATGATCGCCGCCGGCGTAAACAACAGATAATCAATGACTTATATCGCGCTTGCGGGTAGCGAGGTCGCGCGTTCGAAGGCGAGAATCGTTACCGACGGATGGGTTGCGGTGGAAGGGATGCAGGCTCGCGTACGGCTGGAATTTCGAGCGGAGCGGATCGGAAATAACGCTTCAAGTTGAGAATCGGTTTCTCAAGCAGGTTCCAAGAGAGCGCCGCGAGAACGTAGCTCATGACGAAGATGAACGGAAACGGGAGAAGCGGGTGACGGTCGAGGTGCAGCGTCTGCACGAATCCGAACGGAATTTTGTGCAGCAGGTAGAGCCCATAGCTGATGAGCCCCGAGTAGATCAAAAAGCGATTGGTCATGATTGCTTGGAGCCATTTTTGCGGCGAGAAGAGAGCGACGTAAAGCAGAGCCGCCGACGCTGCAGCGGTGAAAGTAAAAACGATCCACTGCGCGCGCAGATCGGCGGCGAGAAACGCGAGCGGCGCTGCGACGATGAGCAATATCCAGAATCGAGTGAGCAATTTGGCGGGAGCAAAGTCGACTCTGCGAATAAGGAGCGCCAGGAGCGCTCCGGCCATCAGTCCATCGAGGCGGCAGAACACATTGGTGTAGAGGTTCACGTGATGCAGCGCGAGGTAATAGCGCAACGCCGGCGAAATGCAAATCTCCGCGATGGCCAGGCGCTGCAGCGCGCGAGGTGCGCAAAAGCGCACAACCAGCGGCCACACGAGATAAAACTGCTCCTCGATCGCGAGAGACCAGGTGACAGCGAGCGGCCCGGCGGCATTTGTAGAAATTGGAAGCAGAAAATTCTGCAGAAATAATGGAAAGGCCCACCAGGGCGAGGAAGTCTGGATGACTGTTTCAAATTCGGAGTGACTGATGAAGCGGACCATCACGAACATGAAAAACAGGAGCGCGAAATACAGCGGCCAAATTCTAAGAATGCGGCGCACGTAAAAATTCTTGAAGTAATTTGCGGAAGTTTTGGTGTCGAGAAGAATCCCGGTGATCAAGAAACCGGACAGCACGAAGAACAGATCGACGCCCATCCATCCGTTGGCGAAGAGCCAGTCGGATTGCAGCGCGGGATATTTGAGGCTGATGTTGTGCGCCATCACGATGAGAATCGCGATGCCGCGGACGGCGTCCAGTTGGGGAATTCTGCGTTCCATCGAATCGCGTCAGGTGTGGCGGGGCGAATCCACCGGTGGTACCGCAAAAGCGGTGCCCTAAGTTACATGGTGTGTAGGCCTCTTGTACCATTGTTCGCCCCAGATTGGACCGCGTAAGCTATAGGGGATCGAGAGTGTGGGACTCGTTCGTGCCCCCGGATGGGGACAAAAGGGTAGCGGGACGGGCAAGTTGGACAAGTTCCCAGGACATGGGAAGAGCAAACCGTTATCCCCGATAGGAACGAGATTGGCTTAGGGCATGTTTTTTGGGCTCACAAGTCTTCATAATAAAGGACTTACAGCAACGACAATAGGCGAATAGATTGCATTTTCGCCTGGTGGAGATTCGGTAGGGGTAGGTCTGCCCAGACGGCGGATTCCAACCCCAAGAGATCGAGTCAAAGGATCGGGTCAGACAAGCCATGGTTGAAGTTGCGATCGTCGGAGCGGGCCCCTACGGGTTGTCAATTGCTGCCCATTTGCGCGGTCGCGGTATTCCCTTCCGGATTTTTGGGCGGCCCATGGATAGCTGGGTGTCGCACATGCCCAAGGGGAGCTGCCTGAAGTCGGACGGCTTTGCCTCCAACATCTACGACCCGAACAGCGAATTCACGCTCGAGCATTTTTGCAAAGAGCAAGGCATCGAGTACGCGCACATGGGAATTCCGGTGCACCTCGAGACCTTTTCCGCGTACGGCCTGGAATTCCAGAAGCGGATGTTGCCGGAGCTGGATGAACGGATGATCGAGAAGGTCGATCAGACTGCCGACGGATTTGTGCTGACGGCTGAAGGCGGCGAGACGATTCAAGCGCGGCGCGTGGTGCTAGCGGTGGGCATTCCGCACTTCGCATACGTGCCGGAGAGCCTGACGCATTTGTCGGAAGAACATTTGTCACACAGCTATCGCTACAGGGACCTTGCGGCGTTTCGCGGGAAGAACGTGATCGTGATCGGCGGCGGAGCCTCGGCGCTGGACCTGGCCGGATTGCTGACCGACGAAGGCGCGAAAGTGCAGCTGATCGCGCGACGCCCTCAATTGAAATTTCATACCGCACCGGACGCGAATAAGCCCCGGTCGCTGTGGAAGCGGCTGCGCCATCCCGACTCTGGATTAGGTCCGGGCATGCGGTCGCGATTGCTTTCCGACGCGCCGAATGTTTTTCACATGCTACCCGCGAGCCTGCGGACCAAGATTGTGAAGAAGACTCTGGGGCCTTCGGGTGGATGGTTCATCCGCGAGAAAGTGGAAGGCCGCGTTTCAACGGTGCTGGGATCGACGCCGATCGGCGCGGAGATCAAGAACGGGCTGGTGCACGTGAAGGTGCGCCGCATGGATGGAAGCGAACAGGAAGTGATTGGCGACCACGTGATTACGGCGACGGGTTACAAAGTGGCGGTGGACCGTTTGAATTTTATGTCGCCGGAAT
>Ga0209169_10001881_pt1 | contig 12777 bp, 6 predicted proteins | sample HubBroMetageWRM4_FD_188346 | JGI IMG/M metagenome (GOLD analysis project Ga0209169, IMG submission 188346) | Warmed soil microbial communities from the Hubbard Brook experimental Forest, New Hampshire - Hubbard Brook CCASE Soil Metagenome WRM 4... | ecosystem: Environmental > Terrestrial > Soil...
ATTTACAACTTCGACCACAGCGGAAACGCACTAGCGCAGGGTGCTCCAATCAACCGCCGTTATGCCATCAATAACTACGAGTTCTACGGGCAAGATGCCTGGCGCGTTAAATCTAACTTAACGATCACCTATGGCCTGCGCTGGGTACTGGAAGCGCCCCCGTACGAAACCAATGGATTGCAGGTTGCGCCCTGCGTGGAGGCGAGTGGCGGCGGTTGCAGCAACCAGAATGTCGCCGACTGGTTCAATCACACCAAACAATTAATGTTGCAGGGGCAGCCCGCCAACAATGCCGGAGAAATTTCCTTCATTCTCGGCGGTCCCAAGAACCACGGCCCGGGCATGTGGAACTGGGATCACAAAGATTTTTCACCGCGCATCGCCGTAGCGTGGTCACCCGATACGGGGGACGGCTTCGCTTCCAAGATCCTCGGTCACAAAGATCAGTTTACGGTTCGCGGCGGCTACAGCATTGTGTACGACCACTTCGGCATTCCCATTGTGAACACCTTCGATCAGCACGGCTCCTTCGGTCTTTCCACCGATCTTGGCAATCCCGCCGGCGTTGTAACCGCGCAGGGAGCGCCGCGCTTTACCTGCCTTGTTCCGGGAACTCCGGCGAGTAGCGGATCGTCATCCTGCTTGCCCACGCCTTGCGCCAGTTTGAGTGGACCGAGTTGTTTGTTCGGCCCCACGCCCTCCGGTACTTTCCCAGTTACGCCCAGCAGTAGCGAATTCGCCATTAACTGGGGACTGGATCAAAGTTTGAAGACGCCTTACGCGCATGTCTTCAACTTCTCCCTGGCGCGTCAGATTTCGTCGAAGTCATCTTTGCAGATAGCCTATGTAGGCACCGCAGGCAGACGTCTGCCCATGCAAGTCGATTTGGCACAGCCCGCCAATCCTACCGATCCAGCCAGCAAAACGACATACTTCCAGGCAGGCACAATACTCTCAAAGCAGGCGGCTGCCGGCACCGACGTCAATAATGTCCAGCCGGTCCCATTCTTCGAGCATTTCTTTCCGGCATGGGCTGGAGCAAGTACGCAGAGTGCACTCGTCAACGGGGGCACGGCCTGCGCCACCGGCAACTTGCCGGCCAATCCAACCGCCACGCAAAACGTCTACCAGCTCTGGAACTGCAACCTGCATAACGAAACTTTCTCTCTGTTCCTCATGGACCTGCCGAACTCGATTACCGGCATGACCACTCCCAATGGCGTGAACGGCCCGTTCCAGTTCTACCATGATCAGTTCGCGTCGCTGTATGCGTGGCGCACGATCGGCACCTCCGACTACAACGCGTTGCAGGCGACCTACTCTGTCCGTTGGGGAGCGAATCTGCAGGGACAGTTCAACTACACGTTCGGCAAAGCCCTCGACGAGGAGTCGGCAGCCCAACGAATCGGCCCTTACGAAGGAACAGGCGGGACTGGCAGCGACTTGAACGGCGGAGGCATTGTGATCAACGCGTGGGACCCGTTGGCTCTGCGCGGGCTCGCCGACTTTAACAATCGCCACCAGATCAATGGAAATTTGGTCTATCGTCTGCCGTTCGGCAAGAACCAATTGCTGGCGTCAAACGCCGGCCCGATCCTCAATGAACTGATCAGCGGATGGAACGTCTCGGGCGTCTTCCGCTGGACCAGCGGTTTCCCGATTACCGTGGACAACGGACCCGCTTGGGCAACCGACTGGAACATCGAGGGCGATGCCGAGCCGGTTGGTTCAGCGCTCCCGAAGGTCACGAACCCCAAAAATCTCTACGTTAACGGAACCTACGTCGGCCCGGCCATGTTCTCGGACCCGACCGCCGCAGAGGCGGATTTCCGGCCGGAGTGGCCTGGCGAATCCGGCGTGCGCAACAATGTCATCGGCCAGGGCATGTTCAACATCGACACGGGTGTGAACAAGAGTTTCCCTCTCGGGGAAGGTCGGCGTCTGGAGTTCAGCTGGCAGGCATTCAACGCCTTCAACTCAGTGCGCTACGATGTACGCACTGCCCAGCCCTCGATTGGCAATGGTCCTGCCCAGTTTGGAGCATACACGTCGACGATCACTACACCGCGCTTCATGCAGTTCGCTTTGCGCTTCGCATTCTGAGGATTCAGTGCCGGCTCGTTCAGGCGAGCCGGTACTCAGAGTTCAGTCTTGGTACCAACGTAATCGAGCCTCGCTTCGCTGCCGGCGATATCATGGCTTCGGCACGCCGACCCTTACGTCGGAGTGTGGGAGATTTCATCCATGCCGGAACGCAAGTCTGTCGTTGCCGTCTGTATTTTCGTGTTTGCGTTCGCGCTCCTCGGCCGGGCGCAGGACGATGCACCATCTCTCGGCGACGTTGCCCGTAAGACTCGCCAGCAAAAACAACAAGGTTCGTCGTCCCAGACTGCGGAGAGCAAATCCGACGCGAACGCCGCACCATCCGCCTCGCCGAATTCAACCGCCCAGAGCAAAGATGTTCCCGGCAACGCAGTTCAGCCTGCCGCGCAGGGAAATAATACGCAACAAAATAATAAAGACACCCAACTGGCGAAGCCCAAGCACGTCATCACCAACGACGAAATTCCTTCGCGCGGAGGGCCAACCGGTTATCGACCGCCAGTTCCGAGCAGTTCCAACACACCGAACGATGGCCCACCCGAAGCCGGCGCGCCGAAGTACACCGCCGATGATTGGGCCGCACAGATTCAGGCGCAAAAGAGTGCCGTCGCCAATCTTCAGAGCCAGATTCAGCAGACCGGGGGCTCCATCCAATACGCGGGAGCCAACTGTGTTTCCAACTGTGCCGAGTGGAACGAGCAGCAGAAGCGCAAGCAGGGTCAGGTCGAAGCGATGAAGACCATCCTCGACGAAGCCCAGCAGAAGCTTGAGCAAATGCAGGACGCGGCCCGCCAACAGGGCTACGGCAGTTCAGTCTACGAGCAATAATTAGGAATCGTCAGCCCGCCGAATCATTCTTTTTCCACTTCTTTCAAAGTTTTCTCATTTCCTAAATGAGCCCACTCATGCGAAATTAATTTGTGCCCCTGTTCATTCGCTTATCGCCCATTCATTCCGTTGGTGTTTACACCAACGCCGCCATCCGCAAGGGATCTCGCATCATCGAGTACGTTGGAGCGCACATCAGCCCGGAAGAAGCCGATCGCCTCTACGACAATGCGCCGCGCACCTATTTATACGGATTGGAAGATGGTAAGACCGTTATCGATGGCGTGGGCCTGGCCGCGTATCTGAATCATTCCTGCGAGCCCAATTGCGAAGTGGATGAGATCAAGGGACGAGTGTGGCTCCTGGCTCTGCGCGACATTGCCGCCGGCGAAGAACTCGTCTGGGATTACAGCCTCTACGACGATGAAGATCCCGCGCCCTGCCATTGCGGCTCGCGCAAATGCCGCGGGACGATGTACTCTCGCGAGTGGCTGGCCAAGTTGCGCCGCAAAGCTGCGCGAGAAGAGGCCAAGAAAAAGACCCAGGCAGAAAAAACTGCGGGCGCCCCAGCCTAACTTCGCATTTGTTGTGACGTATCGCTTGCGAAGTTAGGTGAGGCCCAAATTCCTCACAGCCTACGCTGTGGCCGGTCCCAGCTCTGGTTTTGCCTCTGGTCTTGGCTCCGGCGCACCCTTGCCGCGCTCTCTCCATCCCTCGATGATCAAATACAGCACCGGGATAAAGAACAGATTCAGCAGCGTGGACATAATCATTCCACCGAACACAGTCGTTCCCACGGAGTGACGTCCGTTCTCGCCCGCACCGGTCGCAATCACCAATGGCACCACGCCTAAAATAAACGCCAGCGAGGTCATGAGAATCGGACGCAGCCGGATCGCGGTTGCCTGAATCGTCGCCTCGACCAGCGGGATGCCACGCTCGCGCAACTGCTCGGCAAATTCCACGATCAGAATCGCGTTCTTACTCGACAAGCCCACCAGCATGACCAGTCCAACCTGGCAGAACACATCGTTCTGCAAGCCGCGAATCCACTGCGCACCCAGCGCGCCGAGCAGCGCCATGGGCACCGCAAGCAGCACGATAAACGGCAGTACGTAGCTTTCATACTGCGCGGCGAGGGTCAGATACACGACCAGCGTGCCCAAGCCGAACAGGATCAGCGAAGTTCCGCCTGCCGCCAACTCTTCCAGCGACAGTCCCGTCCAGCTGTAAGAAAATCCTTGCGGCATTTTCTTCGCCAGGTCTTCCATTGCCGCAATCGCTTGCCCGGAGCTGTATCCCGGCGGAGCCGATCCATCGATTTCCGCCGAGCGGAACATGTTGTAGTGGCTGATCACCTGCGGCGTAGTCGTTTGCGTGATCGAGATCAGGTTGTCCAGCGGCACCATGGCCCCGCCGTCCGATCGCACGTAGAACTGATTCATGTCCTTCGCCGCCGCGCGGAACTGCTTGTCTGCCTGTACGTACACACGGTACGAACGATTGTTGAAGTCGAAGTCGTTCACATACGACGAGCCCATGTAAACGCTCAACGTGTCCGTGATCTGCGAGAGCGGTACATGCAAGCTCTTCGCTTTTTCGCGGTCAATCGTCACCAGATATTGCGGATCGTTCGCGGTAAATGGCGTGTATAGTCCGACCAACTCTTTGCGCTGCCGCGCCTGCTGCATCAGGCCTTGCGTCGTTCCGGCAAGTTCGTCCAGTTTATGCGCGGCCAAATCCTGCACCACAAACTGGAACCCGCCGAACTGGCCGAGTCCTTGAATCGCCGGTGGCAGCGTGGCAAAGACGATCGCGCCGGAAACTCCAAACAAGCGCGGCCGCACCCGGTTCACAATGGCTGAGGCTGTATGCTGTTCTCCCTTGCGCTGAGAAAACGGCTTCAGCGGCACGAAAATAATTCCCTGGTTCGCGGCCGATCCGGCAAAGCTGAACCCGGCCACGGAGAATGTTCCTTCCGCCTCATCCACGTCGGCCAGCATCTTGGAAACTTGCGTCCCAATTGCCTTCGTATATTCCAGCGACGCCCCGGATGGCGCCTGCACCACGATGATGAAGTATCCCTGATCTTCATCGGGCACGAAGCCGGTGGGCACATGTTTCAGCACCACGTAAGTTGCGCCCAGCCCGGCCACGAACAGAAGCACCATCACATATTTGTAATCCAGCACATGGTGCAGCACCGCGCGGTAGCCGCGAGTCATGGCCGTGACGCCGTCGTCGAACTTTTGCAGCGGCCACCACTTTTTTCTGTGTCCGCCCGAGAGGAAAAATGCGGCCAGTACCGGCGCGAGCGTCAGCGCGTTGAAGGCGGAAATTGCGATCGAGAATGCAATGGTCAACGCGAACTGGCGGAACAGAATGCCCGTCGTTCCGGGGAAGAATGCCACTGGCACAAATACTGCGACCAGCACTAACGAAGTTGCGATCACGGCGCTGGTAATCTCGGCCGTAGCAGCAGCTGCCGCCTTCGTTGAGTCGTGCTCGCCCTCGGTGATGTGGCGCTCAATGTTTTCAATGACGACGATCGCGTCGTCGACCACCAGTCCCGTGGCGAGCGTAATGCCAAACAGCGTCAGCGTGTTGACGGAAAAGCCAAGCAGCTTCACGAAGACGAATGTGCCGATCAGCGATACTGGAGTCGCGATGAAGTGAATCATCGTGGTGCGCCAGTCGCCCAGGAAGACGAAGATCACCAGGATGACCAGCGCGATCGCCGAACCCACCGTGAAGACCACGTCGCGAATCGACTCGCCCACGGCGTCGGTGGTGTCGAATGCGACTTTATAGTGCATGCCGGGAGGAAAGCTCTTCGACAACCGCTCAAGTTCGGCAATGGCTTTGCGGTCTACGTCGAGCGCGTTGGCGGTCGAGAGCTGCGTCACGCCCAATCCGATTGCGTCCTGCCCGTTGAATTGGAGGTCGTTGGCGTAGCTTTCCGCGCCAAGTTCGGCGTGGCCCACATCTCGAAGGCGGACAATCGTGCCGTCATTGTTCGTCTTCAAAATGATGTTGTCGAACTCGGTCGTCTCACTCAGCCGGCCGACGACCCGCACGCTGACCTGATATTGCTGCCCGGGGACTGAGGGTTGCTGCCCGACCTGGCCGGCCGCGATTTCCACGTTTTGTTCGGAGAGCGCATTGACTACGTCGGTCGCCGTCAGCGCGCGTCCAGCCATGCGCACCGGATCAAGCCACAGCCGCATCGAGTACTTGCGCTCGCCAAAGATGATCACATCCGCAACCCCGGGAATGCGCTTCAGCGCATCGCGCACATACACATCGAGGTAGTTGCTGACGAACAGCGTGGAATATTTCTGATTGTCGGCAAATACGGCTGCGCCGAAGACGAAGTTCTGCGACGTCTTTGCCGTGGTGATGCCGACCGCTTTCACCGCGCTGGGCAGGCGTCCCTGTGCCGTATTGACGCGGTTTTGAATATCAACCGTGGCCAGATCCGGGTTGCGGTTCAAATCGAAGGTCACCGTGATGCTGCTGGTGCCGTCGTTGCCGCTGGTCGAGGTCATATACTTCATGCCCTCGGCGCCATTGATCTGCTGCTCCAGCGGAATCGTGACCGCACTCTCGACCGTCTGCGCGCTCGCGCCGATATAACTGCTGGTCACGCCCACTTGCGGAGGCGCGAGATCGGGAAATTGCGAGATCGGCAGAGTGGGGATTACGGCCGCCCCTGCCAGAACAATCAGCAGCGCGCAAACCGTAGCGAACACCGGACGTTGAATGAAGAACTGAACGAACATGAAGAATCCCGTCAGCGAAGACTTAGCCTTCGCTCGAAGTCAGTTGCAGTTGCCTGGAAATTCTGATGAAGCTCAGCTCTGAGGAATTACTGGCGCCCCATCCATCAGAAACTGCGTCCCGGAAATAATTACTTTATCTCCAGGCTTGATGCCATCCTGCACTTCGTAATCGTTGCCCACGGTCTGCCCGATTTTCAGAGGCTTCTGCCGCGCCACGAAGGCGCCGCCGTTGCCGGGTTCGGCGACGAATGCAAAATACTGCCCCGCCAGCCGCGACACGGCCAGAATCGGCACTTCCGGATTTTGATGGGTTCCAAACACCACGCGCGCCCGCACAAACTGCGACTGCCGCAGCGCGTCGTTACCGTTGGCGATTCGCGCCTTCACCAGCACCGTTTGCGTGGTGTTGTCGACCTGAGGAGAAATAAAGCTGATCCGCGAATCCGCCAGCACCTTGCCCTCGCCGTCCACGATCTGCACCGGCAGATTCATCCGCAGCTGCCCAGAGTGCTCGATCGGCACATAAACATAGGCTTCGAGGCTTCCCGGCTGATCGATCGTGGTGAGCTGCGTGGAGGTCGTCACGCGGTCGCCGACGTGCACCGGAATGTCACCCACAATGCCGGACCGCAGCGCCAGCACTTTGTAGTAATGCAACTGCACCTGCTGTTCGCTCACCTGAGCTCCGGCCGCGTCCAACTGGGTCTGGGCCGCATCCATCGATGCTTTGTACTGGTCGAGATCCTGCTTGCTGACCACGCCGGAGGCGAAAAGCTCCTTGTAGCGGTCATACTGCTGCTTCGTGAATACGGCATTCGCTTCCAGCGCGGCCCGGGCGCTTTCCTGGCTCTTGACCGATGCCTGCTGCCGCAGCGGATCGATCTCCATCAGCACCGTGCCCGCGGCCACGTGATCGCCCGAGTGCACCTTAATGTCGGTGATCTGGCCTTCGACCTGCGGCATGATCACCGCCGAGTCGCGCGACTTCACCGTCGCGACGTAGTCCGTCGCATCGCTAACCGGAACGGCTTTCGCCTCCAGCACCTTCACCGGCATAGCCGGAGGTCCACCCGCCTGCGTCGTCTTGGGCGTGCCGCTGGAGCATCCGATCGTAATTGCACTCGCCGCCAGCCCTACGGCCAGCAGGCCTTTTCCCGCGTGGTTTGCAAAATTCTTCATCATAATTCTGGAATGGCCTTGCCTAAAAAGAGTCAACCGCGACACCGGGTTACGTTTTATTGGACGTGCCAGACAGCCCCAATGGTATCCGCTACATACCAGATTCAGCTGACCCTTCCCAAGGCGCAAAATAAATCTGCATTATCTTCGCCAAATCTCCGCCCGCGCAGGCCAAACGCATCCCAGGGCATTTCACGTCAAAAAGATAGGAAATCGGCCCTTTTTGCCTCGGGATTACAGTTACCTAGAAATTAACGGTTTCAAAGGCCCGGCTACTTTATCCAGTCACGATCATCTTTCCCAGAATCTCCTTCACAAGCTTCGCCGCCACGGTCGCCGTGATTCCGTCCAAATCCTGTACCGGGTTGTACTCCACGACATCTGCTCCCACGATCTCGCCTTGGATCGCGTGCAGATGCGCAATCGCCTCCCGCACCGACATTCCTCCAGGTTCGCGGTGCGACACGCCGGGTGCAAACGCCGGATCAAGCGCGTCCATATCGAACGAGATGTAAACCGGTCCTGCAGCTTTCAATTTTTCGTAAGCCGGCAAAGCGCTCATCTGCACAACCTCTACGCCAAACTTACGAGCCTGCTCGCGCTGATGCCGGTTGATGGTCCGAATTCCCACCTGCAACAACCGCTTCGCCAATCCACTCTCCATGATCCGCGCAAACGGGCAGCCATGCGACAGCCGGTTTCCCTCGAACTCGTCGTATAGATCGGGATGCGCATCGAAATGAAAAATCGTTAGATCGGCATATTTCCCAGCAAATGCCTTCACGATGGGAAACGTGATCGAGTGATCGCCGCCGAGCGAAACCGGCCGCTTGCCCCGCGCGATCAACTCTCCCACGCCAGCCTCAATCGCGGCGAACGCGTCATCTTCCGCGAACTTCAAATCGCCTGCATCTTCATATGCGCCCGCGACGCTTAAGTCCACGCCGGTTTCCGTCCATGAATTCGCAGCTTCGCACGCCATCGCCTCGCGAATTTTTCCCGGAGCGTCGCCCGCTCCACGTAAATAAGAAGACTGGCCATCGAATCCAATCCCGAGTAAAGCTGGCACGCCCGGTTTCGCCATCGTTTTTCCTCGCCATTCTGCGGTCGCTACCGATAGTCGTCGTAACTAACAGATTTCTACAACAAATCCTGTAGAAAATTTGGCATCTGTGCAAATCTCGCAGCCGTTTCGTCACACAAAAAGGCCTCATCGCCCCACCTCAAGCGGCCGAGCGTCCCGCGGCCATTCGTCCAGTCAATCATCCTGTGGATTTCTGTTCATCTCTTGTTCATCTAAACTTTACCTTCCCGTAACCATCGGAGGACTACCTTTCACTCATCGCTTCTTCTCAGGAGGAGAGCTATGTCTGAAACAGGTTTCCTGACTCAGGTCAGGCAACATCTGGTGGTTGGCGCAAGCCTGGTGGCGCTCTGCGCCAACCTCGCCGGACCGATGTCCGCGTCTGCCGCTGTAACCCCCGCCGAAACCACTCACACCGTAACCCCCATCAAACACGTGATCGTGATCATCGGCGAAAACCGCAGCTTCGATCACGTCTTCGCCACCTATGTGCCCAAGAGCGGACAGACGGTCTCAAACCTGCTCTCCCGAGGAATCATCGAAGCCGACGGCACGCCCGGCCCGAACTATTCCCTCGCCGCGCAATATCGCGCCGTCGACACCACCGAGTATCAGATCAGCCCCGGTGGAAAGAAAGTTTACGACCACATTCCACCACCGGTCGCCGGCGGCCCGACCACCCCGTATTTCTCCAGCGTCATCCAGGCCCGCGAAATCGAGCCCGGCACGCTCGCTCCCAATACTTACTATGAGCTGACCGTCGGCGGCACTGGCCTCACCGCCTACAGCGAGCCCGATACGCGTATTCATCACGTCTTCGAACTGCCCGGTGAATTCCAGCTCACGCCGGAGGTGCCCTACGACGCCTACGCTAACAGCCCCGTGCACCGCTTCTACCAGATGTGGCAGCAGACGGACTGCTCCGTGAGCCACGCCACCGCCTCGAATCCCAGCGGTTGCCTGAACGATCTGTTCCCCTGGGTCGAAGTCACCATTGGCGCCGGAAGCGACGGCTCCAGCGGCTTCACCACCCCTCCGACCAACTACCTCTCCACCGGTGAAGGTTCCACCTCGATGGAATTCTTCAACGTGCAGCAGGGCGACGCTCCTTATCTGACGAGCCTGGCCAACCAGTACACGCTCAGCGACAACTTCCACCAGTCCGTGATGGGTGGAACCATGGCCAACCACATCGAGTTCGGCTTCGCCGACTCCATCTGGTATAGCGACGGCAACGGGAATGTCGCCACGCCTCCCGCCAACCAGGTCGAAAACCCCAACCCGCAGTCGGGAACCAACAACTGGTATGACGACGACGGTTACGGCGGCTCCGGCGGCACCGGCGGTGGCAGCTACGTCAACTGCTCCGATATGTCGCAGCCCGGCGTTCCGTCCATCGTCAACTACCTCGAAGGTCTGGCCCGTCCCGTCGAGCCGAATTGCCAGTCCGGCGCGTATTACATCCTGAATAACTACAACCCCGGCTACAACGGCGACGGCACTTCCGCCCTTGGCAACGGTCCCTTTACGGTTCCCGGATCGCCGGTCAAGAGCATCGCCGACTCGCTCCTCGCCGCTAATATTTCGTGGAAGTACTACGGCGACGGCTGGAATGTGTATCTCTCCGACCCGCTCCAGACCAATCCCGCGGACACCTATTGCACCATCTGCAATCCGTTCGCGTATGAAACGAACATCATGACGAACGCCACGACGCGCGCGGAACATCTGCAGGATGCGACCAACATCTATGAAGATATCGCCGCGTCCGATCTGCCGGCGGTTTCGATCATCAAACCCGGCTGGCCCTCTGACGGTCACCCGGCTTCTTCGAAGCTCGAAATTTATGAGGGCTTCGTGAAGAACGTCGTCACCGCGCTGCAGGCCAATCCCAGCCTCTGGGCCGACACTGCAGTGTTCATCACCTTCGACGAAGGCGGCGGTTACTACGATTCCGGATACATCCAGCCCGTCGACTTCTTCGGCGACGGCACCCGCATTCCGCTGCTGATCGTTTCGCCCTTCAGCACCGGAGGCGTCGTCAACCACGCCTACAGCGATCACGTCTCGATCATCAAATTCATCGAGCGCAACTGGAAGCTGCAGCCGATCACCGCTCGCAGCCGCGACAACATGCCCAACCCGAAGGCGACGAAGGCCAATCCCTACGTCCCGACGAACAGCCCAGCTATCGATGATCTGTTCGGCGCCTTCAACTTCTCCGGCGGCGCAGCCCGCTAGGAAGAAGTTAAACGTAAGCAAAACCGGCCAGGAATTAAATCCTGGCCGGTTTTTCTTTGCCTTGCGGTTGGGTTTGTGAAGAGTCAACGAGAAGTGGGTTCAACCGCCGGCAGCGCGATCTTGTCCTTGATGCCTTGCCCTTCGACAATTGTGTAGATGAAATCGGCCGCGACGTCGCGCAGCGTTTCGCTCTCGCCGTTGGGCCAGCGGATGATGACCTCGTCCATCTTCGCGTTCTTGCCCAGACCGAAATGCTGCCGCAAATCGCTCTGCGAGATATAACTCGACCCGCCCTTCACTTCGCTGAACTGTGTCACCCCTCCGGATTTCACTGTGACCCGCGCGCCAATCGCCAGGCGGTTGCTTTTGCTCCCGAGCAGGCGGAAGAGAACGCGATGATTTCCATTCTGACAATGATTCAGCAGCAGGGAAGGCGGCTGGCCGACATTCAGCGTCACGATATCGACGCAGCCATCATTATTGATATCGCCAAATGCCGCGCCCCGCCGCGATTGCAGCGGAACGTCGCCGAAACCCACAGCTGCGCCATTCTCCTCGAACGTGCCGTCATGTTTATTACGAAAAAAGAGCATCGGCTGGCGATAGTGCGCGGCATTCGAAATCGTATCTACCTGCGGGTACACATGCCCGTTCGCCACGAAAATATCGAGCCAGCCGGAATTATCGAAATCGACAAACCCAGTGCCCCATCCTATATATGGATGGCTCGGCTGCCCGATGCCTGCATGCCAGCTCACGTCGCCAAATCCGTTGTCGCCGTTGTTGTGATATAGCGTGTCCGACTGGTCCACGAATTCGGTGACGATCAAATCGAGTTTGCCTTTGTGATCGTAGTCGCCGAAGTCGACGCCCATCGATCCCAGTTCCTGCCCGTCGCCGCTCAAATCCGCGCCCAGCATAAGCCCGACTTCTTCAAACGTTCCGTCGTGTTTGTTGCGATAGAGATAGTTCGGCCCGGCATCGTTCGCCACATAAAAATCGAGCCAGCCGTCATTGTCATAATCGCCCCAAACTATGCCCATGCCGTAGTAATGCTTCGAATCGTCGACGCCAGCTTTCTTCGAAACATCTTCAAATGTTCCGTCGCCGCGATTGTGAAATAAAAAATCCGATTCGCCCGCCAACCCCCACGGACCGCATTGCACCAGCACGCCGCGAAAGCGGCAAAACTTTTCATTGCTGCCGGGCTCCGGCAGTTTGTCCATATCGACGTGTACATACCGCGAAACGAACAAATCGACATGCCCGTCGCGGTCGTAGTCGCCCCACGCCGCGCCCAGACTCAATCCGCCGACGGAGACTCCGGCTTTTTCGGTGACGTCTTCAAACTTGCATCCGCCGAGATTGTGATAAAGCGCATTGCCGCCGTAGCTGGTGACGTAGAGATCGGGCAATCCGTCGTTGTCATAGTCGGCGACGGCCACGCCCATCCCCCATCCGATGCGGGTCAGTCCCGCCTGCTTGGTGATGTCGGTGAATTTCAGGTCGGCATCCTGATGGTAGAGCGTGATCAGCGGATCGCCGCCATGCTGCCGGTAG
>Ga0209169_10001882_pt1 | contig 12776 bp, 11 predicted proteins | sample HubBroMetageWRM4_FD_188346 | JGI IMG/M metagenome (GOLD analysis project Ga0209169, IMG submission 188346) | Warmed soil microbial communities from the Hubbard Brook experimental Forest, New Hampshire - Hubbard Brook CCASE Soil Metagenome WRM 4... | ecosystem: Environmental > Terrestrial > Soil...
CATCAAGCCGGCAAATATTTTTGTGACCAAGCGCGGACACGCCAAGGTTCTGGACTTCGGCCTGGCCAAGGTAACCGGGCAGCCCGGCCGCGGCGAGAAGGACGCGACCCTCGCGACCATGGACGAGCAACACCTGACCAGTCCGGGGACGGCGCTGGGAACCGTCGCCTACATGTCTCCGGAACAGGCCAAGGGCAAAGAGCTCGACGCACGCAGCGACTTGTTTTCATTCGGAGCCGTCCTTTACGAAATGTCCACCGGGACGTTGCCGTTTCGCGGAGACACGTCGGCGGTGATTTTTAACGGAATTCTGGAGCGCACGCCCGCATCCCCGCTACGATTGAATCCCGAAATTCCCGCGGAGCTGGAGCGCATCATCAACCGCGCACTCGAGAAGGACCGCGATCTGCGTTATCAGCATGCCTCAGAGATGCGCGCCGAACTGCAGCGCCTGAAGCGGGATACCGAGTCCGGGCGGAGGATCGTAGCGGACGAGCCGCCAGCTGAGGCCTCGTTTTCTTCGCAACCATCGAGTCAGGCGTCGAGTCAGCCCTCGAGCCAACGACCCAGTGGATCAGTTGCATCTGTTCCGATATCGGCCTCGCAGGCTGGGGGGTCCGCGCAACACCAACCCGCCAATCGAGCGTCCGTCCCTGTGTGGGCGTGGGCAGCAACTGGAGTTCTGCTAGCGGCTGCCATTGCCGGCGGCGTGTACTGGCGGTCACATTCCACGCCGACCCTGACCGAGAAGGATTCGATCCTGGTCGCGGATTTTGTCAATACTACGGGTGATCCTGTGTTCGACGGAACGCTGAAACAGGCGCTGGCAGTGCAGCTCGAGCAATCGCCGTATCTCAACATCGTGCCCGATCAGACCGTCCGCAAGGCGCTGCAGTTCATGGGACGCGCGGCCGACGAGCGGGTCACGGGCAGCGTGGCCCGCGAAATTTGCGAGCGCGAACACATCAAGGCCATGCTCAGCGGTTCGATTGCGACGCTAGGCAGCCAATATGTCGTCGCGCTCGATGCCACGAATTGCGCCACCGGCGATTCTCTCGCCAGAGAACAAGTCACGGCAGCGAGCAAAGAAGCGGTGCTTCCAGCAGTCGGCAAAGCGGCGTCAAGCCTCCGCGGAAAGCTGGGCGAGTCGCTGGCATCCATCCAGAAATTTGATACTCCCGTGACTGAAGCGACCACCTCGTCGCTCGAAGCTTTGAAAGCGTATGTTGCCGCCGACGAAATGCGAAACGGCGGCGGCGAGGCCGAGTCGATCCCGCTATTCCTGCACGCTGTCGAGTTGGATCCGAATTTTGCGCTGGCCTACGCGCGACTGGCGGCCATTTACAGCAACATTGGGGAGGAAGATCGCGCAGTAGAGTTCGCCAAAAAGGCTTTCGACCTGAGAGACCGGGTAAGCGAGCGCGAAAGATATTACATCCTCTCGCACTATTATTTTGCGATCGGAGACATCGAGAAAGAAAAAGAAACGCTTGAGCTCGCGATCAAAGCGTATCCGAATGACTCCACTGCCTTCGGCAATCTGGCGCTGGAATATAACCTTTTCTACGGCCAGTTCGAGAGGGCGATACCGCTGGCAAACGAATCTTCCCGGCTGGAGCCGGTGTCTCCCTATGGCTACCTGCACGCGGCGATTGCGTACCTGGCGTTGAACCGGCTGGAAGAGGCGCGGTCGGTTCTGCAACGGGCAATCGATGAAAAAGCGGACAACCTGTTCGTCCACCAACTGCTGTACGATCTGGCCTTCATGAACGGCGATGCCGATGCGATGCAACGTGAAATGAAATGGTCGGAAGGAAAATCGAGCGAATACCTGCTGCTCAACGAGGCGACTGCAGCCGCTGCGTCCCACGGCCAAATGCAAAAGGCCGGAGAATTAATGCAGCGGTCGGTGCAGGTGAGCGACCGCCTCGGCTTCAAGGGAACGACAGCCGACACGCAGGCAGGCTCGGCAGTCACGTTGGCGGAAGTGGGGAACGTTTCGAAAGCGAAAGAACTGGCGGCGTCAAGCTCGGCCTCCGTACATGAGCGAGTCAATATGGAATTAGCGGCCATCGCGCTAGCCATGACCGGAGATGTGAATCGCTCCCAGGCCATCATGGACGACTTGGGCCGCCGTTTTCCCGACGACACACTCCTGCACCAGGTATTCATTCCCGTTGTGCGAGCGTTGATCGAATTGGATCACAAGGCCCCCGACAAGGCGATCCAGGCGCTGCAGTCGGCAACGCCGTATGAACTGGGTACTGTCCCGGGATTCTTGCCCATCTACGTTCGAGGCTTGGCGTATCTACAGGCGAAGCGTGGAGCGGAAGCGGCGGCGGAATTTCAGAAGATCATCGATCATCGCGGCATCGATCCGCCGACGCCCGAGCACTCGCTGGCTAAGCTGGGCCTCGGCCGCGCATACGTCATCGCCGGAGACACAGCAAAAGCCCGAGCCGCTTATCAGGATTTCTTCGCGCTATGGAAAGATGCCGACCCTGACGTTCCCCTCCTGAAGGAAGCGAAAGCGGAATACGAGCACTTGCATTAGCGCGTCGAGCGAAACACTCGCTTCGTATCAGGGTATCGCTTTAGCGATACCGTAATGTTCACGAATCAGACGCCCCTTTAGGGGGCTGCACATCGGAATCGGCGGCCCGTCCGGCCCCAACGCTTCTGCTATCATCGCGGCAGGGCCGGAAAATCCGGCGGATTTCACTCTTACCAGGAGTTTTATCATGGAACTGTCCGGTCTTCCTCTAGGCTCCCGCCGCAACGAAGACATCGCGCTCGACCTCATGAAATTCATCGCCATGACCACCAGTTACGGCAAAACCGCCGGCACCGGCGTGGGCTTCCAAGGAACGGGTGCAGCCGCCAAGCCCGAAGATTACGCCGCTCATCTGTTGGAACTCTACGGCCGATGTTTGCAGTCGGTGGGCGGCAAATAAGCCGGATCTCTTGATTCGCAGTCGTTGCCCAGCATCCGGTTTGCGCCAATCGTTGTAGCTATATAAAATTATCGGTTTGCTGCACGATGCCTGAAGCCGCAAGCAGAGTCCTCTCGGGTGTCCATCAAAGGCGGTTGCCGGTTCGTGATCGCCAACGACGAACGACCAGCGACCAACGACCAGCGACGACGACTTTCGAATCATTATGAAAATTCACGAGTATCAGGGAAAAGAAATCCTGAAGAAGTATGGCGTCGCCGTGCCCAGGGGCAAAATGGCGGCGACCCGCGAAGAAGCGGAGGCGGTAGCGAAAGAACTGCTCAGCTCCGGCGCGACCGGAGTCGTAGTAAAAGCGCAGATCCACGCCGGCGGACGAGGCAAGGGCGGCGGCGTGAAGATCGCCAAGTCGGTGGAAGAGGCGGCCGAAATCGCCGGCAAGATTCTGGGCATGAAGCTCGTGACCCATCAGACCGGACCGGAAGGCCGCATCGTGCGTCGCTTGCTGGTCGAAGAAACGCTGCCGATCGAGAAGGAACTTTATCTAGGCATTCTGGTGGATCGAGGCGAGGGCAAGCCGGTCTTCATGGCATCGGCCGCGGGCGGCATGGATATTGAGCAAGTAGCAGCCGAGCGGCCCGAAGCGATTCTGAAGCAGTACATCGATCCGGGCATGGGCCTCGAGCCGTTCCAGGCGCGCAAGATTGCGTTCGAATTGGGACTGAAGCCCTCGCAGATCAATGCAGCCGTGCAGTTTCTGACCGGCCTCTATCGCGCCTTCCTCGACACCGATGCATCGCTAGTCGAGATCAATCCTTTCGTCAGTTGTGCCGATGGCCGCCTGTTCGCGCTCGACGCCAAAATGACCTTCGACGATAACGCGCTCTTCCGGCATCCGGATCTGCGCGAACTGCGCGACATCACCGAAGAAGATCCGTTAGAAGTGGAAGCGTCGAAATACAACCTCAACTACATCAAGCTCGACGGCAGCGTGGGATGCATGGTGAATGGCGCAGGCCTGGCCATGGCCACCATGGATATCATCAAATACGCGGGCGGCATGCCCGCCAACTTTCTCGACGTAGGCGGCGGAGCCAACGCAGAGCAGGTAGCGCACGCCTTCGAAATTCTGCTAAGCGACAAAAGCGTGCGCGCCGTGCTGATTAATATCTTTGGCGGAATTCTGCGCGTGGATACGCTGGCTGATGGCGTAGTCGAGGCGGCAAGAAAAACGAACCTTCAACTGCCGGTGGTGCTGCGTCTGGAAGGCACCAACGTTGAGGAAGGCAAAAAGATCCTGATGGAATCGGGCCTGAACTTCGTAGTAGCCGAAACCATGAAAGACGCAGCCGACAAGGTAGTGGCGGCGGCTAAGAACGCAGCATAGCCACTTGTCGCAAGTAAGATTTGTATCAGGGTATGCCTTCAGGCATACCGTATGTGCTGTGATATGAATCCGCCTTTAGGCGCCGGAGTTTCATCACCGACGGCGTAGGCGCGAACGACGAGCAGCGAACAGCAGTCTCCGCAACAGTGAACAATTATGGCAATCTTGGTTGACAAAAGAACTCGGTTGATCGTGCAAGGCCTGACCGGCCGCGAAGGCACCTTCCACGCGAAAGCCTGCGCGGCATACGGCACGCAAGTTATGGGAGGCGTGACGCCGGGCAAGGGCGGCACAACTCACGAAGGCTGGCCGATCTTCAATACCGTTCAAGAAGCTGCGGACAAGACAGGAGCGAATGCCACCGTGATTTTTGTCCCGCCGCCGTTCGCGGCCGACGCAATCATGGAAGCGGCCGACGCCGAAATCGAACTCATCGTCTGCATCACCGAAGGCATCCCAACCCTCGACATGGTCCGCGCCTGGGAATTTCTGCAAAACCGGCGCTCCCGCCTGATCGGCCCGAACTGCCCCGGCATCATTTCTCCCGGAAAATGCAAGGTCGGAATCATGCCCGGCGCGATCCACAAAGAAGGCAACGTCGGAATCGTATCGCGCTCCGGCACCCTGACTTACGAAGCCGTGCATCAGCTAACGCAGCGCGGCATTGGACAATCGACCGCGATCGGCATTGGTGGCGACCCCATCATCGGCACGAATTTCGTAGACGCCCTCGACCTCTTCAATCGCGATCCGCAGACCGAAGCCGTAATTATGATTGGAGAAATAGGCGGCAACGCCGAGGAGACCGCCGCCGAGTTCGTCAGGACGCATATGAAAAAGCCGGTAGTAGGCTTCATCGCCGGACAAACCGCGCCTCCCGGACGCCGCATGGGCCATGCCGGAGCGATCATCTCCGGTGGCAAAGGCACCGCAGCCGAGAAGATCGCAGCCATGGAAAAAGCCGGCCTGAAAGTAGCGAGATCACCCGCAGATATTGGAGAAACACTAGCGGCTGTCCTGGGAGTGAAAGCCTAGAAGCCATCAGTGCGGTTTTGCTAAGACCTGACACCTAGTACCTAAGTCCTGACCTTATGAAAACACTGCAACGCACACTGACCATCATCAAGCCCGACGCGGTGAAGAAAAACGCTGTCGGAGACATCATCGAGCAGTTCGAGAAGAATGGTTTTCACATTCTAGCCATAAAGATGTTAGAAATCTCGCAGCACCAGGCGGAGCAGTTCTACGCCGTCCACGCCAGCCGCCCGTTTTACAGTTCGCTGACCAGATTCATGTCCAGCGGACCGATCGTGGCGCTGGCCCTCGAAAAGGAAAATGCCATCGCCGATCTGCGCAAGCTGATGGGAGCGACCAATCCCGCCAGCGCCGAAGAGGGCACCATCCGCAAGAAGTGGGCCAGCGACATCGAGCACAACGCGATCCACGGCTCCGACGCGGACGAAACCGCGCGTTTCGAGCTAAGCTTCTTTTTCGCGGGCTACGAATTAGCGCAATAAAAACAGTTCTCAGTTCCCAGTGCAATCGACTGTGGGGCGGGTTTTTCTGAGAGCTGAGAACCGGGAACTGAGAACTTTTTATGCCTCTAGTTCAAATCACCATGCTGCAAGGCCGCACCGCCGATCAGAAGCGCAAGATCGCCCAGCGCATTACCGACACGATGGTGGAAGAAGCAGGTGCACGCCGCGAAGCCATCGTCGTAACTTTTCTGGAAGTGTCGAAAGAAAGTTATGCTTCGGGCGGAGTGCTGATGGCGGACAAGCAATAAAGAACAGCTTCCGGCCCTCAGTCAGATCGGCCTGGTCTTTCTGAGAACTGAGAACCGGGAACTGAGAACTGAGAACTTTACCCCAGCGGCTCGAACAAATGCCCCTCAGTGCGGTCTGCAATCTTGGGGAGATCTTTCTTGCCCATCTGCAGGAAGTGCGCCGAGGTGCGATGCGCCTCCAGCGCGGCGTCATCGTTGTACTGCTCGTAGATAAAGAACCGGCGCGGATCGGTCTTGTGCTTGTGCACCTGATACATGACGCAGCCCGGCTCCTTGCGCGATTCGGCTGTAAGTTTTTCAAAGGTTGCGGCCACTTCGGACTCGCGTCCCACTTTTGCCATCCAGGTTACGGCCAACACCACCATCCCTCGCTCCGTTTCTGTCTCTTGTCTATGTCACTAGGTAAAGTTAGTTTCGTTCCGCCGAGCTCTTCAGTCCCAACGCACTTACAAAGTCCTCGACCAGAATCGTCTGCTCCCGATCAGGCCCCGTGGAAATCATCCCCACCCGCGCTCCGGTTTCCTTCTCGATGAAGGCCAAATACTCGCGGGCCGCCTTGGGCAACGCTTCCACCGTTCGAATCGCTTGCGTTGGACTCACCCATCCCGGCATCTTGCGGTAGATGCATTCGATCTTTTCATAACCACAAGCCTGCGCCGGAACTTCATCCGTCTCTTGGCCGTCCACCTTATACCCCACGCAAACCGGAATCTCCGTCAAGTGGTCGAGCACGTCCATCTTGGTGACAACGAACCATGAGATTCCATTAATCATGCTAGCGTAACGCAGCAGTGGCAAATCGAGCCAGCCCGTACGCCGCGGACGTCCAGTGACGGCGCCGAATTCGTTGCCCCGTTTGCGCAAGTCGTCGCCCTCGGCGCCGAGGAGTTCGGTAGGAAACGGCCCGCCGCCGACGCGCGTGCAATAAGCCTTCGTAATGCCAATCACCGTATCAATCGACGTGGGAGGCACTCCGGTTCCAGTGGCAGCGCCGCCCGAAGTCGCGCTCGAAGAGGTCACGAACGGATAGGTGCCATGATCAATGTCGAGCATGGTGCCCTGCGCGCCTTCGAAGACAATGGACTTGCCGTCAGCCAAAGCGCGGTTCAGCAGCAGCGCCGTGTCCCGCACAAACGGATGGAGTTGCTCAGCCGCGTCGGCGTATTCGCGGAACATTTTATCGGCGTCGAGCGGCTCGGAATTAAACAACGCGTGCGCGATCATGTTTTTTTCGCGGCATGCATTCTCGATATGGGTGCGCAGCAATGGCTTGTCGAGCAGGTCGGCGACCCGCAACCCGCGGCGTCCCATCTTGTCCTCGTAAGCTGGACCGATACCACGTGACGTAGTTCCGATTTTCACCCGCCCCGGAGCGTTTTCCGATCCCAGTTCCATCATGCGATGATAGGGCAGAATAACCTGCGCTCGGTTGGAGACGAAAAGATTGCCGTCCACTTTCACGCCCGCAGCGCGCAGCGAAGCAACTTCCTTGAGAAAGGCCAGCGGATCAATCACGACGCCATTGCCCACAACGCTGATACATTCCGGCCGAAGAACACCGCCCGGCACCAACTGCAGAATGAATTTCTTCCCGTTGATGATGACTGTGTGCCCGGCATTGTGGCCGCCGGCATAGCGTGCCACCACGGAAAAAGTCTGTGTAAGTACGTCAACGATCTTACCTTTGCCCTCGTCGCCCCACTGGGCGCCGACAATGACCACAGTTCTGCCTCTACTCGTGCTGCCTCTGCTCAATGTAAACTCCAGATGAAATATTGCGCGGCCGTAAACTGAAGCGCGCCCCAGGGGTCACACACACCTGCGCCGCTGTTGCTGAATAGACTGGAAAGCTGGGAAGATCGGCGGTACTTGGTGTGTACGCTCTAGCATACCGAATCGGCCTGTGGACGGGCAAACGGGAATTCGAGCGTGCGCATCTTGTATTCTGACAAGGTGCCTGAACTCCCTGAAGTCGAAACGATTGCCCGCGGTCTCCACCAGCGCGTCGCCGGAGATACCGTCGAATCCGTCTGGATCGGTTCGCGGAAACAGCCGTTCAAATCTCCGGCAACTGCCATCGCCACGACGCTCGAGGGCAAGCGCATCGCAAGCGTGCATCGTGCCGGCAAGCACATCGTGTTCGATCTGGAGCGAGATGCGCCGCCGAAGAAGAGAAAACGCGCCGATAGTCAAACGGCGCAGTGGATCGTCCATCTCGGCATGACGGGGCGGCTTGTTGTCAGTGAACCGGCCGCGGACGTCGCCAAGCACACCCACCTGATCGCCAAGCTCGCTTCCGGACGCGAACTCCGATTTATCGATCCCCGGATGTTCGGCAAACTGAGCGTGCACGCAGGCGGCTTCGATCCCGGTGGAGTGGAACCTCTGGAGGTCAGCGAAGAACGGTTCGTCGCTCTCTTTCGCGGGCGCAAGACTCCGATCAAGAGCGCGCTTCTGAATCAGAAATTGCTGCGCGGCGTCGGCAACATTTATGCCGACGAGTCCTTGTTTCGGGCCGGCATTCGTTCCCGCCGGAGGGCGGCGACGATCACACGGCAGCAGTTGGGCAAGCTGCATCGCACTGTGCAGGAAGTCCTGCGCGAGGCGATCGCCCTCGGCGGATCCACCGTTTCCAGTTACGTCGACGCCGACGGCAAAGAAGGATTCTTCCAGCTCCAGCATCGAGTCTATGGCCGTGAGGGCGAGCCGTGCCTGGTGTGCGGGACCCCGATCCGGCGCGTTGTGCTAGCCGGACGCAGCAGTCACTATTGTCCAAAATGTCAAAAATAGCCCTAATAGAACGATTTAATATTGACGAATTGACACTAGCACTGTAGAAAAGAGCAGAGCTTAAATGCTCCTCGGACCGGGTTCCCGTCCTTCAGCATGAACAAAATTTCTATCGGAGTGGACCTCGGCGGCACGAACCTGCGCATCGCTGCCGTCGACGATCAGGGCGCTCTGGTCGAGAAAGTCACGCTCGGCACCAAAGTTTCTCGCGGACGCGATCACGTCATCGCCGACATGTGCGACGCCATCCAGCGCATGTCGGATAAGTACAAAAACTCCGCTCCCCTCCTCGGAATCGGCGTCGGCGTGCCCGGCATCATCGACATGCAAACCGGCCTGGTGCGCGAGTCCCCCAACCTGCCCGATTGGGTTGACTATCCCGCTCGCGCCGCCATCGAGCAGCGCCTGAAGACCGTGGTGATCCTCGAAAACGACGCCAACGTCGCGGCCCTTGGAGAAAAGTGGCTGGGCGCGGCCAAGGATTTTTCCGACATGGCGATGCTGACTCTCGGCACCGGTGTCGGCGGTGGATTAGTTCAGGGCGGCAAAATCTGGCGCGGCGTGAATGGTATGGGCGGGGAATTCGGGCACACGACAGTCGAGCCCGAGGGCCACCCCTGCGGATGCGGCAACCGAGGATGCCTTGAGCAGTACGCTTCGGCAACTGCGGTCGTCCGGATGGCGCGGGAAGCGATTGCGAATAACGGAGCCTCTGCGCTGGCGCGCACCGCCAACTCCGACCCGGAGTTCAGCGCGAAGTCGATCTACAATCTCGCGATCCAAGGCGACGAAGATGCGCTCCGCATTTTCCGCTACGTCGGCCGTTGTTTGGGCATCGTGCTTTCGGCGTTGGTGAATTCTCTAAACCTGCCGATTTATGTGATTGGCGGTGGAGTTTCGAGCGCATGGGAAGCTTTTTCGCCCGCGATTTTCGAAGAGTTAGGCCGTCGTTCGTTTGTGTACGCCGCCACCGCGCCGCCCAATGCGTTGACTAAACATGAGGGCGCTTCCGCCCACGTGAAGCCCGGCCCCGGACACAAGACGATCATCACACGCGCGCTGCTCGGCAGCGATGCCGGCCTCTACGGCGCGGCCCGCCTGCCCATGGTCGCGGAAGCAAAGCGCTAGAAAATAAATCTAGAAATAAATAATGAAGGTCGCTCCACCAACGAGCTAATCGCGCCTGCGCGCGGGCTTTCGTAACGGTCTGGAACTACTCGACCTCGACGCCCGCGTCGGCTTCGACGAGGGGTGCGGCTTCGGTGAACGCGATGCGTGCGGAAATTTCGATGCGCGCGCTGGCTTGGCAGACTTGAATACCCGCAACGGCTTACTCGGCGCAGCCTTCGGAGCGTGCAGCGGTATAGAAGGACTCGGCGGGCTCGCAACCTTCACTCCCGCCGCCGCGCTTTTCAGCTTCGCGACTTCCAGCAAAGTAAGGTTGCGCCAATCTCCGGGCGGCACGTCGAGCGCCAGCGGCCCATACTGCACGCGCCGGATTTTCTCCACGTGGTGCCCCACCTCTTCAAACATCTTTCGCACCTGCCGGTTGCGGCCTTCGATGATGGTCACTTCAAGCCACGGGTTATCGCCTTCGCGGATCAGCCGAATCTTCGCCGGAGCCGTGCGGACTCGCCGCCCGCCTTTTTCCGCGATAGAAACTCCGCGTCGCAGCTTGTCGAGCTTCGCTTCGTCCGGTTGGCCCGCGACTTTAACGACGTAAACCTTAGCCACGTTAGAAGACGCTTTCATCAGTCCATTGGCGAGCGCGCCGTCGTTGGTCATCAGCAGAAGGCCCTCGCTTGCCCAGTCCAGCCGTCCCACGGGATACACGCGCCCTTTCACCTTCTGCACCAGATCCATCACCGTGGGTCGTTTTTTTTCATCGCTGACCGTGGTCACATATCCCTTGGGCTTGTTCAGCGCGACGTAAGTGAAACGCTCGGGTCCTTGCAGAAGTTTGCCATCTACGCGGATGTGGTCTTGTTCAGGATCGGCTTTCGTGCCGAGCTCGGTGACCACCTGCCCGTTGACGACGACGCGGCCTTCCGTGATCAGCCCTTCGGCCTTGCGCCGGGATGCAACTCCGGCAGCAGCGATAATTTTTTGCAAACGTTCGGCTGGCATGGAAGGCTACTCCGGTTTAACGCTGGCTGGTGTTTCTGTTTCTTCTTCTGTCGCGGCAAGTTCGGGATCGGTTTGTTCGGCAAGTTCAGCGACGCTCTCTGTTCCGGAAGGATCGGCCGTCCCCTCAGCGGGAAGCAGATCGCTTTCGAACGATTCCGCCAGCAGCTTCTCAAATTCTTCCATGCTGGGCAGCTCGTTGACATCCTTCAGCCCGAAGCGCAGCAGAAACTCTTTGCTGGTCTTGTAAAGAATCGGTCGCCCAATCACAGCTTTTCTGCCCGCCGTCGTGATGAGCTTGCGATCGAGCAACGTGGCAATCACTCCGCCGGAATCGACGCCGCGAATCTCGCTGATCTCGGGCACCGTGACCGGTTGCTTGTAAGCGACGACGGCAAGCGTTTCGAGCGCCGGAAGCGACAGCCTGAAAGGTGGCTTCAAACTCTTGGCGAAAGCGCGCACCACGTCGTGCTGATCGGGCTTGGTGGACATCCGGTACCCGCCGGCAACCTGGCGGATTTCGATCCCGTGATGAGAGCCGGAGTAATCCGCAATTAGTTCTTCGAGCGTGGCGCGGACGCGCGACTTGATTTCCGCGACGTCGAGACCCGGAGTCTCCGCCAGCACTGACTCCTTCACCAGCGAAAGTATCTGATCAAGCGAAATAGGCATTTCCGCCGCGTAGATAATCGCTTCGAGTTGAGGTTTAAGACTCATAAATCGTCGTTGGTCGATAGTCGTTGGTCGTTCGCCATTGATCGTAGTTCGCCGCAACTTTGCAGGTGGCTAACGACCAATGACCGACGACCAGCGACCAACGACCGTTTCACTTCCAATCATCGCGTACCGCCGCCTGCTGCGTCATCACTTCTTCAAAGTGCGAATGTTTGCGCAGCAGAACTTCGCCGAAGACGTGGTCCTGCTTTATTTGAATCGCCTGCAATCGCACCAGTTCGAGCAGCGCCAGAAACATGCAGACCAGCGCCTGTCGCGACGGCACATTGCGCAACATTTGCTTCAATCGAATCGGCCGATCTTCGAGCGCCAGCCGGCGGTGCAGGTATTTGATCATCTGCCCGACGGTGACCGACTCTTCATTCACTTCCAGAATTGGCCGGTTGCGCGCCCGATCCAGAATCTGCTGAAAAGTCTTGACCAGGTCGATGACGTCGGCCGCAAGCTCGGGCTCAGAGCCTTCCGCTTCCATGAACTCCCGAATCGCCGGATTACTCAGCACCGCGTCTTCAATCTGCTGCTTCTGCAGCAGCATCTGCGCCGCCGATTTGAACTTTTCATGCTCCAGCAGGCGGTTGACGAGTTCGTTGCGCGGGTCTTCCAACGCATCGGCGGGAGCAAGGGGATCGCGCGGCAGCAGCATCTTCGACTTGATGTGAATCAGCACCGCCGCCATGTAGATAAATTCGCTCGCGACATTCACGTCGAGTTCGTGAATCCGCTCCACATAAGTGAGATATTGCGCCGTGATCCGGGCGATGGGGATGTCGTAGATATTGATGTCCTGCTTGCGGATCAAGTCGAGCAGCAGGTCGAGCGGGCCCTCGTAGATTTCGCCAAGCGCAATCGCGAACGGAAAATCGCTGGCATCGTCCTTAGCTGCCTTGGCCGCAGTCGGCTTACTCTCAACCAGCACGGGACCAGGCGCGCCGCGTCGAGACGCGTCGACTGGCGACCGTTCCGCTATGGGTTGAGATAAATCCGTCACCTTGTTCCCATCACT
>Ga0209169_10001883_pt1 | contig 12774 bp, 14 predicted proteins | sample HubBroMetageWRM4_FD_188346 | JGI IMG/M metagenome (GOLD analysis project Ga0209169, IMG submission 188346) | Warmed soil microbial communities from the Hubbard Brook experimental Forest, New Hampshire - Hubbard Brook CCASE Soil Metagenome WRM 4... | ecosystem: Environmental > Terrestrial > Soil...
CTCACCTGCAGCGTCACCTGTTCACGACTTTTCCAGCTCCTTGGCCTTCTTCTCTACGTCCTCGATCCCGCCGCACATGAAGAAGGCCTGCTCGGGCACGTGGTCGTACTTGCCTTCGGTGATCGCCTTGAACGAGGAGATCGTCTCGTCCAGCGGCACGAACACGCCGGGAATGCCGGTGAACTGCTCGGCCACGTACATCGGGTGGGAAAGGAACCGCTCGAGGCGCCGGGCCCGCTGCACCGTGACCCTGTCCTCCTCGGACAGTTCGTCGATGCCGAGGATCGCGATGATGTCCTGCAGCTCGTTGTAGCGCTGCAGGATCCGCTGCACCTCGCGGGCCACGTCGTAGTGCTCCTGGCCGATGTAGGCCGGGTCGAGCAGCCGTGATGTAGAAGCGAGCGGGTCCACCGCCGGGTAGATCCCCTTTTCGGTGATCTCCCGCGACAGCTCGGTGGTGGCGTCGAGGTGCGCGAACGTGGTCGCGGGCGCCGGGTCGGTGTAGTCGTCGGCGGGCACGAAGATGGCCTGCATCGAGGTGATCGAGTGGCCTCTGGTCGACGTGATCCGCTCCTGCAGCTGGCCCATCTCGTCGGCCAGCGTCGGCTGGTAGCCGACCGCGGACGGCATCCGGCCGAGCAGCGTGGATACCTCGGACCCGGCCTGGGTGAACCGGAAGATGTTATCGATGAACAGCAGCACGTCCTGCTGCTGCTCGTCGCGGAAGTACTCGGCCATGGTCAGCGCGGACAGGGCCACCCGCAGCCGGGTGCCGGGCGGCTCGTCCATCTGGCCGAACACCAGTGCGGTGTCGTTGATCACGCCGGACTCGGTCATCTCGAGGAACAGGTCGTTGCCCTCGCGGGTGCGCTCGCCCACGCCAGCGAACACCGAGACGCCGCCAAAGTCCTTGGCCACCCGGCGGATCATCTCCTGGATCAGCACGGTCTTGCCGACGCCGGCCCCCCCGAACAGCCCGATCTTGCCGCCGCGCACGTACGGGGTCAGCAGGTCGAGCACCTTGATGCCGGTGACGAACATCTCGGTCCTGGGCTCGAGCTCGTCGAACGGCGGCGGGTCCCGGTGGATTCCCCAACGCTCCTTCACCTGCAGTGAGGCGGTCGGCACGTCTAGGGTCTCGCCAAGCAGGTTGAACACATGACCTTTGGTCACGTCGCCCACCGGCACCGAGATCGGGCCGCCGGTGTCGGTCACCTCGGCCCCCCGCACCATTCCGTCGGTCTGCTCCATGGAGACCGTACGCACCACGTTGTCGCCGATGTGCTGCTCGACCTCAAGCGTCAGCGTCCTCGTCGTGTCCTCCACGGTCACGTCGACATGCAGCGCGTTGTAGATCTCGGGCATCTGCTCGGCGCCGAACTCGACGTCGACGACTGGCCCGGTCACCCGCACCACGCGGCCGGTGCCAGCCTCACCGCCGGCGCCGCTTGCGGTACTGTTCTCTGCCGTTGCGGTCATGCTTATCTGCTCCCTGCGGTCGTCTCGGTCAGCGCGTTGGCGCCGCCCACGATCTCGCTGATTTCCTGCGTGATCTCGGCCTGCCGTGCCTTGTTGGCCTCGAGGGTGAGGCTGTCGACCAGGTCGTTGGCGTTGTCGGTGGCGGCCTTCATGGCCCTGCGCCGCGACGCGATCTCGGCCGCCGAGGCATCGAGCAGGGCATGGAAGATGCGGCTCTCGACGTACCACGGCAGCAGCGCGTCGAGCACCTCCTGCGCCGACGGCTCGAACTCGTAGATGGGCACCGGGCCGCCGGCGGACTCCTCGCTGGTCTCCTCGATCTCCAGCGGCAGCAGCCTGCGGATGACCGGCTGCTGCGTCAGCATCGACACGAACTCGTTGTAGACGATGTAGATCTCGTCGACCCCACCGTCGCTGGCGGGCATGTCGAACGCGTCGAGCAGCACCCGGGTGATCTCGGCCGCGTTATCGTGCGCCGGCATCTCGGAGAACCCGCTCCACTGCGCCGCGACCTCCCGGTCGCGAAAGCTGTAATAGGTGATGCCCTTCCGCCCGGACACGTACGGGACGGGGGCCACGCCGCGCTCGCGCAGCAGCCCCTGCAGGCCCTGCGCCTCACGCAGCACCGTGGCGTTGTAGCCGCCGGCGAACCCCCGGTCGCTGGTGAGGATCAGCACGGCTGCCCGCTCCGGGTTGAGGACCGGCCTGGTCAGCGGGTGGTCGACGTTCGCCGACCGGCTGACAACGGCGCTCACCGCCCGGGTGATCTCGCGGTCATACGGGCGGGCGTCCCGGACCCGCTGCTGAGCCCTGATGATCCGGGACGAGGCGATGAGCTCCTGCGCGCGGGTGATCTTGGCGGTGGACTGCACCGAGCGGATCCGCCGCCGGACCGCGCGAAGCTGTGCTCCCATGCGATGACCCGCCTATCCCTGCTGTGCTCCGCCGGAAGACGACCCCCCGCTTGCCTGCTCGGGCGGCGGCTTCCGGACGACCCGGGAAATCTTCTCCGGGTCCACGTCGCCCTCGTCGACTTTCTCGCCGGGGTCATCGTCCTTCACCAGCAGCTCCCCGCCGGTGACCTCGAAGCCACGGCGGAACTGATCGATCGCGTCCTTGAGCGCGGTGACCGTGTCGTCGGGCAGTGCGCCCGTCTCCCGGATCCCGTCGAGGATCCCTTTGTGGTCCCGCTGCAGGTAGTCGAGGAACTCGCGCTCGAACCGCCGTACGTCGTCCAGCGGCACGTCGTCGATCTGGCCGGTCGTGCCCATCCACACCGACACGATCTGCTGCTCCACGGGGAACGGGCTGTACTGCGGCTGCTTGAGCAGCTCGACCAGCCGGGACCCGCGGTCTAGCTGGGCGCGCGACACCGCGTCGAGGTCGGAGGAGAACGAGGCGAACGACTCGAGGTCGCGGTACTGCGAGAGCGACAGCTTCAGCGTGCCCGCCACCTTCTTCATGCCCTTGACCTGGGCGTTGCCGCCGACCCTGGACACCGAGCGGCCGACGTTGATGGCGGGCCGCACGCCCGAGTTGAACAGGTCCGCCTCCAGGTAGATCTGCCCGTCGGTGATCGAGATCACGTTTGTCGGGATGTAGGCGGAAATGTCGTTGGCCTTGGTCTCGATGACCGGGAGGCCGGTCAGCGACCCCCCGCCGAGGTCGTCGGATAGCTTGGCGCAGCGCTCCAGCAGCCGGGAGTGCAGGTAGAAGACGTCACCCGGGTAGGCCTCGCGGCCCGGCGGGCGGCGCAGCAGCAGCGAGATGGCCCGGTAGGCCTCGGCCTGCTTGCTCAGGTCGTCGAAGATGATCAGCGCGTGCTTGCCGTCGTACATCCAGTGCTGGCCGATCGCCGAGCCGGTGTACGCGGAGATGTACTTGAACCCGGCCGGGTCCGACGCCGGAGCCGCGACGATCGTCGTGTACTCCATCGCGCCATGGTCCTCGAGCGCCTGCTTCACCTGCGCGATCGTCGACCCCTTCTGGCCGATCGCCACGTAGATGCAGCGGACCTGGCGCTTCGGGTCGCCCGACGCCCAGTTGTCCTTCTGGTTGATGATCGTGTCGATGCCGATCGCGGTCTTGCCGGTCTGCCGGTCACCGAGGATCAGCTGGCGCTGACCGCGGCCGATCGCGGTCATCGCGTCGATGGCCTTGATCCCGGTCTGCATCGGCTCCGTCACCGGCTGCCGCTGCACCACGCTCGGCGCCTGGATCTCGAGCTCCCGCAGGTGGGTGTCCTCGATCGGGCCCTTGCCGTCCAGCGGGGTACCGAGCGGGTCGACCACGCGGCCGAGGAAGTTGTCGCCGACCGGGACCGAGAGCACCTCACCGGTGCGCTTGACCCGCTGGCCTTCCTCGATCTTGCTGAACTCGCCGAGGATGACGACGCCGATCTCGCGCACGTCCAGGTTCAGCGCCAGGCCCCGGGTGCCGTCCTCGAACTCCAGCAGCTCGTTGGCCATGCACGAGGGCAGCCCTTCGACATAGGCGATGCCGTCGCCGCACTCGGAGACGATACCGATCTCCTCGGTCGCCGTGGCGTCCGGCTCGTACGTCTCAACGAAACGCTCCAGCGCGTCCCGGATCTCCTCCGGCCGGATTGTCAGCTCCGCCATTGTCTTTGCGTCTCTCTTTCCCGGATCCTTGCTGGTCCCGACCTGTTCAGGCGGCCAGCCTGCGCCGCAGCCCGGCGAGCCGACTCGCCATGGTGCCGTCGATGCGCTCCCCCGCGATCTGGACGGACATGCCGCCGATGACCTCGGGGTCGAGCACGATGTTCAGGTGTACGTCATGGCCGTACGACGCCGCCAGGGCCGCCGCCAGCCTGCGGCGCTGCGCGGCGGTGAGCGCGATCGCGACGTGCACTTCGGCCACGAGTCGCTCCCGTCGTTCGGCGGCCAGGCGGGCAAACTCTTCCAGGCTCGCATCCAGCGTACGTCCCCTGGCCTGCAGAGCCGCCTGTGCGATCAGCCGCATCGTCGGCTCGGTCACCTTGCCGCCGAGCAGCGCGTCGAGCAGTTCACGCTTGCGCTGCGCCGGGAAATAGGGGTTCGACAGGGCGGTGCGCAGCTCCGGCTGGGCGCTCACTACCCGGCCGAACCGGAACAGCTCATCCTCCAGCTCGTCAAACGCCCGGCCACGACCGGCCTGCTCGATGATCGAGAGCGCGGCGAGCTGCTCGGTCGCGTCGGCCAGGTCGGCGGGCTCGGCCCAGCGCTCCCCCACCAGGCCGGAAACCAGCTGCAGCGTCGTGTCGCCGACCTTCCCGCCGAGCAGTGTCGCCACCAGGCTGGCCTTGCCCTCGGCCGGCCAGGTGGGGTCGGACAGCGTCCGCCGCAGCCCGGCCTGGGCGTCGAGCAGCCCGGTCACCGCGAACAGCTCGTCGCCCAGCTGACCGGCGTCGGCGTCGCCGTCGAGCACCTCGCCGAGCCGCTGCTTGGCCTCGGCGAGCGACGCCCGGCTGGCCCCTCTCATCGGGTGGCCTCCGCCTCCGCCGCGCTCCCGGACTGCTCCTCGAGCTGCTCGAGGAACCTGTCCACGGTCCGGCGCTGCCTCGCCTCGGTCTCCAGCGACTCGCCGACCACCCGGCTGGCGAGCTCCACCGAGAGCGTGCCGATCTCGGCCCGCAGCGCCACCAGGGCATGCTGCCGGTCGGCCTCGATCTGCGCTTGAGCGGCCGCGGTCAGCCTGGCGTACTCGGCCTGACCCTGCTGTTTCATCTCCGCGATGATCTGGGCTCCCTGCTCCGTGGCGTCCTGGCGGAGCCGCGCGGCCTCGTGCCTGGCCTCGGCCAGCTGCGCCCGGTACTGGTCGAGCACCTTGGCCGCCTCAGCCTGCGCGTCCTCGGCGCGCTTCAGGCCGCCCTCGATCGCGTCGGTCCGTTCCTCGAGCATCTTCTGTGCCCTGGGCATGAGGAGCTTGGCGAGCACCCCGAACACGATGAAGAACGCGATCAAGCCCGTGATCAGCTCGGTCAGGTTCGGGACCAGCGGGTTCTGCGATCCGCTCTGCGCCAGGAACAACATGGAGGACTCTCCCTGGGCCTTCGGCTACTTGGTAATGAAGAACGGAACGGCGATACCGATCAGCGCGAGCGCCTCGGTGAGCGCGAAGCCGATCCACATGTACGTGGTGATCCGGCCGGACGCTTCGGGCTGGCGGGCCATGGCCTCGATAGCGTGCCCGAACACCAGGCCGATGCCGATGCCGGGGCCGATGGCCGCGAGCCCGTAGACGAGCTTTCCAAGGCCGACGATCGTGATCGTCGAGCTGGTCGAGCCTGCGGCGACGTACAGCAGGTGGTGGACCATGAGAGGCATCTGTTGGTTTCCTTTTCTCCGGCCCGGCACCACTGTGCACCGGGTCTAGCTCTTCGGTTGCTCAGTGCGCTGGCTCCAGCGCATCCGATATGTAAAACGCGGTCAGCGTGGTGAATATGAAAGCCTGCAGCAGCGTGATCAGCACCTCAAGGATGAACACCAGCAGGAACACGATGAACGACACCGCAGCGAACAGCAGGCCAATCGTCGCGCTGAACAGGTACCAGGAGGCGATCGAGAACACGAGCAGCAGCAGGTGCCCGGACAGCATGTTCGCCATCAGCCGGATGGACAGCGTGAACGGCCGCACAATGATGTTGGACAGCAGCTCGATCGGGCTGAGCAGCGGCAGGATCCACCACGGGGCGCCCGGTGGTACCGCCATGTTCTTGAAGTAGCCGATCGGGCCTTGGTTCTTCATGCCAATGAACATGTAGGTGACCCAGACCACCAGCGTCAGGCCCACCGGGAAGGCGAACTTCGACGTGGCGGGGAACTGGGCCACCGGGATCAGCTCCCACAGGTTCATCAGCCAGATGAAGAAGAACAGGGACACCAGGAACGGCAGGTACCGGTCCCCCTTGCTGCCCAGCTGCGGCCGCAAGATCTGGTCGCGAACGGCCAGGATGCCGACTTCGCCGACGTTCTGGATGCCGCGCGGCACCAGCTTCGGCTTGCGGAACGCCATCCAGAAGACGGCCAGCACAATGGCGGCGGACAGCAGCATGAGCAGGATCGGCTTGGTGAACTCGAAGCCGCCGATCGAGAAGATTGGCTTGAAGAAGAAGTCCTCGATCGTGGGGGCGGGATAGCCGCATGAGGGCTTGGACTGGAAGTGGCAGCCGCTAGCCGTCGTCAGGACGAGCAGGTTACTCACTTATTTGCTCCTTCAGCCACCGCGCCCGGCGGCGCAGCCGTACAGACCGCCTGTGACGGGCTCAGCGTGAGGGACGGGTGAAGCGGAAGATAATCAGCGCGAGCGACAGGCCGATACCGACCACTATGCCCACCCCGGTCAGCGCTTCGATGTGGGTCCACCTGCCGACCAGCCAGCCGATGCCGCCGTACAGCACCATCCCGCCGATCAGGTAGCTGACGATCGCCCAGCCGGTACCCTCCCGGGGCATGGGCGGCTCCGTCGTGCCCCCGGGCCGTGACTTCCCAGAACTCAACCGTGGCTTCGCAGTGCTCATCTTTTCCCCGCCATGGCCGCGACGGGACAGCCTTCCCCGTGGGCCGCATTGCGCCGTCCACAATCTGAATAAGCCCCACGGGTCACCGTTCCCCGTCCGGCTCGACGTAGAGGGCCTTCAGCCGCATGGACCACATCACCTGCGCTCCCGTGTAGGCGAGGATGCAAACCAGCGCGGTCAGGCCGAATGCCTTGGGGTTGAAGGCGGTGGTGTTCTCGAACGCGCCGACGAAGGCCAGCAGAAGCACAATCTTCACGATGAACGTGCCGAGCGCGGCCGCCATCATCGCTTGCGGGCTGATCCGCGCCGCGCGGCCCACCACGACAATGCTGATCCCGAAGAACAACGCGACGATGGCCACCCCGATTGCGGCACCGACCGCGCCCTTGCCGCCAGCGATCACGGCAGCGAGCACGATCGCCATTGCCGCCGCAATGGCCGCCGTTGCAGCCGATCGCCGAGCGATGCGGGCATACTGCTCCACCATCTAAAAAGGCTCCGGTAGAACTCGTCCGAAACTTCCTGACCCCTGCGGACCCACCGATGCCCAGGTGGCACCTTGCCGCGTCGCCGCTGAGCGGCGCGGCCGCGTCGCCAGGTGAGCGCAACGTATCACGGATCTTTCACTCACCTTCGAGTGGGTGCTCGTGAAAGATATCACAAGCTCTCAGGCGATGGTCTCACCAGGTCATCTAACGTGACGAAACCAACCGGCGGCGATGTCCTAGACGGCGCGGGACTCCGGGTCCGCCGCGTGCCTGGGCCCGGGGTCCGGGTACCGGGCGGGCGCGCCGACGACCGCGGCCTGGCCCGGCTGCTGGTCATCCCCGGCCGGCAGCGTCGGCTGGGGCAGGGATGAGGGAGACACGGATGACGGAGGCAGGGGCGACGGAGGCAGCGTCGGAGCGGGCAGCATCGGCGCGGGCACAGCAGGAGCCGGCACGGGCCGTGCGGGCCCGGCCGGGCCAGGCCGCGGCGGGCCGTTGCTGGTGGCGGGGCGCGGCGAGCCGTTGCCGGCGGCGGGGCGCGGCGAGCCGTTGCTGGCGGCGGGGCGCGCGGATCCGTTACCGGCGGCGCGATGTGCGGATCCATTGCCGGCCGCCGGTTCGGGCCTTGCCATCGAGATCGATTGCGTGGCAACCGAGGCGGCTGCGGCCCTGGAGCGCCGGCGGCTGCGCTGCCACCAGCGCAGCCTCGGCATCGACATAAACATCAGCGCCACGATCGCCACGAACGTCGTCACGGCGAACACGAACACGGGGGTCCGCGCGATCGACAGCCACACGATCGCGGCCGAGAACAGAGCGGCCCAGAGATAGAGGATCAGCACGCTGGTGCGGTGCGGGTGCCCCATATCCTGCAGCCGGTGATGCAGGTGCTTGCGGTCCGGCGCCAGCGGCGACTTGCCGGCCCGGACCCGCCGCGCGACCGCGAGCAGCAGGTCCGTGTACGGGATCACCAGGATCGTGGCAGGCAGCAGCAGCGGCAGGACTTCAGGGAACCTGTTCGCGGCCGAGTGCAGGCTGCCCGGGTCAAGGGAGTTGATGCTCGAGATCGGCACGTAGGCGAGCAACAACCCGAGCAGCATCGAGCCAGTGTCGCCCATGAAAATCTTGGCCGGATTGGAGTTGTGCGGCAGGAAGCCCAGGCACGCCCCGACCAGCAGCGCAGACACGAGCGCAGGGCCCGCCTGCTCGGACAGGTGCGGGTGCACCACCTGGGTCAGCCGGTAGTAGTAGACAAAGAACGCGATGGCTGCGATGCAGACAATTCCGGCAGCCAGGCCGTCCAGGCCGTCGATGAAGTTGACCGCGTTGATGGTGGCCACCACGAGAAAAACCGTCAGAACCGTGGACTGGTTCGTGGTGAGCAGGAACGTGCCGCCGCCCGGCTCTGGCAGCCAGCTCAGCTGGCATCCGCTCCAGAACAGGATCCCGCCGGCGGCCGCCTGGCCCGCCAGCTTGCTGATCGGGCTCAGCCCCCACCGGTCGTCGACCATGCCGACGACCACGATCAGTCCACCGGCCAGCAGCAGCCCGACGGCTATCCGGTTGCCAACCAGGACCGTGCGCAGCGGGCTGATCTGGTCGGCGACGAGGAGCCCGGCGGCGAGGCCGACAAACATCGCCAAACCGCCCCAAAGCGGCATCGGTACCGTGTGCACGTCCCGTTGCCGGGGGGCCTTCATCGCCCGCGCGGCGATCGCCCCGCGGCGCACCAGAGGCGTCAGCAGATAGGTGACGGCCGCCGTGACCAGCAGGGTCAGCAGGTACTCGAGCACGGTCGCCAGCTAGGTCCGCACTGGATGTAACGCATCACGACAACTCTAGAGCACCACCAGGGACCCGGGGGCGATCACCCGCCCCCAGGCCCGGCAAAGATTCAGCCAGTTTGTCAGGAACCCGGCGCGGCATCCCCGCCCGTGGACAGCATGGCGACCTCGCGCAGCCGGCCGACGGAAACGGTGCCCGCCCGCAGCAGCCTCGGCACGTTCCCGGTCAGGTCCACGATCGTGGAGGCAACGTCGTTGGCGCACGGCCCGCTGTCCAGGTAGACGGACACCGCGTCGCCGAGCTGCTCCTGTGCCTCGGCAGCCGTGGTGGCGGGCGGAGAGCCGGTGAGGTTGGCGCTGCTCACCGCCAGCGGGCCGGTCTCCTTGAGCAGCTCGAGCGCGACCGGGTGCAGCGGCATCCGGACGGCCACGGTGCCCTGGGTATCGCCAAGATCCCAGTTCAGCGACCGGTTGGCGCGGCAGATCAGGGTCAAGCCGCCGGGCCAGAACTCGTCGATCAGGTCCTTGCCGTACGGACCGAAGTCCTCGATCAGCGCGGTGGCCGCGCGCACGGTCCCGACCAGCACCGGCGGCGGCATGTCCCTTCCCCGGCCCTTGGCCGCGAGCAGCCCGTTGACCGCCGAGGGGTAGAACGCGTCGGCGCCGATGCCGTAGAGGGTGTCGGTCGGCAGCACGACGAGTTCCCCGCTGCGCAGCGCCAGCGCAGCGGCCTTGATTCCCTCGGCTCGGCTGGCCGGGTCCGCGCAGTCATACGTGGCGCTCATGGGCGCTCATCCTTCCACGTGGCGCTGACGAACCGGTCGCGGCCTGCCAGGTCGATGTGGTTGCTGGTCGCGTGCCACCCGTTTTCCTCGGCGAACACCCAGTAGACCTCCGCGCCCTGCGGCGCGCCGTGCTCGACCGCGACCAGGCCTCCGGGGCGCAGCAGCCGCCGGGCCGTGCGCTCGATCACCCGGATCGCGTCGAGCCCGTCCGAGCCGCCCCACAGCGCCGTGGCCGGGTCATACTCGCCGACCTCCGGGGGCACCCAGGAGCCGATCGGGATGTATGGCGGATTACTGACCACCAGGTCGACCGCGCCGGCCAGGTCGGGCAGCGCGGTCGCGAAGTCCTCGGCGTGCAGGGTCACCCGGCCTGCCGTGTGCGGTGCCGCGCGCTCGCACCTGGCGACGTTGCGTTCTGCCCACTGGCGGGCCAGCGGGTCGGCCTCGACCGCGTGCACCCGGGCGCCCGGCACCTCCTGGGCGATGGCCAGTGCGATCGCTCCGGAACCGGTGCCCAGGTCCGCGACGACCGGCTCGGCGGTGTCCATCTGGCCGAGCGCCTCGATCGCCCAGCCGGTCATCACCTCGGTCTCCGGCCGCGGGACGAAGACCCCCGGGCCCACCTCGAGTTCCAGGTAGCGGAAGTAGGCGAGCCCGGTGATGTGCTGCAGCGGTTCCCGCGACGCCCGGCGCGCCACGTCGTCCCAGTACCGGGGGTCGAACGCGGCGTCGGGCACGGTGTGCAGGGCACCCCGTGCGACGCCGTGCACGTGCGCCGCGATCAGCTCGGCGTCGGTGCGCGGTGATTCCACCCCGGCCTCGGCCAGCCGCGACGCTGCCACGGCGACCTCGTCGAGGAGCAGGTTCATGAGTCGCGCTCGCCGGATTCCGCGATCTTCTCGGCCCGGTCGGCCGCCTCCAGGGCCCCGATCACCGCGTCGAGGTCACCGTCGAGCACCTGGTCCAGGTTGTAGGCCTTGTAGCCGACCCGGTGATCGGAGATCCGGTTCTCGGGGAAGTTGTAGGTGCGGACCCGCTGCGACCGGTCCACGGCGGAGACCTGGCTCTTGCGCTCGGCTGAGGCCTGCGCGTCCGCCTGCTCCTGCGCCTGGGTGAGCAGCCGCGCGCGCAGAATGCGCATGGCCTGCTCCTTGTTCTGCAGCTGGCTCTTCTCGTTCTGGCAGGACACCACGATGCCGGTCGGCAGGTGCGTGATCCGGACCGCGGAGTCGGTGGTGTTCACGCTCTGGCCGCCGGGCCCCGACGAGCGGAACACGTCTACCCGAACATCAGCAGGTTCGATACTGACCTCAACCGGATCAGCTTCGGGCATCACCAGGACGCCAGCGGCCGAGGTGTGAATCCGCCCCTGCGACTCGGTGACCGGCACCCGCTGCACCCGGTGCACCCCGCCCTCGTACTTCAGCTGCGACCATGCCCCACCCGGCTCCCCAGCCCTCTTCACTCCATGTGCGCCGGACTTGATCGCAACAGTGGCGTCCTTGTAGCCGCCAAGGCCGGTCATGGTCGAGTCGATGACCTCGGTCTTCAGGTGGTGCCGCTCGGCGTAGCGCAGGTACATGCGCAGCAGGTCGCCGGCGAACAGGGCCGACTCCTCGCCGCCCTCGCCGGCCTTCACCTCCAGGATGACGTCCCGCGAGTCGTTGGGGTCGCCGGGCACCAGCAGCTCCCGCAGCCGGTCCTCGAGCTCGGCCCGGCGCTTCCCGAGCTGGCTGGCCTCGGCGGCGAACGAAGAGTCCTCGCCGGCCAGTTCGTGCGCGGCTTCCTCGTCGGCGCTGACGTGCTGCCACTCCCGGTAGGCATGCACGATCGGGCCGAGCTGCCCGTAACGGCGGCCGAGCGCCCTGGCCCGGTCCTGGTCGGCGTGCACGGCAGGGTCGGAGAGGTCCCGCTCCAGCGCCGCGTACTCGGCCGCCAGCTCCTCGAGCCGGTCAAACACGGTTCTCCAACTCCCTTAGCAAAGTTCCTTCAGGCATACAGAACCCGGCCCCGCGGGGGGACACCCCCCGGAGCCGGGTTGGTTGAGCTACTTGCTGCCGGACTGCCTCTTGCCGAAGCGCCGCTCGAACCGGGCGACCCGGCCACCGGTGTCCAGAATCTTCTGCTTGCCGGTGTAGAACGGGTGGCAATCCGAGCAGATGTCGGCGTGAATTACGCCGTTGGCTGCAGTGCTCCGCGTGGTGAAGGTGCTCCCGCAGGTGCAGGTCACCGTCGTCTCCACGTAGTCGGGGTGAATATCAGGCTTCATATTGGGACTCCTGGTTCTTGCCGGTCGCCGGGTCGCCTCGCCGCCTGCCTGTGGCCGCGGGCGTGAACCGGTACCGCATATAGATGGGTGTCCAGTGCCAGCCACTGTAACGCTCGCAGGGGCCCGCGGATTCCCAGGGAGTGGTGGGTGGGGCAAGGGAACGGGTGGGTGGGGCATGGGAATGTGGGTGGGTCAAGGGAGCAAAAGCCGGGCTGGACGGGCCAAAGACTACTGGCCGATCGTGGTCTTCTGCACCTGGAGCAGGAACTCGGCGTTGCTCTTGGTCTCCTTCATCCGCTCCATCAGCACCTCGAGTGCCTGCTGCGGCTCGAGCGCGTGCAGCACCCGGCGAAGCTGCCAGACGATCTTGAGCTCCTCCGGCGACATCAGCAGGTCTTCCTTGCGGGTGCTCGAGGCGTCCACGTCGATGGCGGGGAAGATCCGCTTCTCG
>Ga0209169_10001884_pt1 | contig 12770 bp, 14 predicted proteins | sample HubBroMetageWRM4_FD_188346 | JGI IMG/M metagenome (GOLD analysis project Ga0209169, IMG submission 188346) | Warmed soil microbial communities from the Hubbard Brook experimental Forest, New Hampshire - Hubbard Brook CCASE Soil Metagenome WRM 4... | ecosystem: Environmental > Terrestrial > Soil...
AGCTGGCCGGTGGCGAGATGGGATCGAAGAAGCCGATCCATCCCAACGACGACGTCAACATGTCGCAATCATCGAACGACACTTTCCCGGCAGCCATGCACATTGCCGCAGCCGAGCGCGTGAAGAATGCGCTGATTCCGGCAGTCAAAACCGTTCACGACGCCATTGCCGCCAAGGCGAAAGAATTCCACAACATTGTTAAGATCGGCCGCACGCATCTGCAGGATGCCGTCCCCATGACTTTCGGACAGGAATTCGGCGGCTGGGCGGCGTTGCTCGAACGCGACATCCAGCGCCTGGAGCAGGTTCTCGGCGGCCTCTATGATCTCGCCATCGGTGGCACGGCCGTCGGCACCGGATTAAACGCTCATCCCGAATTTGCCGAGCGCGCCGCCAAGAAGATTGCCGAACTCACCGGACTTCCCTTCCGCTCGCATGGCAACAAGTTCGCCGCGCTCTCCGCGCACGATGAAATCGTATTCGCCCAAGGGGCAATGGAAACTCTAGCGGCGTCATTCATGAAGATTTCGAACGACATTCGGTGGCTGGCGTCGGGCCCGCGCTGCGGCTTGGGAGAGATTTCCATCCCTGAAAACGAGCCCGGCTCTTCCATCATGCCCGGCAAAGTGAATCCCACGCAATGCGAAGCCATGACCATGGTCTGCGTGCAAGTTCACGGAGCGACTGCCGCCGTCGGATTCGCCGGCTCGCAGGGCAACTTCGAGCTCAACGTGTTCAAGCCGGTCATCATTTATAACTTCCTGCATTCGGTCACGCTGATCACCGACGCCTGCCACGGCTACGTCGAGTACATGATCAAAGGCATAGAAGTTGATCGCGCAAAGGTTGACTGGTACGTGAAGAATTCGCTGATGCTGGTGACCGCGCTGGCCCCCAAAGTCGGCTACGACAGAGCCGCCCAGATCGCCCACACTGCACATGTAGACCACAGCAGCCTGCGCGAAGCTGCGCTGAAGCTAGGGCATCTGACTGGCGAGGAGTTTGATCAGTTGATGAAGCCGGAGAGGATGACGCGGCCGTAGCAACTAAGCGTGCACCTGTTCCGCACGCCTCAACGTGGGCAGCGCGCGAATGGACTTTCCGGCTCTCTGCTCTGCTACTTGGATTTCATAAAGGCTCTGGAGGTTCAGCCAGAACTCCGCAGTCGTGCCAAAGAAATGGGCGAGGCGTAGTGCCGTGTCCCCGGTGATGGCCCGGCGTCCATTCAGGATCTCCGTAATCCGATTGGTGGGGACACCCAATTGCCGTGCCAACTCAGCGGCGCTCATTTCCAGCGCACTTAGCTCTTCCGCCAGGTGTTCTCCGGGATGAATCGCCGTCCGCGCCATAGCATTTTCCTAAATGATGATCGACAACTTCGATGTTCGCTGGAGTGGGCTTTTTCCTGCCTAACCGCCCGAAGGGTCCATGCTCGGCTTCGCGTCACGATTCAGTTGCATGCCTCGACTCTCTCATCGCCGCCCCCTGCCACCTTGCGGAAATTCCTCACTCGCGGCTAATCTCAGTAAAGCACTTGTAAGCATACCTATTGTCCCCAGGAGGAGCTTTGAGCGAACACTACCATGATGTGGCTGATCTACGGTTGCTGAAGGAGATGGGCAAACTTGCTCCCACTGAATTCAACGCCTGGTTGAATCTTGACAAAATCGTCGGCCGCGACGGCGGAGCTATTCCGAGAAAGTACCGCGAGCTGATTGCATTGGGAGTAGCTTTCACCACCCAATGTCCTTACTGCATCGAAGTACATACCAAGGCCGCCAAGGCTGCCGGAGCCTCGCGCGAAGAAGTCACAGAAAGCGCGCTGATCGCAGCCGCCTTGCGCGCCGGTGGCGCAGCCACACACGGCGCCATGGCGCTGAAGTTTTACGACAACGCTTAAACGCATTCCTGTTCGCGCGGCCTGGTTAAGATCCAGGCCCGCGTTCATTCAATTTTCGCCGGCGCCAGCTCGACAGCAACTGGGCTCCTGGCCACGCCTTTCGGCATGGTCGAAATCGTAATCACGCTGACCAGCACCAGCACGCTGCCAAACACGGTGCGTAGTCCGACGCTCTCGCCACCGGCAAAATATCCGATCACCACAGCCACTACGGGATTCACATACGCATAGGTTCCCACTTTGGTTGGCGATTCGTAGTGCAATAGCCAAATGTAGGCAGTGAAGGCAACGATCGACCCAGCAACAATGAGATAAAGCAATGCGAACCATGCCGTCCGCGAAACCGCCTGAAAACGAAACCCGGCAAACTCTCCGGCAAGCGCGGCCAGAACCAGCAACTGAATGCCTCCTGCCAACATCTGGGAGGCCGCGCTCATGGGCTTGGACGCAGGTAGCGTAAGCCGGCGAGTCAGGATGGTGGCCACCGACCAGCTCAAGGCCCCGACCAGCAGCGCCAGCGTGCCGGCGCGATCAATGGGAGCTTCGCCCAGCGACAACGACCGATTCATGAGCACGGCAACCCCGCACAGTCCCGCCAGCAGCGCGAGGCCCAGACGAACAGTGAGTTGCAGTGTCCGCAGTATGGTAATTTCCAGCAACGCAATGAATATCGCAATCGTGGCCAGGACTACGGCCGCAATCCCTGAAGGCACTCGTTGCTCCGCCCAGAACACGCAGCCATAATCGATCAGAAAAATCAGCGTCCCTTGCAGGCCGATTCCCGCCCACTCGCGTCGGCTGGGCGATGGAGTGCCCTTGAGCCGCATCCAGCCATACAGCAGCGCACCCGCCGCCACGAAGCGCAGCCCCGCCAAAAGAAATGGAGGCACTTCGCAGACGCCCACTCTGATCGCCAGATAGGTCGATCCCCAGACGAAGTAAATGATGGCGAAGGCCAGCAGAAGTTTCCAGGAGGCGGGACGGGCTGCGTTTTCCATGGGTGATTGATGACCTTGCTGCCGTAGCAGAACCATCTTTCGCTATGAAAGATTTTTATAGGGAGGAAAACTACTTCTTATTCTCGTTCCCAAAAGAAAGTCCAACGAGGTTGGCGGCCTGTTCCGCCGCAACGCCCTTGCTCGCCACCAGCACATGAAAGGTTTCACCCATGCCGGCAGGGGTAACTAGATGCTTCAATTGCAGCGCAACCTTGGCGTGCTCTTGCGGCAGGCGGCACTCCTCGAACGCATCGGCGAACTGGTTGGCCTCGCCGATTCCCATCAGAAATTGTGCTTGCGTGAGCAGCGGCTGTACCTGCATGCCTTGCTGTTCTGCGGCCGCAGCCAACGCCGTGAAGTTCACGTGTGCCGTGATGTCTTGCTCGCCCGGCGCCTCATAGGGGTTGGCGGAAACCGAATGCTGGCGGTATGCGGTGACCGTGCCGCGATGACGTCCGGCAAGTTGCTCGGCGCGAGTGTAGCCGTAGTCAATGGTGACGATAAATCCCCGTTGGATGCTCGAGGCCAGGCGCGACATGAACAGGTAGGCGAGGCGGGCGGTTTCGACCCGCTCTCCGTCTCCGGGATGGACGCCATAGCGGTCGAGATATTCGAGGTCGTCAGCCGAGGCCGGTACCCAGGTCTCAGCGAGGCGCCCGTTCTTTTCTGTGATGCGCAGTTCGCCCTCCAGGCTGAGAACTTCGACCGGCAAGGCGTCGAAGAATTCGTTGGCGAAGACGATGAGTGGGCCGCGCGAAGACGCGGCTACATCCGCGCCGCAAAGCTCTCCAACTAACGGCGGCTTTTGCTCAGAAAACGAAACCTTGCCGCCTGCGAAATACCTCTCCAGTGTCGTCTTCAACCGTTCCCGCAGCGCGTCCGATCTCTCGTTCAACGAATAATGCAGCCCTCTGAAAAATGCGGGAAACTTCTTCTCTGACCAAGCCAGCACGTCGCGCGCGAATAAGCCCCGGCCTGGGCCCAGTTCCAGAATTCCAATTTTCTCAGGGGAACCCATCGTCCTCCACATCTCATCAAACTGACGCGCCAGCAGCCGCCCGAACACCGCATGTACATCGCTCGATGTGTAAAAATCGCCGGCCTTGCCGAACTGCTCGACATTCCGCGAATAATACCCATGCGCAGCATCGTACAGGCAGATTTCCATGTATCGCGAAAACGGAATGGGACCCTTTTCGCGAATCTCCTGGAAGATTTTCTCGCGCAGGTTCACATGTCTTCCCGCTGGCGCTCCACACGGTTTTGTGGAGTGCGCGTGAACATTTCGATCAAATAGTCGTGCAGGCAATCGAAAAGCTGGCGCTGGAAGGTCCATTCAAACTGGGGATGGTCGAGGTCGCGCGGGTGCATTTCGAAATAATAGGTATGCACGGGGATGTCGGGATTCTTGAATTTGATGATGACCTCGACCGCTTCTCCCTTGCTGTGTGCCGAGAAGTCGAGCAGGGGATGCTCGTAGAGGCGGAGTTGGGTGAGCACACGGTTGAGACGTCCGTCCGGAGATTCGGGCACACGATGATTCTACTGGCTTTGGCAGCTGCGTATCTAACCTGCAAGAAGGCGATGAACGCTTACCTTCCAGTACGTACATATATCCTGTACAATGCCCTTGAGGGAAAGAGGCATTCATGGAAACCACCTATACCAACTTGCGTCAAAGTTTGGCGTCGATCCTTGATCGGGTCGAACAGGATCGCGAGGTGGTCATCGTGCGCCGCCGCGGCGCCCGCACGGTTGCCATGGTGCCTGCCGATGAACTGGCGGGGTTGCTTGAGACGGCGCATCTCCTTCGCTCTCCCAAGAACACGCGCCGGCTGTTCTCTGCGCTGAATCGCGCCGTGGGCAGGAAAGGCAAGCCGGAACCGTTAGCGAAACTCCGGCGGGAGATGGGCCTTGACACGGAGCGTTGAACGCGAATCCGTGTTCCATCCCGAGTTTCGGCAGGATTTGCGCCATTGGGTGGAGATCGACCGCAAGACCGCGTTGCGAGTTCTCGAACTGATTGAAGCCATACTCCGAGATCCTTTGACTGGAATCGGAAAACCGGAATCCCTCAAGTATGTGCTGGCAGGATGCTGGTCCCGCCGAATCACTCAGGAACATCGACTGGTCTATCGTGTCACCCAAACCAGAATTGATTTCCTGCAGGCACGATATCATTACTGATTAGAACCAGGCCGCAGAAGTGGTTGACGAGTCCTGAGAGAAGTCATGAAAACGGTCGGCATCGTCGGCGGCATCAGTCCCGAGTCCACGATTGACTACTATCGCTCCATCCTCGCCACCTACGGCGAATTGCGATCCGATGGCAGCACCCCTTCCATCGTCATCAACAGCATCGACCTGGACAAGCTACGGCGGCTGTTCGAGGACAACGATCTCGACGGAGTGGTTGAATATCTGGCTGCCGAACTTCGCCGACTTGCGGGCGCAGGCTCGGATTTCGCCGTAATCGCTGCCAATACGCCTCACCTGGTGTTCGATGAACTCCACCAACAGTCGCCCATTCCCTTGATCAGCATCGTCGAAGCCACCCGCGACGCCGCCAAATCTATGGGACTCAGCAAGCTCGGCCTTTTGGGCACGCGGTTTACCATGCAGGGACGATTTTATCCGGAAGTTTTTTCCCGGGTAGGCATTCAATTGATCCCACCCGAACCCGGCGAGCAAGCCTACATTCACGAAAAGTACTTTGGAGAACTGGTGAAGGGCGTTTTCCTGCCCGAAACCCGGAAGCAGTTGCTGGCGATCGTAGATGGCATGAAAGAGCGCCATGACATCGGGGGAGTCATCCTCGCCGGAACTGAGCTGCCTTTGATTTTACGGGGCACCGAAAAACCCGGAGTCGTCTTTTTGGACACAACCCAGATTCACGTGCAAGCGATTGTCAAAGAATTGCTGGCATAGCCACGGAGTGACAGGCACGAGAAACGATGGCCACATACTCGGCCGCGCTCCCGTGCCCTGCCTGATCACCACACCTGGCAAACGTTCTGCGGCATCATGGGCTGGCCGACCTTGCAGCCGAAGGCCTCGCCGAACTGCGGCATGTTTTGCACCACGCCGTTCACGCGAAACTCCTGGGGCGAATGCGGATTGGTCTGCACCTGCAACCGCAACTGCTCGGGTCGTGTGCTTCCGCACCAGGTCTGCGCGTCGCCGAGAAAGAACTGCTGGATGGGCGTATAGCCGTCCTGTTTCCCCTTCAGATCAATGTTCTTTCTCTGGGCATCTTCCATGAATGCCATGAAAGCCAGGCGCAACCCGCCATTGTCGGCGGTGTTTTCTCCCAGAGTCAGTTTGCCATTCACTTTGGCGTCATCCACGGCGACAAACTTATCGTATTCCTTGACCGTGCAGTCAGCTTTCTCTTGGAATTTATTGCCGTCTTCGGGAGTCCACCAATCCGCCAGATTACCGCTGCCGTCGAACAATCGCCCTTGATCATCGAAGCCGTGGGTGAGTTCATGACCCACGACGCTTCCGATGTGGCCGTAATTCACCGCGTCGCTGGCTTTCGGGTCAAAAAGCGGCGGCTGCAAGATTCCGGCGGGAAAATTGATGTCATTCATGCTGGCGCTATAGTAGGCATCGACCGTTGGCGGAGTCATGCCCCACTCTCCACGGTCGACGGGCTTGCCAATCTTGGCCAGTTGACGAAGGTTCTCGAACACCACGCCACGTTCCGCGTTGGCGTAGGCCTCGTCACGAACCACGGTGAATTTCGAATAGTCGCGCCAGCGGTCGGGATATCCGATCTTATCGGCCACGGCATGAAGTTTCGCGTGGGCGCGAACCTTGGTTTCCGCACTCATCCAATCGAGGTGATCAATGTCTTGCGACATGGCCGATTCGATGTCTTTAACCATTTGCAGGGTAGCTTCTTTGCTGGATGGTGAAAATTCCTGCGCCACGTAGACCTGTCCCAGGGCTTCTCCTAGCGCCCCATCGGTAAGTTGCACGCAGCGTTTCCAGCGCGCCCGTTGCTCCGGTTGTCCTCTTAGTTTGCGACCAAAGAAATCAAAATCTTCCTGGTCGAAGGCGGTGGGCAGCACAATACCTTGCACTCCGTTAATCAACTGCCAGCGCAGATAGACTTTGATGGTAGCCAGGTCGGTCGAGTTCAGCAGCGCGCTCAATCCCTTGAAGAAGTCAGGATTGGTGACATTCACCTGGGTCACCGCCGGCGCTCCACCGTCCGCCAGGAACTTGGGCCAGTCGATATCGGGCGTCAGCTTTTGCAGTTCCGAAACCTGCATGATGTGGTAGACCTTGTTAGGATCGCGTTGCGTCGTAATATCCATGGAGACTTTGGCCAGCGCGGTCTCAAGCTTCATGATGCTCTGGGCATCGCTGGCCGCCGTGCTCTCCGGCTCGCCGATCAGTTTGAGCATATTGGCGATATGCTGCACGTATTCCTGGCGGGTCTTTTCTGCCGCATCACCGCTGCGGAAATAGTAGTCGCGCTCCGGCAATCCCAGGCCGCCCTGGTCCACTACCGCGATCTGCTGAGTGGCGTCTTTGAAGTCCTGTTGCTCGCCGAACCCCAAAAACGCATTCACATTAATCAGTTGGAAGTGTGCCAGCAGCGGCGTCAACTCGCTTTTATTCTTGAGCGACGCAATCCGGTCCAGTTCCGGCTGCAACGGTCCCAAACCCTTCCGGTTGATCGCGTCTACGTCCATGCACGATGCATAGTAGTCGCCGATCTTTTGTTCATTGGCGGTACGGCCCGTGCCGCCGGCCGCGGCTTTCTCGAGCATGGTGTGCAGAATGTATTCGTTACGCTCGCCGACCATGACGAAGGCTCCAAACGAAGAGCGATCATTGGGGATCGGATAATACTTGGCGAAATTCCCGCAGGCATATTTGAAAAAGTCGACGCAGGGATCGGCCCCGGCATCGATAAAACGGGTCTCCAGGCCCATCAAGGGTTTGGGCGTCTTCTCCGAACCGCTGCCGGCCGCCTGGGCCAAAGCAACTGAATGCGCGCTCCAGATAATGAGCAGTAAGATCGCGACACGCGAGATCCCAAGCCTTGTCATAATTTGTCCTTTAAGCATGGAGTGAAAACAACCAACAGAATAAACCATAGTACTCGCGCGGGACCGGGACGCCCGCCGCTCACACGCTTCCGGCGATCGATAGTGTCAACTCCGTTGGACGGCAGGTGACAGTATTAGGATAGCCGCTAAGAACTCGGTTTCGCAGCGGTTCTTTTACAATTTGCTATCCACACCGTTGTCATCCCGTCTATACCGTCGTTCTTGTGCCGAAATCCCGGAGTTCTCGGGGACACAATTCAGAAGCGGAGGGTTTTCCCCATGTTTAAGAAGTCGGTTGTGGGATGCATCATGACTTTCGTTCTGGCGTTTGGAGTTTCATCGTCCCGCGCCCAGTCTGCGTTGCTGGATATACCTCGCCAAAGCCAGCACGCCGTTGTCACCCAGCGCGTCGGCATCACCGACGTCACCATCAACTACCATCGTCCCCTGGTGAACAAACGCGAAATCTGGGGAAAGCTGGTGCCCTACGGCGAAGTATGGCGTGCCGGAGCCAACGAGAATACCACCATCAGGTTCGCCGACAACGTAACCATCGACGGCAAGCCTTTAGCTAAGGGGATATATGGGCTGCACATGATCCCCACGCAAAACGACTGGACCGTCATCTTCTCTAATGTTCACACTGCCTGGGGCAGTTTCACCTACAAGGAGGCCGACGACGCCCTGCGTATCACGGTGAAACCCCAGGCTGCGGATTTCCGCGAAGCCCTGACTTATGACTTTGACGACGCGAAGGCGGATTCCACCGTGGCCACGCTCCGTTGGGAGAAGTTGGCGGTGTCGTTCACCGTCGCCGTTGATGTGCATGAGATCGTAAAAGCCAGCCTGCACAACCAACTTCAAGGATTGGCACAATACACCTGGGAAGGCTGGGACGATGCCGCCAGTTATCTGCTCGGCGAAAAATACGATCTGGATGAGGCGCTGAAGTACGAAGAGACTTCCATCGGGACCGAGCCGCGCTTCGATAACTACTTGACCAAGTCGCAGATTCTGGACGCAATGGGACGGAAAGGCGATTCTGAAGCCGCGACCAAAGAGGCTCTCGCCCGGGCGACCGCCGCCCAACTGTATAGTTACGGACGCCTACTGCAATCGCAAAAGAAACAGGATGAGGCCTTCAACTACTTCCGCCAAGCTGCCAAGAGAGATCCCAACGAATGGACCGTGCATGACGGCATTGCCAGAGTGTATTCTGCCCAAGGCGACTTCACCAGCGCCCTGAAGGAAATGAAGATCGCTCTTGCGGGTGCGCCAGACAACCAGAAAATATTCTTCGAGCCCCTGGTGAAGAAGCTGGAAAACAAGCAGGACATCAACAAGAACTAATGTTGCTGAAGTTGCGGCCTGACTCTGAGGGTGTCCCGTCCTTGTCTCTCCGCTCTTCGGAGAGACAGGGCGGAGATTTTTCGCCAATCAGCGCGCAGCCTTTGGCGGCCGGCAGTATTTCGGTACCGAGGAGGAGTCATACGTGGAAATACGTCAGCGCATTGCTGTGATCTTGTGCCTGGGGATAGGCATGGCGTCGTCGGGGCTCACTGTGGCGCAATCCTCTCCGGGGTTGGGACAAGAGATGAGTCATGCAGATCGCGAGCCGCCCGGACTGCATGACTTCGATTTTTTATTTGGACGCTGGCAAGTCCATCATCGAAAGCTGAAGCATCGCCTCGTCAACAGTCACGAGTGGATCGAATTCGAAGGGACGTTATTCTGCCAGCCACTGATGGGTAGCTACGCTAATGTCGACGACACCGTGTTCGAAGTTCCGGGCGGCACTTACCGCGGCGTAGCTCTCCGATCGTTCGACGCCAAGACGGGGCAGTGGTCGATCTGGTGGAAGGACAGCAGGACGCCACTTGGGCCAATGGATCCGCCGGTGAGAGGCAGCTTCCACAATGGCGTAGGAACGTTCTATGCGAACGACGATACTGAGGGCGGGAAACCGGTCCGCACACGCCTCCTATGGTCCGAGATCACACCTACCTCAGGTCACTGGGAGCAGGCAGAATCAACCGACGGTGGTAAAACGTGGGAAACGGATTGGATCATGGACCTCAAACGAGTGCAATAGTTGGTTGAATGGATATTTGCCTTCGAGAGCCGGCGCATCGTTAGCCACATCAAAATTGACAATGTCGTTGAAGACATCGTCAAGCGGCTCGAATACACGAAAGATTTTCCGCAGGAACACTTGATGTTGGCGGGTCAACGGTCGCTAAGCCGGCGTATCACTCATTGAGGCCGGCTGGGCCAATCCTCAATGAGTGTAAACCTGATTTCGACAGTTGAGGCCCGAGTCGCTTCCTGGGACGCTATGCTTGAGCCTCACTTCAAGCGGATGCCGCCGACATAGTCTTGCATATCGAGGCCGTTGCTGCTGTCCATCCAGGCGGCGATGAAGTAGTTGGGGCCGTCCCAGGTGTTGCCGGTGTAAGAGCCCATGCCGTGGTAGGGGTTCGAAAATCCAGACGTGAGCCGGGCGTTGGGCTGAAAGCTCTGGCCGCCATCGCTGGAAATGGCTGCGAAAGCTTGGTAGTCCACGTTCGCCGGATCGTTGCGGCGGTCAAGCCAACTCACCCCAACCAGTCCGGTTGGGCTAACCAATATCCATGGGAAAAACTGGTCATGGGTATCGGTCGGCGGTGCGACGGGGACTGGTTTCGACCAGGTATTGCCGCCGTCGCTGGAATGGATGACCTGCACCTGCATGATGAGTCAAAAGCTTGGCCACCCGCAGGCCTTGTCAACCGATTGGATCCAAAAAACAACGTTGATTGTAGGTGCATCTCTCTTTTTTCATCGCAATAGACCTGGGTTAGGACGGAGAGAGACGCGTGTACAATTGGCGCTTTCCAGGTTTGCAATGAGGACCGCACATGCTCTCTGCTTCCCTGCTGATTCCGTTCGTTATCGTTGTGACGGCCTTGCTGGCAGCGTATTTCAGTGTCCGGCGATTGCGCCGGCTCCGCAGCCTGCCCATCGGCAAGTTCCGGCGTATTACTGAACGTGTGATTCTTTCGCTGGTTACGCTGGTCGCTGTGGTGGCTGCCGCCAGCACAACCTTCAATGTCATCGCGCATGATGTATTTGTGACGCATCATCCTGCGCCGGGTCAGATTTATGTGGTTAACGGCTACAAGATGCACCTCTGGTGTACGGGCGAAGGATCGCCGACCATCATTCTGGAATCGGGTGCGGGGGATGACTCGCTGGTCTGGGGCAAGGTGAAGCCCGGATTATCGAGGACCACTCGTGTCTGCTCCTATGACCGTGCCGGCACGGGCTGGAGCGAGCCGCAACCTGGACCGCGCGACTCCGATCATATTGTCGAGCAGTTGCATGGCCTGCTTCAGCAGGCTGGCATCACCGTCCCCATCGTACTGATGGGCCACTCTATTGCGGGGATGCACATGCGCGACTACGTCACGCGCTATCCCCAGAATGTGAAAGGCATTGTCTTCGTCGATGGCTCCACTCCCATGCAGCAGGATCATTTTCCCGCAGAACTTCGTGCCAAGATGCCGAGGCTGTTATGGACCGAGATTCTGGTTGGCGCCGGTGCGCTTTACCTGGGAGTGCCGCGCATGCTGGGCCAATGTCATCCGGGGACTGGACCAGACGATTGGGAGGTGGGTGATCTCCAGGGCGAGAATAGTTGCAGCGTGAACGTTCCGGTAGCGGTGGGGGAGTATATGGCGTTCGAGCAGGATGGCCTTGAAACGATCCACACCGGACCTTATGGCGACTTGCCCATTCTGATCTTTTCTCAGGATCCCGCGAACACGGTGGACAAGAACATGAGCCAGAGCTTGTCGCCGCAAGCCTTTGCCGAGATGAATGCAACCTGGAACCAGATGCAGGAAGACCTGAAGAAACTTTCGATGCGCAGTCGCAGAATCATCGCTAAGGGCAGCGGGCATTACGTCGAGTTGTATCGATCTGATTTGCTGCTCAGGGAAGTCCCGCCATTTATTGAGCAGGTTCGGGGGAATGCACCACCGCCGGAGTATGGAACCACGACGACGGAGTGACTGAAGGCTTGTTTTTGAAACTGATTTAGGAAGAAAATATCTTTATTTGAGGATATGTAGCCTATGACAGACTGGTTCGCACGCCCCGTCCTACACGTAACGGATGTTGAGGCCTCGCTCCTCTTTTACATTAACCGGCTTGGCTTTACGAGCCCCTGGCGCTACGACGAGGACGGCAGAGCGCACATCGCACAAGTCGACCGGCAGGGCTGCGCGCTTATTTTGGCCGACACCTGGCCGGAGAAAATTGGCAAGGGGCTGATGTTCATTTCCCTGAACGCCGAGCCGGAGACGCAGGTCGCCGCGTTGGACGCGCTGCGCGCGGAACTCGAGGCCAAGGGCGCTCCGGTCAAGGAGGGTTCGTGGGGCTACCGCCTCCTGGTGGTCGATGATCCCGACGGCAATCAGCTCTTTTTCAACTATCCGAGCGAGACTGCGTCCGGCAAGAGTGCTACAGACGAGGCGTAAGGCGCAACCGGTTCCGCGCCTTCGCGGCTTACTGGGGCAACGCGATCTCGTATTTACCTTCGCATTGTTTCGCGGTGTCAATAACTCGCGTCGCTTTGCGATTCTGTTCCGCAGCGCTGAAGGTGAAGCTTCCCTCCGGCAGCCCCAAAAAGCGGACGACGCCGTCTGAATCGGCGTTAGAGCGCACCCGCGTATCGCCGTGAGGACTATCGCGCGGAATACGAACTCCAACCACAGCGTCAGGCACAGGCTTGCCCGCGGAGTCTACGACTCTGACTACGGCAAC
>Ga0209169_10001886_pt1 | contig 12768 bp, 12 predicted proteins | sample HubBroMetageWRM4_FD_188346 | JGI IMG/M metagenome (GOLD analysis project Ga0209169, IMG submission 188346) | Warmed soil microbial communities from the Hubbard Brook experimental Forest, New Hampshire - Hubbard Brook CCASE Soil Metagenome WRM 4... | ecosystem: Environmental > Terrestrial > Soil...
GGAAAATTATCTCGTTCTGCCCGATGACACCATGGACGAGCGCATCGCCGCAGCCCGCGAAGCTCTGGGCCGCGAGTGCGTTGTCCTGGGGCACCACTATCAACGCGACGAAGTCATCCGCTTCGCCGATTTCCGCGGTGATTCGTACAAACTCGCGCAGCAAGCGGCGTGCGCCGGAGGCAAATACATAGTCTTCTGCGGCGTCCACTTTATGGCTGAAAGCGCCGATATTCTCAGCCAATCCGGTCAGGTGACCATCCTGCCTGATCTCAATGCCGGCTGTTCCATGGCCGACATGGCGGAAATTACGCAAGTCGAAAACTGCTGGGAGCATCTGGTGGCCGCCGGTTTGACCGGCGATTCCGGCGACGGCGTAACACCCATCACCTATATGAATTCCACCGCCGCGATCAAGGCTTTTTGCGGCGAGCGGCGGGGCGTGGTGTGTACGTCGTCGAACGCTGCGGGCGCCTTCCGTTGGGGCTTTGCCAAGACTACCAAACTTCTCTTCCTTCCTGACCAGCATCTCGGCCGCAATACCGGTTGCAACCTCGGCATCCCGCTGAATGAAATGGTCGTCTGGGATCCCTACATGCTTAATGGAGGCCTGACACCGGAACGTCTTCGCCAAGCCAGAGTGATCCTGTGGAAGGGACACTGCTCGGTCCATCAACGCTTTTTGCCTGAACACGTGGATAACGTCCGCGCTAAATATCACGGGATTCGTGTGATCGTGCATCCCGAGTGCCGCTGGGAAGTTTGCCAGAAAGCTGATGGCATTGGCTCGACTGAGGGCCTCCTCAAGATCATTGGAGACGCTCCAGCGGGTACCATGTTTGCCGTGGGGACCGAGATTCACCTGGTCAACCGCATGGGCAAGGAGTTCGCCGCGGAGGGGAAAAAGGTCATCACCCTCGATGACTCCGGCTGCCTGTGCACGACCATGTTCCGCATCTCGCCGCAACATTTGTGTTGGGCGCTGGAAAATCTTGCGGAAGGCAACATCGTGAATCAGATCAAAGTGAAAGAAGATGTGAAGCACTGGGCTCGGGTCGCGCTGGACCGGATGCTGGAAATCCAATAGCAGTCGTGGGTCGGTCGTCCTTGGTCGTTGGCGGGAACCACGTGGGGACAGCCGCCTCGGCTGTCCGGCCAAGCGAAGTTCGCCGGGATCCAATGTCTGCTTGCTCGCTGGGCCGACGACGAACGACTAACGACCAACGACGAATCACTGAACTCCGGTGCTAAAATGGAGTTACACCCAATGGCCGACCGCACCTTCACCCTCGAAGAAGCCCAGATGCTGCTGCCCATTCTTGAGTCCTTGTTGCGGGCTTCGATTGATGGCAAGAAACTGATTGACTCCGTCGATGCCGAGCTTCAGGCGCTGGCGCATCGCGTGTTTTTGCAGGGCGGATTGCAAGTGAATGTGGTCCACATGGCGCGGCGCAAGGCCGAACGCGAGAAGGCGATTCAGCGCGTTAAAGATGCACTCGCCGAGATCGACGCCACCGGGGTGCAGGTCAAGGATCTCGACATCGGGTTGCTCGATTTTCCCTGCGAAGTTGATGGACGAATTGTGCTCTTGTGCTGGAAGCTGGGAGAGACTGGGATTACATACTGGCACAGCGTGAGCGAAGGTTTTGCCGGCCGTAGACCCATCGACGAGCGCATCGCCAAGGCAAAACGAACCAACTAGCGGGAACTCCACTTCCTCGAATTTCTAATCTTAATGGTGCAAGTTCCGAGGGCCGGGCGCGTTCTACCCAAGAGCGCAGACGCCGATCCCGGTGTTGTAACGAAGGTAACGGCTACTGCACTGGCACGACTTTTTCTCTGCTACAATTTTCACAAGGGGAGCAGGGGCAGGAGAACCAGATTTGGTGAGGTTGGCTTAACATGTTGAGTGGCAAGACGAAACTCCAGATTCTAGCTGCGTTTGCGACCCTGCTTTTGTTCGCTGTGGGAGTGGCCTGCAATGGCTTCTTTGTTAACCCAGTGTTAACTTCCGTGACTGTCGGCCCGACCGCCACCATCAATCAAGGTGGCACCGTGCAGGAGAGCGCCGTCGGCAGCTACAATGACGGCTCAACCAGTGCTCTGACGAACGTGCAGTGGAGTAGCGACACAGAGAGTGTCGCAACCGTTAGCCTTGCCGGTCTGGTAACCGGCGTGTCTCCTGGAACCGCGACGATCACCGGCGCCTCCGGCACGGTAAGCGGGACTGCCACCATCACCGTATCTCTCTCCAATGTGACAGGCCTGACAATTGACCCGAGTACGGCGAGCATTCAGACTAACGGCGGCTTCCACACCTTTACGGCGATGGCCAGCATTTCCGGTGGGGCGCCGGTGGATGTTACCGAGAGCTGCACCTGGACCGCCAGCGATGCGACTAACACGACACTGACCCAGGGGGTCGATCCTGAGACGGTTACGCTCGGTGCGGCGCCGGTTGGTGAAAAGATCACATTGACAGCGAGCTATCTCAGCGGTAGCGGGGTTACCTATACCGCGAACGCGACCATCACGGTTACCCAGTAGCCGAGCCTATGGCTGACATTCGCTGCATCGGCATCTGCACCGGGGGCGGCGACGCTCCCGGCCTCAATGCCGTGATTCGTGCGGCGGTCAAAGCCGCCATCCTGAAGTACAAGTGGAAGATCATCGGCATTCCCGACGGCTTTGATGGCCTGATCTGGCCGGAGAAGTCGCGCGAACTTACTCTTAAAGACGTCAGCGGCATCCTGCCGCGTGGCGGCACTGTTCTGGGCACCACCAACCGCGGCAATCCCTTCCACTACATCAACCTGGAGAACGGTGTGGAAGTGACCCGGGACATATCTGACACGGTGATCACCAACTCCCGCAAACTGGGAATGGACGCGGTGATCAGCATCGGCGGCGACGGCTCACAGACAATTGCGTATGAACTCTTTCTCAAGGGCATGAAGATTGTGGGCGTGCCCAAAACCATCGACAACGATCTTTCCGCCACTGAAGTTACGTTCGGCTTTGACACCGCGCTACACACCGCAACTGACGCAGTGGACAAGATTCACACCACCGCCGAATCGCACCACCGCATCATGGTGGTCGAGGTCATGGGCCGGGATGCGGGCTGGATTGCGATTGAAGCCGGCATCGCCGGCGGCGCGCACGTCATTCTGATTCCCGAGATTCCATTTACTGTGCCCAGAATTTGCGAGTACATCGCCTTGCGGGAAAGCTACGGCAAACACTTCACCATCATCGTTGTGGCGGAGGGAATCAATTTGCCCCACGAGTGGAAAGAGAAACGCCATACTGGTTCGGCCGGCCCCCGGATTGGAGACGCCGTGGCTGCGGGCACGGGCAAGGACGTGCGGGTCAGCGTTCTGGGACACATCCAGCGCGGCGGTTCTCCCACGCCATTTGACCGGATTCTAGGTACACGGTTCGGAGTCGCCGCCGTTGACCTGATTGCCCAGGGCGGGTTTGGGAAAATGGTCTGCCTGCGCAATGAGCGTATTGAATGCGTAGACATTGCGGATGCCATTGGTAAATTGAAAACCGTCGATCCGCAGGGAGAGTTGGTGCGGACCGCGCGCGCGATTGGAATCAGTTTTGGCGACTGACCTGCACGAGTCACCAACCAGCTAAACATTTGTGGTAGGGCGCTGCGCTATATTGAGTCTGTGATCTCCCCAGGGACCAGGTCACGATCTCGCTTGCTCCTGCTGGCACTCGCGGTTTGGCCGCTGTGCGCCTGCAATCGCCATGGCAAATCCCAGGAAACCGCCTACGTTTCCGCGCCTCAGGTCGTGCTGCGCGACCGCGTCGCGACTGTCTTCAACAAGACTGGAACGGTAAAGAACGGCGATCGTGTTCAAGTCCTGGAGCGAGAGCGGCGCTTCGCCCGCGTACGTGAACAGGGGGGCGTGGAAGGCTGGATGGAGCAGCGCTACCTGGTGAGCCAGCAGGTTTTCGATCTGTTCCAAAAACTGGTGCAGGAGGAGCAGAACGATCCTGTCCAAGCCACCGGAACCACGCGCAACGACACCAATATTCACCTGGAGCCGGGCCGCGAGGCCGAGCACTTGTACCTGCTCAGCCAGGGCGCCAAGGTGTCGGTGCTGAAGCGCGCCACTGCTGAGAAGGTCCTTCCCGGTACGGGCGCCACGCCCAAGGCGGATGGGAAATCACCGAACTCTCCAACCCCGATCATGGAGGACTGGTGGCTGATTCGCGATCCGCAGCAACGCGTCGGCTGGGTGTTGGCGCGGCTGGTGGATATCGACGTCCCTCTTGAGATTGCGCAGTACGCGGAGGGCCAGCGCATGGTTGCATTCTTTGTGTTGAACGAAGTCCTGGATGGGGACAAGAAAATTTCGCAGTACTTGGTGCTGCTGACCGAACCGCGCGACGGCATGGCCTTCGACTTCAACCAGGCGCGAGTCTACACCTGGAATGTAAGACGCCATCGTTACGAAACCGCCTATCGCGAACACAACCTTAACGGCTTCCTGCCGGCAACTGTTACTCGGGAAAACTTTGACAAAGAAGGAGCTCTCCCGGTGTTTGTGCTGCGAGTCAAAGACGACAGCGGAAAAACCACCGAACGCAAATACAAGCTGAACACGCCGATTGTGAAACGGGTACTGGCGCCGGGAGAAGAGCCGCAGCGGCCAATTGCAAGGAAGAGGCGATAACCGCAACTGTGGTCGCTGACCGCATGTTATACGTTCCGCTGGTGTACGTCGATCCGCGGCAGTGACGGAAGCGGCGCGTGGTTATCGAAGGCCTCCAGCCACTGGGTCAGAGATTCTAACAAGCGCGGTACTTGAATGCCGTGAAAGTTCGGAGGATGTTCGGCGAGGTTCTTCATCGCTCGCACCATCACCGACCGCATGCCCACGCGGTTTCCGGTGGAGTGATGATGAAGGGCCACCGCAACCTGGACCAGGCCCTGCCAGATTTTCTTCTCCCCGTGCGGCGCAGCCCTCCAGATATCTTCCAGAACCTCGTGAGCGTCGAAGAACTTCCCCTGGTTGAAGAGCCTGATCCCATGAAGGTATTCAGGTTGGTTAGCGGTCACGCGAGTACCTCACAGAAAACATGACCTCGCGCCGCAGCACGAGGTCAGGAAAACTAGGCGATCATCTAACGTCCGAGGATCCCATAGTGGGAGCTGGCGGCCATAAAGAAAAGCAGGGGAACGGAGAGAAAGAAGTTGGTTCGTGACGCCAGGAAGGCCTGACGGGCCAGCGCGGCGGCATTGGCCGGAGGAGTGCCCGCCAGCGTGCCCTTGATAATCTTTTTCTGATTCGGCCAGATGACTCCCCAAACGTTGAACAGCATAATGATGCCCATGCCACCACCGACTCCGATGGAGAGAACGTGGTTATCGTCCTGGCCCACCGGTGTGTAGTTCACGAACAGGTAACCGGCAGCGATGACGACAATGGTCGTAATGATCCCAAGAACGTACCCACTAGGTGCCTTGGAAATCACGAAATAGAGGATTCCCCACGATACGATCCAGATGAGCAGGAACAGCCCGATGGTGCTCAACGAACTCGTCCCCATCCGTTCGGCATCGGGGGCCACGAGAACTTGTCCCCAATACCAGAAGCCCACGAACACGGTAATCAGCGCGCTCCAACGGAACAACTGCAGCGTTGGCATGGTCATATATTGAAAGATCTTCGGCTTCATGGTGGCGTCCACTTGCTTCATGAAGGGAACGTTGACCAGGTTGAAGAAGTAAAGCAATCCGATCCAGGTAATGCCGGCCAGGAAGTGAAACCAGCGCAGAATGAAAGCCAGTGCCTCGGTGCCCGTGTGGGTGGGTAACACCCATGACGTAGAGACGGCAAGCAGTTGGTGCATTTTGTTCCTCCGTCAATCTGTAGCGCGCGCTCCCGAACGACTGCGCAAGGGGACTGCTTTCGCAAGGTGGGTGTGTTCCCTAGACCTGGGCTTGCGCGCCACAGGTGCCTGCGTTTTCTTCTAGTTGCAGCGTGACGCTGGAATATTTGCACTTCGCGGTGTTTATGTCAACCGCTGGAAACGGCGGACGGCTTGGTAACCAGGTACTCAATAAAAACTCATCGTTCCTGGTTACTTGAAAAGTGGCCAGCAAGGCCGTATTGTACGAAGATTGCTTCGAGGAAAGCAGGTCCAGAAGACTGGTACTTGCGGATTCTCGAATTTCCCCCCTTTCTCCCATGCTCAATGGGCGTGAGAGATCGATGTACCGTGGCAATTCAGAAAGCTCTCGCGGTCAGGGAGCCTAGGAGATTGGCATGGACAGCAGCAAGCCGGCGCAGAACATCCAGGATTCGTTTCTCAACACCGCCCGCAAGGAACGGCTGAATATCACTATTTATCTGTTAAGCGGCGTCAAGTTGACCGGACGTATTCGTTCTTTCGACAAATATTCTGTCGTGCTGGAGACCAACAATCAGGAACAGTTGATCTTCAAGCACGCCATTTCCACGGTAGCGATGGGCAGAATGGTCCATGGCCACAGCGACAAGCCGACGGTCATGCCGTCGTCGCCTGCTGCGGCGGCTGAGCCGACTCCGATTCCCAGCGCTTCTGGCACGGAAGGATAGGCAGTTCTTTTTTGCGTGGTTCAGAAGGCAGAAGTTTTCGCGAACGCTCGCGTGGAGGCGACACCTCGGGGCTGAAGACCGCCCCACGGTCCCCGCTCGAACGCGCTTTTCTGGTTGGCATCGAATACCGCGTTCGTACGGCTCGCACCGCTCAGGTCAAAGCTGGAAAGAAGTCGCTGAGCAGCGAAGCTCAGGCAGCGCGCGACAGTGTCATCCGAACCGCAACCGGAGCGAAAGCACCGGGCGTTCCGCAGTTCAGCGCCGAAGAATCGCTGGAAGAGTTGCGCACCCTCGCCCTCAGCGCGGGCGCGGAAGTGACCGGCGAGTTCCTGCAGCACCGCGACAAGCCGGATCCGGCCACGCTCATCGGAAAGGGCAAGCTGGAAGAAATTGCAGGCGCGGCGGCTTCGGTGTCCGCCGATCTGCTCGTCTTCGACCACGATTTGACCGCCTCCCAGCAGCGCAACATAGAAAAGATCGTGAATACACGGGTGATTGATCGCACCCAGCTCATTCTCGATATTTTTGCGCGCCATGCCCGGACCCGAGAAGGCCAGTTGCAAGTTGAGTTGGCCCAACTGGAATATATGCTGCCGCGTCTCGGGGGGAAGGGCATCGAGATGTCGCAATTAGGCGGCGGTATTGGCACCCGCGGTCCCGGCGAAACTCAACTCGAAACCGACCGCAGGAAAATCTATCGCCGCATCCGCCACGTCAAGGAACAAATCGAGAACGTGCGGCGCATCCGCGCCCAGCAGCGGCAGCGGCGCGAGTCGGTTCCGGTGGCGATGGTTGCGCTGGTGGGCTACACCAACGCCGGGAAGTCCACGCTGTTCAATGCCTTGACTCAGGCTGCGGTGCTGGCGTCACCCAAGATGTTTGCGACCCTGGATCCCACTATCCGCGCGGTGACGCTGCCATCGAAGCGTAAGGCATTGCTCTCCGATACGGTGGGATTCATTCGCAACCTGCCGCACACACTGGTGACGGCATTTCGCGCAACTTTAGAGGAAGTGCAGCGCGCGGCGTTGATCCTGCAGGTTTCTGATGCCAGCAGCCCGCTTTCCGCCGAACAGGACGCGCAAGTCGAAAAGGTTCTGAAAGAACTGGAGGCGGACGGAAAACCCCGGCTGCGGGTGATGAACAAGATCGATCTGCTGTCCCCCACACAACGTGACAGCCTGCGCGATGACGCGACGTCGGTTCATGTCTCCGCGGCGAAAGGCATCGGCATGAGCACGCTCCTGGATCGGATCGACGAGGCTCTTTCGGAAGATGCTGTCAGCCGGATTTGTCTCCGCATCCCTCAAAAAGAAGGGAAGCTGCTGGCCATGCTGGAAGCGCGATCACGAATTTATTCCCGCGCCTACAAGGACGGCCTGGTGGAGCTGGAAGTGGGAGCGCCGGAATCGGTGGTGAGACGGGTGAGACAGTGGGCGGTATGAGGCGGTCGTTGGTCGCGCGTCGTCGGTCGATGGCTGCTCCGTCCGACCTATCTCCGGTCACGGATTATTGTCTCGGAAAGAGGTTCACCTTTAATTGTGATGGGGTGAAATTCCGGATGGCGCTTCTCGCTTATCGGTGAAGTCTCGTTCTCGTCAACAGATCCGGCGGTTTGGCCATCCAGCGGTTTCGTCGCGAACATCTGACATCGAGGTAGACTCTCAGGCCAACGACGAACGACTACCGACCAAAATTAAATGGGCCAGCGACCAAGAAGCGGTGACAGTTCCTTGGCTGCCGGCCCATTCGATCCTGAATTGGATCGGAGGTGATACTTTAATGCTAGTCCCCTCGCCTCAGAAGTCAAGTATTCTTTGGGCAGAAAAGCGGCGGGCTTGACAATTGTCTGAAAGTACAGTTTTGCGTCGGCAACACTTCCCGCTCCCGCGTTGACACTAAGCTTTGCAGGATGTTAGGTTTATTGGTTTCTTAGCCCTCATTAGCTCAGAACATTTCAAGGCCAAATCAGTGGACGAGACGCTACGACAAGTAGGGGAATTACTGCTCGGATCCGTACCCACCATCATCTTCATGGTGTTGTTGTACGGACTCTATACCCTTCTTGTGCACAGGCCGCTTACCAAGGTATTGGCTGAGCGCCGCAGCAAAACCGAGGGAGCCGTCGAAAAGGCACGCGCTGACATTGCCGCTGCTGAGGCGCGAACCGCCGAGTACGAGCAGCGCTTGCGGGAAGCTCGTCTGGCAGTCTTTAAGAGTCAGGAAGCACGACGGCAGCAAGCCTTGCAGGCGCGAAGCGCGGTTGTGGCGGAAGCCCGTACCAAAGCCCAAGCTCAGATTGAGCAAGCGCGCGCAGCCATGGAAAAGGACAAAATCACCGCCCAGGAAAAGCTGCAAGCCGAGAGCGGCAGGATCGCGGCCGAGATCATTCGCACCGTACTCCAACCTGGAAATGCTCCTGCGGCGGGGGGCGCGCGATGATGCACCGCATCTCCTCATTGCTTCTTGCCATGGCTGCGTTCTGCGTGTGCCTGGTGACTCCCTCAGGCGCGCAGGAGCCGGCGAATCCGCAGCCGAACCCAAACCCCGGGTCGGGTGTTGCCCAGCAACTGGTAAGGGAATCCCGTGAGGCGGCTGGCGAAGACGAAAACGCTCAGTTCAAGCATTCAAGCTCGGTCCGGATGGTGTCGAAGCTGACCGGGCTGGACTTGGAGTCTGCCTACCGGCTCTGTGTTGCGCTGAATTTTGCGATCATCGCCGGCGTTATCGTCTGGTTGTCGAAGAAGCACTTACCCGACGCGTTTCGCAATCGCACGGCTTCGATTCAGAAGGCAATGGAAGAGGCGCGCAAGACCAGTGAAGAGGCTAACCGCCGGCTCGGCGATATTGAGTCGCGGCTTTCCCGGCTAGGTAGTGAAATCGAACAGATGCGTGCTACGGCGGAAAAGGACGCTGCTGCCGAAGAAGAGAGAATCAAAGCTGCCGCGGCGGAAGACGCCCGTAAGATCGTTGCTTCGGCCGAACAGGAGATTGCAGCAGCGGCAAAGTCTGCTCGCCGCGAACTGACGGCCTACGCCGCCGATCTGGCGGTCGCTCTTGCCCGAAAGCAAATTCAGGTGGATGCTGCCACCGATCAGGCGTTGGTCCGCAGCTTCGCGCAGCATATCGCAGGCAGTGACGCTGGATCGAAGGGCAAACAATAATGGCGACGGTTATCAATACCTATGCGCGCGCCTTCGCCGATGTGGTCTTTGACAACCACCTTGACGCCGCCAAGACCCTGAAAGAAGCGCAGGATCTGGCCGACTTGGTGGCGGCAAGCAAGCAATTGCGGGACGTCTGGGCGACGCCGTCGATCCCTGCTGAGCAAAAACGGGCAGTGCTGGATGCGATCGTGGAACGAGAAGGAATCTCACGTACCGTGAGAAATTTTGTGGCCGTATTGATGGACCATCGCCGAATCAGTTTCCTGGCCGCTATCGTCAAGCAGTTCGAACTGGAACTGGATGCGCGCATGGGATTTGCCGAAGCCCAGGTCACAAGTGCCCGGGAACTCGGCGAAGCTGAGCGTGCCGCGCTCGAAGCCCAGGTGCAGGCCATGATAGGCAAGAAAGTTCGCGCGCGCTATTCCCGGGATGCTGCGCTGCTGGGCGGCGCGGTAGTCAGAGTGGGCAGTACGATTTATGACGGTTCGGTGGAAGGGCAGTTGGAAAGAATAAGAGAGGCGATTAGCTCTTAAGCTCTTGGGCCTTTGGTCCGTGGCCTGGAACCCAAGACGAAGCCCCTGAACCGCGCAGGTCTCAAGGATGAAGAGCTAGAAGCTAAGAGCTAGGAGCCAAAAGCTAAAAGCTGAACTTATGGCACAAATCAGAGCAGACGAAATCACACAGTTAATCCGCCAGCAGATCTCGAATTACGAATCGAAGATCTCGGTCGACGAAGTGGGCACGGTGGTGACCCTGGGCGACGGCATTGCACGCGTCTACGGCCTCGACAAGGTCATGGCTGGGGAACTGCTGTCCTTTCCCCACGATGTGGCCGGCATTGCCATGAATCTGGAAGAAGACCAGGTCGGCGTCGTGCTGCTGGGCGAATACACCGAGATTAAGGAAGGCGACCAGGTCAAGCGCACTGGCCGCATCATGAGCGTGCCGGTGGGCGACAACCTGGTCGGACGCGTGGTGAATTCGCTCGGTCAGCCGATCGACGACAAAGGCCCCATCGCGACCGATAAATTCATTGCTCTGGAGCGCCTGGCCCCCGGCGTCATCGACCGCCAGCCGGTACGCGAGCCTATGGCCACGGGTCTGAAGGCCATCGATAGCATGATTCCCATTGGCCGCGGCCAGCGCGAACTCATCATAGGCGACCGCCAGACCGGAAAAACCGCCGTAGCGCTCGACACCATCATCAACAGCCGGGGCAACGATCTGATTTGTATCTACAACGCCATCGGCCAGAAGCGGTCGTCCATCGCGCAAGTGGTCAAGATTCTAGAAGACGCCGGAGCGATGGAATACACCATCGTAGTTGCGGCCTCGGCCTCGGAACCCGCGCCCATGCAGTACATCTCGCCCTATGCGGCCTGTGCCATGGGCGAATTTTTCCGTGACTCCAAGCGCCATGCGCTGGTGATCTTCGATGATCTTTCAAAACACGCCGCGTCCTATCGTGAAATCTCGCTGCTGTTGCGGCGGCCACCCGGACGCGAGGCGTATCCTGGCGATGTCTTCTATCTCCACTCACGATTGCTGGAACGTGCCGCGAAACTGAGCGACAAGAATGGCGGAGGCTCGCTGACCGCCCTGCCAGTGATCGAAACCCAGGCGGGCGACGTTTCCGCCTATATTCCGACCAACGTCATTTCCATCACTGACGGCCAAATCTTTCTGGAGACGGATTTGTTTAACAGCGGTATACGCCCTGCGGTGAACGTCGGCATTTCCGTCAGCCGCGTCGGCGGTAGCGCGCAGATCAAAGCCATGCGTCAGGTCGCGGGCAGCATGAAGCTGGAGTTGGCACAGTTCCGCGAATTGGCTGCATTCGCGCAGTTCGGCAGCGACCTCGACAAAGCCACTCAGGCGCAGCTCAGTCGCGGACAACGCTTAGTGGAGGTGCTCAAGCAGAAGCAATTCTCCCCGCTCCCGTTCTCCAAGCAGATTCTGATCATTTTTGCGGGCACCAACGGGCTGCTGGACGATATGGCAATCGATCAGGTCCGGGACTTCGAAGCGGAACTATACAAGTTCGTGGACACCGCCAATCCCGGCTTGCTGCGCACCATCATGGAGAAGAAGGTTCTCGATGATGCGCTCAAAGCCGAAATGACCAAAGTGATTAAGCAATGCAAAGAGACGTTCGTGCAGCAGAAGCAGGCAGCGGCGAAATAGCTACTAGCTTCTAGCCGCTAGCTGGTTTGTTAGAAGCCAGAAGCTAGAAACTAGAAGCGCACGACCAACGACGCACGACCAACGACTGAACAATGGCCAACATTCTCGACATTCGCCGCCGCATCCGCAGCGTGACCAACACGCGGCAGATCACCAAGGCCATGAAAATGGTCTCGGCGGCCAAGTTGCGCCGTGCGCAGGAGCGCGCGCTGGCGGCCCGGCCCTATGCGTTAATGTTGACCAACGTGTTGAAGTCGCTGGTATCGCGGGCGGAGATTTACGATCCTGAAACCGGTGAGCCCAAACATCCCTTGTTGGCGCAGCGTCCTGAGAAGAACGTTTTGCTGATCGTGGTGAGCGGAGACAAAGGTCTAGCTGGCGCTTTCAATACCAACATTCTGAAAGCGGCTATGCGCTTCCTGGGGACTCAACACGACAAGAATGTTGAAATCGAAACCATCGGACGCAAAGGCCGAGATTTTCTCCGCCGCCGATATCCCACCGCGGAGCCGCGAACCGCAGACTCCCATGAGCCCGCCCACGTCACTCTTGTCGGCGAGCAAATCGGTGTGTTCAACCGGATTGACTACGCGCTTGCATCGGAAACGGCGGCGCGTGTGATTGAACGCTACGCGAGGACCGATATCGATGCGGTGTACCTCGTCTATAACGAATTTAAGTCAGTGATTTCCCAACGTCTGATCGTCGAGAAAGTGCTGCCCATCGAGCGGGTCGGCGAGGTCAGTATTGCCCAGGCCGAGGGGATGAGTGAAGAGGAGCGGAAACGGGCGCTGGAGGCCGCCAAAGGCGCGGGCGTT
>Ga0209169_10001887_pt1 | contig 12767 bp, 18 predicted proteins | sample HubBroMetageWRM4_FD_188346 | JGI IMG/M metagenome (GOLD analysis project Ga0209169, IMG submission 188346) | Warmed soil microbial communities from the Hubbard Brook experimental Forest, New Hampshire - Hubbard Brook CCASE Soil Metagenome WRM 4... | ecosystem: Environmental > Terrestrial > Soil...
CAGTCGCTATCGTTTCGCCAAGCTTATTCTTCGCATACGCATCCCCGAGAAAACCACCACCGATACCCTCATCCTGATCATCCTCAGTCTCGGTACCGATAGCTACACCGAGCGCAGGCACCTTTCCGGGGTATGTAGGCCACCCCCTGACTAGCGGGAGGGCTCTAGGACCATCCGGCCCCGGAATCGACAGAGGCGACGCAGAAAAGCGTGCTGGGAGGATTACGGGCGTCCCCTGGTCCTCCGGGAACGGAATGATGCCTTCGGGGGGTTCAGTACCTTCCTGGGCGCTCGCACCACCACATGCCTCAAGGAGGTATTGATATACGAGCTTCTCGGGTTCCGGCACAATCGTCGGAAACAACGAACCCAAATCCGGATTCCCCGAACCGGCAACAGGCGACGGAATAAGCGTACTCATGGGACTTCTGGAGTTAGAGCCTTCATTCCAGCCTGAACTATTTCCCCTTCAGCTTGACTACGAATATGAGACAATGCAGCCTTCATAAACGGTCGTGGCTTAGCGGCTGGAATAATCCATCCCGTCTTACCAACGGTTCTGAACGCTATAAAATATGATCCGCCAGTATCAGGCTTTATCTTTTTGAACCGCATCGCAGGCTTGCCTCTAGCGCGAAGCTTCTCGTTCAACCTATGAGACTGGTAGCTCGTCTCATGTTCAAGGACGCCATCACCAGCCATCTTCAAACTTTTGACCTGCTTTACGCCAGTAGCAGCATATGGGCCAGTAGCCGTATCGCTCCTTGCACCAAAGAACGGCACGATCTTGCCCTGCATCGTCTTCTTCAAATCAATAGGGCCATGACCATACTCGATAGCATTAGCATAATCACTAACAGGTTTAGGCTTAGTAAAAGTCTTAGCACCCGATGCTGTATGCGAACCATTCACATATACCCTGGCACCATATTGATCTTTATAAGGGTATTGTAGGGTTATAGAACCCTTCAAAGCGCCGGTCTGTACCCGAACCCTGAACGCCCCACCCTCATATACCACGGGATAGCCCGACACATTCCTGATAGCCTGCGTCTGTAGGGCTACACCAGCAGTCTTGACGGCCTTCCCTAGTTCGCCCGCAATCAGTTTCTTGTCGGGCTTCAGGGCTTTCAACAACCAACCAATCTGACGCCGATTCAACTCCAGTTGATATCCCACATCAGTCATTGAGCTACCACCCTATCCTGCTGCTCCAAAGCCTGGACACTAGTCCGCCAAGCACGCTGAATATTCGTGAAAATAAACGGGACAGGTTGAGCCGATGGAAAGAACACTCGTCCCGTTTCCAAGTCCCCTGAAGCCTGCGTGACCGTGAACCGATCTCTGACCTTCGCGTCGATATATACGGGCTTGACGGTCAACGGAGTCGTCAACTGAGCGTCACCATGAGCTAGTTCGCCCTGCATGCGCCTCGACACATAACGATCCTGGCTACGAAACAAACCCTTAGTAGTCACAGGCTCACCGTAGACCACACCAGACCCATAACATTCGATACAGTTAGGGGACGCCTGCTTTGTTTCTACATTCAAACATTTGCAACGGGTGGCTTTTTGCCAGCCCAGTTCTACTGCACCCTCCCAGATCGTGAAAAGGTCTTCAAAGATCGCAGTATCAACATCAGCCATATCAGCCTATCGTACTCAATAGATAACGGCGCTTACGGCGTTCCATGAGTTCATCACGGCGCTTCAACAGGGCTTCTATCTCTTGTGCGAACGGCATACCAGCAAAACCCCGGCTATAGCCATCAAAGCTCACTGAGCTGACGACGCCTCTAGCTAGTCCTGCTGATTGTCCTAGAAACTGGGCGGCAGCATTACAAACAGCCGCCTCCTGGAGATTGCGCATCCAGTTCAAAAGCTCTGGATCGCGTCTATCTCCAATCTTCCAAGTCCTGCCACCATCATAACTCGTACCAGGACCGGTCGCATGTTCAAATTCATGTTGCGGATCAAACAACGGGAAACCATACGAATAAGCTATTTGCACAGCCTGGGGAAGTGGTGGAAACAATGATCCCCAAGCCTGATAGTCCACAGTCTGTAGGAGAGCTTGCTCTACAGCAAGCTTATAGGTAAAGACCTCAAGGACAGCCTCCTTGACATACAGCTTGACCTCTTCCGGCGTATACACCCGCGTATAACCCAAGATCGGCGTAACGACCTGAACCTGTGCCGCATACAATGCAGGCCGCTTACGCAACGGAACCTTGTTAGTGGTGTTCCCGTCGAAAACCTCATAGCCTACTTCTTCACCTTCTACAAACCCTTGACCGGGGGGTAGCTTATATCCGCGTTCAGATACCTCTTGCCCTTCACGCATTTCCGTAGTCTGTTCAGGCTCAATACCGACACCTTCAGCACTAATCGGCAGAAACCTACAGTTGAATGCGGTAGTGGCCTGATCCTCAATCCAAGCTATCGACTCTTCCAACTGTTCTTCCAACAATGGATATGTGGTAATACTCCCAGTCGGGACTTCATAGGGAGTCAACAAGCTAGCAGGCAAACCCGCCAAACGGTTCAAAACCTGTGAGATTTGGGGGCGATTATCAAGAACGGCCATATCCTACCTCTACAATATTTAGCCGACCTGTTCCCTATGCGCCCCAAGCCCACACGCATTACTATCAGCCACCGCAGCATTAGAACACTGCGTACCACTCCCAGTCCTAGCAAAACACCTTGGTTCGCCCGCAGCAGTCAACGGCTCAAACCCATCAGGCAACGTATTGATCTTGGCGACCTCGACAGTAGGCTGCTCCACGACGGGCTCCACGGGCTCCTGTGCAGCGATCTCAGGCACCTCTAGCCCCTGTTCCCGCAAATACTCCGCAGCAACATCGACCGCAGGCTCCTCAGGCTCACCAGACGGCAACTCAGCCGTCGTGCTCGGCACAGGAGGCGCAACAGGCCCCGAATAACCCGGGATCTTCACCTTCTCACACCGAGCAACCACCGGAGCATGCTGTGCAGGCACAACACTCCTACCATTCTTGAACTCCAAAGACACTTCACCCAACACCAAAGTACAATTACCCAATACCGGGTTATCTTGAGCGTCCAAAACTGATAGAACATCCAACATTTCAGTAGACATATAGCTCTCCCAAACCTAGCCTAATAGCCAGCGACAGGTGAAATATTCCCGGCACTATACACGATAGGCTTGAAGTATTCGGTCTTCAATTCAGTCGTACCAACCGTATACGATTTCGGGATCGCAATATAAGCAACAGCAATCCTAGTCGCCGTAAGGGCAGGTAGTACAGGTGTACCTTCGGTCTTAGCACTAACCGTCTTCGTCAACGCACCCGCAGGCGAAACCTCCAACAGTACCCAACAAGTCTGCGAAGCCGTCGTTTCAGCACCAGCAGGCACCGTCTGTTCTTTCAATTCAGCAATTTCCTTCAATTCCTGATTGATATAAACTTCGCCCTTTTCAATATCAAAATCATAGTTATGGGTCGCATTGACTTTCAAGCCAAGACCCCAAATAACCTGCTGACTATTCGTCATACCCTCCAAATACTGGGCGGACTCCATGATCTCCCGCAGGCGCTCCTGGCGGGGCTTTTCTCTATCCCGAGGCGTTGCGGGCATAATCAATGATCCTTTCTCAACTACTAGGTTAGAATAACAACAGGAGCTACAACCTTAGCCGCAGCACTTTCAATCTTTGCAGCAGCAGTACCAGCCAAAGCCGTTCCCGCCGTAAAACTAAAGAACAATGGAGCATTAGTACCCCACTGGTAGTTGGTACCAGCAGGCGTACCATACGTAGCGGCAGACGGAATCGTAGTAGCCGTAATCGCAATCTCAGCATACACAAACCCGTGGGGAGCCATAGCTTCCGTAACCGTCACGGGAGTCGTCAGATTCCAACCAGCCAGTTTCTTTTCCGCAATAGCAGCAGAAGTCGTATCCGTAGACTGCCCAATCAACACAGGTTCAGCACCAGTACCCGCATACAATGCCGCGAACTGATGCGTCATCGTCCCACCAGCCGTAGCACCAATCGGAACATTCACTCGGGTAAAAACATCACCCGGCGCCGCTTCTACCGGGACGAAACAACCCACCCCCGTAGCAGCAAGAGCACCATCAGCAAATGTACTCATGCTGCTCACATTAGACCGTGCAGGACGGGCTTCATTACCCAACTGGCGAAGATTACCAAGGATCGTAGCCAGATTATCTATCGATACAGGCCCATTTTCCCAATAGCCAGCAGCGTTACGCAAAACACTATCACCAGCATTCGGACTACTATTCTGGTTCAGAACAAGTGGCCCATTACCAGGAGCATTAGGCTTCCCGTAAAGGGCCTCGGGATCACCCCGAAGAATCTGGGGAGGATACGGTTCAGTCATAATTATATTCCCTTATGCCGTAAGCGCGGAAATCTGAGCGTTCCATTGGGGAGCACGACAAATCAAAGCCTCATACTCGTTCAAAAGGAACCTCTCACTATCGTCTATCTTAGCTAGTGGCTGTGAGCCTATTGTTTGTAGCTCGGCGATCTCAATAATATTCTCGCCTGCCGTCTTCTCACAGAACACGAAAGCTGAAGACTTACCCGTACCTTCTTCTGGCGTAATATAACGCGTCGGAATAATCGGCAGGGACCCGAAATCAGAATCATAATACATGACACTAGTACCAAGCTGACGCTCGACATGCACGATCCCGTCGCCGTTATACCGAACAAACGACTGGAGAAGCTCATTGAAGAACCGCTTCTCCCTCGCACCAACTAGGATCGAGGTGGGCTCACCGTTGTTATTGTATATCTTTTCGATAACGGTATTCAGGAGAGGGATACTGATCTTCGAGCCGCCAGCGAATCCTTCCGCTGAAAAGACGATTCCAGACTCGTTAGCGATGATGCGTTCAATACCATCGAATTCGAGATACTCAACAGTCTGTGAACCATCCCCATTCGTGATGACCTTCGGGTTAGCCGAACTGGCGTAGATGAGGCCCTTCTCCTCTTCCTGGAGAACACTCACCATACGGGCCTGCTGCTCCAACGCAAGCTGATCGGCAAACGAACGGCCCGCAGAGATCATCAGGCCCGTGACACGGCCTACCTCACCAATACACTTGATCATCTTGCCCTTGCGGAGATACTTAGTAGTACCATCTGGAGGAAGCTGACCATCAGCGTAAAATGCACCACCTTCAGGAGTACCAAGGCTAGTACGCTGCGTGTACTCATGAGTAAGGCCATTAGCCTTAATACGACTCCACCTCTTACGAAGTGGCGTACCCTTCATGTCGATTCGTGTCACCACCGACTCTAGATCCTGCCGAATAAGAGGACGCTCGGTAGTATCTATAGCCTTATTAACATCGGGGTATTCAAATGCGCCTGGGTCAAGAAATTCAGCCATAATTATACTCCTCCCCTCGGGGGGGCCTTTCTGTTGAACGACAAGAGACCGCCAAGGGGGCGGATAACCAAAAACCCGCACGCAGGCACGGGCACAACAAACACTATTAGGGCTAGACCGTTAGGGTCCTAGCACGACCACGAGCCGCAACAGCACTCGCAGAACCATCCACAGGAGAAACTTCAGGACAATGCCAATCACAAGCACAACAAGTCCAATACCCATCACGCCGAGCAGGATCAACGAACCTCCACCAACGCGAAGTATGCGGACCTACTTCAGAATAAAGCGGCCCAGGACACAAGCGAGCATCCGTATATTCTTGTTGAGGAGCCTTCCCCCAAAAGAACTTATCGGCCACTAAACAATACCGTAAGTCTTAGCATTCAAAGCCTTCAAAACCTCGACAGGATCATCAGACTTTTCAATCGTCTCATCCTCTGATGTCTTCTCCACACCCTCATGGCCAGTCGCAGGCGGTAGAACCCTCGCCACGCTCTTACGGCCAGTCGGCAAATTACCAAACGCCTCACGAATCTCCATCACAGCCTTACCAACAATCTCCAAACCCTCAGACATTTCAGTCCGGGTCTTCTCAATCAGCTCAGCCTGATCGCCCGTAGCAAGCGCGATCACCTTCAACACATTCTCGTCAACGCCCTCAGCCTTAGCGACCGTCTCAACAGTCTCCTCGGGCTCTTTCGCGTCTTCTGTAGCCTGCTTGGCCACCAAATCTTCAAGATCCTTCACACGCTTCTCAAGGTCCATAGTGGCCTCCTCAGACTTACTAGTAGCTTTACCCGCACTATCATTACGATTATCGGCCTGTTCAGCCTCTTTATCCTGTTTCTGTCTTTCCTCGGGCGTCATATCCACAGGTATTTCCGCCCCAAACTCATGTCCACAATTAGGACACGACAAATGACGAGACGCCTCATCCAACGTTTTCCCATCATCGTCATCCTCATTATCAGACGTCTTCTCATCCTGGACATTAGGGCTTTTCGCACCCTTCTTTTTCGTACCAGCATTACGCTGACCACCAGTCTGAGAATCCTGACCACTATTCCCACCACCTTCAGAAGCCCAACTACCCGTACTTGTATCCTTGGACAAATCCTCATCTAGCGTAAACTCGGACTCATCTGGCTCAGGACCGTCAAAACTCTTGGCTACTGCCTCTGCGAAAGAATGTTGGTATGCCGGTTTCTTAGTGAGCATAAAGTGTTTGAGTCCGATAGAATCAAGCACCTTGCGCTTCTTGCCAACATCGGAAAGCTCAAAGAAAGCATGTTGTAGTTTACCACCAATGCTAAACCCGAGTTTTTCTTTGTTCACCGCACCCCAACCCTTATCGGCAATAGGATCAACGCCTTCGGGAGGAAGGACATTATCGGTCATTAGTTGACCGGTTTCCTTGTCAATCCAAGCGCGCTCAGCCTTACCGATCTCCGTGAGCCAATCCTGTTTATGGTCAGCCGTGAGCTTTACATCACCCTTCTCGACCTGTCTGACCATCTCGGCAATAGCACGCTTGCTGACGCGCTCGCCATCGCGATCCTCCTCGACCCCGCTAGCAGCACCAATAATGTGCCGCTCACCAGTCTTGGAGTCAACATAAGCCTTAGTTATTTCTCCGGTGAACGTAAAGGACTGGTCTAGCTCAATGTCGGGTGTACGCTTCATTAGATGCGTCGTACCAAATAAATGATCGCCAAAATAACCAAGATCAAAACGAGCAGACCAAGTAGTCCTCCACCAACACCGATAGCCGCGATCATGCCACCAATCCTCTCAACGAATCCAAAGAAGAAACTGGCTCTTCACGAGTCTTGAAAGTATCCATTAGACCCTCCAAACACTTGTGAGCAACATCCGGCTCAACATTAGAAGGCGCACCTTCATCAGTTTTATCATCAAGTTCTTTTAGAGGCTCTCCACAATGCGGGCAAGTACGAGGCTTCGATTTGTCTTCATTATGATCCGATTCGGCATGAGGACGCTCAGGCACCATCGGACCAGAAGGGTCAGACTTAGCTTGACCTTTATTAGAATCTTTCTGTTCAGGCTTACCAGTCAACGTATTAGTCTGGCCGCCAGGCATAGGATCTCCACCAGCACCAAACGCCTTACGCAAATCATCCATTACAGAAGTCTTAGACATAAAACCTTCATGTGCACCGCGCAATGCACTATGCGCAGCCTCGTGAGAGGGAAAATGACCTATAGGGACAAGCTGTTTCGCCTGCGTATTCCTATAATGGGCCATAACACCACCCTCACGACTACCGACCGTGCTTAGGGAGCGAGAAGTACCAATCTTTTTACCACTAAATGTATGTGTAGCAAACCCATCTTTCAAAGACATACCATAGCCACCAGACTTTAGTACATCCAGTCTATCCAAAATACTCTTCTCGGCTACACCCTTACCAGCACTGTCCTCCGCACTACCATTACCATCACCCTTCTCCCGCGGCACAATCTTATGACCCTCATGCGCCTTCAAAGCCATCTGACAAGTAGGACAACGACCATCCTCAGACGGCTTCACATTCACACGACATTCAGGACAATAAGAACCCGCTCCCTTCTTGCCTGAAAACGGGGCAGCACCCTCCTCGGCCTGGATAGCAGCCTCAGCAACAGTAACCTCCTTAGCCACACTCGTCACACCAGACCATTCACTACAAGACTTTAGAAGTTCACTCGGAAGATACGTCTTTTGAGTTGTGCCGAGCCCCGCTGCATGTACAATCGCTCCATGCGCCTCATCATGATTAGAAAACTCACCAAGAGCACGAGCCCCACCACGCGCCTTATTATGGACAGCATTAACCAACCCCGGCTTGCGGCTAGGAAAAGACATGCCGACACTACGACCGTTCGCAAAATGCTGGTGAGTATCAGATGGCCCTTTACCACCCATTACCGGCTCATGCCAATGATCGCCCACACCCTTCTGAATATCATTAGAGTCAAACATAGACTTGAGTTGGTCAACAATATTCATGCTGCCCTCCGGAACACCAGAACGCTCCTGCATAGCCTCTCCCTGCGGCGTCGGCATCACCGGCTGACCATAAGACTCACCAGCTTCACGACCCGCTCCATGCGCATCAGGAGACCACGCAGACGGAGCCTCAGCATCGGAACGCTCAGCCACGACGGCTGTGTTATCGAGGGACGGGGAACGGAACGCTAGGAACTGGGAAAGACCGACAGGCACAACATTGGCTGATCCGCGCTGACGAACAAACACATCCTCACCATCAACATGGTCTACAATACCTTCACTGTCTTTACCATCGTAAATGAACTTTACTTGGGTAGAAGGCTGGAACAAATCATAAAGGGGCCCCTGGCTAGTAGTATTAGCCGTAGGCGAAGCAAACCCATCGTCATAAAGGAGTCCGCCGTGGATGTCGGGCATGTCTTTCCAACCCCACTCATCCCACAACATGCCATGCTCACCATTATCAGGCTCGGCGGAAGGACGGAACTCGTCAAAAGATGGCCCGTTAGGGGCGCCCTTTGATTGTAGGTTGAAACCTTCATCGAACCTAGCACCACCATGAATAGCCTGGGGACGTTCAGGGAAGATATCAAATAGATTACCGTGGCCAGTATCAGTCTTCGTAGGAGCCATCTAATCCTCAATCAATGTAATATACGACAGTCATATAACCCGTAACTTCACTACCACCCGCAGCCAAAGTAAACTTGACCACCTTACCCGCACCACCCTGATAACCAAGTTCAATAGGCGTAATACCCTTAGACGCCAAAGGCAATTCAACCTTATTTTCTTCGGTCGTTTTGCCGGGAAGGATCATCCCATCTTCAATCGTGAGAAGACCCGTACTCCCAAGCGTCCCAGAACCCCCATAGCCCGCATACACGGCCTGAAGGAAAATCCGCATGTTCGCTTCAGGTTCGCCCGTTTCAAACGAGACAGCGGTATTCGCGGTACTCTTGACCGACTTCCGCATAACATTGTTGCGGCCGTAGCCAGCCATAAAACACTCCTAAACCTGAATCTTCCCATGAACGGCAGCATGGCAAGTGCGACATAGAGTTATCAGATCATCCAAGTTCTCTTCTCGGACGCGATCATAGGTACGGTGATGGGCTTGAAGCTTATCCGGTTTCCCGCACTTTACACATCTATGTTCATCGCGTTCAAGAACCTTCTCGCGCAGTTTTTTCCAATTAGCGCTTTCTAGGTATTCCATATAAGAGGTTTTGACTGGCAACCTCTTAAGCTCTTGAATTAGACTCCCGGCTTGGACGCTCGTCATCTGCGACGGCATTTTTAGAGCCATTCCGGCAGCGCCGCGTTCAAATCTCAGCTTCCGTATGAAATCACGCTGACGCTGCGAAGCTGGGGGATCAAATTGATATACACGACAACGCTTGCTGTACCGCTCCCAATGCGCCGCTTTACGTGCTCTTTCGCCCATCCGGCCGCTCTCCTCTCCTAAAAAGCACCGTTGCTAACCTACGCCTTCGCGCCCAATCGGACGGTCATCCGACTAGAAGATATACGCCAGATCATGTAGAATATGTGGATGGACGATCCCCAGAAGCCTTGGCGTATAGCTGAACTAGTGAACAACGATGGTACGGTAACGGGAATGGCGACCTTCCTCAAGGCAGAGGAGGCTCGTCACCGCATCGATGATATCAACTGCCCTTGCGGGCCTACGGTCTCTCCGCTAGCCGATGTTCCTGGTGTTTTGGGAGATTTGATCGAGCATAAAGAACTACGCTAGATAGCATCCGCAATCCTTGCCGCTCCAGTATCGAACTCGGTATGGAGATCGTCTCCGGGGTTAGGACGACGTTTGCGACCAATACGTCCCGTTACGTCGGTGCTGTAGAAGCCTGGCCCTCGAAACAGGATCGCCGCAGGTGCCTCCCAGACCCTGACAGCTCGCTTCCCACACGAACACTCAACATGTTCAGGCACATCAGCCATCTTGAAAACCTGTTCACATTGATGATCTTCAGGGCAACGATACGAATAGGTCGGCACTTGTATATCTCTCCTAGATGAAGTAGACTATTAGATATGTTTGATTCTAAAACGCTAGCTCGTATAATCGTAGACATGAATACTCTCAGGGCAGACGAAGAAGCCCTGCGCACACGTCGCGAAACCCTACAAGAAGCATTCCTCAATGCCATAGCCGAGATTTCAGACGAGGGCGGTTTCCCTGTGAGCGCACAAGGACTACATGATCTCATCTAAGAAAATGGACACTTGTTGCATTCATGAATGGGAGGACGGGTGGCATTGCGAACGTCCCTTAGGCCGAGGAGGTCCCTACCGTATGATCTGGAAACGACGCTGCGGCATGATCCGCTGGTTCGTTGCATCTGGAGAGAACCAGGGGAAATCCGAAGGCGGATATACGCTCACGCATGAGGGCGCTCTACATGCTTCAAGACATGCGATGCAGAAGCTCCTTAACATCAAGTAGCGGACCGTAATTCTCAAGATATTGCCAAGACCAATTACCTCGATCCTCCTGTCCGGCACCCTGTAGAAATCCGGCCGTCCTAGCTTCATACAAACCATCCATCATCGCCTGCAATGCTTCGAGATTATCCTCGGAGGGCAACTCGTTATAGGCATTGAGTAGGGTTTCTAGCTGTGAGGATGCTAGCTCGGCGTCTTTCACCCAGTCTTCATGTTCGTGAGCAAGTCGCCCACCAACACCGCCTAGAATGCGCTTGCCGTAAACCTCACCGGCAGTAGGATGAGTAGGCAAGATCAACCAACGATCCTTTACGACATCATAAACACCTTGGCCGGTGTGTCTTACGTCTTCCTCGAACTCGCCTTTACTCCACTCTGTACGGATATAAGCATCGAGGCGCATACCCGGAGCGATCTCGACCCCATCCTTAGCTTTAGAAACCCAAGCCTCCAAGAGCTTACGCAACTCCATAGGACTCATACCAGCCCATAGTGGACGCGCTTTGCGCACCCCATCATAATCCAAAACCAAGTGAGTATCTACATCGGGAAACACCTGGGTCTGCCGTGAACCCAACCAGGGATGGTTCCAACCAGTCCCCCACTGATAGCTCGTCGCGCTGCCTGTGATATACACACCGGCCCAATCCTGCCAGCCATCACCCAATACACCAGTCCAGAAGTCGATGATCCCAGTACGAACATCGGGCTTCAGTTCCTCTTTTCCCTCCCAAATGAGGGGGTCCAAACTAGCCTGTGGAGGGTCAAAGAAGCCCTTGCTGACCGTGATACCAGAATCACGAGTCTTCTCGATCACGCCACCAAGCAGGTGCTGGAACGGGTCGCGTACCATCTTGCCTGCAAAGAACTCGGTTAGGCGGGGATCATCCTTATATTGCGGGCGCAGCTGGCCGCCGCTATCGAACATCTCAGCCAGCACATCGTCGTCAAGGCCAGACTCGCGCATCTTTTTGTATTCATCCTGCGCCTCCTGATATATGTCGGCTACCCACGGCACAGGAATATGCCGGCAGCGCGGATGCTGGGGGACCGCAGCAACCCACTCACGTTCAGGCTTACCCCAATTCTCATGGCTCGACTTAGCGAGCAGTTCAGCGGGAAAGACCTTGTTCTCGATCAGCCGCTTACACGCATTGCAGGAGCCCGCATGGGGCGGCACCCAAACTTCATCAAACCCCATCTCCTGACAACCCGCCAAACGGCCTAGCGCGTTCGCTCTAGCCATCTCGGTCTGCGCAACTAGCCGCCAGTCCCGGTTTGCGTCTTCCGTGGCCTTATACAACCGGCTAGCGACCTCTGTCGGGTTCTGCGTGAACTCTTGGCCGTATAGCACAGCCGACTTGACCTGATCCGTATATCTATCGAGTGTTCCCGTAAGCTCGTGCTCCAATATCCAACGCAACCACTCCAACGTCGCATGATCCCTCGGCACAGTCGGAGAGCCCGTTTGTAGGCCCAATAGCCGCAAGAACCGCGTCGTCTGATCAAACCCCTGCCGGAATGCTTTCGACGGCAACAAATGAGCCGCATGCAAGACCTGGGCCTTCCAAGCCTCTACAGCATCGTTGACGCGCTTCCAATCCTTCGCCTTGAACTGTTTACCGTCCGGCAGACCAAAACGCTTTGCGACAACATCAGGGTCCCGAGCGTGCCCATTGTGGGCCGCCAATTGCGACCGTAGGCCCACGAGAAGATCATCGGGCATCGGAGGGGTAGCATCCCGGCTGAATATAGCCAATCGTTATCGGTAGCGTTTCTGGTTCAACGGGCGTACGCATAGCCCAGCCCCACTTAGTCCATTGCAGCTCAACATGTTCAGGCACGCCCATGTGCTGTCGAACT